>ENA-OQVM01000168-OQVM01000168.1-marine-metagenome-genome-assembly--contig:-NODE-168-length-105085-cov-7.963079_pt1 | contig 105085 bp, 80 predicted proteins | sample MGYA00237776_ERZ505498 | MGnify/ENA primary metagenome ERZ505498 (study PRJEB26159, sample SAMN06265151) | marine metagenome | isolation source: Helgoland LTER site | place: Germany:Helgoland, sampling... | reverse complement strand
CCTTAGCGTCGGCTCCCCCGGTCATGGTTTGCTTCAGCTCGAGTTCTAGCATGCTCTGGACCAGGTAGCCATTGGTCTTAACGAGAGCTTTCTAGTCTTCCTCAAGCATTTTGATTTTGATCGAATTTTTCAGAGTTTCGGCCACTTTTTATTGCTCGTATTAAAGTTTGCAACTTTCTAATGACTTTTGAAGTTCGGATATTTCTGTTCGTGTGCCCTGCTCTCGCTCTTCAAACTCTTTCATCATCTCAACTTTATTGCCCTCGAGTGCTGTCTGATGCCCCTCCTGCTCCTTCTAGATCTGCTCTTTGTGCTCTGCGGCCAAGTTTTATAGAACAATTTAATGGTCCTCCTCAACTTTCTTGGCATCCTCCGAATGCTTGAGCTCGATTTCTTTTATCATACTCTCGTTTGACTTCACTAAACTATCCATGGCTTCGGTATTCTAATTTTAAATTGCTTCAATTTTCTGTAAGTGTTCAGCCTGCTGTTCAACCAGTTGATTTTTCGAATGTGGAAATTTTACTGACATCCCGAAAAATTGAGGAAAATCTTCCCTCCAATACCAGGGTCGGAAAATTGACAGCTTCCGGTTTTGGAGATCAGGAGGGAATTGAAAATATTCAGTTCAGCCTAAATTCATCGACTGCCCAAAATGATTTCTTTTCTGTTGATCAGAATGCTTCCCTCCGAACTACCCAGGAGCTTGATTTTGAACAAACTGCTCAACATGTGATCGGGATTCGTTTGACCCTCAAATCTGGAGAATTTCTTGATCAGAACCTGACTATTCAGGTCGTGGATACCTTTATTCCAATTGTGGAGACAGGCGATCCGGTGGATGTGGGATTTCAGGAGGCTATGTTGTCCGGTAAATTATTGGACAAGGGTTCAAGCTTGGATCTGATACAAATTGGTATGCTTGTATCCACGGATCCGAATCCGAATTTAAATACCAAAAATATCATTCGGGAGCGTCGTTTCCTCGATACCAATCAAACTTTTGAGGTCATGATGATGGGACTGGAAAAGGGTACAAAATATTTTTACAGGACTTTTGCGATGAATGCCGAAGGGATTGGGTATGGAGTGGTGAAGGATTTTGTGATGCAGGAACATGCGAGCGGACCCAGTTGGGCCAATGCTCAGCCCGGAGCGGCCGCAAATTGGTGGACCAGTCCATGGTTTGGCTCGTTTTATATGAATGATGGAAATGCCTGGGTGATGCATTCCGAACTGGGTTGGTTGTATCCAATGGCAAGTGGAGACAAAGGAGTATGGTTATGGATGGAACAACTCGGCTGGTTGTGGACCGATGAAGCATTTTATCCATTCCTTTACCAAAACAGTTCCGCCGGCTGGCTTTATTTCTACGGAGCAAGCCAAGGTAAAAAGCTCTTCTACCATTACCGGGATGAACGATGGATGCAGATGGACAGTGGAGAACAGTCTGACTGAGTTTATTCTTCCATTTTATCACGCAAAATATTAAATTTATGAAAAGTCACATTAGAAACATGAGCAATACGATCAAATTGGGAACCGCAATATTTATGTTCCTGGCCCTCTTTGTTGTGCATTTGGAAGCACAATCGGAGAAGAAAAGTAGTAAGGGTGCAGTTATTGTGGCTGATTATAAGGAACCGGTTCGTTTCTTAGACCAGGCGGGGCAGAATATTGATTTTGGGAATGAGTTGAGGGGGTCCATTATAACCGAGGGCCAGACGGCTCAGGTTGGGATTGGGGGAAAGTTAGTTTTGTTATTTTCCAACGGAACGATCACGACTCTGCAGTCCCAAACCAAGATGAAGATTGGCGTGTTTGAACAGGTTCCCTTTGATGCAGGTGATAAAAAAGTGGCCGATTTGGAGGGTGAGCCCAGTGAGTCAAAGGTGGTGATTGATTTGGACTGGGGTTCCTTGGTGGTGAAGACCAAAAAGTTGGATAAGAAGTCGAGTTTTGATATCAATTCCCCAATTGGGACGGCGGGAATTCGGGGAACGGAATTTCAAATGTCACAAAATCCAGGCACAGGTGTGCAGTTGGATGTGACTGAATCCACGGTTGCTTTTACTCCCCCGGGGGGAGTTCCTACTCCGGTGAGTCAGGGAAATGGATTGGATGTTTCCAGTGCTGGAGTTTCCACACCACGCCCAGTTAATCCTGCAGTTGCTCAGAATATTGGGGCGACTAATCAGGCGGCTACCCAGTCGACAAACGATATTTCTTTGGGGACGGTGTCGGAGGCAATGAGCGAGGCAACGGCCACGGTGGAGGATGCCGGGTCTGGAGGGAGTGACTCGACAGAGGATGGGACGAATGATTCTTCCGACTCCGGAGAATCCTCGGATGGCCAGAACGAATCCAAATCTACTGAACAGGAGAAGTCTGGCAGTGGAGATGGAAAGGGGAACGATTCTAGTTCATCTGAAGGTAAAGGACCTTCTCGGGGGCAAAATAATCGGTCGTCCTCCAATATCCAAACTCAGGCTTTAGAGAACAATTCTGAAGTCAAGGAGGTAAGAAAGACGGGGCGTGTGTCAGCCTATTCAAGAGCATTGTCAAGGTATGGACTGACTACGAGGCAGACTAATCGTTTTAATTTATTTCCTCCCCAGTTGCAAAGTCGGTTAATGTCTTTGGGAGTCGATAATTTAAAAAGAGTATTAAATATTAATGATTTTCAGATTGATCAGGCCTATTCGTTATTTGGGTACTCTTCGGGTACGCAAAAGTTAATCCTTGGATTGGAAGACAAGGCATTGGTCAGCCTGCTGAACCAGAAGATAAGTGAGTCAGTCTTAGTGGATACTTTAAATCCGGAAAATATGGTGGCGTCTTCTTCCACACTGGTTCCGGGTGAAAATGCAATTCCAGTACAGGATGCTTCCCTGCTCGCATTGGGGGAAAAGCTTAAGCAGTCCGGTAATTCTGATTTGCTGGATGAATTGAAGGTTTTATCAGGTGGTTCCATGTCGGAAGAGTGGATCCGGGTGGGGGAGGTGGCCAATCTGTTAAGTCAGGATTATTCCCTGTCCACCAGTTCGTTGTCTGATTTGGCCAATTCGGGTAAAGAGGTACTGAGTAATCCTTTTTACCAGGAAATTAGTTCTTTATACGGACAGCTTGAGACGGAGTCTCTGGTTGCCGGGCAGCCGACTTTTGTTGGGGGTCGAAGGATTACCATAGATTCTGCGAAGTTGGATATTTCCAGCCTGACTGGAAGCGGATCGGGTTCGTTTGTGGTAAGCGGTTCGGAATTACTTAAATTGAGCACCAGTGTGGAATTGATTGATTCTCCAACTTCTTCGACACGGGTGGTCTTAATGAGTGGAGAAAATTTGGAATCGGAGAAGGGATTGACTTTCAAATCTGCGACCCGCGATTTGGTGCTGGCGGCAAGGAAGGATATTCTTCTTGAGGATGTTCAATTGGAGAGCACCCGGGAGATCGCTCTGAGGAGTTTGCGGGATGTGACTTTGACCAATGTAACGATGGGGGCGGGTAACTTGGCGACCGTCCGGGCAACCCGCGATTTAAATGTGAATGGAATGAAATTTAGCCGGGAAATTCCTTCCATTATAATGGAGGCGACCACGATCCGGTTGAGTGAGGTGAATTTCCCCGCTGCTTCGATGGTTCGCTTGAATAGTTTGAAGGGTGCAATTGATGGCAAGTATCCCAATTTTGGTTCTTCAATTCCCAATGCCCAACAAATTGGCCGGGTAAATTTTATCAAAAATGTGTCTTCGGGTGGCAATGTTCTCAATACTCGGTCGGCGTTTGATCAGTACGGTGGAAATATATCAATAGGTAAGGTTGCACTTCCCTAAAAATAATCCTAGTCTCCTCATCCCATGAAAGAATTATCTTTTTTAACCGCTCTATCGGCGGGTTTGCTCTTGATGCATTCTGCCGGATACGGGCAGGCAATTAATTCATTAAAGGGACAACCGAGTCGTCCTGGTTATGCGAACTTTCACTCCAATCTTGGAATGCAGGAAATTATTGAGGTGGGAGTGCCGGTAAAGGTGGGAGAAATTGCTCAACCAAAAACCGCAGCTTTTCCAGCCTCAAAGGGATTGGGCGAAAGAGCGGGCAAAGAAACTGAGATTGTGAGCCCCAAACCGGATACCGATTCTCAGCCCGGTTGGTTTACTAAGAACGAGGCGCAAGCAGAAACTGATTCGGTTCCCGTTTCGAATACAAAGAATTTTTCTGGTTTGGACTTCTCGGCAAGTGCTGGTTTGCGGGCCTATCAAACCTCCAATGTCTTACGGGTGAATTCAGGGGAGCAAGAGTCGGGGGTACTGGAAAGTAATATCGGGGGAGCAATAACTCGTTCGAGTAGTAAGGTGGGAGAGTATGTAACAATGATTCCCCGGTTGGATGTAATGATGCAATGGGCCAATTACGGAGAAGATACGGTAAGCGACCTGTTGGACTATCGATTCACTTTAGCGAAGGCAAGTTTTGCCTTTTCATTCCCCAAGGATTGGACGCTTACCCCGGCAATTGAATATAACTTATTAAATAGCCAGTCGAGTGGAGACCGAATGTTTGACGCGGTTGCTCCTTCAATCAATTTACAGAAAGCGACTGTTTTTAATGAGCAGTCCATTTTGTTATATGATGTGTCGCTCAAATATAACAACACGGATAAGGTAATTCCTTTTAACACTTCCAGTGGTTCCAGCATACCAGGAGTGTTTGCGGATGATGGGGATAACATTCAATATTCTCTTAACTTGACCTACATTCAATTATTTGGGGAGGAAAACCAATGGATGGTAATGCCCAGTTTTGGAGTGACCCGATCGGCCTACCAAAATAATACTCACGAGGGTAGAACAGATTACCTGGTTAATTTGGGTGTAACCGGAATTTACCAGTGGAAGCCATGGTTAGGATTTCAAACTTTTATTAATTATACGAACATGTCGACCAATGACAAAGGAGAGGGTTTGTTATTAAGTTCATCGAGTTCCAAAACGGTGGATATTGGAGCGGCGGTGACAGGAAATTATCAATTTTGAAGGTTTGACCTAGAGTGTATCCTTCTTTTTTATAGCTCCTATGTTTAGGTTCTTCTCCATTTTACTATTTTACATTTCCATACTTGGATCGTTGGGCGGGCAAAGTATGCATTTATTATTATCGCAGGTTGGAGATAGTGCCTTCACTGTACGGGAAAAAGGAATTACCGAACCAGTCCAGAAATCAAGTTTCTTAACGATCGATTCGCGGATCACCGTGCCCGCTCGAAGTGGACTTGAAACCATGTCAGCAGGTTATCAATTTCGATTTGGATCAGATACCCGATTTACGATCACGAAAGAATCGATACATATGCACGAGGGTTCCCTCATGATTCAATCTCGAAAAATTGGCAATAAGGTTTCCATTCAAGGGCCCGAGGCATTGTTAGTTATTTCTGGTAGCGGTACTTGTATGGTGGAGGTCGAGACTAATGGTGGATTAAAGATTTTATGTGTATTGGGTCGAATTATTATTGGTTCCGGTGTTGCAAGTGATACCAGTGAATTATTGGCCGGTGAATTGGTTTTTCTTAAACCTGGTAATTCCGGTCTAGCGGATAAAATTAATGTGAACTTGGCCAAGGTCGTTGAATCCTCATTTTTACTTTCTGGTTTTCAAAACAGCAGTAGTTTTAGTCGTTCTCTTTCTACAGTGGTAAGAGCCCAACAAGAATCGATTGGAAAGACTTACAATGCGGAAGTGGGAGATGCCAAGGAAGCAAATACCTTTGAGATTGTGACCACGGTACAGGAGGAGGATGCGGATCTGGAAACTGATAACTTGGCAAAGGAATCCACCACAAAAAATCGTGCCTCTTACCAAGTTCCAAAATCTGACCCCCTGGAGGAACTGTTGGGAAGGACCCCCACGCGATCGAATTCTTTATTGTTGAAGACCGAAAATTCAACTTCGTCTGATTCCAGGCCATTACCCGGAACTTTGCTTCGATTTAAAAATTAACCAAGATTTCCTATAATTACCAAATTATGAATACTGTTACACCATTAATACTAGCCTCTTCAGGAAGTCATGAATACCTGTATGGTTTATTTTTTCTTATTGTCGCATTGGTAATTGGAGCTGCTACCCGTCACTTCTTACAACGTATCCCACTTCCGTTCACCGTTTTACTTTTGCTCATCGGTCTGGCAATGGGTGCGTTAAATCGTGCCTATGGACCACACGGTGGCCATAGTGAAGGAGAGCATGTAGCACATGTGGAGGGACTGTGGGGTAAATTTGTGGACACCCTAAGCGGTGCAATTACTTGGGGTGGTAATTTAGATGGTCATTTAATTTTGTATGTCTTTCTCCCCATTTTGATTTTTGAAGCTGGTTTTGCCTTAGATGTACATACCTTTAAGAAGTCGTTTTTTAATGCCTTTTACTTAGCGGGACCGGGTATTGTAACCGCCACCGTGATGTCTGGGGTGGCATTTTGGGGATTGATACAAATATTCGGAGGGGATGGAGGAGTTTTATCAGAATGGAATAGTGAGGCTGGGGCTTTTATTTGGCTATCGTCCATGCTTTTTGGGGCGGTGGTGAGTGCCACCGACCCGGTTGCGGTGGTTGCATTACTGAAGGATTTGGGTGCGAGTAAAAAGCTGGGGACGCTGATCGAAGGGGAGTCATTATTGAATGATGGTACTGCAATTGTTGCATTCGTTTTGTTAATTGGCGTGGTTACCGGGGCAGAAGTTTTTACTGGGACAGGGGATTTTATTGGAACTGCGGCAATTGGATTTGGTAAAATAGGAGCAGCGGGCGGATTAATTGGAGTTTTTCTTGGATTGATCGCAATTCTTTGGGTAAGAAAGGTCTTTAATGATCCTATGATCGAGATCACGGTTGTATTGGTGACTTCCTATGCGGTGTTCTTTATTTGTGAGCATTTTTTCCATGTTTCCGGAGTTCTTGGCCTTGTGGCATTGGGGATTGTGATGGCGGGAATTGGACGAACCCGTATTAGTCCTGAGGTGGAGCACTTCATGCATGAATTTTGGGAACTCGTCGCCTTTGTGGCCAATGTAATCATCTTTATTGTGGTAGGGGTTGTAATTGCTCAAAACGCCAATCCGACCGGAATGGATTTCTTGATTTTGGGATTAGTCTATGTGGGAATTCATTTGGTTCGGGCGATCAATATGGGGACATTTTATCCCCTCATGAAAAAGACTGGCTATGGATTGCCCGGGAAAGATGCAATTGTGGTATGGTGGGGAGCATTGCGTGGTGCTATTGGCCTCGCCCTTGCACTAGTGGTATACACGGAAAATTTTCGTTATGAATTTAAAGTGGAAGAGGGAGGTACTGGATATAAGGATTCCACCACTTCCGTTTTTGTTCTCGATAAGGAAAAGGCTACCGAATTTCGATTAAACAGTGATAAATTGAATTTACATCAGGGCTATGCAATCGGGCATGCTGTGGCGAGTATTCAGGATGGTAAGGTCGTTGGGATTGTTCAGGATGAGAGTCGAGCTTACAAGGAATTGGGGAAAGAAAGCTCCCAAGTGGCGGCTGAAATTCGGGAGGGATTGGCCAGCGGTGAGAAGGTTGTTTTAGTTTTGGGGGAAGGAAAAGGAGCGATTGCAAAGGCTTCTTTGGTCGGAATTTCCGCACGGGTTCGGGATCAATTCCTCTTTTTGATTTCTGGTATTGTACTACTCACATTGTTGGTGAATGCGACCACGGTTGGTCCGCTTGTTAACTATCTGGGCTTAACAAAGCTGCCCGCAGTGAAAAAACTAATGTTCTCCAATGCCTCCGGCAATGTGGCACAGGGTTGTGAACAGGAGATGGATTTGTTAAAGGATGACCGATTTCTCAGCGGAGCGAATTGGGGCGAGGTGCGCAAGTATTTACCGGATCCGGTGGCTTATCCATTAAGTGCAAGTGAGCTGGCTCAAATGGATACTCTTTCGGAAACAAGGAGGCGTCTATTAGAAAAGGAAAGAAGCAGTTATTGGGCACAATTTAGAGCCGGTCTTCTCAGTGCACAGGCAGTGGCACAACTCGATAATAATTTGAGCGAATTCTTGGATCTGGAGGGCAAGGTACCAATGACAGATCGTCCTTATCTTGATAAAGTATGCGGGGTCAGTAAACTAACTGAAGCATTTAAAGATTTACCCATTTTAAAAAATCATTTTACCGATCGAATCACGGTCAGTTATGATGCGTCAAAAGGCTTTGTTGTTGCCCAGCAGGATATGGCCAAAATGGTGGATAGTTTAGCGAAGGAACTCGATGAGAGTGGCGATGCTGAAAAACTACAGAAAACCACCCGGTTGTTAAAGGACGAGATTCGCCAAAACCGATTAAGGGGACTTAAGTTCATTCGTAATATGCACGAAAACTACCCCGAAGCGACGGTGGGGATTGAAACGAAGGATGCAATTCGTTCCGTGCTGAACCATGAACGGAATACGATTAAGAAATTGAAGTCGGATGGTATGTTAGAAGCGGATGAGGCCAGCCGCTTGATTATTGCAGTCGAAGAACGAATGAAGGAGGTGATGGAAAGTTCCCTTGACCTTCGTCTTCCCGAACCGGAGGAGGTTTTGAGAGAAGTGAACTGGTTGAAAGGAATGCCTGACACTTTGATCGCGAAAATTGTGAATGCCTCGGAATCCCGTGTTTATAATTCTGGTGATACTATTATGACGCAGGGGGGAGATGGAGATGGTATGATTGTAATTACCCGGGGAAGTGTAAAGGTTTCCATCGGAGATATTGTAGTCGATATTATGGGGCGTGGTGCAGTGATTGGAGAAATGGCGGTTTTGGCCGGAGTTCCCCGAACTGCCAACGTGGTGGCTGATTCTTCCGTAACTGCATTGTGGTTAACCACCGAGTCGATGCAGTCCATTATGGCCGAGTCTCCAGAGTTATCCGGAAGCCTTTGGAAAACTGCAGCGATGCGTTTTGCGGAGAACCTTATTGGGGCAAAGTCTCCCTACAATGCGTGGGATCAAATGCGATTACGCCGCTGGTTAAATGAAGGAGAAGTAAGTGCTCCAGCCGAGGGTGAGTCCATTAATCTTTACGGTAAGGTTGGAATACTAGTTGCAGGGCAAGCGTCTGCATCTGCTAGTGCGGAAGCGATTACTGCACCTGCACTTTTGGATCTTGCCGATGCCACTTTTTCGGATAACGCAAAAGTATTTATTCGCGAATCTTAGAGGGATTTAGCGGATTGCACCCGGAATTAAGAGGGCAGAATAAACTAAAATGGCGGAGAGGGCGGGATTCGAACCCGCGGTACCTTGCGGTACACAGCATTTCCAATGCTGCACGATCGGCCACTCTGTCACCTCTCCGTAAATCAGTGTTCTTTAATGCCGATATGTTGTTGATCCGTCAATGATCAAAAAAGTGTATTTGTAGTATACTAATAATGGAGAGAGCGTTTTTTTTAATCTTTCTTCTTTGGGGTTTGCTTGTTTGAAAAGATTAGTTAGGCTTACTCAAATGCATATGACAGCAAGCGATGTTGCGTACAATGGTAAGGTGGAAGGCGATGTTATCGTTACCCGGGCGGATGCAGTAATAAACTGGATTCGCCAGCACTCCGTTTGGCCTATGCCGATGGGGCTTGCCTGTTGTGCGATTGAGTTGATGGCATCTGCCGCATCCCGATACGATATTTCACGCTTCGGGATGGAGGTAATGAGATTTTCTCCCCGTCAATCTGACTGCATGATTGTGGCGGGTACTGTCACTTACAAAATGGCCGAGGTGGTGAGAAGAATTTATGACCAAATGGGCGATCCCAAATGGGTAGTCGCGATGGGAGCCTGTGCTTCCACTGGTGGGATGTACCGTTCTTATGCAGTAATGCAGGGAGTGGATAATATTGTCCCGGTTGATGTTTATGTAAGTGGTTGTCCACCTCGTCCGGAAGCATTATTAGATGCGATGATGAAGTTGCAGGACAAGATTGGAAGAGAATCTTCCGTTCGTAATCTTCGAAAGACCAAGGCGGTTGCCGCCCAATAATTCGATGATAGACGAGGACTTTACAAAAAGTTTGCTTGAAAAGCATTCTTATCTCACTCAACGAGACTCAGTAGATTGGCTCACTGTAGAATGTGCACCCGAAAAGCTTGTTTCCTTTGTTCAATCTTTACGAGATTTAGAAGGTTTTGAAATTTTGATTGATTTAACCGCAATTGATCATGGGGAAGGTGAAGAATTTCGGTATTCCACTGTAATCCATTTATATTCGTTAGTACATCGTGGGTATGTACGAATCCATTCAATTTGTGCCGATAATGATAAACCTGCAATGCCATCAGTTTCGGGTATTTATCCGGCAGCAAATTGGCATGAGCGTGAAACCTTCGACATGTTTGGTATTCATTTTTCAGACCACCCCAACTTGAAACGAATTTTGATGTGGGACGAGTATCCCTACTTTCCATTGCGTAAAGATTTTCCCTTGGCTGGAATTGACACTCCGCTACCCGCAGATGATGTGGTTGAAGTGACGCAAGCCTCCGTTGAACCGGCACCCATGATGGGAGGGCCTTTTGTTTCTCCCAATTCGGGTTCGATGAGTGATTCCGAACCGAGGGCAAAAGATGAGAGTTGGACCGAAAAGAAGGGAAAACCTGTATGAGTACTACTAAAGAAATTTCAATCGGTGATATCGGTTCGCGCGGAGCCGAGGCAAGTACTAAGCTGGATGGGGATAAGATGGCCTTAAATGTCGGTCCTTCTCATCCCACCACTCACGGAGTTCTTCGTTTAATCATGGAACTGGATGGTGATTTAATCCAGAAATGTGAGCCTGTTCTTGGTTATCTTCATCGGGGAGATGAAAAGATTGCCGAGAATATGACTTACAATCAATTTGTTCCCTACACTGACCGGTTAGATTATTTAGCACCTTTGGCAAATAATGTCGCTTATGCCTTGACGGTTGAGAAATTGACTAATATCGAGATTCCTCCCCGTTGTCAGGCGATTCGGGTCTTGGTGTGTGAGATGGCAAGAATTTCAAGCCATCTATTAGGAATGGGAGTATTTGGTATGGATGCGGGCGCTTGGACTCCCTTTATGTACACTTTTACTGAGCGTGAAAAACTGTACACTTTATTTGAGGAATTAACGGGTGCCCGTTTTACTACCAGCTATACCCGAATTGGGGGAGTTGCCCGTGATGTTCCAGATGGTTGGTTGGGGCGCGTGGAAAGCTTTGTGGATCAATTACCCAAGGCAATTGGGGAGGTTGAAAAATTGCTTACTCGCAACCGAATTTTCTTAGATCGAACCGAAGGGATTGGAGAAATTTCCAAGGAAGATGCACTTGCTTATGGTTTAACCGGACCTAATTTGCGAGCCTGCGGTATTGATTTGGATTTGCGCAAAGATAAGCCTTACTCGGGTTATGAACAATATGACTTCGATGTTCCAATTGGTACGCGTGGAGATTGTTATGATCGATATTTAGTTCGGATCGAAGAGGTGTTACAGAGCATTCGGATTATCAAACAAGTGATTAAGGATTTTCCAACCGGTGCTTGGTATGCTGAAGATGCCAAGAAAATTTTTGCACCACCAAAAGAGAAAATATTATCGAGTATGGAGGAGTTAATCCAAAACTTCATGATCGTAACCGAGGGGCCACAAATTCCTGCGGGAGAAGTTTATTTTGAAGCCGAGAATCCGAAGGGTGCACTCGGGTTTTATGTCGTGTCTAAGGGTGGGGGAGTGCCCTACAGGATGAAAATACGAGCCCCCAGCTTTTGTAATCTTAGTATTTTAGAAAAACTGGCTCCCGGGCATTTCCTCTCCGATATCACTGTTATTTTAGGCAGTCTTGATTTTGTGATGGGCGAGTGTGATCGTTAGTAAATTTTATGGAACTTTCTAAAGAAACGCTTACTAAAATTGAGGAGGTCATTCCTCGGTACCCGGAAAAAAGAAGTGCCGCTTTAATGGTGATTCACTTGGTTCAGGATGAATTGGGCTTTATTTCCGATGAAACCTGTTCGTGGATTGCGGAAAAACTTGAAATTGAACCGATCAATATCAAGGAGTTGATTACCTTTTATCCGATGTTACGCGAAACGCCCTGGGCGAAAAAACATATTCGGGTTTGCCGGACTTTGCCCTGTGCTCTGCGTGGATCTTATGGAACTTGTAAAATCCTGGAAGATAAATTGGGGGTGAAGGAGGGACATGTTCGTGAAGATGGCGAGTTCTCGATTGAATTTATGGAATGTCTCGCAGATTGTGGCGAAGGTCCCGTGGTAATGGTGGGGGAAGATACCTACGAAAATATCGAAGGTAAAAATGCCGAGAGTTTTGCCGATCTTTTAGTGCAGGAAAAATTAGATACATCCAAGGACTTTACGAGTTATGAAAATGGCTTGGTTTCTAAGTCTCCAGTTTCAAAACCGACTAAGAAAAAATGATCAAAAAAAATACACCACAAGAAAGACGGATCATTTTAAAGCATGCGGATGATCCCAAATACTCAAATAAAATTGGCTGTTATTTAAAGAATGATGGTTATTCGATGTTGAAAAAGGCTTTTAAAATGAAGCCTGAAGAGATCGGAGAAGAGGTATTGAAGTCTGGTGTGCGGGGGCGTGGGGGTGCTGGTTTTCCTGCGGGAATGAAGTGGAAATTTCTGGACCGCAAATCGGGCAAGCCCATTTATCTTATTTGTAACGCCGATGAGTCTGAACCGGGTACTTTTAAGGATAGGCAAATCATGCACAAGGACCCACATCAATTAATTGAGGGTATGATGATTGCCGCCTATGCCATAGGAGCGAAACAGGCATTTATATATATCCGTGCAGAATTCTTTAAGGGAGCTCATATTTTGGAAGAAGCAATTGCGGAGGCCAAGGAAAAGAATTTCTGTGGCGATAAGATTTTAGGGTCTTCTTATTCCTGCGATTTGGTAGTTCATCGGGGAGCCGGTGCATACATTTGTGGAGAGGAGACTGGTTTGATTGAATCGTTAGAGGGAAAAAGACCAAACCCGCGAATTAAACCCCCTTATTTTCCTGCAGTGTTAGGGCTTTATCAATGTCCTACGATAGTCAATAATGTTGAAACACTTTGCAACGTGAAGCATGTCCTGGAAATAGGAGGAGAAGAATTTGCCAAGATTGGTAAGCCTAATAATACTGGCACTCGAATTTGGTGCGTTTCTGGCCAAGTGCAAAAGCCGGGTTATTACGAATTTGAGTGCGGTGCATTAACCCTTGGTGAAATGATTTATGATGTCTGTGGTGGTTTGTTGCCAGGACGTACTTTGAAGGCAGTTATTCCGGGCGGTTCTTCTTCCAAAATTTTACGGGCGGATGAACGATTTAGCGGGAAATTAAAAGATGGAAGCGATTTTGATTGGGGAATTGAAGACATTCCTCTCGATTTTGACGGTCCTGCTTCGGTGGGGAGTATGTCCGGATCTGGTGGAATAATTATCATGGACGATACCGTTGATATGGTCGAAGCCATGGCCAATATAAATGCTTTTTATGCTCATGAGTCTTGTGGCCAATGTACGCCGTGCCGTGAGGGTTCACTTTGGATGAAAAAAATAACCAAGAGGATGTGCGAGGGGGATGCTCGTCACGAGGATGCCGATTTGCTCCTTTCAGTAGCCAACCAAATTGAAGGTCGTACTATTTGTGCATTTGGGGAAGCAGCCGCTTGGCCAACCCAGAGTTTTATCGCAAAATTTCGAAATGAATTTGAAGAGAAGGCGAAAAATGGAAAAAATAAACCATCTCTTCAATTAATTTAATTTCTATGAGCAGTAACGGAAATTCATCTATGGTCACCATCAATCTTGATGGAAAAGAAGTCGATGTACCAGCAGGTATCAATATTATTGAAGCTGCTGCAATACACGGAACTGAGGTTCCCCACTACTGTTACCATCCACAACTGAGTGTGGCCGGTAATTGCCGGATGTGCTTGGTTGAGATGGGAACTCCGATGAGAGACCGTGGAACGGGGGAGGCTATTTTGGACAAGGACGGTGTGCAAAAGATAGGTTGGATACCCAAGCCGGTAATCGGATGTGGTACCAATGTTTCACCTGGTATGCATGTAAAGACAAATTCCTCGATGGTAACGGGTTCGCAAGAGGGTATCATGGAATTCCTCCTTGTGAACCACCCTCTAGACTGTCCGATTTGTGACCAGGCAGGAGAGTGTCGATTGCAGGAATTTGCCACTGATTATGGGCGTGGATACAGCCGATATGTTGAGCGTAAAAATGTGAAGCCTAAACGAACCAAATTAGGTCCAAGGGTTACCCTCGATGATGAGCGTTGTATCTTGTGTTCAAGGTGTATCCGTTTCTGTCAAGAGGTGGTAGATGATGATGTTCTTGGTTTTGTGGATCGTGGTAGTTTTTCTACTTTAACCTGTTTTCCGGGTAAGGAACTTTCCAATAATTATTCCTTAAATACTGTGGATCTTTGTCCTGTCGGTGCATTGACCAGTTCTGACTTTAGATTCAAGATGAGGGTGTGGTTTTTAAAAGAATCTCCGAGTATTTGCACAGAGAGTAGTGCGGGATCTAATATTTTAGTTTCAAGTAGGGAAGGGGAAATTTATCGAATTACTCCCCGCAGGAATGACTCGGTTAATGATAGTTGGATGACGGATAGCGGTCGTGAATTGTATAAACAGGTAAAGTCAGATGATCGAATTATTACTCCCAGTATTGACGGCGAATCATCTACTCTAGCGGATGCGATTTCTTCTGCCTCAGAATTATTGAAGGACAAAAAATTGGCTATTGTCGGTTCTTGTCGTTCAACAGTAGAGGAACAGTATTTACTGACCAAACTGGCGCGGAATTTCAAAGGGAAGAAATTTTTGCGTGGACATTTTGGTGATGATGACGGAATCCTTCTTGCCAGTGATCGCACTCCTAATCTCCGTGGTGCTCTCGCTACGGGATTCTCCGCGAAATACCCCTCCGATCAATTATCCGATCTTTCGCGGGCATTGTCCAAGGGGCAGTTTGATACCTTACTTGTGATGGGGGAAGACATTTTGGATTCTGGTGTCACTCGGGATGATCTTAAGGGAATTAAGGTAGTGTACCTTGGAACTCACAGGAATGAAACATCTGCGTTGGCAAATGTGTTGATCCCCACACTTACCTCTTTTGAAAAAACAGGATCTTTCATCAATCGAACTTTTCGTTTACAATCCTTCAAGCAGGCAGTTCCTGGACCAGCAGGTTTACTTCCGGATCTTCATATCCTTGCCTCGCTGATTAATTCTTTGTCGGAAGAAGTCGAACAATCTGCTGATCTTGCCCAGATTTGGAAACAATTGAGTAAGCCCGCGACCAGTATTTTTCATAAGCTAAGCTTTTCTTCAATTCCAAGTGAAGGTTTTCAATTGGATGGAAAAAAGTGGTCTGAATTGGATTTTGTGGAAAAAAAAGCTCTTCATTTTTTACCCGCTAATCAATTACAGGAAGCCTAAGCACCATGTTTGATTTTGATATGCTGTTAATGGTTGGGTTAAAGTTCTTATTTGCTTTGCTTATGATCGGTGCAGTAATGACGATGGCAGGATATTCGGTTCTTGCGGAAAGAAAAGTGAGTGCATGGATGCAAGGCAGGGTGGGTCCTAACCGAACTGTTTTGCCTTTTATTGTGCATATTCCATTTGTCGGAAAATTTTTAAAGGGATTGGGTATGTTCCAACCACTCGCTGATGGATTGAAATTTTTATTTAAAGAAGAAATGATTCCAGGGCATGTTAATAAGTTATATTACAATTTGGCCCCAATTGTCGCTCTGGTTCCTGCATTGACTACTATGACTGTTTTGCCATTTGGTGAGTTCTTCGCCGAGGATGGCCGAACGATTCCCTTAATGTTAGCGAATTTGGAAGTGGGTATTTTATTTGTATTAGCGGTTTCTTCCTTGGGAGTATACGGAATTGTACTAGCGGGTTGGTCGTCTAATAGTAAGTATCCATTTCTTGGTGGAATTCGTTCTTCTGCTCAAATGATATCCTATGAATTAGCAATGGGTTTATCCTTACTTCCAATATTTTTATGGGTCAGCGAACCGGGGACTGGTGCGATGGGGCTTAGTCTGGTCGATATTGTAAATTCACAAAATGATCGAGCCTGGCTTTTGTTGGTGCAACCATTATCCGCCCTGATATTCCTGATTGCATTGTTTGCAGAAACCAATCGTTTACCTTTTGACATGCCAGAATCTGAAACTGATCTTGTGGGTGGATTTCACACAGAATACGGAGGTTTTAAGTTTGGTATTTTCTTTGTTGCTGAGTACGCACACATCGTAGTGGGTTCCGCAATCTTTACGGTTATCTTTTTGGGTGGTTGGCATTTCTTGCCCTGGATCGCCGATCCTTGGCCCGCCACATGGGTTGGAACTTTGCTTGGAATTGGCTGGTTTCTCGCCAAGACTATATTTTTAATCTTTTTCTTTATTTGGGTTCGTTGGACCATCCCCCGTTTTCGGTATGATCAAGTGATGAATCTCGGGTGGACAAAACTTCTTCCACTTGCTCTGCTTAATTTGATTTTTTATGTATTGCTGGTGACTTGGCTTGATCAACCAACCGCTTAATTATTTTATCATGGCAAAAACCGTAGTCCTTCAACGCAAACCTCTTTCCCTTTCGGAAAGAACCTATCTTCCTCAAATTGTTACCGGTCTTAAGACTACTTTTTCAAACATGTTTAAAGAAAAAGTTACTCTTCAGTACCCGGAGGAAAAACCGATCATACCGAAGAACTACCGTGGTGTCCCCACGCTTGTTAAGGATCCAAACGGTCGAGAAAAGTGTGTCTCCTGTCAGTTGTGTGAGTTTGTCTGTCCACCTAAAGCGATACGAATTACACCCGGTTCAGTACCGGAGGGTGAAGAGGATCGTGAACATGTGGAAAAAGCCCCTCAAGAATTTGAAATAAACATGCTGCGGTGCATTTATTGTGGGTATTGTCAGGAAGTTTGTCCAGAAGAAGCAATTTACCTTCAGGATGAATATTCATCCTCCGGATATACTCGTGAGGAAATGATTAATAATAAAGAAAAACTGTATGAGCTTGGAGGTACATTACCGGACTCTCACTACAAGTGGGATCAAAAGAAAACAGCCGAGGAACAGGGGAATGATCACTAGTCTCATGCAACTTCGTACCGTTACAAACTTCATTTTAATTCGCTAAATTACTGATTACTTTTGTGAATGCTGTAGACATATTATTTTATTTTTTTGCCACTCTTTCAGTCGGCGGTGGCTTGCTTATGATCATGTCCAGGCATCCGGTGCCCGCTGCTTTGTTTATGATTATCTCATTGGTCAGCGTGGCGGCACTATTTGTATTATTGGAGGCGTTCTTTTTAGCGATTTTGCAAGTTCTTGTATACGCGGGAGCAGTAATGGTCCTTTTTCTTTTTATCATCATGCTCCTTGATGTCGGGCCTGACGGTGGAAAAGTTTCGCGGATTAAAGTAATTTCTGGTCTTGCGGGTTGTTTATCATTTGGGATTTTAGTAGTTTTACTTCTGCAATTTTCCGGAATTGGTAGTGCTGAATCAGGGAGTTGGCAAGAGATTCAGACCACGGAGCAGGTCAATGGAGATTCTCTTTTATTTTCCACTTCATTGAAAAACTTTGGCTATGGTTTATTTACAAAGTATATGCTCCCAATCCAAGTAGCAGGCTTTCTTCTCTTAGCTGCCATGGTTGGGGTGATTGTATTGAGTAAAAAATCGTTAACATCTGGAGGAACTGAATAAATGGAAACTGTAACTCCTCAACATTTTTTAGTTCTTTCCTTTCTTTTATTCGCAGTGGGGTTTTTGGGAGTGGTTATTCGTCGAAATCTGCTCTTAGTTTTAATGTCTCTTGAATTGATGTTGAATGGAGTCAATGTGGCTTTGGTTTCATTTTCCCGTACCAGTCTAAATTTGGACGGCAGCCTGTTTGTATTTTTTATAATGACTGTTGCCGCTACTGAAGTCGCGGTTGGATTAGCACTGCTTGTTGCCCTTTACAAGAAAAGACAAAGCGTTTTTTCTGAAGATATTTCTCTTTTGAAAAACTAATACTATGGAAACCGTTGCTTTCAGTATTCTTCTTCTCCCGCTTCTTTCCGCGCTGATCACTCTATTGTTTCTTCGTAAGTCAGGAAATATAGCCTCGTTGCTATCTGTCGCCACATCAGGTGGAATTCTTGTATTTGCTCTGTATTTAATTTTTAACGGGGAAAACGAGGTTTTTACATGGCAGACAACTTGGATGAAAATGGCGGGGTGGGAATTGAGCTTTGGCTTCCTGATTGATGCGCCAGCCCGACTTCTTTTATTCGTAGTTTCTTTTGTCGGATTTCTTATTCATGTTTTTAGCTTGGGCTACATGGCGGATGATGAGGCGAAGTCTCGCTACTTTGGAGGGTTATCAATTTTCATGTTTTCAATGATTGGAATTACAGTCGCTGATAATTTGATTATGATTTTTGTGTTTTGGGAATTGGTGGGATTTAGTTCCTATCTTTTAATTGCCCATTACTTAACCACTGATGAAGCTGCTCAGGCATCCAAGAAGGCGTTCATTGTAAACCGAGTGGGTGATTTTGGATTTTTAATCGGAATCGTTCTCACTTATTGGGCCTTTGGTACTGTAAATCTCCTCGAACTTGCCGATTTAGTTGATTTCGACCCGAGCTTGATCTCTACTTTCCTTGGACTTGCACTTGCTTGTGGCTTTATCGGGAAATCCGCACAGTTTCCATTACATGTCTGGCTTCCAGATGCCATGGCTGGTCCCACACCAGTATCTGCACTTATTCATGCGGCCACAATGGTTGCCGCCGGAATTTACCTCTTATTACGGATTGACTTCATGTTTACCGAACATGCCCTTTCACTCTTGGCAATTCTGGGTGCGGGGATGGGACTGTATGCCGGTTTCTGTGCCCTTGTTCAAAGGGATATTAAGAAGATATTAGCCTATTCCACCCTTTCGCAACTGGGGTACATGGCAGCCGCTTTTGGCTTGGGAATGCCTGGGATCGCGCTTTTTCATTTAATGACTCATGCTTTTTTCAAAGCATTGATGTTTTTGGGTTCGGGATCAGTCATTCATGCCTGTCATCACGAACAGGACATTTTTAAATACGGTGGATTACGGAAGAAAATGCCGATTACTGCAATCACCTTCCTGATCGGTGTACTAGCGATTTGCGGAGTTAATTTTCTATCAGGATATTTTAGTAAGGATGCAATCCTTCTTACTGCTTATAATGTGAATATGCCTGTATTTATATTATTATATGCAGGAGCAATTTTGACCGCGCTTTATATGTTCCGCCTTTACTTCATCACATTTGAGGGATTGGCTCGTTCAGATAAGGCAGCACATGCCCATGAGAATGGAGCATTGATGACGGGACCTCTCCTATTACTTTCAATCTTAGCTGTGGTTGGAGGCTATCACTCACTTTACCCGTTTGCCATTGTGGAGTCGATCTTACCAGATATTGAATTGGTTGCGGCGATGCCCAACCATTTATGGATGATTGTACTGGGCACTTTTGCTTGGATTGTAGGAGCAATCACTGCACGAAATTTTTATGGTCGGGTTGGAGATGTGGACCCATTATCCGAAAAGTTCCCCACATTCTTCTCACTCTGCAAGAGCAAGCTCTTTTTTGATCAGATGTATGGTTTTTATATCAAGAAAATTCAGGACCCAATGGCTCGTTTCCTTGAGGTTATGGAATTACTCTTTATTTCCGGGTTAATGGTTCGAGGTTCAGCGGGAGTGGCCGCTCTTCTAGGGATGCTGGGAAAAGTTTGTTATATCGGAAAGATCCATGCCTACACTTTTTGGTTCGTTGCCGGGACGATTGGATTTCTTGCCTACGCATCGGGAATATTTGGAAATTAAGCAATAGATTACAATGACTCTTGATCAAATTTTACTTCTCGGTTCCATAATTGTTCCCGCCCTTACATCCGCATTGTTATTTGCGGGTATTGGAGGAGGAGATGACTGGGCCAAAAAATTAGCATACATTGGCTTTGGATTTCCTTTTATTGCAGGCATCGTACTCTTCTTCAATTTTGACGGTTCAAATGGCGGGTATTGCTTTGAAATTTTCCACCCACGGATGGGATTGCAGGAACTAAAGATTACTTTTCATCTAGGACTAAACGGAGTCTCTTCCCCCTTATTTGCGATGGCCGGTGTGGTTGGACTTGCTGCAGGCTTGACTGCCATTCGCTCCGGGGCTGAAAGACTGCGTTTATACTTGGCATTATTATTGGTCATGCAGTCCGGGCTGATGGGCCTGTTTGCCAGTATTGATTTATTTTTTTACTACCTCTTTCATGAATTTGCATTAATCCCCACCTTTATAATGATCGGATTATGGGGGGGACGAGATCGCAGAAGTATTGCTTTGGAAATTACGATTTATTTAACCTTGGGGGCACTGCTTTCCCTTGGTGGATTGGTCGCCTTAAATGTAATGGTCGACGCGGAAAAATTTGATTTTCCATCACTCTCACATGCTCTTGCCAATACCGAGATGCTCGAGTCTACACAAATTAAGATCTTTGGTCTTCTATTAATTGGGTTTGGTATTTTAGTTGCCTTGTTTCCATTTCACACATGGGCAGCAAAAGGGTATGAAGCTGCCCCGACTTCGGTGTCTATGTTGCATGCCGGGGTTCTGAAGAAGTTTGGACTTTATGGATTGATTCAAATTGCCGCACCTTTGTTACCGGAAGGTGCCCTTGCTTGGAGTCCCTATTTATTATGGCTAGCCTTAGGAAATGTATTACTGGTTGGATTTGTAACGATTGCTCAGACTAATTTAAAAAGCATGGTAGGGTATGGTTCAGTCATGCATATGGGGTATTGCTTTCTTGGCTTAGCAGTATGTTCATCCCTGGGAGCAGGATCTGCCGTGATGCTTATGGTTGCACATGGATTATCGGTGGCCTTGATGTTTTTACTTTCAACATACATACAAAAGAGAAGTGGAACTTTTGAAATGGATGAAATGGGTGGTCTTGCCACCAAGACTCCAGTCCTGGCCTGTTTTTTTGTAGCAGCTTCTTTGGCCACGATCGGTCTACCCGGGTTTGGCAATTTTTGGGGCGAATTTGGAGTATTTTTATCCCTCGGCGAAAATCCAGATCATCGATTGTTTTTAGTTTTAGCAGCCCTGGGTATCATTATTTCTGCCATATTTGGATTGCGAGCAGTAGCTAAAATATTTTTTGGTACCGGTTCAGATGAATTAATTAAGCATGAAAAAGAAAATCCAATCTCAGATTTAAAACCGGCCGAAATTATCCCTGCGGGAATTATTTTATCTGCACTTTTATTTTTGGGATTATGGCCGAGAGGGGTTTCGGACCGAATTGACCAAGAGATTGGAACCCGATACGAAAAAATTGATTTTGCCGCATTGTCTCAATTTACACCCGCATGTTGTTTACCAAATGCGGAAGGTGTTGGTTTAGACAATAACCAGACTTCCTACGATTCATTACAAAAGAGTCTTCCAGTTAAACCGATTTCTGATCATTGAGATGGAACATTATTTAAATTTCTCAAACACAAACATTTGGTCTGAAATTTGGCCTGAATTAGCACTTGCACTTGCTGCAATTGTATTACTGGGAATCGATCTTTTTCGAAAATCAGATAAACCCATTGTTTCGATTGGTAGTCTGGCAATCGTTTTTCAAGCAGGCCTTCTAATTTTTCACCTTTTTGATTACCTCGCTTGGCACCATACTTTTGACCGGGAAACTTTTTCTGGCATGCTTCATCAGGGAATTCAGGGTGATGTGATGAGAACTTTTTTCTTATTATCCTCTCTTCTTGTCTCCGTTCTTGGGCATCAATATTTAAAAAACAAAAAATTACGGGCAGGTGAATTTCATCACCTTACCATGCTTGCTACTGCTGGTTTGATGTTATTGGTTCAGAGTAATCATTTCATAATGCTTTTTGTAGCATTAGAAACGGTTGCGGTTTGTTTTTACACCCTGGTTGCGTATAATCGGGAATCAGCGAAGTCATTAGAAGCGGGTATTAAGTATTTAATCTTTGGCGCGTTGAGTTCCTCCCTACTTCTTTTTGGGATCGTTCTTCTTTATGGTGTCGCAGGAAACCCGGAGGCATGGGGTGCAAACTACATCGGTTATGAAGGGCAGGACCCATTAGGATTTCAATACCTTGGGAATTTATTGGAAGCAAATCCTGACCATTTATTACTTCGTGCGGGAGTGGTTCTTATTATTGCAGGAATTGCGTTTAAGATTGGTGCAGCTCCTTTTCAAATTTGGGTGCCTGATGTTTATCACGGTTCTCCAATGCCCATTACTGCATTTCTTGCCGTGTCATCAAAAGCCGCTGGTTTCTTTGTTCTTCTCAATTTAGTCAATGGGCCATTTTTAGGAATGTCGGAATTTCTAATGCCACTGCTTGGATTTGTGGCAACTTTTACTATTTTCTTTGGGAACTTAGCTGCCTGTACGCAAAGAAATATTAAAAGGATGCTCGGTTTGTCTGGTGTCGCCCATGCGGGTTACCTTTTGGTCGCGATTATGGCTTCCATGCAATTTGCGGGGGATAGCGATCGAGCAGTTTGGGTACTCTTCTTTTACCTCTTCATATACCTACTTGCTTCTTTCGCGGTGTTTGGGGTGATGACTATTGCCCGATTGAATGATGAAACCGAGCATGAATTCTCCCATTATGAGGATTTAGCGAAAAAGCACCCTTGGCTTGGCTTTGTTTTAGTATCTGGGATTGGTTCCCTTGCAGGAATACCTCCCTTTGCTGGATTTGTGGCCAAACTTCTTTTAATCTCAATTGCGTACGAAGCCCAACTGTACTTTTCACTTGCTGCAATGGTAATCGGGGTTGTGATTTCTATTTTCTATTATTTTGGTTGGATGCGAGAAATTACCTTTCATCCCAAACCCTCCTTTTCTGATGAGGAGGAAGAGAAGGAAGACCCATGGTTAAATGTTCCGCGTATGGGCCTGTTTAAATTCTGCATGCTTGCACTTGCTGTATCTTCAATTGTGCTAGGCATTTGGCAGGGCCCCTTTGGGGATGCGTTTTAAACTGTTTTTTTAATGGTGCCCGAGGAGAGACTCGAACTCTCACGCCCTAAGACAATAGATCCTAAATCTATCGCGTCTACCAATTCCGCCACCCGGGCTAAATATTTGAAAGTAAATGATTATTTCAAGGAACTCAATTCTATATTTATGTTTAACGATTTTTATTATAAATGATTCTGATCATGCTCATAATTTTAAATCAAATCCGGTCTTGCTTCCTGTTTATTGCATCGCATAATTAAATTTATGATATCCACCTGTTTATCCGTATGCAGGCAAGGTTGGTTTGGTGTCCCATTGTTTCTTTTGGGTATTGCCAGTCTTGCTTTCAGTCAACTTGTTCAAGAAGCTGAAACTGAATCACTCCCACCTGATCAACAAGCTCAATACATAGAATCCAAACTGGGTCTGTTAGATGAGCGCCTTAAGGAGGTGAAGAAAGAACAGGGAAGTAATCAATTTAGTGCAAATAGAAGTTCTGCAAATGGAGATTTAAAACAACTTGTCTCTGCCTATGGTGCTAATGATTCTAAGTCCATTTCGATTCGCAATCAATTAGATGTCGCAGATCGGAATTGGAAGGTCCGTTCTGAAGAGATTGCTCAAGGTATTTCATCGGTAGATAGTCGTTTGAACGAAGCAACTCTTATCTTTGATGATTTGAAGGAAAACTTCGCCGGGCGACTTGAAGAAGCAGCTCCGGCCTTGCGAGTACTTCAAGAAAATTTGATGCGAACTGAAACGGAAGTGGATGCGCTCACCAATTTATCCCGAAATGCGGTATCTGAGGCCATTCAATCTTATTCCAATATTCAGGCTGAGAGTAACTTACTCGCTATTCGAGCAGTTCCTACAGCACCTAAAACTAGCAACGGTGGAAGTGCTTACTCACCCAAAGCCCAACAGGTGGCAAATGTAATTAAAGCAAAAGAAGCAGTTGCCTTAGGTTCCTCAGGTCGTTTTTCACCTTCGATTAATACAGATGCAGGGTTCGTACAGGTGAGGAGTGAACAAAATAATGGATATGAGTCATCTGAGATCATTGATCGTTTAAAAACTGAACTTGCGACTTCAAAATCTGTTCAGAGTGAACTTTCTGCCGATACTGCTGATATGCAAGGAGACTTAAGGAAAGCCTATCGCGAAATTGTCTCATTGCAGAATAATTTAAAAGAGACTCAAATGTTAGCGAGAAGTTTAGAGGAGTCTAAAAATTCTCTTTGGGCCACGGAAAATGGCCAAGTACCTACTGCCCGGAGTGTGAGCGGTAAAATTAATAAACTGGAACAAGATTTGCAACTTGCCCGTGAAGATCTTCGGTCTTCCAGGCAAACTTTGCTAGTGGAGCAAGAGCGTTCCAATGCGATGATTCGCTCGGTAACAAATGAGCTCGAAAGAACGCGATCCGACCTTGATGCTGCCAGAACAGCTACCATGTCATCAGGGAGTGATTCGATACGGCTTGCCTCTCTTGAGCGTGAGCTCAATGAGGCGAGAAGAGCACTACAGATGGCACAAATGGCACCAATGGACTCCACCCAAGAATCTTACTTAACCCTGCAAAACGAATTAAGGAAATCATTGGGGGAAATTACCCGAATGCAAATTGAGCTCAATGAAAAAGACGAGCTTGAAGCTCAACTAGTAAAGCTGAAAAGTTCTATGGAAGGATTTGGTGATTCACCGAACCGAAATAACAGTTCGGAATATGTAAACAAACTTTTGATCGATCTTAATGCAGCAAAACGTGAAGTAGAAAAGGCAAAATCTCTGAATAGGGCAGGTCGGCAGGATCTTGTTGAACGCGTTGCATCGTTAGAAGATGAATTGAAAATTTCTAATCTAAAATTAAAGAAGACACAGACTGAGTTTGAAGCGTCACAGGAAAAGATTGCTCGTCGGGAATTCGAATACGCAACGACAATTCAACGACTGGAAGAAGATGCGCAAGTCGCCCAGGATTCATTGCGAGATGCATCACTCGGTAAATTACCTGCCATTCCATTTGTGGATGAAATGGAAAGAAATCTCGCAGACTCAGAAGCTCGGATTAAAACTTTATCCAACCGTTTCGAATCTGAACAGAGTAAAGCCACAGAATTAATTGATGGATTACAGGTTGAACTCGATTCTGCTGTGGTTCGGCAAAAACGTGCGTTAGATCAATTAGCAAGGAGAGAGCTCGATTTAGAGGGCAAGGATTTGGAGTTAAAACAAGCCCAGGCTGATGCAAAAAAACTCAAGGAAGAACTGGAGGTGGTAAAAGTAATTGCAGGTCAACTCGAAGATTTGAATACTGTGCTAGAGGAGACTAAAAGAACACAAAATTCACAATCTGGTAGTTTAGATCAGGTAGTGGAATCACTACGCGAAGAATTAAATCAAGCGAAAGTCGAGCTTGTCTTTACCAATGAAGACAAGGAAAGATTTATGCAGGATTCAGCAAAAATAATTAGTTCCTTGGAATTACAGCTCGAAAATACCCGTAATCAATTACTTGCTGAGCAAGAAAACCAAGCGGATCAGTCCAATGAATCAAAAGAACTTGTTCTTGATTTAAAAAGTGAACTCGATGTTGCTCGAACCGAAATTTCTCGGATGAAATCGGCTGGATTAGGAGAATCTGTGGAAACTAAGCAAGCAGTTTCCCAACTCCAAGAGGCACTTGGTACGATCAGGATTTTGCAGGAGAGTTTAGAAGAAGCTGAACAGGTAAACTTAGAAGTTGATAATTTACGCACCGAGTTGGCTAATTCGATGGAATCTCAATTATTGTCACTGCAAAGAGCAGATGATGAAAAAAGAATTCTTCGACAACAGGCAGAAGATCTAGAGTCGGAGATTGTTATTTTGCGCAACCAAGGATTAGGTGCAGGGGTTCAATTTCAGAAATCGAATGCTTCCTTAATGGAAGAATTGGAAGTTTCGAACGCTCAAATTGTTGAATTAGAAAAACGATCCGCAATGGTGGAGGATAATGAGGTCTTATCATTGATTGATTTGGAGGAGGAATTAGCCAGTGAGAAACTTCGCAATCAAGAATTACAACAAGAATTGTCCCAAAAATCAATCGGACGGAGCAAGACTATCGAAATTTTAGAAAACGAGTTAGCGAGTGCCTTACAAAAACTCGATAACTTGGAAAACAACGATGTCATTCGAAATAGAAAAATCGCCAGCCTTGAACAAGAAATTATAGAAACTAAAGCAATACTGGATACAGAATCTGAAAAAGGTTCAACCGATGATGAACAGGTTGCCATTGTGACACAACTAGAGGAACAACTAGTCAATGCCCAAAATAGATTAGACCAGATTGAAAAGAGCCCACAACCGCTTGCTTCAGGATCGCAAGATTCCCAAGTATTTGAAAAACTTGAAATGGAACTTTCCCGAGCCGAGCAAACAATTGATGCGTTGCAAGTTTCTTTAGATTCACAAGATGAAAAGCGAATTAATTTGCAAGAGCAGTTGGATGACGCAGTGCAGAAGTTAAATGAGATTGCTCAAAACGGAGATCAATCCCCTAGGAGTCTTCCACAGGGTTCTGAAAAAGATGCGGAAGATTTTATTCGTTTGGAAAATGAACTTCTAGCCGCTCAGAATACGATCAATGATTTACTTGAAAAAACAAATTCAGAAGAAGTTGAAAGAGGAAAGATCGAAGAACAACTAGCTTTGGCAATGGAAAGCATCGAGAAAATTGAGAGCGACTCTATACCAGGTAAAAGTACAGATTCTGCACCGGATGACACCGCCCTTGTAAAGGACCTGAATGCTTTATTGGAATCCAAAGATAAAAGACTCAAGGAATTAGAAGAAGAGTTAAGTAATGCCATTGTGGAGATGACTGACAAAGAAGCAGAACTTGAGATCGCATCATCACTTCGAGAGGAGATGGAACTTTTGGCGAGTAAGTTAGAAAGTGCTGAAAAAAAGTTAAATGAAATGAATCTAGAAAATACAAACCTTGATTCAACTCCAGTGATCCCAACCCTGAGCGACTCGGAGAAAAATGATTTATTGAATGAAATCAGTCAGTTAAAAGCAGATCTGGATAAAGCCAAGTCAGAGACTTCCTCAGCACCACAGGATGATCAATTGTTAGCACTCCAGAGCCAGTTGCAGGATGCAGTTTCTGAAACTATAGAAATGCAGACCGAATTAGAGGAAACACAGGCCAGGTTGACTCAAATGGAATCCAGTGTTGGTAATTCTTCTTCCCCCGAAATTAATCAAGTGATTGAAAATGCCAAGCAGGCCGAAAACCAAGCTCTCCAAAGGATAGGCAATCTAACTGCTGCGCTACGTAATTCCGAGCAATTGAGGAAGGAGATGGAGTCGTTACTTTTGGAGTCAGACCAATCAAATGAAGTGGCACCAGTTCCTAACTTTGCCAGCGATCCACGATTTATCGAGTTACAGAAAGAACTCCTTCTTCTTCAACAAGATTTACTTGCTGCTCGAGGTATTGAAGAACCTCGTTTTCAAGAGTTGCAGTCCGAATTAGAGGCAAGTCAAAATGACAGTTTAAGATTAAATGATGAATTTAAATCTGTTTTTTCGGAATTTGGAAGAATTAAGGAACAGGTGGCGATTTTGGAAGAAGAAAATCGACGCTTGCAGGGCTCAATTTCATCTTCTGGTTCCAATCAGAATCGTGAATTAAAAGCAAACTACCAGACTCGTGTGAATGATTTGTCAAAAGAGAATGCCAATCTTAGAATGCAAATCGGAGAAAGAGATAACCGAGTCACTGGATTAAGAGAGGATTTAGCGAGAGCACAAATGACTGTTCCTGGAATAAAGCCAGATAATGCCGCCCTGAGAGCACAGATTGTCCGTTTGGAAGGAGCAGAGCAAAGTGCTCGAGATTCGGAGGCAAGGGCGAAAATGGAGGCTCAACGATCGATGGCAGATATTGCATCCCTCAATCAAAAAATAAATATATTGGAAGAAAATTTAAGACAGTCCCAATCCCAATCCCGTGGAACGCCTTCAACATTTACCACTTATAACCCACCGCCTGTTGTAGTTACTAATCTATCCAATGCAGCAGATGGTGCAGAAATTCAAAGATTGCGGGAACAAAATCAACGATTACAAACACAACTTCTTTCCAACAATACAATTCCACAAAGGGATCAGTTGGACAGAAAGGTTCGCGACTTAAATCAGAAAAACCTTACCGCCCAAATTCAACTCGATCAAGAGAGGGCACGGGTTGAAGATTTGAGACGACAATTATCAGATGCACGAGATATAAAGCAGGAAGTGGTGGAGAGAGGACAATCAGCCAACATGAAAGTTAATCTATTAAATGGCGAGTTATCAGATGCTCAAAATCGAATTTCTTCTTTAGAAAACGCATTAGTTGCTGCCAGGGAAGCAATTCGTGTCTTGAAAAAGGGAGGCAGTGGTGGAAGTACAATGCAAGTTTCTGTACCCCGAACTTCTAGAAGTTCGAGTAATTATGTAAGTTCTCCGATTCGCTCAACTCCTGCTCCCCGGACCTTAACAAGTACTTACACTCCAAGACCGTTGCCTTCCTCGACATACCGTCCTTCTCCTTCTTCGAGAAACATGTTACCTAATTCTTCACTTACATCTCCCGGTATCCAAAAGATTCCCGACGGTGATTCAAGTATTCAACTTCGCGCTCAAGTCCAGTTTCTTAACAATAAAAACCGACCTGCTGGATTCACTGAGTTCTTCTTGGTAAAAAATGACCTTGAAAGTATTTTAAACTCTTCGAGAGTACGAATCCCGCCTGGTCAGGGGATTGATACTGGAGCAGAGCTTTGGGCAAGATCAGTGCAAAGGGGATACCGTTTTCCAGGTATTGCTTCCGCGATTAGAAATGCATTAGCAACTAACAGTCTTGCCCGGATCAAGACCAATTCAATGGGAGAGGCTAACCTCGAAAATATTGAGGCAGGGAATTACTTTATTGTTGGTTCTTCACCACTTGGACAGGTTGGAGTTGTTTGGTCCAAACCAGTGGAATTAAAGCCCGGAACAAATGGTATTGTTTTAGATTTGAGAGACGCGGCTTGGGCAGAATAATTAATCCATCGATTCATTTTTCGTGTTGTCCAATTTACACTCGTGTAAACTGATTTTGTCTGCTGGTTTTTGATTATTTAATCCAAAATTATACCCCTAGTCCGAGTATTCAACAGCTAGGCTAATTTATACTTTTCCTTACTTCTCTATTACCTAGAAGAGAAGTTCGATTTTTTTGTAATTCTTATGTGATTCTTGTTACCACTCTCAGAAAAAATTGTGTCGCAATCCTAACCTCAAACTAAGGATTGTGGAGTTGAGCTTTTTATATTCCGAGAAGATCTTAATTCGATTGCGACTAAAGAAAGCGAACGAACTTTATATATAAATAGTGTGATCCTAAAATAATGACCAGATTATCTAGCTGTGGTCTAAAGAAACTGCTTCACTATTCTCAGATACCTGGAGGCTTCAAGATCACCGGATTGAGCGGCTTTTGTGAGCCATGAATCTGCTGTGGGATAATCTTGTTCAACTCCTTGGCCAAGAAAAAATAAAATTCCTAAATACCGAAGAGATTCAGGATCCATTTTAAGGGCAGCTTTATCAAACCATTTCTTCGCCGATTTGAAATTATTTTCTTTATAATAAAGGCAACCTAAATGCCTGCATGCAATTGGGTTTCCTTTCGACGCAGGAATTTCAAGTAGTGTCTTTGCTTTTTCGCGGTCTTTATCAATGGTAAGAACTGACATTGCCGCCTCAACGGCATCAAAACCTATTTCATCCTCCTCTGAAATATCGGTCCTGGGGATAGAAATGACAGGACGTGGATTCATCGGAATATTTTTGGAATTCTTATTAATATTAGCCTCCGCTAAATTCGAGACTGATTTTGTTTGATTTTCAGGAATGTAAACTGCAGGAGGATTCCTCAGCCTTTCAAGGTGGTTTTCATATTTTCGTAGTTGAAGTTTTGCTTCCGAAGACCCGCTTATTGATGCCCGGTGAAGCCAGCTTACTGCAGATTCTAAATCTTTTTCCACTCCATCTCCAGTCGCGTATTTCATCCCTAGTGTTAATTGGGCCATAACTAATTCTCGGTCTGCTGCAGTACGAATCCAGCGAAGAGCATAATCTTCATTTTTCTCAAGACTGTCTCCAATCGAGTAAGCCATGCCAAGGTAAAACATACCTAATGGAAGCTTTTCGCGGGCTGCCCGAGAACACCATTTTATTGCGAGGTTTGAGTCTTTTTTAACTCCAATACCAGTAAAGTAAATCATTCCCAATGTTGCTTGTGCAGTGGCATAACCTTTCTCAGCAGCTGATTCTATGTGACGAATTGCTTTAGAGAAATTCCTTGGGGGGTTATCCATTTCAATCATTCCCAAACAATACATTGCAAGTGGATCCTTTGCTTTAGCAAGGGCCAGGAGGTTGGAATGGAGGTATGCTTCGTCATACAAAAAGTGACCACGATTCACTTTTCCATTTTCAAGAGATAGCGAGGCAAGGGTGCATAGTCCTACTGCACCTTCTTTCTCCGCGGCTAATTTTGCCCATCTTTCTGCTTCTTTCAGATCGATGGCTAAACCCCGTTCACCGAATTTGTGAAATAGTGCCAGTACTCCCTGATAATGGGGGTCTCCATTTAATGCTCTAGATTGAATTGTTCCTAGAGATTCTTGTAATGGCGATCTTGCATCGAGGGAAAAAGAACTGAATACACCAAAAATAAAAACGAAGAGAAGTGTTAAATTTTTTGGGCAAAAAAATTTATAATGTATCTTTCTTATAAGGAAGAAAATCATAAGGCGGGCGGTATACTAATTTCTTGCCACGTAATAGACTTTGGGCAAGGAAATTATTGTGGTAAAAAAGAGGGGAGGGGAGTAAATCTTTGAAAATGTTTAAAATTTGTCCAGATTGTGATTTCGAATGGCACTCCAAAGATGGTACTCAATGTCCTGCTTGTCGCGATCGGGAGAGCAACAGCGAGAAGGAGGAATTTACTCAGTACAAAGGGGGGGCATTTGGGACTGGCAAGAACCATTCCCATTTCAAAAATTGGTATAAAGCGATTGGAATAATCGCCTTAGTTTTAATTCTTTACGCTTTTATAATCGGTTGAAATTGGTGCAATCAGTTCAACTCAGATTTATTTTGATCTTGGGGTAAAAAGGGTAATTCAAATGCATCTTTAAAATTATACCCGCCTTCAAAATCATCCAGTGAGTCATTTTCTGTTCTTCCCAAGATTCCATGGTCCACTAAATTGAAGACAATATCTCCAAAATCTCGACATTTTGAAATATTCCAATGTTCCATCAAGGTCATTGTCATAGGACCGAAACGATCTAATGCATAGTCACGAATTCCATTGAGTAATTCAATTCCAGATACATGGCCCTTGTTTTTCTTGTTCGATTTTTCTAAATTTTTGAGGGTGTGGTCTAGTGCTTCTCGAATAAAGTAGTAGGCACCTTTTCCAAAGCGGTCGTCTTTATGATGAATTTCTTTTATAACTTCAGGGAAATTTTTTTCACTCATGGTAATTGAATTCTTAAGGGTTGAGTAAGAGGCAGTGATAGAGTTTTATAGGAACTTTTCCTGAATTCAATGCTCAAATTAAAATGAAAGTATCCTATTCACTCTCGACTGGGCGAGCATCGCCTCATTGTATAACTTGGACCTATCGTAAAAAAAGATATCGAAAGTATTTTCGTAGTCGGATTGATGCAGTTCGTTTTCGCAATGAAAAGGAACAGGAATTAGGAATACGTAGTCCCCATGAGATTGAGAATGAAATTATTTTTTTAGCATTAAGTGAAATTAAAGATCGTTTAGACTCAATGGATCAAAAAATCGAGGCAATTGAAAGTTCCGTCCGAACACAGGAGGGACATTTAAAAGATCTAAGAAAACCACCCGTGCCCAAGATTCTCCGAATTTCAGAAGCGGCCAAAGTATTACGGATTTCTTCCAGGAAACTTTATTATTTATTAGATAAAGGAGTTTTTAAACGATATAAACTCCCTCATACCAGAACCACTTTTATTAAACTTGATGAAGTGGAAGAAGCTTTAGGATCGGGAGATTTAAGCGAATTACTTACTAAATAATTCAAAATTTAGATAAAAATAATTCAATCCATTATTTTTTTAGTTTTGCCTGTCGAGTCCAGATGTGGGAAAAAAGATAAAATTTTAATTTAATCTAAAATATTATGAGTAAAAAATTCAAGGGTGGAGTAGTTACCGGAGACGATGTGCAGGCAATTTTCGATGATGCTCTAGAAAATCAATATGCACTTCCAGCAGTCAATGTAGTGGGAACCAATTCGGTTAATGCAGTTCTTGAAACAGCAGCGGGTTTGAACTCTCCGGTAATGATTCAATTTTCCAACGGTGGTGGAATATTTTATGCAGGGAAGAGTCTTTCCAATGAAAACCAGAAATCTGCAATTGCTGGATCGGTATCAGGTGCAATGCATGTACACGCAATGGCAGAAGCGTACGATGTACCGGTTATTCTTCACACTGATCATGCCGCGAGAAAGTTACTTCCATGGATCGATGGTTTATTGGATGCAGGAGAGCAGTTTTATGAATCAAGGGGTAAGTCCTTATATAGTTCGCACATGCTCGATCTTTCGGAGGAACCAATTGAAGACAATCTGAGCACATGCCGGGATTATTTCGAAAGGATGAATAAAATTGGAATGACCATTGAAATCGAATTAGGGGTAACCGGAGGGGAGGAAGATGGAGTGGATAATACTGATATTGATACTTCCCGACTTTACACGCAGCCCGAAGAGGTAAATCAGGCGTATGAAATTTTATCATCAGTGAGCAATCGATTTACTGTAGCGGCTGCTTTTGGTAATGTTCATGGAGTTTACAAACCAGGCAATGTTGAATTGACTCCCAAAATTCTTTTTAACTCGCAGGAGTATGTGCAAGAGAAACATGGTTTAAAAGACCGTCCCATTCATTTCGTTTTTCACGGAGGTTCTGGATCTTCCCGTGAGCAAATTCGTGAGGCGATAGGGTATGGCGTGGTGAAGATGAACCTTGATACTGATATGCAATGGGCATTTTGGGATGGAGTTCATGGATACTATAATACGAACAAAGATTATCTACAGGCACAACTCGGTAACCCGGATGGTGACGACAAACCCAATAAGAAATATTATGACCCACGTGCATGGTTAAGGGGGGGAGAAACTACCTTTGTCGAGCGCCTTACCCGATCTTTTGAGGATTTAAATTGCCTGAACCGGAATTCACTGTAGTCGGGTAGTTTTCTCTTTCCTTTAGACTAATGAGTCAGTCGGTTTTAGAGCAGTTAAAGGAACATACAGTTGTAGTTGCTGACACTGGAGATTTCTCATCCATTGAACAGTATGCTCCCCGAGATGCGACTACGAATCCGAGTTTAATCTTAAAAGCTTCCAGGCAGGCAGATTATTCAAGCTTAGTGGATCAAGTGGTCCGGACTTCAGTCCAGAATGGAAAAAGGGATGTGGATGAAGTAATGGATCAACTTCTTGTTCAGTTTGGCTTGTCTATTCTGAAGGTTGTACCCGGTCGGGTATCCACCGAAGTTGATGCCCGTTTATCATTCGATTTTGATGCCAGTCTGGAAAAAGCCCGAACAATCATATCACTTTATGAAAAGAATGGTATTTCTCGAGACAGAATCTTAATTAAATTAGCAACCACATGGGAAGGAGTTGCTGTTTCAAAGGTATTAGAACAAGAGGGTATTCACACTAATATGACCTTGTTGTTTTCCTTGGTACAAGCAGTCGCCTGTGCGGAAGCTGGTTCTCAATTGATTTCTCCCTTTGTTGGTCGGATTTTAGATTGGCACCGAAAGCAGCACGATAGGGACTATGAGGGAATTGAAGACCCAGGTGTACAATCGGTTATTCAAATTTTTAATTATTATAAAAAATTTGGCTATCCTACCGAAGTCATGGGGGCAAGCTTTCGTAATACAGGAGAGATTAAGGAATTAGTGGGTTGTGATTTACTTACTATCGGACCGAAATTATTGGAACAGATGCAACAGGATTTTTCACCGATTGAAGTGAAGCTAACCGAGCGAAAGGCAAAGGAGTCAAATCTAGAAAAAATTGAAATTAATGAACCGACCTTTCGATTTTTACTCAACGAGGACCCGATGGCGACTGAGAAGCTAGCTGAAGGTATCAGGAAATTCTCTGCTGATGTTCGAAGTCTAGAGGAATTGTTAAAGAATTTAATCTCTGCTTAATCAGAAAAATTTAATTAGGTTAATTAGTGATTTAGAGTATTTATGTTTTACATGGGTTTTATCTTCGGGTAACTCTTAGATCATGGATGCTAAATCAGAAACAAATTTACCAAAAAGAGTAGTGAGAACCATTACTCTAACTCAGGAGGATCTATCTTTGCTCGATGGAATCGAACGCGTGATGTCGCGGACGGGTTTACGAATTAAGACCGATTCAAAGCTTATCCGGGCGGCCATTCAAGTGGCCCATGCTTCGTTGCATGATGAAAAGTACAATATTATGGATATTGCCGAAAAGGTAGTGAAGGAAGACGGTCGCTCATTGAGTCGCTTACTTGCAAAAGATAAATAATTCCAGGAATTAAGAATATAGCTTTTCGATCAATTGATCGGAATTTTTAATTTCTTCTTTAAAGTCTTGGCCAATTCGAAGAGTTGAATTTTTCCGAGTGTTGTCTTTATGATTTGAAATATGAATTGGTCGGTATGGATTCTGTGATAATTTTTTCACAATTTCCTGCATTTGATTTGTCGGACAGGAAAGAGAACTAATTCCAACCGCTTCTTCTGTGATTGAACTCAGTGCATGACCGATTCCCTGTGGTGCCTGTTTGCATAGATTGGGGTAGCCGGTTTGAGCCTCTTTAAATTCTTTCAACCAAAGTTCTTTCTTGGTTAAATGGTATAAAGTTGAAAACACACGCAGAAGAGATGAATTCGCGGACGGTGTTGCATTATCATACCAAAACTTCTTCCTTACTTGTGCTGGATTATCATTACTTTTTTCGCTAAAATATAATCCACAGTTTTGTTTATCTTTAAATCTTTCAATTGTGGAGAGGGTTATCTTTTCAGCCTGTTCAATGTAGGTAACAGAACTGCCTGGTTTTACCCAATCACTGAGCGAACTGAGGCAAAGTAAACTTTCTGCCCATAGTGCATAATCATCTAGAAAGGAAAGTTCTGACAGTTGATTGTTTTCAAATGAAATCGAAGAAATTTTATTATTTTCAGACAGAAGGTTCTGGGTCATCCAGTCATTTAATTCAATGGCAATTTGTAACCAATCTTTGCGGTTGAAAGCACGAGAGGCGTCGACCAGTCCACGAATTAAAAGCGCGTTCCAAACGGTAATTTTTTTCTTATCACGAGTGGGGGGAATTCTATTTTTTCGATAAGAAAGGAGTTTGTTTTTATATTCTTTGCAGACATCTGTCTCTCCTTTTTCCGTCGAAATTTTGATTGGAAGTAATTTTCCTTCTTCAAAATTCTCTGCTTTGTTCATCTTATAGTGAGAAATGAATTCCTTTATCTCATCGGGCTTTAAGACCTCTGCAAGTTCTGAAAATTCTAATAAATAAAATTGTCCTTCTCCTTCTTCAGTATCTGCATTCACCGAAGAATAAAACCCACCCTGTTTATTTTTCATGTCCGAAAGGAGCCAGTCGATAGTCTGATAAACGATTTCTTTATATAATGGTGAAGCAAATCGTTGATGCGCCTTGGAATAAGTTGAAAGAAGTAATGCATTATCATAAAGCATTTTTTCAAAGTGTGGAACAAGCCATTGTGTATCCACACTGTAGCGAAAAAATCCACCTCCAATCTGATCGTACATCCCACCACTACCCATTTTTGTCAAAGTTGTTTGAACTGAAAAATCAATTTTTTGTGCAAGTGTTTTATTAAATCGAACCGCTTGTGATTCGCGAATGGCGAGTAAGAAATCAATCTTCATTGGCGAAGGAAATTTAGGAGCGGGAGTAAATCCACCATCTTGGTCGTCATGGCTATCACAAATTGCTTTCGCTGAGTGCAAGAGGAGTTCATTGTTCCATTCATTCTCACCGGAGGAAAGTCCATTATTTGCATGTAGTAAATTACTGACCACATTCGAAGCATTTTCTTCCAATTCTTCTCTTTCTCTTTTGAAATGATCGGCAATTCGCATAAGAACTTGAGGCCAGGGAACGATTCCTTGTCCCTGATCTTCTTTTGGAAAAAAAGTACCTCCCCAGAATGGGCGTCCATCGGGTAAGCAAAATACATTGAGAGGCCAGCCCGCTGACTGATTGAACATGTGAATAGCCTCCAGGTAAGTTTGATCCACATCAGGCCTTTCTTCACGATCTACTTTAATGCAAACAAAGTGGCGATTCATTATTGAAGCAACGTACGAGTCTTCAAAAGACTCTTCTGACATAACATGACACCAATGACAGGCGGAGTATCCGATTGAAATGAGAACGGGTTTATCTAGTTCGCGGGCAAGAGAAAACGCTTCTTCTGACCATGGTACCCAATTGACAGGTTGGTCGGCATGTTGTTGCAAATAAAGGCTGGGTTGATCAGATAATTGATTAGGCATTACTTTATTCCATGTCAGAGAAGGAGGTTTTTCCCAAGCATGAATATAATTTTTTTGTATTTTCCAATTGGCAGAAATGTGGGTTAGCCTTACGAAATGGTAATGTCAAAAATCCGAATACTTCCCGATCGTGTAGCAAATCAAATTGCTGCAGGGGAGGTGGTGGAGAGACCAGCGGCAGTAGCCAAGGAATTAATTGAAAATAGTATAGACGCTGGAGCGAATAAGATTGAAATAGAATTTAGAAATGGAGGGAAGTCTTATTTGAGGGTCGAAGATGACGGGGTAGGTATGGATCCTGACCAGGCACTGCTTTGCTTGGAGAGACACGCAACCAGCAAAATTCGTAAGGCAAGCGATCTCGATGAAATTCAAACGTTTGGCTTTAGGGGAGAAGCATTGCCTTCTATTTCCAGTGTGAGCCGGTTTACTTTAAGGAGTCGTGCAAAAAATAGTTCTGAAGGGAATGAAATTCTCATCAATGGAGGTAAAATGATTCACGTCAAAGAATGTGGAATGCCTCAGGGGACACGGATTGAAGTGGCTCATCTGTTTAACTCCGTTCCGGGTCGGCGAAAATTCCTCAAGACGGAGGTTACCGAATCTTCCCACATTATTCATTTGGCTAAATTATATGCATTAGCACACCCCCAAATTACGTTTTCTCTTATTGAGGGTGCACGCACTTTATTTCGCTCACCTGCCTGTGAGAATTTGATTGATCGAGTGCGAGAGATCTTTGGTAAGTCGTTATCGGAGTGCCTTGCCCCCATCGAAGTGCAGACAGAGGGTATGAATCTGGGCGGTTTGTTGGGAAAGCCAGGGTACAGTCGCCCCACAAGGAAGGAGATGCTCTTCTATGTGAACCGTCGACCTGTGGAAAGCAAGACGATGTCGTATGCTTTACTGGAAGCTTATCATACCTATGCCCCTAAGGGACGGTTTCCTCCCGCAGTTTTATTTCTTACTATTGATTCAAGTTTAGTGGATGTGAACATACATCCTGCAAAGCGTGAACTTCGCTTTCGAGAAGACATGAAAGTCCGGGGATTTCTGATTGAGTCCATACTCCAATCGATTCAGGAACTCTCGGGGAAAAGATCGAGAGAGATCAAGAAGATCGAACTTGAAAAAGATTCTCTCTCCGGACGGATGGTTCCTAAAATAGACGATCGAATATTCGAGAAGTTTAAACCTTCTTCATTTCCTCAATCTTCCCATATTGTCGAATCAAAACCAGAGTTTGAATTTTTGCCTGGCGCTTTAGCCAGTAATCCATCAATCAAGAAAACTTCAGATATTGAAGATCGAGCAGATACCAATTCGAAAGAACCTGTCAAACTAGTGGTTGGATTACGAGGAGATCCCAATGTAACTTGGCGATTGGTGGATCATAGTCATGGGAGTATGGCTTTATTCATTACCACTCATGGGGTTGTCGTTTTTCATTGTCGATCTGCTTATGAACGAATTCGCTTTGAAGCACTGGAAGATTCATTTGAAAAAAATCAAAAGGTCGGAAGCCAATCCCTTCTCCTGTCCGAGTCGATTGAATTGGATGGAGTAGAAAGTGCTTTTTTACAAAAATCTCTTCCTCAATTGGTTGAAATTGGATTTGTAATTGAAGAGTTTGGTCGTAATTTCTTCCGATTAGAAGCATGTCCCACTTGGCTTGATCCTGAGAAAGCAGTGTCTTATTTACGAGATTTTTTAGAAATTGCCAGTGAGTCAGGAGGAGAAAGTAAAATTGTGATGTATGCAAAGGAGGCAATGATTAAGCAGGCAACTAAGAACCCTGGAGCGAAAGAAACTTTTTCTGAGAACGAAATTGTACGAATGGCAAATCAACTGCTCTCCTGTCGTAACCCTTACACCTGTCCGCAGGGACGGCCGATCTATTACGAACTTCCGGTTCGTGATTTTGAAACCCGATTTCGAAGAAAAATCTAATTTTTTTCTTTCAAATATACTATTTTGAATACAGAAATAGAGTATGAAAATTATATTCAACCAATCTATATTCATTTCCATAGTAATTTTTCTATCTTTCGGGTGCACAGTATCTGAAATTACTCAGAAAACCAAAGATGGATTCGTAAAAAGTAAATCTTACCTTACGGAAAAAAGTAAATTTGCTTACGAGAAGGGTCGGGAACAATTGGGATTAAGCGAAAATACAAAATCACAAAACAAAGCAATGACAGTCGCAAAGAAAACATTTGGGGAAATGCCGAACGGAGAAAAAGTTAGTTTATTTGTTCTGACCAATGCCAATAAGATGCAGGTTAGCTTACTAGATTACGGTGCAACAGTGAAGGAAATCGTAGTCCCTAATCGAGACGGAAAATTGGAAAATGTTTCTCTCGGTTTTTCGAACCTCAAAGATTATCGTGAAAAAAGCCCCTATTTTGGTTCTACTGCGGGTCGATATGCAAACCGGATCGCAAAGGGGAAGTTTTCTTTAAATGGAAAAGAATACCAATTAGCTGTTAATAATGGAGTGAATCACCTTCATGGAGGTGAGCGTGGATTTGATAAGATCGTTTGGAATGCAAAAATAAAAGATGTAGGTACAGGTGTTGTTTTTACCATGAGAAGTCCGGACGGGGATGAGGGTTATCCCGGAAACTTAGTCTCGAAAGTTACTTATACTTTAACCAATGAGAATGAATTGAAGATTGAATATTCCGCCACTTGCGACAAAGAAACTGTCTTAAATCTTACCAATCATACCTATTTCAATCTGGCAGGGGAGGGTGATTCCACAATTCTTGATCATCAACTCACCTTATTTGCAGATAAATTTGTGGCGACAGATGAGACCAACATACCCACTTCTATCTCGAAGGTTTCTGGAACTCCACTAGATTTCACCAAACCTTTTGTTATTGGTGAACGAATTGAGCAGGAGCACGAACAATTACGATTTGGGAAGGGGTATGATCATACATGGGTAATTCGGAATGAGGGTGGAACAGAAGACAATTTGAGGCATGCCGCGACATTGCGAGACCCTGGTTCGGGCCGAAAAATGGAAATCTATACGGATCAACCTGGCATTCAGTTTTACTCCGGTAATTACCTGGATGGTAGTTATCTCGGACATTCAGGGAAGCCCTATCCTTTTCGTTCCGGTTTATGCCTCGAGACGCAGGTTTTCCCGGACAGTCCCAACCATCAGGGGGAGAAAGGCTGGAAGAGTTGCGTACTAAAGCCAGGTGATACCTACAGGCATACTACCTTACATAAATTTAGCGTTGAGTAAGAGTAGAATTTGAAAAACCCGTAAAATTACCCAACTTTTCTTTGATTCGAAGATTGGCATGGAGACTGCGTTATTGTAATATGAACTATTACAAATGACTCAAAAAACTCTTTCTCGTCCCTTTACAATTCACGCAGATAAAACTGAAGAATCTCTAGTTGCAGAAGTAAAAGATGCGATCAAGCATCAATTACGACTGATTCTTGCTCGTGATTTGGGTAGTGCCACCAAGTCTGAGCTTTGGATGGCCACCTCCCTTGCGGTTAAAGAAATGATGATCGATCGTTTTATCGAGACTCAAAAAGAGCACAGTAAGCAGGATACCCGTCGAGTATACTACCTGAGCTTAGAGTATTTGATGGGCCGCTTGCTGAATGTTAATTTGTCTAATTTGGGACTGAAGCATGCCGTGGAAGAAGCTCTTTCAGAACTAGGCTTCCAATTGGATGTTCTTTCCGAGGAAGAGCATGACATGGGACTGGGGAATGGTGGATTAGGCCGATTAGCCGCATGTTTCCTTGATTCAATGGCGACTATGGACCTGCCTGCGATTGGCTATGGCATTCACTATCAATTTGGTTTGTTTAAACAAGAATTTGATAATGGTAGACAAATTGAAAAACCGGATGATTGGTTAAAAAACGGTAATCCTTGGGAAATTATTCGTCCGCAATATTCGCAAAAGATTCAGCTTTACGGTCAGGTTGAACATTCTTACGACGACCTGGGGAATTATTCTCCCCAGTGGGTGGGTACAAAAGAGGTGGAAGGTATACCCTATGATTTACCAATTGTCGGATACGGTGCAAAGACGGTAAATTTTCTTCGTTTATGGGAATCAAAAGCATCAGAACAACTTGATTTCCAAATTTTCAACCAAGGTGGCTATGTGGAAGCAGTTCGTGAAAAGGCGATGGGTGAAACAATCTCAAAAGTTCTTTACCCGAACGACGAGACAGAAAGCGGTAAAGAATTACGACTTGTTCAGCAGTATTTTTTCGTATCCTGTTCTCTCCAAGATATAATTAGAAGATTTCACAAGAAAGAACGAAATTGGGAAGATTTTCCGAAGCAGGCGGTGATTCAATTAAATGATACCCATCCTGCGGTTGCGATTCTTGAACTGATGAGAATCTTTTTGGATGTGGAACATTTAAGCTGGGATATGTCCTGGGCTCTGGTACAACGAACTTTTGCTTACACCAACCATACGCTTTTACCGGAAGCTTTAGAAACATGGAGTGAGGGACTTTTTGCAAAGGTTCTTCCTCGTCACTTGGATATTGTTCGAGAAATTAATCGAAGGTTTGTGGAAAAGGAATTAGTTCAGAAATGGCCCAATGAACATGACAGACATCACCGGATGGCAATTATTGCAGACGGGCAAATTAGAATGGCTTTCCTTTCCGTTGTGGGCAGTCATTCTGTAAATGGTGTCGCAGCATTACATACAAAATTACTCCAAGAAAGACTTCTTAAGGATTTTGCCGAACTTTACCCCAATCGCTTTAACAATAAAACCAATGGCATCACTCCACGCCGTTGGTTGCTCAGTTGTAATCAGGAGTTATCAGATTTAGTAACATCAGTTGTGGGGGACGAGTGGGTTACTGATTTGAGCAAATTGAGGGGACTAGAAAAAGTGGCAGATGACCCTTTATTTCAGCAACAATTTCTTGCGATTAAAAAGGCGAGTAAAGATCGTTTGGCAAAAGTGATTAAGGACGAAATAGGATTATCGATCCAATCAGATGCAATTTTTGATACGCAAATTAAACGCCTGCATGAATACAAGCGTCAACATTTGAACCTTTTGCATATTTTAACTTTGTACCGCAGACTTTTGAAAAATCCGGATTTGGATATTCCCTCGAGAGTATTTATTTTCGGTGCAAAAGCGGCGCCAGGCTATCATTTAGCAAAAGTAATTATTCATGCCATTAACCTAGTGGGGGACCGGATCAATCAGGATGAGCGAATTAAGAACAAGCTCAAAATTGCATATCTTCCTAACTATGGCGTTTCGATCGCAGAAAAAATAATTCCAGCGACCGATTTATCAGAACAAATTTCTACGGCAGGAAAAGAAGCATCCGGTACAGGAAATATGAAATTTGCCCTTAATGGGGCGGTAACAATGGGAACACTAGATGGTGCCAATGTTGAGATTCATGAAGAGGTAGGAGATGATAATATTTTCATTTTTGGAAAAACGGTGGAAGGAATTGAAGAGTTAAAACAGCAGGGATATGATCCCAAGAAATTTTATGAAGAGGATGAAGAATTAAAAGCAGTTCTCGATTGGCTGGCCTCTGATTTCTTTTCTCCCCAAGAAGGGTGCGTACTTTCTGACCTGCCCAATAGCTTGCTGCAGTGGGGTGATCCGTTTTTTGTATTAGCAGACTATCGAGCCTATGTTGATGCACAGGATCTTGCTGGTAAAGCATTTCAGGACGAAAAAAGATGGGCAGCAATGGCGATTCGAAATATTGCCGGTTCAGGGAAGTTTTCTTCGGATCGAACAATTGGAGAATATGCCGATGAGGTTTGGCAACTAAGCCCCGTCGAAGTGCCGCTCTCTTCATGATGGTAAAGTTCTTTTTTTTATTATTCTCCTTTATTTCTTTTGTCCAGTATTCACTTGCAGATAAAAACTCTACTCTTCCATTTCAAGTAGGCGAGCGACTCGAATATGATCTAAGCTGGGGTTTTTTCCCCGTTGGTTCAGCTATTATGCAAGTTGAATCTCTGACAGAAGTGGAAGGAGAATTATGCTATCTCGTGAAATTCTCCGTCCGAACTAATTCTTTTGCCGATCGATTTTATAAAGTAAGGACCAGTATCGAGAGCACAGTTTCATCCGATTTCTCTCGTTCCATTATTTATCGGAAATCACAAGAGGAGGGGAGTACGAAACGAAAGATTGTTGTCCGTTATGACTATGGGCAAAAAAAAGCGGTCTACTCGGAAGGAGGAAAGGTACAGTCTACTGTAGCAATCCCGAATAAAGTACTGGATCCTTTATCAATTGCCTACTTTTTCAGGACTGATGACATTCAATCTGGTCAACAAAAGACATTGCCCACTTGTGATGGAAAAAGATTTCGGGAAATTATAGTAAGAGCTGGAAAAAAGGAAAAGATTTCTGTACCTGCAGGGAAATTTTATGCAATTGAGACCAGACCAGAAATGCAAAACCTACGGGGTGTATTTAAGAAAAGTCCGGATGGAATATTACGGGTTTGGTACTCTGCAGACAGCCGAAGAATCCCTGTAAAAATCAGCAGTAAAGTAATCGTGGGAAGTTTTAATGCTAACCTTCGAAAAACGAGTGGTTTAAAATAGTTTTAAACTATTCCTCCTTTTGAGAAGGAGGGTGTAGCATTGTTTCGATAAAGGATCGAAGGGCGGGAGTTAGCATACGTGTCTTTTTGTGAATGAGAGAGAGTGGTCGGATATGCTTACCTTCATCCAACTGGCAAGTAACCAATTGCTTTCGATCGGTTTCATTAGCAACGGTATTTTTGGGAATGATCGCGACTCCGGCATTGATTTCCAATGCCCGCTTTACAGTTTCTACATTATCAAATTCCATTACGATGGAGACTTCTACCTCCGCGTTTCTGAGAATTTGATCAGTCGCTTTTCGAGTGGGAATATCTTTTTCAAATGCAATGAATTCAACCTCTTTCAGTTCCTCAATGGATAGACTGTCCTTCGCCGCTAATGGATGACTTGGATTCATTGCCACAATTAATTCATCGGTGGCAAATGGAATAATCGTGAGTTCTTTATGCTTCACGGGGAAGGCGACCAAGCCAATATCTGCAGTCCCATGTAATACATCTTCATAAACTAAGTTTGCCCGCCTGTATTCAACCCTTGCGTTTACCGACGGAAATTCCTTCATGAATGACTTTAAGTAAGGCGGTAATTCATGGAGTCCGATACTGTTAACAGTCGAGATTTGGATCGAGCCACTCACCACATTTCTCATTTCCTGAATTTCACAACTTAAGCGTTCATAGAGGGTGAGGATTTCCTTAAAGGTTTTATAAAGAGTGGTTCCCTGCTGAGTGAGGCGAAATTTCTTCTGGTTTCGATCGATGATCAGCATGTCATAATAATTCTCCATCGCTTTTAATTGCTGACTTACTGCAGATTGTGTGACTTCGTTGAGTCGTGCTGCCTTTGAAAAACTTTGTGTTTCAACCAAATCGCAAAATGTTTTGAAGTTTTGTATATGCATGTATAATAGATATTAATTGATCTTATGATTATCAAACCTAATATTCAAAAAACTAATAATTAAGATGATATCGGAAGCAGAATTCAGGCAAAACTTGGAACTTTTACAAGAGCAGCTTGCTAATGCATGTGGCTCTGCCAATCGATCCATTGAAGAGGTTCAAATTCTTCCAGTCACTAAAAATTGGCCAATTGAAGCGGTTCACTACGCACAGAGAGCCGGTTTTTCGCGGGTTGGTGAAAATCGAGTCCAGGAAGCAATTGAAAAGCAAGTTGGAATTGAAGGAATCAATTGGGATTTAATTGGGCATTTGCAGAGTAATAAAGCCAAGCTGGTTGCCGGTCGATTTTCTCGGGTTCAAACGGTGGATTCGAGCAAAGTTTTGAACAAGTTGAATCAGGCGTTAGAAAAATCGAATGATCAATTGGGTATTTTTATTCAGGTCAATACCGGTAAAGACCCTGCTAAGGCTGGACTTGCAGAGGAGGAATGTAAGAGCCTACTGGAAGAAGCCATGGGTTTTTCTACGATTAGAATTGAGGGTTTAATGACAATTGCTCCTTTTGCACCCAATGAACCTACTATTGCGAGGGATGCGTTTTCAAAATTACGAATTTTAAGAGATCGATTGTCTTCTCAATTCAACCTTCCTTTAACCGAACTTTCAATGGGAATGAGCGGAGATTTACAGGAAGCAGTAATGGAAGGTAGTACCATGATTCGTGTGGGTTCGGGGCTTTTTGGGCATAGGTCTTGAATCTTTTGGATATAGAACTAGGCTTGCCCCGATTCATGGAAGGCGCAAATATTGGCACTTAAATGAAGAAAGGTTTAAAAGTAAAAAACGATGATAGCTGGAATCAAGTTCGTCGATTATTGGATGATGAAAGCCCGGTCGTTCGTAAAGGTTTGATTGATTATCTTACCAAATGTCCGAATGAGGGGATTCGCTTCTTAGAACAAGTAATGCGGGAACCGGACAATCTTTTAGCTAAGCATGCTCATAGTCTCCTCGTTCAACTGGGATGGGTTGATGGGGTAGGCGATTTTCTTAGCTTTATACGTTCATTACGGTACGAGCTTGAATCTGGTTGGTTCTTATTGGATCGAACTATTTTTCCAGGTTTGGACATTTCTTCTTCCACTCTCTTTTTAGATCGTTTAGCTGATCGTGCCAGAGAGCTTTTGCTTCCTCCCCATAGTTCGAAGGAAATTTGCTCGGTTTTGAACCGGGTCCTTTTTCATGAATTTAATTTTCGTGCGGCAAGTAAGGACTTTTCGGATCCTCAAAACAGTTTTTTGCATTGTGTCTTGGAAAGAAGAAGGGGCTTACCCATTACCCTCTCCATGGTGTACCTTTTGGTGGCCAGGCGAATTGGGCTGGAACTCGAACCTATTGGCTTACCCGGACGTTTTATGGTGGGTTGTTTTTCAGATAATAAGCCTTTTTATATCGATGCCTGGTCGGGTGGTAAATTCTTGGAAATCGAACAAATGGAAGACTTCCTTGATGATTCTTCTATCGAAAATTCAGGCTCCTATCTTTTACCGGTAACCGTAGCAGAAACATTAACGAGAGGGTGCCGAAATCTCGTTCAACAATACGCTAAATTGGGAGATGAGGAAAACTCGATTCTGTTTCAAAATTTTGTAAATGAATTTGAGCGGGTTCATCAAAGAGAGACTAATGCCTGAGGCACCTTTATTGATTGAGGATCTCGTTCCCCTCCCTCGCGGACAAGTGGGCTTGGCAGTTTTAGGCTCGCCAATTGCGCATTCGATCAGTCCTCAACTGCATAAAGCGGCTCTCGCCGAACTGTGTACTCGCTTTCCTTCCTTTTCAAATTGGGTCTACCATAAAGTAGAAGTTGAATCCAAGAATCTAGGTCCCGCGTTAGAATGTCTAAGGGAGTGCGGGTATCGGGGATTAAACCTTACCATTCCACATAAGGTAGAGGTCTTTTCATTGCTTGATACAATCAACGAGGAGGCTCGAAGTATCGGAGCCGTCAATACCTTGATGCTCAATGGGCAGGAATGGCAGGGCTTTAATTCGGATGGATATGGTATCGAGAATGCGTTGGCTGGAGAATTGGCAGTTTCTTTAGAATCAACTCCTGTTCTAATTCTTGGTGCCGGTGGAGCAGCACGAGCGGCCGCCGCTCAGGCCTTATCTCGGGGATGTCCTACAATATGGATTGGAAACCGTTCCTCTAATCGGCTTGGTGAACTAGTAGAGAATTTGAGTAAGTCATTTGATGTAAAAAATGTGATTCCCTTTGAAATCAGTCAAATAGCCCCCGAAATTTATAATCATGAAAAAATCGTCATCATCAATGCAACTTCACTTGGTTTAAATGAAGGTGACCCTTCTCCCCTGTCCCTTGCCCATTTTTCAGAATCCACACGGGTATATGATATGATATATAATCCTGCCGAAACCCCTCTGCTTAGAGATGCAAAAGCACGGGGAATGGCACACGAGAATGGATTGTCAATGCTGGTACATCAGGCGGTTCGGTCGTTGGAAATATGGACCGGGAAGGAGATTTCTGTAACTGCGATGTATTCAGGGGCTCATGCCGCAATTACTCATTAAATCTGGTGCCTGAAATTTTTCTAACCCCCTTGGTTTTACCTTACTTCGGTTTTGTACTGGGTACCGTTTTGGGTAGTTTCCTCAATGTGTGCGCCCATCGAATACCGATGGGGAAGTCCATTATCTTACCTTCTTCCCACTGCCCGGGCTGCGGGACAAGTATACCGTGGTTTAGAAATATACCGATAATTACATGGCTTTACCAAAAGGGGCAGGCTGGTTGTTGTGCTTTTTCGATCCCTTTACGTTATTGGTTAATCGAAGTTTCAGTGGGACTTGTCTTTGCCTATTTTGCCTACCTATACTCGCTCGACTTAGATCTGGTCTCTTTACTCGCCCGGCTCCTTTTTTCTTGGATTATGATCGTGGTGATTGTGATTGATTATGAAACCATGCTTATACCCGATCGGTTTAGCGTGGGGGGGGCGGTTTTGGGCGTTTTATTCTGTTTCACATTCCCAGAACTTAATGAAATGGGATTTGATCAAACCTGGCTTTCCCATTTTGCGAGTGGTTTCAATTCGTTACTAGGCCTTCTGATTGGCTCCTCTTTACTTTATTGGATTGGTACCCTTGCCCATATTGGATTTGGGAGAGAAGCACTGGGCGAAGGAGATGTTAAATTGTTGGGATGTATTGGTGCGTTTTGTGGTTGGAAAGGTGCAATATTTGCAATTTTTGGCGGTGCATTATTGGGAACTCTTTTATTACTTCCATTAATGATTTTTCAAAAATGTTTTAGTAAAAGTACCGAAAATGAAAATTCAGACAAGAATTTACAATGGGGAGCCGAGGTTCCGTTTGGCCCTTATTTAGCGATAGGTGGAATTATTTATCTTGGGGGGGCATCCGAAGTAATTGATTCTTGGTTTGATCCTATTTTGTGGTTTTTTGATAATACTTCCTTACTCAAAGCTTTTTAATATTGAAAAAACCTTTAGTTTTATGCATTGGATAAGGTTTGGATTACTAACCCCATCCTTTATTTTATGAAGAAACTCCTAGTCGCCAATCGTAGCGAAATTGCAGTGCGTATTTTTCGTTCAGCAACCGAATTAAACCTGCGCACTGTTGCAATTTACGCGGAGGAAGATCGTTTTGGAGTTCATCGCTTCAAGGCAGACGAAGCTTATCTAGTGGGGAAGGGAAAAGGTCCGGTCGCCGCTTATCTTGACATCGATTCGATCATTACCCTCGCGAAGGATAAAGGTGTCGATATGATTCACCCTGGCTACGGTTTCTTATCCGAAAATGCTCATTTTGCCCGTGCATGTGAGGATGCGGGAATTACCTTTATTGGACCGCGTCCGGAATTACTTGAAAATATGGGAGATAAAGTGGCCGCCAAGAAAGCTGCCGATGCGGCGGGGGTTCCTACTCTACCAGCTACTCCGAGTGCGGTTTCAAAACCTGCAGATGCTCTCAAGTGGGGTCGTAAAATTGGCTTTCCATTAATTATCAAAGCCGCCTTTGGAGGCGGTGGTCGTGGAATGCGAGTGGTAAATAAAGAAGAGGATTTAAAAGCAATGCTCGAAGAAGCCCAGGGAGAGGCGGAACGTGCTTTTGGGAATTCATCCGTTTTTCTCGAGAGGTATGTTGGACGTGCGAAGCATTTAGAAGTTCAAATATTAGGAGATCGAAAGGGAAATATTGTTCATTTGCATGAGCGAGATTGTTCCGTGCAAAGAAGGTACCAAAAGGTGGTCGAAGTTGCTCCGTCTATTGGTTTGCCCAAGGAGGTCGTGGATAATCTTTGTGATGCGGGAGTTGAACTTGCGCGAAAAATCGGCTATGACAATGCAGGAACGGTAGAATTCCTTCTGGATCAAGACACCAACGAATGGTTCTTCATCGAGATGAATCCACGGATTCAGGTTGAACATACTGTAACTGAACAGATTACAGGAATCGATATTGTCCGCTCCCAAATCCTTGTGGCAATGAACAAGTCTTTACATGGGAAAGACATAGGAATTCCTTCCCAGGAAAATATTCCACGTAATGGATGTGCCATTCAGTGTCGAGTTACCACTGAGGATCCAGAGAAAGACTTTGCTCCCGATTATGGTAAGATTTTGAGTTACCGTTCAGCCGCTGGTTTTGGTGTGCGCTTGGATGGAGCAATGGGGGATACGGGTGCCATAATTACTCCCTTTTACGATTCTCTGTTAGTTAAGCTTACGACCTCGGGATCCAACTTATCTCAAGCACTGGCCCGAATGCATCGGGCCCTCAGGGAAATGCGTATTCGTGGAGTAAAAACCAATATTCCATTTCTTGAAAATGTAATCAATCATAAGGATTTCGTAGAGGGAAATGCGACCACTCGAATGATCGATGTTACCCCCGATCTCTTTCGCTTTAAAGCACGCAGGGACCGGGCTTCCAAATTACTCAGTTACCTTGGGGAAATTATTGTGAACGGGAACCCTCAAGTGAAGGGGAGGGAACGCATAGAGGCACCGCTTCCATTGATCGAACCTGAATATGATGCCAAGGTTTCTCCTCCCCGGGGAACTCGTGACTTACTACTTGAAAAAGGTCCTCAGAAGTTTTCAAAATGGATGAGGGATCAAAAGTCTCTTTTGGTGACCGACACCACTTTAAGGGATGCTCATCAGTCTCTTTTTGCGGCGAGAATGAGAACCTATGATATGACCGCAGTATCTGACTTTATCGCACGCCGGGCCTCCGGACTCTTTAGTTTGGAGATGTGGGGGGGAGCTACTTTCGATACCTGTATGCGTTTTCTTGGGGAATCTCCGTATGAACGCCTCAGGCATCTGCGTGAAAAAATTCCCAATGTTCTCTTTCAGATGCTACTTCGTGGCTCGAATGCAGTTGGTTATGCCAATTATCCAGATAATGTGGTGCGTGAATTTATCATCCATTCATCCGAAGCGGGAATGGATATTTTTAGAATTTTTGATTCCTTAAATTATTTGCCCAATTTAAAAGTGGCAATGGAGACGGTGAGCGAAAAGACAAATTCACTATGTGAGGCATCTCTTTGTTTTACAGGAGATTTCACTGACTCAACTGAAGAAAAGTATGCGCTCAAATATTATGTCGATCTCGCGAAAGAATTAGAAAAAATGGGTGCCCATATTCTTGCCATTAAGGATATGGCCGGACTTTGTCACCCCATTGCAGCTTACCGGTTAGTAAAAGCGCTGAAGAACGAAGTTTCATTACCGATCCATTTTCACACGCATGATTCAAGTGGTATTGCTGCTGCTTCTGTCTTAAAAGCCAGTGAAGCGGGAGTGGATGTGGTGGACTTGGCTATTTCCTCACTTTCTGGCTGCACCAGTCAGCCGAATCTAAATTCGATTGTTCACTCGTTACGTAATTCACCTCGTTCTACTGGGTTGGATGTGGATGCATTGAACCAGTTATCAATTTATTGGGAAGCGGTCAGGCAATATTACGCTCCTTTTGACAGCTCGCCCCCCTTTGGAAGTGCAGAAGTTTTCCAACATCAGATGCCCGGTGGTCAATACACCAACTTACGTGAACAAGCGAGTGCGCTTGGACTGGGTAAAAGATGGCCTGATGTGGTTAAAACTTATCAAGAGGTAAACAAAATGCTGGGAGATATCGTGAAAGTGACACCAAGCAGTAAGAGTGTTGGTGACTTAGCTATTTTCCTAATTACTAAAGGAGTAAAGCCGGAAGATTTACTAAACTTACCGCCTGAGACTGGTTTCCCTGAGTCTGTAATTGATCTATTGTCAGGAAACCTTGGTCAACCTAAGGGAGGTTGGCCCAAAGCCATTCAAAAAGTTATCTTGGGAAAGAGAAAAGCACTCCGGGGTCGTCCCGGTGCATCTGCACCTAAGATTGACCTCAAAAAAGAGGCAACAGCGTTGACCAAGAAGCTGGGAAGAAAAGCTTCTCAAGATGACTTGTTTTCAAGTGTGATGTACCCAAAAGTTTTTGAAGATTTTCAAAATTTCAGGTCCTTGTACGGAGATGTTTCAGTCCTTCCCACCACCGCTTATTTTCATGGACTTGAGCCAGGGGAAGAGATTGCAATTAAGATTGAGGAAGGAAAAACCTTATTTATTAAATTGCTTCATATTGGAGATCCCGATGAAAAGGGAGAAAGAACATTGTCGTTCGAATTAAATGGAAAAGCACGAAGCACAATAGTGCAGGATAAATCTGTTAAAGCTGAAACGAGAGCTCGGGAAAAGGCAGACCCCGCTAATCCTAAGCATGTGGCGGCACCAATCCCTGCAATGGTCAGCAGTATTTCCACAAGCGTGGGGAAGACGATTGCAAAAGGAGAAAAAATCGCGGTGTTAGAGGCCATGAAAATGCAAACTACACTCTACGCCTCGGCAACCGGTACGGTAGACGAACTTTTAGTCAAGGTAGGGGATTCGGTTGAATCAAAAGATTTGATTGCTCGATTGCGTTAAAGAATTCAATTGACCGGTCGATTATTAAACAGGTGCAAATAACTTGTTTTTTTAACACAGCCATGTCTTTCCTTTTCAAGGTAGGGTTTTCCCTTCTTTTATTCCCTCTTGCTATACTTGCAGAGCCACTTTTTGTGCCAGAACCTCTACTTGAAAAGGCTCTGGCAAAAGCCTTGCGAGTGGACCGGGATTCGCTGACATCCGAATTAGTCGCCGAAAAGTTAGAATATTTTGAACTCAGTAATGCCCAAATTAGGGATTTAACTGGACTGCAGGCAGCTAAGAATTTGAAGGTTTTAGTTCTTCGCGATAATTTAATCCAAGATCTTTCCCCGATAACGGATTTACCTCATTTGCGAAAGCTTGATCTTTCTGGAAATAAAATAGCAGACTTATCTCCATTTGTGGGCTTATCAATCCGCAAAATGCAGGATGAAATTAGCCAAATTAAACTCAAGTTATCCGATTATAAAACTCCCAAGAGCGAGGTTGCTTCGTTAATTCTGACTTTATCAGAGTTGATGGAACGTTTAAAAAGGGGACCCTGGCAACTTCAGGAGTTATCACTTGCTAATAATCGATTGCTGGGTCTCTCGGGAATCTCACACCTTAGTCAATTACGTCACTTAGATGTGTCAGGGAATTCATTAATTGATTTGGAGGGAGTAAGCACACTTGCGAATCTGACTAGTTTCTATGCGCAAGGAAATCAATTGGGAAGAATTGAGGGATATGTGGATGAAAATAAGAACAAAATTTATGATATTGGTGAACCCATTTCGGATGAAAGTGGAAATGGAAAAAGGGATACTGATCCATTAACTGAATTACAATCAATCCCAACATTAGTAAATTTGTATCTTTATGATAATCTTTTGAAATCAATTAATTCTCTGAATGATTTACCACGACTACAGATCCTTCTTTTATCAGGAAACCAATTAGAAAGTGTTGGGAATCTGAGAAATTTCGAAAATATTAGTAGGCTTTCTCTCTCTGACAATCGCATCAACAGTCTCCACGGTCTCGAGGTTTTACCAAGAATTGAACATTTGTACCTCGCGGAAAACCGAATCTGTGATTTGAGAGCAATTCAGGGACTCACTTCATTGAAAGAACTTCGTTTACAAAGAAACCAAATTGTTACTCTTCAAGCACTCGCAGAATTCGATAAATTACAAGTTTTATCCCTATCCAATAATTTCATACACTCGGCAAAACCTTTGCTCGCACTTAACAATTTAAAACGCCTTTCACTTTCTGGAAATTGTCTGGACCTAGAAAGTCAGGTTGTTCAGGATCGACTCAACCAAATTCGTTCGTCTGGCGTATTCTTAGTCGCTGGTAATCAAAAGAAAAGAGTTATTGAAGCCGAACAATTGGTTTTTTCAATGATAGGCCATCCCCGTTCGAATAGTACTCTTGGGCACTACCTCCAAGAAAATGGTTATTTAAGATTGATTGATTTTGCGGAAGATTCTTCTTTAGATGAATCGGAGAAGGCAAAAGCGTATCAAACTTGGCAGAAATCTTTGATGAATGGTTCTTTTCGAAACGACTTACCTTTTCTCAAAAAATAAAATTTTGATTACGAGTTAAGATATAATAGTGAGGCAAGAATCACAGTCGTAATAAAACAGATTAAATATACTAGCCTCATTAAATTTTTTTGTATCGCATGAGATCGAACAATACCGTCCACCATTCGGTAATATTCTTTCTTCCATCGCTTTGACAAAGTCTGTTTTTTCATAGGATAGAATGTCGTTTATCTACATTTTTTAGATTTTCGCAAGCATCGAAAATATGTTCCTTCTTTACAGAAAGTCAGGCTTGTTTTAGAAATTCCACTCTATATGCCTGCAAAACAAAGAACTATCCGAAATGAGCGTTCAATAAAGGGAAAATCTCTTCACACTGGAGAAGAAGTTAATCTTACCATTAAACCGGCGGAAGAAAACCAAGGTTTTGTCTTTCGACGAGTTGATCTATTTGGAAAGCCTGAAATTATTCCATTGTCCTGTAATGTTACTGAACTGGTTAGAAGTACGACAATTTCAAATGGAAATGCAAAGGTCCATACAATAGAGCATGTTTTGAGTGCCCTTGCAGGTTGTGGAGTAGATAATGCAATCATTGAACTAGATGCAAGTGAACCCCCTATATTGGACGGTTCATGCCGTCCCTTTGTCAATCTTGTCTTAGAAGCAGAACCAGTAGAGCAAAATGCGGAAAGGGAGTATTATACCTTACCTGAACCGCTTTCTGTGACCTCAGGGAATCGTTCAATGATTGCTCTTCCTTATGACGGTTTTCGTATTACATGTACCTCTGCGGATGATCGTGGCAGTCACGTACAGCATCTATCGATTGATTTGGATCCTGAGACCTTTGTTGCTCAGATTGCACCTGCCCGAACATTTACCGTCTACGAAGATATAGAAGAATTACTTAAATTGGGGAAAATTCGTGGGGGAAGTCTTGACAGTGCAATTGTAATCAAGGGAGATAAGATTCTTTCGAAGGAACCCCTTCGATTTGAGGATGAATTTGTCCGTCATAAAATTTTAGATATTGTTGGCGATCTCGCTTTATTAGGAAAACCTATTAAAGCTCATATAATTGCGGTTCGGCCGGGCCATTCTCTGAATTCAGATTTAACAAAAAAGATCGGGGAAAGGATGGAGCGAGAAGGGAAAGTTGTTTCTGAAAAGAAAAATAATAAATCCGTGGTTCTTCCAGAAGAGACCGAATTAGATATTCGACGTATCCTCGATGTTTTGCCCCATCGTTTTCCTTTTGTAATGATTGACCGGGTAATTTCAATTGAAGGTAATGAAGTTTTGGTTGGAATCAAAAATGTGAGTATCAATGAGCCCTTTTTTACCGGACATTTCCCTGGGCATCCTGTGATGCCTGGAGTACTTCAATTAGAAGCAATGGCACAAGCTGCTGGCATTTTACTATTACGTCGAAGTTCTTCGGAAGGTAAAGTGGCGTTTTTCATGAGTGCAGATAAGGTTAAATTTAGAAAACCGGTTGTCCCGGGAGATCAACTTGTCATAACCGCTACTTTAGAAAAGGTAAGGGGGAACAAATTGGCAACTGCAAGCGTTGAATGTAAAGTGAATGATAAGGCAGTTTCATCCGCAAAGCTTATGTTTTCAATTGTAGATGCGGGGGAAGGAAGTTAAATGGCCACATTGGTTCATCCACTTGCTATCGTTGAAGAAGGAGCTCAGCTCGGTCAGGATGTGATCGTGGAAGCATTTGCATTAATTGGTAAATCCGCAGTTGTGGGAGATGGTACGATTATTCGGCATCATGCAACAGTTGAGGGTAAAGCGACATTGGGTAAGAATAATGAAGTTTATCCTTATGCATTAATTGGAGGATTAACTCATGATTTAAAGTACACAGGAGGGGAACCTGAGTTAGTGGTTGGAGATAATAATATCTTTCGTGAATATGTAACAGCCCATGTTGCTACAGGTAGTCAAGATTGTACTGTAATTGGTTCTGAAAATGTGTTTCTTGCTTACAGTCATATTGCCCACGATTGTAAAGTCGGTAACCACCTAGTAATGAGTAGTCAATCTGCCCTTGGTGGGCATGTTGAGGTAGACGATCATGTTACTATTGGTTGGGGCGTGGGCGTACATCAATTCTGTCGATTGGGGAGGCATTGTATGATTTCCGCTTGCTCGAAACTGGTGCAGGATGTTCCTCCTTTCATGCTCGCCGATGGATCTCCGGCAGAAGTCCGCTCAGTTAATAAAGTGGGGATGGAACGCTCTGGCTTTGCAAAGACTGACTTGGATGTTGCGAAGGGAGTATTCAAAGTTCTCTACCGCGGTGATTTGAACCGAAGGCAGGCAGTTAAGCATTTGCAGAATGGATCTAATTTAGCCGAAGAAAAAATCACCCAAGAAATTATACAATTTACCGAAAAAAGTAACAGGGGACTTGCTTAATATTCTCTGTTCGCCCTGCTAATTTTTTTATGGGCTAATATAATCAGGAATTGTGACTAAGACTTGCTAATTTTTGGAGGTATTCCCAGGAATAGATTCCGGTAGAATGACCATCAGAAAATAGTATTCGAATGGCGTAATTTCCGATGGTTGAGACTTTTATAATCTTAATGTTCGGGTATTCAGTTTTTACTTGGCCACCACTAACCTGTCCAAAAATATCAGTCTCTCCTTTGTTTTCTGCACTGGGTGATTGAGTGCGCAGGAGAGGTGCCTCAATGAAGCTTTCTTCTCCGTTAGGCCATTGGAGAGCAAGAGTATTTCCAATTACATCAATCCGACTAGGGGATGAATGCATTTTAAATAAAGGAGTCTAGGCTATTTCCAGCAGAAGGGGGTTCTGAGGAGTCGGAACCGCTTTGGTAGTAAGGATCGAGTACTTCATTCGAATTGGGTCTGCTAAAATCTTCGCCTCTCTCGGCTGCCTTATTAAAGTCTTCCATTTCCTGATCAATCAATTCCTGCTGTAGGTCTTTATCTTGAAGTTCACGATCCAGGCTTCTTTCATCCCAGTATCGATCATTGTGAAATTGGCTTGGTTTTGGTTCGTTGGGTAAATCAGTTGGTTTAACCACTTCCCAATCGGGATTCCTTGTGCTGTCAAGACCGGCATCGTCCACATTATCTACACTTTCAAGAGGGATGCCTGGGTGAGAGGTTTGTGTTTGTTGTTCAAGAGTTTCATCCTGTGCCAACGACCCCGAGAGATGAATTGGGTCAGGTGCTTTTGTGACTTTCTCAGAGCTTTCATTTCCAACTTCGGGGACTTCAAGAGAAGATTCATTTTCACGCCGAAGTTGCATTTCTCGGTGTAAATTTTCAGAATTCACATGATCGCTTGATGAAGTTTCCATTAGCAAAGGATGGTTATTCTAGGCTGAATTTGCAAATCCTAAAAATTTTTTTTCAGCAATTTGTAATTCATAAACCTTAAATTTTTCATTGCCACCCTCGGTTATTTAGACATGATCTTCAACACTATGGCAAGAGATACTATCATACTTGAATGCACAGTTGCACGTAAAGAGGGTAAACAACCTTCCCGATACATGGCTTCCCGTAATAAGAAGCTACAAAGCGATCCGGTTGAGAAAATGAAATACAACCGTTTTATGCGGAAGCATACTTTGCACAAAGAAATTAAGAGCTAATCCTCCTCTTCTAGCTGTTTTCTCGCTCAGTTTAAAATCGAGAGTATTTCTTTCGCCACAATCGTAATTGCTTTGCTTGCAAAGTGATCGGGGTTAGAAACGACAATAGGAAGCCCGTGATCCCCCCCCATTCTTATTTCTTCGTGTAGGGGAACTTCTCCAAGAAATGCAGTTGAAAGTGCTTGTGCTGTCATAGGGCCCCCTCCCTTACCAAATAGATAGGACTTCTCTTTGCTTTCTTCGTTGAGAAGAAAACTCATATTTTCAATCACTCCGAGAATGGGAACATTTACTTTTTCAAACATTCTTGCACCTCTTCGGGCAACATCTACCGCCGCTTTTTGTGGGGTAGTAATGATGACCACTCCATCGAGTGGCATCACCTGAGCGATGGAAAGTTGTGCATCTCCCGTGCCGGGAGGTAAATCGATTAAGAGTAAGTCGAGTTCTCCCCAATCTACATTAGCGGCAAATTGTTGAATTGTCTTCATTACCATGGGTCCGCGCCAGACAACGGGTGTTTCTTCATCCACGAGTAATCCCATCGACATTACCTTAATTCCATAACTTTCGATGGGAGCAATTAAGTTATCTCCCAAAGCCTTTGGTTGTCCTGAGGCTCCAATCAGGAGTGGAATTGACGGTCCATAAACATCACAATCCATTAAGCCTATTTTAATTGGTGCAGAGGAGTCTTTGGATAAAATTTGTTCAATAGAGCAGGCCAAGTTGACTGCCATAGTTGATTTTCCAACGCCGCCTTTACCGCTCGCTATTGCAACAATTTTTTTAACCCCTGGGAGTACTGCACTTTCCTTATTCTCTGCATTTGTTGATCGTTCAACAGCAGGTTTCTTAACTATAATCTGAATATCTACTCCCTGTATTGACTCTTCCTGGATGAGCTTGTTTTCAATCTCGCCTTTAAGGACTTTTGGCAGGGTTGGATCCGCGGTACTGATTTCAACCTTCACAAAGGCTTGTCCATCTTCGAAACGCGTTTCCTGGATGAGACCAAAAGAGACGATATCCCTGCTAAATCCAGGGTAATTAACTTGCTTGAGAAGGTCGGTAATAAGTTGTTCGGACATAATTCAAAAGAACCTATAATGGAGTAAGTGTTTGTTCGAGTAAATGAAAAGTTATTTAAAAGTGAGCATTTATTCTTTCTCACAATCAAAATTATAGTCAAAATACTCTTTTGAACTTGCTGAGAGTAAGAATTTTATTGAATCATAGAATCATGAATGTGGATATGGATGATTGGATAAATAATTTGCGAAGAACTTCTTTTTCTTCTTTGGTAATTTTAATGTTGAGTGCGATGGTTTGCACATCTTCTTCTTTGTCTGCACAGAGTGGAAACAAGATACTCCTTCCCGGTATCGAATCAGATCTCGCTCGGAAGCAAATAGCAGTCGATCTCGGATCGACCTCTTCCACCTTGGTTCCGCTCATCCAAAAAGCCTTTTCTTTGCATGGTGGGTTTCGGTTAAGTCATCCAAAAGAAAGTCAATACAGTATTACATTTTCGGCAAAAGGAGGGAATCAAGTTGGCATTACCATTCAGTCCGGCAGTCCTCCGAGAATAATGAAAACTTTAGCTTCAGGGGGAGATTCAATCGATGATGCTTTACTTAGAGGATGTGATAAGGTGGTAAACCTTTTATTAAAAACCCCAGGCTTTTTTGCCGGAAAAATTTCTTATTTATCCAACTTATCTGGATATAAGGAAATATTTGTTTCCAATGCGCTGATGTCTACGAGTCGACCTAATACTAATTTTAAAAAAATTACTTTTAACGCGAGTTGGGGTAATAAAGGGCAAGGCATTTTTTTTACCAGTAATCGTCAGTTGTTTAACAATATTTTTTATCTTGATTTGGAATCTCGAAAAATTCGTACAATTGCGAATTATCGTGGCAGTAATTTAAGTGCGGTACAAAACCCTAAAAACTCGCAAGTTGCATTGATTCTCTCGAGCACCGGTAACCCGGAGGTTTGGATTGCACCTAATCCTGGATCAAAGCCAAAAAGATTGACCAAGAATAAGAGTAATGAATCCGGACCTTGCTGGTCTTCGGACGGGCGCCGTATGATTGTGACATCAGATAGCCGAGGAAAACCTCAACTATATGAACTCTCTCTTTCCACAGGTTCCCTCACTCGGATCTCAACTAATGTGAGTTCTCATTGTACCGAAGCTTCTTGGAATCCCATCGATTCCTCCAAAATTAGTTTTACAGCAGCAGTGGGGGGTGGGTTTCAAATATTTGAATACAGTTTTAATTCTAGAAAAAGTAGACAACTGACCAAAGGAGTGAGCCATGGACTACAATCGGTTTGGTTAAATGATGGAAGGCATATTATTTATACGGAACGATCTTCTAAAGGGAAAATGCGTTTGATGATTCTTGATACCGAATTAGAGGGCGCAAAACCAAAGGCGTTACACGGGGCAAACTTTGGAAATTGTTCACAGGCCAGTTTTCATTATCCTAATTAATTGATTGTGCCATTCTGCAGTATTGATGCTTATCTTGGAGAAGAGAAAGAGTGGCGAATTCTTGAAGTATTATCTATCCGCCCTGGTTTTTCTCTTTTAATTGCAGCGATTGCTTGATGGAAAAGGTCACAGTATTTAAAATTATGTTTGGTAGACTAATCTCAAGCTTTATAATTGAGCACTCAATATTGCATATCTAGTATGAGAAAATATATATTCTTTCTGACCCATCTGTTCATTTTTACGTTTTTCTGTACCGCTGAGAAAATCAAGGTTGAATTACAAAATGGAAGTTCAATTTCTGGGGAATTAATTAAGGAAAATGCTGATTACTGGATTGTAGACTTGGGCTTTGACTTGATTAAAATTCCAGCAAGGGAATGTTTACAAGTTACCCGCAATCTTTCTGAAGAGAGCCAGCAGGTTTCAGGAGCAGGAAATCATCTGTATAGGCAAAATCCCCGAGCTTCAGTTCAACCGTTGGGTGCGTTAGTTGAAAGACTGGGGGAAGCGGTGGTAATGATTCGAACTCCGGTCGGGTTGGGCTCTGGTTTCATTGTTCATCCGGATGGGTATGTGGTAACTAATGATCATGTGGTTGCAGGGGAGCGAATAATTTCGATCACTCGGTTTCGAAAAGGAAAAAATGAATTAATCAAAGAAAATTATGATAATGTAAGGATCGTGGCGACTGGTGGTAACATTGATCTCGCTCTGTTGAAAATTGAGGGCCAATCCGGTCGAAAAACTTTTCCGACCGTACCACTGGGGAATTCGAATGATCTCAAGCAGGGAGAGAGAGTATTTGCAATCGGAAGTCCACTCGGATTGGAACGCAGTGTCTCGGAGGGAATTGTAAGTTTAAGGAATCGTATTATCCAGTCTCGTCTGCATGTGCAAACAACTGCTGAAATTAGCCCGGGGAATTCAGGTGGTCCCTTATTTAATTATCGCGGACAGGTTGTCGGGGTGAACAATATGAAAGTGGTAAGCAGTGGGGCGGAAGGACTTGGATTTTCAATTCCGGTCCGCCAATTAAAGACTTTTCTGGAAAACCGTGACGCCTTTGCATTTGACCCCCGGAATCCCAATGCCGGATTCCGTTATGTTTCCCCACCTCAATGATTTTATTATGAATACCTCGATTCGCTCCCTTCTAATTTCTATTCACTGCGTACTTTTTTGTCTGCATTCAAAAGCGGAATCCGGACTGTTGCACATGCTTCCCGAAAATACCGTTTTTCTTTTGGAGGTGGATGACTGGAATGGATTGGGAAAATCGATTGAATCTGGTCCACTCGGAGAGTTTTCAGAATCCAAGGCATGGAAGAAAATGTGGGAATGGACCGAGAATAAAATGCAAAGTGATTCCGCAAATAGTTCGGAAAAAGTCGGGTTTATGTTTGAGCGAATGGAGGAGTGGGTTGATTCAATGTCAGGCGGTGCAATTCTGGCAGTGGGTAACCTCGAGAAATTATTATCCAAGGAAATCCCGGAGATGACACTGCTCGTTGAAACTGATTTCACTCAAAAAAAGTGGGAAGGCACCTTGAAATGGATGAAAAAAGAAGTGACATCTTCGGACGGAAGTTTTTCTTGGGAAAGAGAAACAATCGCGGGTGAAGAGGTTTATTGGATTGGGCCCGATAATGGGAAAGAAAAAAAGCAAAGCTTTGCAGTAGTTCTGATTGATCAAACTCTTGGAGTTTTCCTTGGTGGAGAAGATCATGTCAGGGATACTCTCCTCAGAGTCACCGGGAAATCGCCGTCTGCATCTATGGAGAAAAATGATAATTACTTGGATTTATTTGATGAGATCGACCGCGGGGCAGCCCGAATGTTTATTGATTTTGAACAACTCCAGGGATTAATTGAAGAAGCGGAATCTGTTCCGGACATGCAAATTCCGGAAAACCCCTTTGGAGTGACCACATCCAAGTTGATTTCTGCCATGGGGCTCGATTCAATGGAATGCCTTGGTATGCAAATAGAGCCGACTGACAAAAATTTAGTTCTGTCGACTGCTGCTTTTTTTAGTAAATACGAAGGAATTTTTTCTTTCGTTCAAAACGAGGAAAAAAAGGAAGCGGTTCAGTACGAGTTTTTTCCCACGCAGGCATTTACTGCCACCTCGGTTAGATACGACTTCGCACGGATTTGGCCAACAATAGAAGAAATAATTACCGGACTCAGTCCTCAACTCTTGCTCCTCGTCAATTCACAGATACAGGCATTTGAGGAAAAAGCGGGAGTGGCTTTTCGGCGTGATGTTCTGGGAACACTCGGAGACGAAGCGTTTAGCTTTTCTCTTCTGCCCGCCAAGATTGAATCGATTGAGGACTTTGGAAAGAGTAGTGATTTTTTTGGAATTTCTCTTACTGATCCAAAATTGTTTGACCGATCTTTGCGGACGATGATTGATTCAGTCGCTCCGGGTAATGATCTTTTTTCGGAGCGTGTGCATAAGGGAGTCACCATAAGGAAACTTCGTGGATTGGAAGAGAGCGGAAGTTCGCTGAGCTATGCAGTTACTGAAAAATGGCTATTGCTGGCGTTTGGACAGAACAATCAACTCAATCAAGTTATTAACCGATTGCAAGGTAAGGGAAATTCTTTATGGAAGAAAAAAGAAATCAAACAAGCAATAGTGGATTTGCCTGATGATTTGAATCAGTTAGACTTCGTCGACCTTGAAAAATTGGTAAGTTTTTTATCTTCGGTGGCTACAACTACCCTTGAATCTGAAGAAGAAATCGAACTCAAATCAAGTGATTTCCCCAGTTTTCCTTACTTCCTGCTCGCTTGGTCGAAGAATATTCAGCGGGGAATAGTAGGGAAAGGAAAATTATATCCCAAAACTGGCCAATGAATTTCTTATCCGTTTCAATGAGGGGATGTACCTGTGCATTTCTTTTCTTTTTTGCATTCACTAATGTCGGGGCGGTTTCTTTTCGCCTCTCTTCTCCGGAGGTAATTAAGGCCAGCTGGAATGCACGGACTTTTCTTTGTGAGGATTTGAATGCGGACGGTCTTAACGACCTCCTCTTTTTTAATCTAGACCGTTCGCGAATTGAAATTCTCTACCGTACTGCGAACGGAAAAACTCCTCCCCGAGTTAGCCCAGTTCAGGCGGATCGTTGGAATCCCGACCTGGAGGATGCTCCTTATAAAAAGGAATATATTTTTGTACCTGAAAAAATAACTGTATTGGCAGTAGGTGATCTCAATGGGGATGGTCTACTAGATGTGATCCAGGGTAGTCCTGAAAACGGTGTGCAAGTTTATTTCCGTACCGAAAATTTAAAGTGGGAAGATCCCTATGAGGTAGAATCTGGAAAGCTCCGTTCTGGTATGTTTTCGATCAAGATTAAAAACGGAAAAGAGCCAGGTCGTTCTACACTTTATCTTTTCACTGAACCGGGACTTGAAGTCATTAATTTTAAAAAAGGCGAACCAAAATACCCTTCAAAACTTTTTCGGGAAGGAAGTAAAAGTGCACGCGGACTGCATTTGGCCGACTTCGACCACGATGGAGTGGATGACTGGCTTTACTTAGACCCCACAAAGGAAAGGTCCATTCGTGTGCGCTACGGAGTAAAGGACGGCTATGGCCCCGAGCATTCTTTTGATCTTTCTCTTCTTTCCTTTAATCCAGTCGAGCATGTCCAAGGGAATAAAGAATCTAAATTCGTGGGTATCGACCGGACGTCCAGTGAGGTCACCGTCTTTTCGATTAGCCCACAAGAGGGCGAGGCTGACTTGTCTGATTATGGTGCGGTGAGTCATGACCTTTTTCCCGGAGATGAAAAAAAAGCCGCCTGGGTGATGGAAGATTTTAATTCTGATGGGAATGTCGACCTGATTGCAGCTTCGCCCAAACTCGGTGAATTCCTTTTTTTACCCGGTGGCACAAACGAGCAGTTTGGTTTACCTCAAAAAAATCCTTCCCTTAAGGGAATTAGCTCACTCTCGGCCTGCCGGTTTTCTTCCACCAAAAATCCAGGGCTTCTTATTTTGAGTCCGGAAGAGAAAATTGTCGGACTCTCAGAATTCACAGATAACAAAAGATTTTCTTTTCCCGTTCCTCTCTCCGTGGACGGCGATGCAATTCTCTCCCACTGTGCTGACCTAGATGGAAATGATCGTGATGAGATTTTGATCGTGGTCGAGAAAAGATCAGATTTTGTTCTACAAATATGGTCAAAGGAAAATGGAAAGGATTATCAAGTCTCGTCGGAGATTGAACTGGATGAATGGAAACGCGAACCATCCGCTATCTTTCCCTGTTATTTAAACGAAGATGATCACATCGACCTGGTATTATTGTCCGATCGAGAAGCGGGTCAACTTCTGCTCAATAACGGGAAGGGTAAGCTTGAATTAGTGGGAATGGATTCAGCCATTCGTAAGAGTGTGCTTTTTGGAAAAAATCGTTCTCATATAGGCAGTGGGGAGGTCAATGGCGATCAATCTCCTGAATTGCTTGTTGCCGGCGAGGGCATGGTACGTGCACTCAAGTGGAGGGACGGAAATCTGCAAGTGATCGAACAATTCAACTCAGTTGATCCAAAGGCTGAACTTGCGTGCCCAATTTTACATGATATCGACGGGGACGGGGAAAAGGAATTGGCTTATTATTCTGGTAAAAATTGGGTAATTTTAAAGAGACTATCAGATGGAGTTTTTGAAAAGTCTGAAGAAATTGAGGAGGAAACACGTTCCCCTTTGGTTGTCTATTCATTCCCATCAAAAAATAAAAAAGGTTTTTACTCATTAAGTACAAGTGGGATTGATGTAATTGGGCAATCACTATCGAATCAGGAATGTCACTTGGAGGTTCATTCGCGTTATCTGACCGATCTTCCTAAAATTATTCATGGCGGAGTAGATTGGGGAGATTTTAATAATGATGGAAACCTCGACTTGTTATGTATGGACGGTCGGAAGAATGTGCTCGAGTTTTTGTCTTTTTCCGAGAAAGAAAAAGATTGGGAGAGCGTGCTTCACTTTCAGGTTTTCGAAAAAGACCTTCACTATCGCGGTAAAAAGGGGGGTGTGAACGAGCCCCGTGATGGATTGATTGCGGACTTGGATGGAGACGGGCGAGATGATCTGGTTCTCTTAGTTCACGATCGTTTTCTGTGTTATTATCAAAGCAAGGAAGCTGGAAATTGAAAATTCTTATTTTAGGAGATATTGTTGGAAGGCCGGGGAGGAAATTTTTGAATGATCAGTTGGCCGGATATAAAAAAGACAATCAAATTGATCTTATCATTGCCAACGGTGAAAATGCGGCGGGTGGTGCAGGCATCACAGCAAAGACCGCAACGGAAATTCTTGGATCGGGGGTAAATGCAATCACACTTGGAGATCATGTTTGGGATCAAATGAATTTTAATCGCGAGATCGATCAATTAGATAGAGTTTGTCGTCCGGCAAATTTACCTTCTTCTAATCCAGGTCGGGATCGACTCGTTATTTCTGTTAATAATCAACGGATTGGTTTGTTCACCGTACTGGGTAGAACCTTTATGGGACCAAAAGTCAGTTGTCCTTTCCAAACGGCAGGTCGCTTGGTTGAAGAAATGAAGGCCGATACAGATGCAATCATTGTTGAAATTCATGCCGAAACGACTTCCGAAAAAGAAGCAATGGGATGGCACCTCGATGGAAAAGTAAGTCTAGTCTTTGGTACCCATACTCATGTTCCGACCGCGGATGGAAGAATTTTAAAAGGGGGTACTGCTTATCAATCTGATATAGGAATGACTGGGCCAAGAGAATCGGTCTTGGGCCGAGATATTGAGGCGTGCCTCGGAAGGTTTATAGATGGGATGCCCAGGAAGTGTCCAGTCGCAGATGGCGATGTTGGGATGCAGGGTTGCTTGGTAGAACTGGATATGGACCGCGGATTTCCCCGTTCAATTGAAATCGTTAATTACCGGGTTGTAATTTAAGTACCGAGCTTTATGAGGTCTGGAAATTATTCATCCTGCGGCGCAGCAAAAGGATCTGGTTCACTAATTAAGTTACTTTTTTCTTCCTGTTCCGATTCGCTCGGTTTCACACTGTCCTGTTGAATCTTTTCTACATCTGTTGGTGGGATAAATCGGTCCAAGTTTTTGTAAACCAGAAACCCGACCACACCCAGGGTCGATAGAAATACAAGAATAGCAACTAAAACCATCAGCTTTCCCACTATTCCCATTCCTGCCTTTCCGCCCTTTTTTTCTTCAAAAGACTGAGACGAGGAAATTACGCTTTTAGCTGGGCTACTCCTTGGATTGATCTTTTTCGAGTTAGCCGGACTTGCATGGTTGGTGATATTTTTAAGTGCAGAACCATCCTCAATATTATCCTTCTCAGGAGCCAACGAGGGTAGGGGAGTTTTATTTATTTGTGACCACTCGGGAAGTTGTTTTAACGGTACCCATCCGGATACTCCCTGATGCCAAGAAAGGTCGTCGGGTTTGAATTCTCCACTACCTACTCTTTTTGCAGCCTCTTCTAAAGACAAGGGACCATGGTCCACCCCATTGGAGGTGACATATAAAGTAAGGGAGGGATTCATTGTATTTTACTCTACTTCTTTTTTCCTTCGTAGGCTTTATGAAAAGATAAGATAGATGCTTTAAGTGAAGCTGAAGACTGCGGATCAATTGTTTGTTTACATTTCATTGCCGCTACTATTACCGAATGTGCCTTGCTTAACTTTTCTTGATATTTCGGATCGGAAGCCTTAATCCGCTGAGCCATAAAATAATCCGCAATTGTATTCTGTATGGCAGTTGCGTGTGCCTCCTTAGTCGTAATCCAACGGGTTAACTGATTCTGAGATTGAGGATCTTTTTTTCCGGAAAGCTCATTGATTACCTTTGATGCCTTCTCAATAGTCGATTGATCCTCGAGCATTTGTTCAAAACGATTTTGATCACCATAAATTCCACAAGGTACTTGGCAATGCCCTCGCACATAATGAGAAGTAATTGCGGAGAAAAATAGTAAAAGAGAGAAATTTAGTTTCTTCATAGTTTATTGTGGGTTTTAGTATTATTAAAATTAAACATCAAAATACCAGGCTTGGGTTCTGCCAAGCAAAACTAACTACTATTATTCAATTTATTTCAGTATTTAAGTCGATCGAAGAAAAAATGAAGTCTTTGAACTTGCGAATTTATCGAATTTTGAAGTATAAGCTAATTCATATTTAAGCATCTTTGTGTGCTTAATTAGTGTGCGGGAGTAGCTCAGCTGGATAGAGCATCGGTCTTCTAAACCGAGGGTCCTGGGTTCGAATCCCAGTTCCCGCGCCACTTTGTATTTGCTGTTAAGTACATCAAAGTAATGAATAAAATTCATTTTATTTGAATTATAATTTTTTTCTGAAACAAAAAGTTTCTTTTCAACGATTTGGCATGTTCTATGCAAACATTGTATTCAACATCAATTATTGAGGAGAAATCAAATATGCCAGAAACAAAATCTTATAATAAAGTATCAAGTGATGCTTTCCACTTATTCATCGGCTTAACGGTTGGATTCGTAGTGACTGTACTCGCAGTTTTTATCATTGGGATATACTCATTGTAGCCTCTCACTATTTGTTCAGTTTTCGTTCTGTAATCAGAAATTTCAAAACGAAAGATTATATTTAATTTAAAAACTCTCAGTTTTGAGTAAAACCTTCGCTTGCCAGATGCCAAGGAAGAGTCTAGACCCTTCGCACTCATGAGTGCACCATCAATTACTTCAGACAAGATTCGAAACATCGCAATTATTGCTCACGTCGACCATGGAAAAACGACTTTAGTCGACCAAATGCTGAGGCAATCCGGAGCTTTTCGCGATAATCAAGTCGTGGAAGAACGTGCCATGGATTCGATGGATCAGGAAAAAGAACGTGGTATTACGATTAAGGCGAAAAATACATCGGTTCAATGGAATGAATTTCTAATCAATATTGTAGATACACCAGGCCACGCTGATTTTGGTGGTGAGGTGGAGCGTGTAATGAAAATGGTAGATGGAGTAATGCTCGTAGTGGATGCTTATGAGGGCCCGCAGGCACAAACTCGTTTTGTACTACAAAAAGCACTCGCTGCTGGTTTAAATCCAGTTGTGTTTATTAATAAGGTGGACCGGCCCAATGCCCGACCTAAGGAAATGCAGGACCTAGTCCTCGAGCTTTTTCTTGAATTAGAAGCGAGTGATGATCAGTTCAATGCTCCTTTTCTTTTTGGCAGTGCGAAGGATGGTTATGCGGTAAGAGAGTTAGGAGACGAACAGGATGGAATGACACCTTTATTTGAAGTTTTGGCAGACAAGATTCCTCCCCCCACAATTGAAGAAGGCGATGGTTTTAAAATGCTTGTTTCTAATGTCGATTGGTCTGATTATGTAGGCAGAATTGCGGTGGGTAAAGTAATCTCTGGAACTGCGAAAATCGGAGATTCAGTTTGGCGCTTGCGATCTGATGCCTCTCCGGAAAGATCGAAGGTTTCGAAAATTTTTGAATATTCTGCTTTATCTACTAATGACTCAGCGGAAGGCGTGGCGGGAAATATTATCGGCTTATCGGGCTTTGAAGAAGTGGATATCGGAGAAACTCTTTCGTGTGACCCAGAAGTCGAACTTATTCCTTTTGTAGAAATCGACCCACCTACCGTGATGATGTCCTTTTCTGTGAATGATGGACCGATGGCAGGACGGGAAGGTGACCGCGTAACCTCTCGTGAAATTCGGGATCGATTACTGAGAGAAGCCCGCACCAATATTTCGATTAAACTGGAAGATATGGACGGATCTGCTGATTTTAAGGTCAATGCACGTGGTGCAATGCAGGTTGCGGTGGTGGTCGAGGAAATGAGAAGAGAAGGCTTTGAGATTTTGGTTAGCCGACCCACTGTCATTAAAAAAATGATCGATGGTCGCTCGCACGAACCTTTTGAGACCCTGTACCTGGAAGTACCGGATGAAGCGGTAGGGGGTTGCATGCAATCTCTTGCCAATCGTAAGGGACAGGTTGAATCGATGTCTGCCAACAAAGGTCGAACTACCTTGCAAGCCACTATTCCCACACGAGGCTTGATTGGTTTTGAATTCGAACTCTTGAACCTGACTAGTGGAGAAGGGATAATGTCGCATTTATTTAAGGAATATCGTCCGGATTCGGGAGATATTCGAACTCGAAGAACAGGCACACTAGTTTCGATGGAAAAAGGGGAGGCGAATACTTACGCCCTTCGTAATATTGAAACTCGGGGTAAATTATTCGTTGGGGCAGGTGAGGAAGTGTATGAAGGGATGGTCGTGGGAGAAAACCCAAGGACTGAGGACCTTCCGGTTAATCCGACCAAGGCAAAACATGTAACCAATCACAGAGCGGCTGGCAGCGATAGAACAGAAGCTTTGACGCCCGCGATCAAGTTTTCATTGGAGCGTGCCATTGAATATATTGCACCAGATGAATTAGTAGAAGTGACTCCCCAAAATATTAGACTACGCAAGAGAATTCTCGATTTCAATCTTCGTAAGCGAGAGTCCAAGAAAACAAGTTCTTAAGTCTGCTTGTCCTATATTCCAACCTGAATTAGGATATATAGTGTGAGATTAGTTCATAACCTTTTACTTCTTTCGTTCCTTTGTGGGGTTGTCGGTTGTGGAGTAGGGAGTATTTACAATCCATCTTATTACTCTGAAACTGCTTTAGAGAAAGGTTTATACCGAGTTACTTTTCAGGGTGGCACTGCTCCGATGACGGGTGATTTATGTCTTTTGCGGTGTGCGGAAGTAACCTTATCACAAGGTAATAAATTTTTCCAAGTAGTTGACTCAGAATCTGGGAGTTCATTTCGAAGTTTTCCTTCTAGTTATCCTTTTGACCGTCATCAAATTCATGAAGGCCCTTTCGTGGATGATCTTGCTTTTGTGACTAAGACGATTCGCCTTACTTCGAAAGAACCAGTTTCTGGTTTTGCTTACGAAGCAGAAGCTATTGTTCGTTCCCTCAGGCGAAAGTATAACTTAACCAAGAATCAATAGCATTGGTTTTCGGAGAAATTCTCACATCATTGATTGACCCTTTAGTGTAAAGTCTATGTTATAAATACCTTATGTCTCAACCAACAGAAATTCGCATCCCTGATTTTTTCCGTAAAGGAATTATTATTTGGGTCGTTATAATTATCGGAGTACTAGTCGCTTTGATTACTTCAATTTATACAGTTCCTGCAGAGTCGCAGGGAGTAGTTTTGAGATTTGGTAAGTACCTTAAAACTGTTGAACCCGGGCTTAGCTACAAATTACCTTTCGGTTTAGAACGGGTTTATGTACTGCCAGTACGCCGCCAGTTAAAACAAGAATATGGCTTTAGTACTCCAGGTGGAACGAATCCTACCCAGTTCGCTGATCGTCGTGCCCGTGATATTGAAAAAAGTATGATGACGGGCGATTTAAATGCAGCAGTGGTTGAATGGATTGTCCAGTATCGGATCAATGACCCAGAACTTTACTTATTTAAAGTCCTCGATCCTGAGGGAACTCTTCGCCATATTTCAGAATCGGTTATGAGAACAGTAGTAGGGGATCGAACTGTGGATGAAGTCATTACCATTGGCCGGCAGGAGATTGAGGAAGAGGCACGTGAACGACTAGCTAAACTGGTAAAAAAATATGAATTAGGAATTAGTATTGACCAAATACAACTCCAGAATGTAAATCCTCCACCTCCCGTTCAAGCATCTTTTAACGAGGTGAATCAAGCTCAACAGGAGCGCGAGCGTATGATTAACGAAGCCAACGGAGAATATAATAAAGAAATTCCCCGTTCCCGTGGAGTAGCCGATCAAAAAATACAGGCAGCGGAAGGTTATGCATTGAAGCGGGTAAATGAGGCAATGGGGGATGTAGCTCGTTTTAACTATCGTTTTGAAGAATACGAAAAAGCACCCGAAGTTACTCGGACTAGACTTTATTTGGAAACGATGAAGGAAGTGATTCCGCAAATGGGAAAGAAAATAATTTTAGATGAAGATGCTTCCCAAGTTTTACCATTTCTTAAATTGGATGCTGGATCAAAAGGAGAACTTTAAAGATGAAATTACAATTAGCACTTATTCCAATCATTCTTTTATTCTGGGCAGTATATGTTTGTTCGTATGTTGTCGAAGAAACCGACCAAGTCATAATCACTCAATTTGGCAAACCGATTGGTGATCCACAGACGGAAGCAGGTTTGCACTGGAAGGTGCCATTTATTCAAGAAATCAACCGAATTGAAAAACGTTTTTTACCTTGGGATGGACCTTCCAATGAAATGTCGACCAAAGATAAAACTTATTTGATTATAGATACTTTTGCTCGTTGGAGAATTAATGATCCAATGCAATATTTTCTTCGCTTGCGCGATGAACGGAGTGCACTGTCTCGCTTGGATGATATTCTCGGAAGTGAAATCAGAAATGCGGTGGCAAAACACGAGCTAATTGAGATTGTTCGTACCGATAAAGATCGTAAGGCTAGAATTGATGAGTCTTTGGTCCAAGGGGTTGGTAAGGTCGGTGTGCTTTACCCAATCAAAATAGGTCGCGAATTAGTGGAGCAACAAATTTTAGAAAAAGCGGCTGCTAAACTTCAAGGATTTGGGATTGAATTATTAGATGTTCGTTTCAAGAGAATAAACTATAACGAAACCGTACGTCGTCGTATCTACGAGCGCATGGTGAGTGAAAGAAACCAAATCGCAGATCGGTTTCGTTCAGAAGGTGCCGGTGAGGCAGCAAAGATCATGGGTAAGAAAGAAAAAGATCTCGCAGAGATTGAGTCTGAGGCATACAGAAGTGTAGAGCAAATTTATGGTGAGGCGGATGCGAATGCATCTGCAATTTATGCTGAATCTTATAATAAAAGCCCAGGTGCGGTTGAATTTTACAGTTTTATTAAAACCTTAGATACTTACAAAGAAGTTTTAAATTCGGATATTTCTTTATTTATCACTACCAAAAATCCGCTTTTCAAATTATTTAAAACCTTGGATAGCGGTAATTAAGATAAATAATTAGATCCGCTCCATTGTTATAGCTTCGATTACATAAGCCTTTACTTCGTCCGTTTAAATTAAAGGTAAATCCTTATTACTGTCACGAACTTTGGAATGTGAATTAAGGGGAAGTTATTTATTTTTCAACTGGTGTTGATTTGGACTGACGGTGGGGCATTGGTTGTACCTTTTAGCAGAACTTGAAATATCGATCGGTTTGTTTGGTAATACATATAGTGAGTTGAAAGGGTACATTACAGAACTCAGAACGAAGGTATCGAGCTGTAAGGTAACTTTGTTCAGTGCCGATAGACGGCCCTCATTCGAAATCCTTCTTTCCTCTCGAAGGTGAACTACCAATTCGTTCTATTTTGGTCTGGTTTTTTTGTGATTTCGTCTATCTCTACTTGATTGTGCCCGCTCATTAGAAGGTTGGGCTCAATCGGAGTAACTGTTTTTAGTATATCTAGTTATAAAAATACAAATCAAACCCCCTATTAAAAGATAAGTGCTTAAATTAGTCATGCTAAGTGATGTTGCCCTGACGACATTATGTTGGGGTATTGTGTGTAATACCTTTAGGTAAATTGCATGAAGTTCTTCATCGACGATCTTGGTTTGTTGGAAAAAAAGTTCAAAGTTACTTTTTACTATCGCGTCTAAAAGGGCATTAGGAATTAAATATTCCTCATCTTTTATTTCCTTTAAACACTTAGAGTTCTCCCATGAGAAAACAGAGTGATTGAAACGATTTGCCGGTTGTTCGAAGCTCAAGTTAATACCGGGTAAAATTGAGATTGTTTGAAGGGCTTCTTTTTCTTCCAATTGGATTGGAAAAACTTCTTCAGGTTGCCACATCGAAACTAACCATTTGGCTGGTTTGTCTTTTCTTGTGGATAAGGGGTGATTGAGTTGCATCTCCTCTGTGTTCGGGGGGCGGACTGTTTTTATCCGACTGATATTTCTAACTCCATTTGCAAATGGCAGGTAGGCAAAACCATCCTCGGGGGAATTGAGCTCAGCAAATCCTAAGTCACTCCAAAAGGATAGGCGGTCGGAGAGAAAAAGATTAAGTTTATCAAATTCAAAGCGATTTCGAAATTCTTCACTTGTAGGTGTATTGATTAATTCATCCGAAAATAGCCTGGCAGATACATTCTCCGTTCTTCCGTCACAGACGGATAGTACGGCCATTTGAGATGCTAGAATTAAAAATAAATTAAAAAAATAAGTACCCATCAACTAAAAAAATAAAGAAGAATTCCACTACAGATCGACGCCAATCGTTAACTCTTCAAAATAGAAATCATAATATGAATCATTAAAGAATACGATGCTATTAGCATACATTAAGAAAAAAATACATCGTCTACCGAATTTTTTAAAATTAGGTTCTATTAGGATTCAAACCGGGTAGAATACTAGTCTCGGAATTACTTTATAATAATGAATAAAGAACCGTTTTTTATTTCAAAGGAATCCTTTTTTGTAAAATTGTTCTTTCCTTTTTCACCACATGGTTTTTTTCTTGGATAATTCTAATTCCGTTCTACATTATTTCATATGGCTTGGTACATCATTAAAATAGCAATCACCGCGTTGATTATCGTGATTGTGTCTGAGATTTCCAAACGACTCCCTTTACTCGGAAGTTTAATTGCTTCCCTTCCGTTAATCTCCGTTCTTGGAATGATATGGATTTTTCAGGAAACCAAGGATGCACAAAAATTGATCACGCATGCAGAGGGAACTTTTTGGTATGTCCTTCCCTCCCTTCCCATGTTTTTGGTTATGCCATGGATGATGAAAAAAGGGATATCCTTTTATTTGTCCCTGGGATGTGGAATTTTGTTAACGGTTATTCTTTATTTGGTGATGACAAAGCTGCTAGCCAGGTTGGGGATGAATCTTTAGCCAATTAATCAAACCATTCGTCGTGTATATCAAACGCGGGAATGGGCACATTGATCAAAGTTAGATTGCCAATTGCCCGGTGCCGGCATCCAGGCTTAATCAAAACAGAGATTCCTTTTTTAAGTTTTATTTTCTCGTGATCGATTTCCAAAATTCCATTCCCCTCCAAAACATAATAAATTTCAGTCATTTTTTTATGGTAATGCATTCTGCTCTTTTCGGAAATAGTCACGATGTGAATAGAAGCGGTTTGTTCGGGATCATCTAGAAATGCTCTTTTTGTTTCTCCACACGGGCAAGGTTGTGATGGGATTGCAGAAAAGTCTGCAACTTTGTAGTTCTTTACTTCGTTCATATGCTTTAGTTAAGATCATTGTTAGCATTGAGCGAATGGAAATAATATGAAAGGTAATAATTGGTTATGGTTCTTCCTCTTCTTGGGGGGACTGCTGGGCGGCACTTCAGTTCTTCTCAGTGCATGGGGAGCGCATGGTTTAGAGGATTTGTTTGTTGCATCACCTCGGGATCGATTTTCTTTTAATTATGCCACCCACTTTCAACTGTTTCATGCTCTCTTTTTGATACTGCTGGTGCTTTTTATGGTCTCGAGTGGAACTCGTCCGGTTTTACTTGTGGTATCGGCAATATTTTTAGTTCTTGGAATTTTTCTTTTTTCATTCCCAATCTATTTCCGAATTATAGGAGGATATTCCGAATTTTCCGGCTTAACCCCAATCGGTGGAATCTGTTTTTTTCTCGCTTGGAGCTTGATTTCGGTGCTTTCCGTTTTCAGAATCATATCTACTCACAAAACCGGGCAAAATTAGAATTATGAATAAACTACTACTCGCATTTGTATGGCTTTTTACCATAGCAATTTCTTATTGGTATGGACTGAGTCAGAAAATGGAAAGCGATCGTTTATCTGTAAATCGATCTGAAGTGACTAATCCGAACAAGACGACTACAAAACCGGATACTTCAGTACCGGGCACCTCTTCAAAAATAGGAAAGGCTTCGGTTTCCAATGAAGGCCCAGTTCAGGAGAACAATATTGTTCCCGATCAAGAAGTTGAGACCGAATCACGAGATTCGATTGCTGAACGACTGGCATCCGGAAACCCTGTTGTTCGAATGCAGGCATTTGCCGAGCTGCTTAAAAACCCGACCGAGAATAATATTGCCAGTGCCATAGAAGCGTATGACAAACTCCCCGAAGGACCGAGTCGTTTCAGCGAATTGAGACTGCTTACATATAGCTGGGCACAGGTTAATCCACAGGGTGCGATGAAATGGGTAAAAAGTTTGGATGGTTTTGAGCAAAGGATTGGGTCTGGTTCAATTATGGACTCATGGGCCAGAAAGAATTCAGATGAGGCAATTGCATGGGCAAGGGAGAACTTTGACGGTGGGGAAGGGAGTGAAAACCCTTATTTTGTGGGAATAATAAGTGGAATGGCAGAAAATAATTTAGTCGGTGCCACGGATTTAATGTCTGAATTACCCTACGGTCGGGTTCGCGGTCGTGCCGCATCTATTTTATTTGAGCAGACTTGGAAAAAAGGAGAGGATATTTCCATGAACTGGGCGGAAAACTTGCCGGAAGGATCTTTGCAAAATTTCGCGTACCGGGAAATTGGGGAAAAGATTGCCCGTGAGGATCTCGGACGTGCAGTCGAGTGGGTTGATAACATGGAGGAAAATCAAGTCAAGGCTGCTGTGAGTGAAGATGTGGCCGAGATTTGGGCCCGTAAAAACCCAGTCGACGCAGCCCAGTGGGTTGCCAATATGCCCGAGGGGGAAGCCCGCTCAGAAAGTATGGAAGAGGTGGTTAGCCAGTGGGCTCGCAAGGATCCTACAGCTACTGCTGATTGGCTTAATCAATTTCCATCTGGTGAGCTAATGGATGAACCGATTCAGCGATTTGTTCGCGAAGTGGTTCGAGATGATCCTGAAATTGCGATGACTTGGGCGGAGGCTATTGTTAATGAAGAGCGAAAAGAGAGAACCGTTACCGAGGTTAAAAAAGTCGCAGAGCGTATCGCCAAGCAGAATGAAGCAAATGCAAATGCTCAGGAACCAAGTCAAGATCAACGGGGTGGGAATCGCAGAGGTCCACCCTTTACTCGCCCGCAATAGAACTTTCACAATAAATAGATATCCAAAGGTTTGCCTAAAACCCAATAAATATGAGTACTTTAGCATCTTTAAATCAATTACCCGATTGGATGAATCATAAGGTTGTTGCGGGAAATAGTTGGGGGCAAATCCTTATCTTTTTTCTTTGTGTTTTCATTTTTTGGGTCATCGCCAGAATTGGCAAAGCCTGGATTGGGAGACTAGCTAAAGGATCCGAGAAAGGCTCCACCCGTGAAGTTTTCTTAAAGTCTTTGGCTAAGTCACTTCCATTGTTTGGAATCTGGGGTGGTATTAAAGTGGGTATATATTTCATTTATCTAGGTGATGTGGGTGGTTTGGCTGAAACCATCGTTTTTACCGGATTGGATGTTCTTCTTGCGATCTCGGTGGCTTGGTTTGCCTATTACTTGGTCGAAGTGCCAACTACATGGCTTACACGGCAGACTGAGAAGACCGAGAGTAAATTTGACGATATGCTTGTTCCTATTGTCCGGAAAAGCCTTAGGGTTACAGTTGTTTTATTTGCTGTTGTTAGTATTGCACAGACTTTGAGCGATAAGCCAATAAGTGCATTGATTGCAGGCTTGGGCTTGGGTGGTCTTGCTTTTGCTTTGGCTGCACAGGATACGATCAAAAATTTGTTTGGTTCCCTGGTTATCTTTTCAGACAAACCCTTCGCACTTGGGGATCGAATAAATTATGATGACCATGACGGAACCATTGAGGAGGTTGGACTTCGTTCCACTCGCCTTAGACGGTTGGATGGTCACCAGGTAACTATTCCAAATGGTGAACTGGCGAACAAATCTATCCATAATATTTCCAAGCGTCCCTTTATCCGACGGATTTTTACCGTTGGAGTTACTTATGCCACCAGTCCAGCCAAAGTAAAGGAAGCGAAGCAAATCCTTGAGGATATTTTAAACGATCATGAAGGTCTCGATCCTAAGGGTGAATTGCTCCCTAGGGTTTACTTTAGTGATTTTTCGGCATCGTCCCTTGATTTCAAATGTATGTATTGGTACCACCCGCCAGCTTATTGGGATTACATGGAATTTAGTGAGCGTGTGAATATAGAAATTCTGCAACGATTTAATGATGCCGGTATCGAATTTGCATTCCCAACACAGACCATTCATGTGACCAAAGAAGAGGGCTCAAAATCTTAAGAAATATGATTTTTTCTAAGTTATTAATAATATTATGTTAATGCATCGGTCTGCATTTCGAAAAAAGGTAAGATTTATCTATTTGGTGATATCAAAATTATTCTTTTACAAATTTTTAGTATTTCTCGGAAACAAATCGCCAGGTTAATACATACTCTACATGAGCATAGAACTAAAAATATTTATTCTAATTTTATTTCTTCCCCCATGTTTTTTTGGAAATAATTTAGCTTCCCGAGACATCATATATTGATGAACTTTAAACAAAGTTGGTTTGTTTTCCTATTCTTTGCCTCCTTGCTGTCGGCAAAAATTGACTTTAATAGGCAAATCCGTCCGATCTTATCCGAACATTGTTTTGCCTGTCACGGGTTGGATGATCCACAGGGCGGTTTACGATTAGACTTTGCTGAATTTGCCTACAAGGGAGGGAGATCTGGGTTTCCAGCCATCGTCCCTAATGACTTGGAAGAAAGTGAGATTCTCCATCGGGTGGTTTCTACGGATTTGGATGATAGAATGCCTCCTGAGGGAGATGCCCTGAAGCCTGAGCAGGTCGAAATCCTTAGGAATTGGGTCGTATCTGGTGCGCAGTACGCTAAGCATTGGGCGTATGTGGTTCCGAAAAAGCCTGCCTTGCCTAAGGCACAAGACCAAGAATTTATAAAAACGCCTGTCGATACTTTCATTTCGGCAAAGCTGGAAGAAAAAGGGTGGAAACCAAACCGCCCTGAGAAAAAAGAAAAATGGATCCGGCGGGTAAGCCTGGGGCTGACCGGTTTACCCCCCACACTCAAGGAATTCGAAGAATTTATGCAGGATGATTCTCGCCAAGCGAGGGAAAGAGTAGTCGACCGTCTTTTGGCTTCACCGCGTTATGGAGAGCACTGGGCACGCCAATGGCTCGATTTGGCGAGATATGCTGATTCCAATGGGTTTCAGGCAGATCAGCTCAGAGACAGCTGGGCATTCCGGGATTGGGTGATCAATGCGATCAATCAGGATATGCCCTTCGACCAGTTTACGATCGAACAGATTGCCGGGGACTTACTCCCTAATTCGACTATCGATCAAAAGATAGCCACTGGATTCCACCGCACACCCCCCTGTAATGTGGAGGCAGGGGTTCATCCCGAGGAGAATCGGGTAAATCAAGTGGTCGACCGGGTAAACGCCACGGGTACCACTTGGCTGGGTACCACCATGGAATGTGCCCAGTGCCATAGTCATAAGTACGACCCATTTTCGCAGGAGGAATATTTTCAAATGTTTGCTTTCTTTAATAATACTCCTCTTGAAGTCGAAAATAAGAGCGGCAAGGGGGTAGCCTTTGATTTCTGGGGGCCCAAGATGGAACTTTCTCTTCCTTCTGATAAAGAAAAGCAACGGGATGCTCTCAATGCGGAGCTTAAGGTTAAAAAAGAGGAGCTCGCCACCCTAGACAAGGAAGCGAAGCGGAAATATCAGGAGTGGACTCAGCAACAATTGAGAGAAACCCAAGTTAAGGAGTCCGAGTGGCAGGTTCTTACTCCCATGAAGGCCGTTTCTGATGGTGGGGAGACTTTACGAATCGTTAAAGACGGCAGTCTCTTGGCGGAAGGGAAATCCGGAGACAAGTCAACCTACCACATTGAAGTATCCATTCCCGCGGGGACCTGGAAATCATTTCAAATGGAAACCATGCTCCATAAGTCGATGAAGCAAAATGGACCGGGCCGAAACACCACCAATACTAATCCAAATTTCGTGCTTACGGAAATGATCGTAAAAGTGGAGGGGGCATCCAAACCATTGGATTTTGGCCGTGTTGTAACCGATTTTAATCAGGGGGGATTCTTACCTCAAAGCTTATTCGATGGAAACTTGGATTCCCGTAATGGCTGGGCGATAAGCCCAGAATTTGGAAAGGCCCACTGGGTACAGGCAGAATTTGTGGAACCACTGGTACTCAGTGAGGATTCCAAATTACTCATTGAAATGAAACATCTCTATGGGGGAGGGCGCAATGTGGGCCGTCCACGTTTCTCTCTTTCCACTGATGGGGTGAAGAAAAGTGAAGCGGAGAACAAAAGACTGCGTGAACTTTTAGCCAAGGAAAAACGGAACGGTAAGGAAGAGAAAGAATTACGGGCGATCTTTGACCAGGGAAATCCAAGACTTTTGGCCATCCAAAAGAAAGTCGGTGATCTTGAGAAATCCCTCAAGAAAGTTACTCCACCTACCACCTTGGTGATGGTGGAAATGGATGAGAAACGGGATACCCATGTCATGGCCCGAGGAAGTTATCTATCCCCCAAGCAAAAGGTGGAAGCGGATGTACCTCAGGTGCTCAATGACTGGAATCCTGAATGGCCAAAGAACCGCCTTGGATTGGCCAAGTGGTTAGTCGATCCTGAAAACCCTTTGACTGCACGGGTGGTGGTTAATCGTTGGTGGGGACAGTTCTTCGGGGCGGGAATTGTATCGACCGAAGAGGATTTTGGTTCACAGAGCGAACCTTCGACTCATCCTGATTTATTGGATTGGTTGGCAGTGGAATTTATGGAGAACGATTGGTCGATGAAGCACATTCACAAATTGATCGCACTCAGTGGTACCTACGGCCAAAGCTCCAAGGTCACCACCTCGATGCTGGAGCGGGATGCCAATAACCGATTTTTTCTTCGTGGTCCCCGTTTTCGAATGACTGCAGAAATGATCCGTGACAATGGCTTGCAGGTTGCAGGTTTATTAAGCGATAAAATGGGAGGTCCACCCATTTATCCACCTCAACCGGATGGGTTATGGAGACAGACTGGCCGTAATGAACCCAAATACATAGCCGCCAAAACTGAGGATCGCTTTCGACGGGGAATCTATGTCATTTGGAGAAGGGCTGCCCCCTATGCAAGTTTTGTTAATTTTGACGGACCCGATCGTTCCACATGTCATCCCAAGCGGAGCCGTACAAATACTCCTTTGCAGGCACTTACTTTGTTGAATGATCAGGCCTATGTTGAGATGGCACTTGGCTTTGCGGTTTCCATATTGGAGAAAACCACAGGTCAGTCGACCACTGATCGAATGGTTCATGCTTTTCGCCAAGCTCTTTCTCGGGATCCCACTGAAGGAGAGACGAAAATACTTCTCGATCTTTTACGGGAACAGGGTGATCGGCTGCTGTCCGATCGTTCCCTTACCAGGGATTTGTTGAGCCAAGCACCTGACATTAAGATTCCTACCAAACTTGACTCCAACGAAGTGGGGGCTTGGTTTTTCGTGGCCAATGCACTGCTCAATCTCGACGAAACGATTACTAAAGGATGAATGCTCACCCGGTAGACCAATATCTTCGGACTTTGACGCGTCGGCAGCTTTTTCAAAAGGTGGGGCTGGGTATAGGAGGTTATGCTCTCGCTGACCTTCTCCAAAACGATGTACAGGCAGCTCCAAGGAATCCATTTGCCCATTTTGCACCCAAAGCGAAAAATGTAATTTATTTCCACTTGGTTGGTGCTCCCTCGCATCTCGATCTGTTCGATTATAAACCCGAGCTTCAAAAAAGAAACGGAGAACTCTGTCCCAAGGAAATGTTTGAGGGCAAACAGCTCGCGTTTATTCGCTCACGACCAACCCTTCTTGGAACATCCAAGGAGTCAAAATACGATTTTAAAAAATGTGGGAAATCGGGTATTCAGATTTCCAATTTACTTCCCAACTTGCAGACCGTAGCCGACGACATGTGCTTTATCCGGACTCTTCATACTGAGCAATTCAACCATGCGCCCGCCCAAATGTTCATGCAGACCGGGTTCGAACGTTTCGGCCGACCCAGCTTGGGGGCGTGGACTAATTATGGTCTCGGATCGCCAAACCAGGATCTTCCCGGATTTGTGGTCATGGTCACAGGGCAATATCCCGGAGCAGGAAACAGTATTTTTGGGAGTGGATTTCTTCCCTCCGTTTACCAAGGTATTGAATTTCGTGGAAAAGGAGATCCGGTTCTCTTTCTTTCGAACCCCAAGGGAGTGGATGCTTCGGCCCGGCGTAAGGTAATCTCTGCAGTTAATCAATTGAACCAGATGCAACTCGAAGGGGTGGGGGATCCCGAGATCGCTACCCGAATCAGCCAGTACGAAATGGCCTACCGTATGCAGACGAGTGTCCCTGAGCTTAAAGATTTATCAAGGGAATCACAAAGCACACTTGATGGCTATGGGGCGAAAGTGGGAGGTTCCGGATTTGCAAATAACTGTTTGCTTGCCCGTCGGATGGTGGAGCGTGGAGTTCGGTTCGTTCAATTGTTTGATCAGGGCTGGGACCATCACAACAATGTATTCAATGCACTACCCAATAAATGCAAACAGGTGGATCAACCGATCGCCGCTTTAATTAAGGACTTGAAAGAACGAGGCTTGCTCGATGAGACTTTGGTGGTTTGGAGTGCGGAATTTGGACGCACCCCGATGGCTCAGGGAACCAATGGTTCGGGCGAGAAAACCAAAGCGGGTCGGGATCATCATAAGGAAGCTTTTACGGTGTGGATGGCGGGCGGAGGAACCAAGCCCGGTCATGTTCATGGAAGGACGGATGATTTGGGATATGGTATCGCGGATTCCCCCGTCCATGTGCACGACTTCAATGCAACCCTGTTACATCTTTTGGGAATGGATCACGAACGATTGACCTATCGATTTCAGGGACGAAAATTCCGCCTGACCGATGTGCACGGGCATGTGGTGAAGGATGTGCTTACTTAATTAGAATCTACTTCTTGCCAGCAGAAACCATTTGTGGTCCGTTATCCGAGGGCATCGATTTATGCCAGGCAATTACTTTTTGACTAAGTTCTTTAACAATTTTGGGATGTTTGGCTGCCAGGTTAATTTTTTCTCCACGATCCTTAGTAAGATCGTAGAGAGATGGATCGGAGCCATCGTATTCACAGAGCAGTTTCCAATTGTCTGAACGGATTGCGAGATCGGGCAGATCTTCGACGCCATAAAAAGAGTCTCGGTCCGGCGGACGTCGAAAAAGAAGATCTTGCTTGCGGGATGAATTCGATTTTCCCAGAAGCACATCGGGTAGGGATTCGCCGTCGAAATTAGCATGCTTTGGCGTTTTTGTTTTTGTGATCTCGAGTAGGGTGGGCACAAGGTCGATTGCCGAAAAGATGGATTTTTTATTGATCGTACCCTGCACTTCTTTGTTCATTAACTTGGGTGCCCAGGCGACGAGGGAGGAACGGATTCCTCCTTCATAAAGATGAGTCTTATATCCACGGAAGGGCCCGGCAACTCCGGCTCCTTTTTCCGGACCGTTATCGGAGCATGCAAGGATAAGCGTATTGTCGGCAAGATCAGGATTGTTTCGGACATGATCAAATAATTTGCCCAGTTGCCGGTCCATTTCCTCGAGTACGGAGAGAAAGAGCTGGCGTTTAGAACCGTCTTTCCATTGTGCAACAGGAGGCCAAAACGGGGTATGCACATCATCCGGCCAGAGATTGATGTAAAAGGGTTTGTTCTGCTGTTTAGCTTTTTGAATGAAAGGAATAGCTGCATCCACAAAACCTTCGGTGATTTTGGACCGTTGCATCCAACGGGCACCTTTACCTAGCTGGGTGGCATGTGCCCATATACGTCCCGACTTATTAGGATCCTGTCCGGGCTTGAGGGTGAGGGGTAGAAGCTTGGGCCCCATACCTTCAAAATTGGTCAGTGATTGATCAAATCCATATTCTGCTATTGGCGGAGCATCGGCCACATTTCGTTGTCCGCCCATGTGCCATTTCCCAAAGTGACCGGTCGCATATCCGTTTTTTTGCAGTGAGCGGGAAAGCATTGGCGCTTTCGGATCGAGCCATTGAGCCATGCCTCGTTTTTTGTTATGATCGCGGTTACTCAGGTAGGAAGTAATTTTCCACCTCTGGGGATATTGCCCGGTAGAAATAGCCACTCGGGATGGAGAGCAGATGGGCGAGTTGACATAAAACTGATCGAAGCGCAGCCCTTCCTTCGCGAGGCGGTCAATGTGAGGAGTCTTGGCATGCTCATTTCCGAAGCAGGAAAAGTCTCCCCATCCCATATCGTCAATGAAAACGAGGATAATATTAGGCCTTTCAGCCGGAGTAGAAATGGATGATAATAGGAATAAAAAAGGAAGAAAAGTACGATACATTGTGCTAGGTTGAGATTTCTACAAAAGGAGTTCAAGCGTCAAAAAGAAGTTTACTTTATTTTTATTATGTTTTGTTATGTAATTTCAATTTTACTTAACCCCATACCTTCTATGAAAAAGTCACTCGTAACTCTATTATCTGTCTGTTTTTTCCTCTGTGCAATGATCTCCGTTTCTGGGGAAGATCATAAGCACGAACTTCACAAAATCGGTGAACGCATTAAACAGGCTGTTAAGGCCGGCAAAATGACCGAAAAGGAAGGATGGGCGAAATGGCATGCTGTCCAGCGTGAACATGGACATCATGACGAGGAAGAAGGGGAAGACCACGAGGATGATGATTGGGAGGAAGCTGAAGAGTTGGAACGCGAGATTGAAATCCTGGAGTTAGAATTTGAATTGGAAAGAATGGAACGCGAACATGACCGGGCACGTCTAGAATGGGATATGGACATGGAAAGAATGAAGCGAGATTTCGATCGCGAGCGTCGTGAGTGGGACATGGAACATTTTCAGTGGGATATGCGTCGTAAACAAATGGAGATGCAAATGCGCGGAGGAATGCCACGCCAAGGTGTCCGTCCTTCGCATCCTCATGCAGGTGGCTCCAGATCGGATATGCACAGGAGAGGTCCAGCTAGAGGAATGATGCCACCGATGGGACGTGGTCCTGCTCAGGGGAAGGACAGGGGAACAAAGGATTGCCCTGATTCAAGAGGGAAATCAGATTGCGACAAGAAAAAGGGAAAGTCTGAGTGTGGGAAAGACCGGGCTAAATCAGATTGTAAAAAAGGAAAAGATGCATGTGCAAAAAAAGAATGCTCTAAAACAAGTGATTGTAAAAAATCCAAATCCTGTTCCCCAAAAAGCTCTTCTTCTTGTGGTAAAGATAAAAAATCCTGCTCCGATAAAAAAGAAGACTGTTCCAAAAAGAAGAAAAAGTAGTCTAGTTACTGATTCTCTGTCTTACCTCTTTTTTATTTATGAAAAAGCTTATCTTCTTTTCCCTTCCCTTCTTCGTTAGTTCTTTATTTTGCTTAGTATTTGCCAATGATCATCGCGAGAGAGAAAGAAAAGAAGGCAGAGGAGAGGAGCGGGGACGAGCTGAACTAAAAGAAAAAGAGAAAAGGCATCAGCAAGAAATCCGTAATTCGCAGGAGCGCATGCATACCGAGTCTCGGAAAATTCACGGAGCGGTCCGTGAAGGAGAACTCTCTCAGGAGGATGGTCGTAAGAAATTAGAAAAGTTATACCATCAGCAGCATGAACGGATGAAGGAAGTTCAATGGGGCAGGGTGAAAGAGGAAATTGAGGGAGCCGTTCGTTCGGGAAGAATGTCTCGCGAACAGGCAAATGAAGAATACGAGCGAATCGAAGAAAGCCTAAAGCAAAAAGAAAAAGTTGCGGCTGAATTACATCGTGAGCTTGGAGAAGGTATCAAGGAATTGGAGGTGGCAGTCCGAGAGGGAGAATTGAGTGAAGAGGAAGCCCACAGAGAAGGAGAGGCATTGCGTCGAAATTTACAAAAAGAGATTCATCTTGCTCATCGGGAAATTGATTTGGAACAACAGGAAAGAAAATTAGACCAAGCGGTAGAACAAGGTCGGATGAGCGAGGAGGAAGCGGTACAGATTATGGCGAGGGCACACCGTGAAATAGAAGAAGTAGAGAGAAGCCTTCATCGTCATCATGAAGAAGTAGGGGAGCATTCCCGTGAACGAGAGCGGGATCGTCGATTGTGGGAGGGTGAGGATGAACTATGGGAGCAGGTTGCCCGTGGATTAAAGGCAGCAGTTCGTTTAGGAAAAATGTCCGAAAGGGAAGCGCGTAACACTTGGGAAGACTGGCGACATCATGGAGAAGGCGAAGAAGATCATGAACACGAACATGAAAAACACGAAGAGGAATAAAATTTCGATTAATCTAGCTATTTTTAACAAGAAAAAACAAATGAATAAAATCACTTCTCAATCCATAATCATTTCCTTCATGCTGGTCTTTGCCGGTTTTGTTCACGCTGGTAAGATCCAAAAGCCCGAAGATAGAAGCGGATATGAAAAGAGCAAGGATGTTGGCCTGAAAGCACCCAAGGGTGCTGAAGTACTTTTTGATGGTACGATGAAATCAGTTAAGAAAAATTGGGAAATGTGGCCCAAGAAGGATATGGAAATTACCTGGAAGATTATGGATAACCCAAACGGAGACGGAAAGACTCTAATGACAAATGGTGGTAGGAAGTGGGGAACTCATGACTTGGTTACCAAAAAGAAATATTCAAGTTACGAGGGACATGTTGAATTCATCATGATGGGGGCCCGCGGTGATGAAAAGTCGGACGGTTACACTAATAGTGGAGTTTACATGCAAAACCGTTATGAGATTCAGATCGAATCCCCCAAAGGAAAAGATATTAAAGATCCCTACAATTGGAAAATTGGCGGGCATGGAATTGCCGCTTTCTGTATGGACCGCGTGCCCGATCGCAATGCCTGGCGTTCCAATGGGCAATGGCATGCTTTTCATTTTATTTTCAAGGATGCGAAGTGGGACGGCGATAAAAAGACCGCAAATGCAAGGGCGACTGTATGGTGGAATGGAATCAAGGTGCATGACAATGCCGAGATTCAAAAGGCAAACGGTGGAATTAAGATCAGTTCTGCTCCCGGTGGGTTGAAGCTACAGGAGCATGGTCAGGATGTGCGCTTTAGAAATGTCTGGATAATTGACCAGAGTTAGAAATCATTGACGGGAAGTAACCGGGCTTTTGTTAACTTTTTGTTCCTTAGATGAAAAGGGGCATTTCAAAACACTTTTATAGTCGGCGATTCCTCAGACTTTTTGCTTCCATATTATTTCTGGCTTCACTAAGAATTTCCGGTGCACAGGATTGGCCCACCTACAATCAATCAGTCAATGGTTGGAGATTTAATTCCGCGGAAAAGTTTCTTTCACGCCAAAATATTTCCAAACTTTCCCTGAAATGGAGGTTTCCAAAAAAAGGAGTTTCACAAAAAATAGGTATGATTTGTGCCACAGCTTCGGTGGTCAATGGTTATGTTTATTTTGGTACTGCGACATTTCCCGCCTTTTATAAATTAAAACCAAACGGTGATTTAGCCTGGAAATTTCAGCTTGGTTCAGAAGGTGAAAAAATAAGATTTCAAGAGATGGAAAGCCAGGGGCTTATTCCGAGAGGCGGAGTGTATAGTTCGGCCTTAATTACCAAGGATTCAGTTTATTTTGGAAGTGTCAAAGGCACCGCTTATTGTCTGGACCGTAAAACTGGAAATGAAAGGTGGAGAGTAGATTCACGGGCAACAGGATTTCCTGGAAAACATCATGCGAACGTGATTATGGCGTCTCCTATTTTCTGTCGTGAACAGATCATTTTTGCTGGCGGAGCCCTCGAACATTCACAGCCAAAAGATCCAAAATACGAATGTTGTTATGGCCGTGGGTTCGTCATGGCTTTGGACCCAAACAATGGAGATATTCTATGGAAGTACGATGTTGGTCCAACGCCCGAGAAGTTTGACCCTCCAATTGTTATGAAATCATGGGTGGGCACACATACTTTCAAATACGGGCCATCAACAAGTTCGGTTTGGAGTACCCCATCATTTGACCAAGAAAGCGGTCTCTTATTCTTTGGTACGGATATTCATAATTCACCAAGAAAACCAACCAAGGAAGATCCTAGGAATTATACAAAACATTCCGCTGCGGTTATTGCTTTGGATGCATTTACCGGAATGGAAAAATGGGTAAAGCAAATCAATCCGAATGATGTTTGGAATCATTCGATGTCTGGGTACGATCCGAAGACTGGATATAAAGACCAGTCGATTGGTGATACCCCTAAGGTTGTATCGGTTAACTTAAATGGCAAGGAGGTTAGGGCGGTTGGAGTTGGATGTAAGAATGGCGGTTTTTATCTTCTCCGACTAAGTGACGGGGGAATTCTAAATCACACACCAATCTATACTGGTCCTCCAATGGATAATCCGAAGATCAATCCTAGAACACTTGCCTTACCCAGTAGCATTGGTGGTTTACAGACTGGTTGCGCCACAGATGGCAAGGCATTCTATGCCAATGGAATTGACTGTATATTTAAGGTAAGGCATCCGACCCGTCGTTTGGAACCGCCCACGGGTGGACGAGTGACATCAGTAAATATGGATTTGAAAAAGGAGAATTGGCGACATGAACGTCCATTAGTTCCTTGGGTGGGTGGAACGAAGAAAAATCCCCTTTTTCGAAATACTGGAGACCCGGTGGCATCTGGAATAGCTTTAGCCAATGGGGTGGGTTATTTTACTACTTTTTCGAGTAATAAATTAGTGGCTGTTGATTTAAAAAACGGAGCATCTTTAACAGAAATTTATTTGGGTCCTGTCCTTGCGGGCCCCTCGGTTTCGAGGGGCAGGGTATATATTGGAACAGGAAACACACACTTTACCCGAAGCCCGAAGGAAGCTTATTTTCCTAAAAGCCCCTATGGTATCCTTCATTCTTTTGGTCTCCCACAGGAAGATGAAGTAGACCGAATGGGAGCGGGTAATGAATAAATCAAAAGGATCAATCGAATGAAAAAACTAAGTACATATATCTATTTTATATCAGCTGGGATGTTCTGTTTTGTTTCAGGAGTAAGCCTGATTGCAAATTCTGAAGACGATACAAAACAGGCATTTCATAAAAAAGAAGTAACCATTTGGAGCGATGGTACGCGAATGTATGGTGATTTGTATTCTCCAAATGATTTGCAAAAAGGACAGAAACTTCCCGCAGTAATTTTTGTCAATGGAACCGGTGGAACCAAGGGGAAACTTCCAACGAGGATAGCCCCTCAGGTCGTCAAAAAGGGATTTATTTTTCTCGCATTTGATTATCGGGGCTGGGGAAAGAGTGAAAGTCGTTTATTAATGACCGAAAAGTTGCCCATCGCGGATAAGGACGGATTAGTCGATGTGAAAGCACGCCCCATTCGATGGCAGATGGATTTCCCCGATCAGATTATGGATATACGAAGTGCCATTTCTTTTTTAGAGGGTGAAGAACATGTAGATTCTAAGAGAATTGGGCTTTATGGGACTAGTTATGGCGGAGGCTTGGTAATTTGGGCAGCGAGCCATGATCCACGGGTTCGATCCGTGGTAGCTCAAGTACCGGGTATGGGGGTATTTAAGTACCGTGAAGCTTGGCAACAGAAAGCACATAAACTAATGATCCAACAGGCCCGTGGAGAGACGGAACCGGTGCCTTACCAGGATGGAGCACCCGGAGGAAAAATGTCTACCTATGCCCATATGCGTTATAACCACGCTAAAAATATTGGATACAATCCAATTGATGCCGCAGATCAACTAAAAGTACCAACTTTGATTATTGATGCGGAAAAGGAAGAACTGATGGACATCAATGAAAATGGAGGAAAGGTTGCCAAAATTCTCAAGTTTCGGGGCGTTAAATCAGAGTACAAAGTACTCAAGGGCATCGGCCACTATGGAGTCTATCGCGAAAAATTTGGGGAATGTATTGATTTAGCCACCAACTGGTTCGCCAAGAATATGTGACAATAGGGCCAGGTTCAAATTCCAGTTTCCGATTACTTCTGCCAGGGCATTTCGCCTGACTTTTGCAGGTGGAGCATCAATTTTTGGCTTAGTTTGCGGGCGATCGGATGAGTCGCCGGTTTAGGATTCTGCTCGGCGGGATCCTCCTTTAAGTTGACCAGTTGCATCGGTTCGAAGGGATGATTTTGGAGGAGCTTCCAGTCGCCCTCGCGGATGGCATAGTACGCTCGTCCCTGATAGCGAAAATTTCCTTCTCTACGGACCCAAATAAGGGTGCGTTTGGCATCGCCTTTTTCCCCTTTTAACCAAATGGGAGCCAGGTTGTGACCTTCAATTTCATTTTCGACTTTTATACCTGCAATCTCTGCAAAAGTGGGAAATAAATCCATTGTGATTCCCAGTTCATCTGTTTGAGATACCGGAATTTTCCCAGGCCAAACCGCACAGGTTGGGACACGGATTCCACCTTCCCAATGTTCCTGCTTGCCTCCACGCCAGGGATCATTGGTGGCAGCATGGGGAATAGAGCCTCCATTATCGGACGAGAAAGTAATCAGGGTATCCTTGGCAATTCCGAGTTTTTTGACCGCGTCTAAAACCTTGCCAATTTCATGATCCATGTGCTCGACAAATGCCACATTGGTTGCCCGCTTAAGATCCAGTTGAGGTTCTCTTTTTTGTACTTTCCTCAGCCAGTCTTCAGGTGGTTGAATGGGGAAGTGGGGTGCATTGTAAGCAAGGTAGAGAAAGAATGGCTTTGTCGTATCTTTAGATTGCTCGGTTATGTAATTTATTGCCCAGCGACTAAATACTTCGGTGGCATGTCCCTTTGGTTTGATGGTCTTTTTGTTGAGTCTCATCCAATTAATTCCTCCGCGTAAATGGGTCCAGTAGTCATCCATCATATCGCCGAGAAAACCATGAAAGAAAGTAAATCCGCGATTGTTTGGGAGGTTGGGCGCCTCATAGCCGAGATGCCATTTACCGACCATGCCGGTGTGATAACCAGCCTGGTTCATAAGCTCCGGTAGGGTCGGGCCGGTAGGGTTGAAATACCCCCAGTTACTTTCCGGGTTTTGGCGGATGACTCCGGGAGCACCGACAAGGTCGGGATAGCGACCGGTCAACAGAGATGCCCGGGTGGGTGTGCAGACATTGCAGTTCGCATAAAACTGATTCATCCGCATGCCAGAGTTCATTAACTTATCAATGGCAGGAGTTTTGATATCCTTTCCACCAAAGGAAGACAAATCACTGTATCCAAGGTCATCGACGAGGATGCAGATAATGTTTGGTTTCTTAGCCCGTAGTGTGGATGCTCCAATAAAAGCAATTACTAGTATATTTAATACCAATTTTATAATCATTATTCTATTCTTTGCCCCAAGATGAGGGCGAGTGCAATGATTACTTGGAAGTCGAAATGATTTTTTAAGCGAATATATCTGTCGCCGCTTTACCGATTCCGTCCTTGGTCGCGTAAAATGGACGTTTTTCCACTTCATAGGCAGTCTTGGGATTAATCCCCATCGCGGTGTAGATCGTAGCATGCAGGTCCTCAATAGACAGAGGGTTTTCCACTGCCATCAGGGGGCGTTCATCCGCGGTTTTTCCGTAGGTAAATCCTTTCTTCACTCCACCTCCAAACATGGCAATACTGGTACCCCCGGTAAAGTGTCTGTGCAATCCATACTGTTTCATTTCGCTGAGTTTCTCGGCTCGGGCACGGGACTGATCCTTAGCATTGGATCCAGGCACACCTTCAATCATCATATCCCGACTGAACTCACTGGCTAAAATTACTAATGTACGATCGAGTAGACCCTTCGCTTCCAAGTCGCGGATCAATTGGGCAACCGGTTGATCAATTTCTTTTTTCATTCGAGCGGCTGTGGTGTGTCCGTTTTCATGAGTATCCCAATGAAGGAAGGGGACATATTCAGTGGTTACTTCGATAAAGCGGGCACCTTCCTCCACCAATCGACGGGCCAGCAGACATCCCCGTCCAAATCGTGTATCTCCATACTTTGCGTAGGAATCCTTGGGTTCGCGCGTAAGATCAAATGCATCTTTTTCCTTGGATTGAAGTAGGCGATGGGCAGATTCCATCGAACGGAGCATCGATTCCCTTTGGAAATCACTTATTTGCTCCCGGTTGGGGTTTTGATCGAGGAGTTTCTTGAAATGTTTATAACGATTGGAAAATCTCCCTGGCTCCATTCCTTTGGGTGGCTGTACTGACTGCACTGCCTGTTCGGGGTAGGGTAGGTTCATCGGTCCGTATTCGGAACCAAAGAAACCGGCGGTGGTAAAGGCCTTTAATTCCTCTTTCTCTCCCACACCTTCCAAGCGTTGCCCGATGTTAATAAAAGGAGGAATCACCTCGTTTTTCGGACCGAGCACTTTGGCCATCCATGCACCGAGATGGGGGGCTGCCACGGTGATGGGAGGGACATATCCGGTATGCCAGTGATATTGATGTCGGGAATGAAGAATCGATCCTAAATCGGGTTGTACCGCGGAGCGAATTAAAGTACCCCGATCCATTACTTGAGCGATATTTTCAAGGCCTTGAGAAATTTTTATACCGTCCACATTTGTGTCGATTGCAGGAAAAGTACTGAGGATCTTATTGACTTCCAGTCCCTTTTCAAAAGGGAGGTACCTTTTGGGATCAAAAGTATCAGGGGCCGCCATTCCTCCGGCCATCCAAATCAGGATACAGGAGTCTGCTTTGGCTTTTGGATGGATCACCACATCATTTCCCCATGCCTGAGTTCCATTTGTGGCCAGTGCTGCAGTGGAGGCAAGTCCGAGTTGTTTAATGAAATCGCGCCTTTGAATCTGTTCGGGAATATTCATATAAGATTTATTTTATCCGTTATCGAATGATTTGAAAATCGGGTTGCATGAAAACCAGCCAAAGCAAGTCTTCGACCTGCTGCGGGTTTTTGGAGTCATTGGCAACGGTTTGTAGTAATTCTTCTTCCCCGGCACTGGGTTTTCGTCCGAGTGCATACTCATAGAGCCAGGAGACAAAATTTTGTTTTTCCGCGAGTTGATTTGCCATGTTTTTAGCACCCTGTGCAAGGTATTGGGAAAGGATTTCTCCATTTGCCAAGTCAATTGCCTGCAAGGTGGTAAGTTCGGCCGGGCGAGAGGTGACCACCTGATCCCGGTGAGGACGACCGAGCGAGCGCATGAGGAAATCATTCTTCACCAAGGATGCACGAATGGAGGGTCCATCCTGTTTGAGCCCGGGTCTTGTTTGCTTTGCTTTTTCCAGTGGGCGTTTCCATGGTCCAGATCCATATGGGTATACTTCGCTCGCCGCTATCCATTTTTTACTTTCCAGCAATTCCCAGTTTTTATTAGTTTCCAATATAATTTTTTGATCACCTTTTCCAAAAACAAATTGAGCAATAAATCCGGCACTTCCACCAAACATTTCCGCATCCACTTCAATCAAGTTTTTACCGGCTTTGAAAAAATTGGAAATTTCGTGATAGAGTGGTTGGGTCCATTCCTTGGATGAGCTGACATATTCTCCATTCACTTTTAGGGAAAATGCATTATCACAGGTGGCAAGAAAGGAAGTGATTGTGGGGGCACTTTCCAAATCGATCGAGGTGCGAAGTTTTACTTTTCGGGTTTGAGCGTTCGGCCCCCAAATCCAGAGAGCATTGATGACATTGATTTTACCGAGGGCTTTTAAAGGTGTTGGACTATTGCTGCTGAAGGAAGGGGAGCGATCCACTTTTGCCTCTGCTTTTACTGGATTGGTACCGGTGACCTGCCAGATTGAATCCATTAATTGTTCGGCAGTCATCCGCTTTGGAACGGGGCCTTTAAAGACATAATTTCCACCCGGTTCTTCTTTTAATCGGTCACTGGTAGCTCCATAAGCTTCCGAAGTCATCACAAAATGAAGAAATTTTTTGAGATCGTATCCATCTTTTGCAAATCGGTCCGCGAGGTAATCAAGCAAGTCTTCATTCCATGGTTTGGTATGCATCGCATCAACCGGATGAACAATACCGCGTCCCATTAATTGTGCCCATACCCGATTTACAATTGTTCGGGTAAAGCGACCATTTTCCGGATGAGTCATTAACTTGGCCAATTGTTTAAGACGCTCGTTCTTTTTCGCCTTTGGATCGATCTGTCCAAGTTCGGGAAACATCCAGCGGGGGGTGGCCATTTTTCCGGTTGGCACATCGCACCGTTCCAACTCAAGCGGTTCCTCTGCAAAGACAGCGGCCAAATCATAAGATTCCTGAAGGGTCCAACGATCAATAAAACTATCGTGGCAACTTGCACATTTCATATTAATTCCAAGAAAGACTTGAGAAACATTTTGAGCGAACTGCATATTCCGGGTCTGGCTGGCATTTACAGAACCCCGCCATTTTATACCGTTAATGAAGCCAGCCGCTTCTTTCTCTGTGTCAATTAATTCCCGGGTCATTTGATCGTAAGGTTTATTAGTCCTAAGAGATGAGTAAAGCCAAGTAGTGATTTGGGTTCTTCCTTTGGTGATGAATCCAGTACCGGTGTAATCATTCCGCAATAAATCATTCCAGAAGGTTAGCCAGTGATCCGCATAAGCAATATCCCTGGATAATAAATTGTTGATCAGATTTTGTTTGTTATTTTCTGACTGGTCATTCAGAAATTCATTTAATTCTTCGGGTGTGGGTAGAATTCCGACCGTATCAAGAAATGCCCTTCTGGCAAAAATTCGGTCTGAAGTAGGGGAGGGAGAAGAAATTTTCTTGTTTTGATGATATTGATCAAGAATACGGTCAATTGGATGGTTCCTTTCATTGCGTGCTTTGGGAAGAGTGACCACCCGTGGTTTTAATTTGGGTTCCCATCCAGATGAACCGAGTGAAATTCCATCTTCCCAGACCATTCCTTCCTTCACCCATTGGTGAAGAATTTTGAATTGTTCAGGAGAAACACCGGGGCCCTTGGGAGGCATTCTTTCATCCAAGTCATCGGATGAAACCAATTCAAGGAACCAGCTATCTTCTATATTACCAGGAACGGCCATCTCACCATTTTCTCCTCCTGCAAGAAATTCGGCCCGTGTATTCATGGACAATCCACCCTTCTTTTTTCCATCGGTATGGCATTCCGCACAATTCTTTTTCAGAATGGGCATGACCTGATGAGCGAAGTCAATCTTTGCACTCAGAAAGAGAGGCGAGAAAAAGGAGAGTAGTAGAAGTATGGGAGGAAAGTTCATATAACTTAAAAGTAGATACTCATTATTAATAATCTAATCATTATGGGCAAAATATTTTTTTAAGATTCGGGCTTTCTTTTTTTATGCTATCGAACAAGATGGTAGATATGAAAATTCATAACAGGCGCCTTTTTCTACACAGTCTCGCAATTGGTTCTATCGGAATTCCTTTTGGATTTGATCTTTTGGCTAAGGATAAAAATGATCCGAACCGCTTTCAGATTGGAATTCAGGAATATACATTCAATCGATTGCTCCGAAGCGGGAAACTTAAACACCTCGATTATCCAACCATGGTTAAAAAAGAACTGGGGATTGAACATGTTGAATATTGGAGCCGGCCTTTTGATGGCAAGCATACCGATAAAAAATTTGTGGGTGAGTTGAAGAAGCGAACGAACGGGGAAGGGATCAGTAATGTCCTCATCCTTGTGGACGAAAAACATGAATTGGATGATGAAAAGAAATCAGAACGTGATTTATCAGTCGACTTGCACAAAGGCTGGATTGACTGCGCCGCTCAGCTTGGATGCTCCGCCATCCGCGTGAATTGCCGCAAGGGAGGAGATCCCAAGGAGAACCTGAAACGGGCAGTCGACGGTGTGGGGCGGTTATGCGAATATGCGAAAGATACCCCTGTCAAAGTCGTTATTGAACCGCACGGACGAAACTCCCAGAATCCGGACTGGTTACTCGCGGTGATGAAAGAACTCGATCATTCCCACGCGGGTATTCTGCCCGACTTTAATAATTTTGGATCGTACGACCGTTACAGCGCGGTCGAAAAGACTTTGCCTTTTGCACCCGCGGTCTGTGCCAAGGCTCTAAAATTTGATGACGAAGGAAATGAAACCCACACCGATTACTTTAGAATGCTCAAAATCGTTTATGAATCCGCTTTTTCTGGCGTAATCAGTATTGAATTTGAAGGCCACGGTATTGATCCCCTTGTAGGTTCGCGAATGACCAAGGAATTAATCCTTAGAGGATTAAAAAAGGCGAGAAATTCCTAGTTTGAAATTTGGATTTAGTAAAATGGTACCCCTTTAATGAAGTCTTCGGGTGCAAACTCCCCCGTGCTTATTATCGGGGCGGGCATGGCCGGTTTGACCTGTGCGGTCACACTACATCGTGCGAATATTCCTTTTCTTATATTTGATCGCGGAAATGAAGTGGGCGGGCGTGTCCGTACGGACGAAGTGGACGGCTATCGATTGGATCGTGGATTTCAGGTTCTATTGACTGCATATCCGGAAGCCCAACGGTTTTTAGATTATGAAAAACTTGAGCTACAGGCATGTTATCCGGGCTCCAAGGTCTGGTTTGAAAATCGTTTTCATCGGGTGGCGGATCCTTTTCGGCATCCGATGGACGGGGTTAAATCATTACTTACTCCCATTGGAACCCTCGCGGATAAATTGAGAGTGGGGATGATGCGCATGGGACTGCTTTCCTCCAGATCAATGCCTGATAACTGCTCCACCATTAATGCCCTGGGTAACATGGGATTTGGGCATTCCATGATCGACCGGTTCTGGAAGCCCTTTATGCGGGGAGTTTTTTTGGAAAATGAATTGAGTACCACCATTCGAAAATTTGAGGAAACCTTTCGTTTTTTTTCGAAAGGAGACACGGTTCTACCCCAAAATGGAATTGGAGAGATCCCCCATCAATTAGCCGGACAAATTCCCAATGATCATATTCTGCTGGAAACTGAAATTTCCAAAGTGGGACCGAATTCAGTCGAATCATCAGATGGTACAAAATGGGAGGGAATGGCGGTGGTCTTAGCCACCGAAGATTTTCATGCCAATCAATTACTCGGTTTAGGAAAGGAGCAGGCGGAGTGGAACTCGGTTGATTGCCTGTACTTCTCTCTTTCGATTGATGATTTGCCCAGTGATGAACCCATTCTTTATCTTGATGGTACAGGTAATGGACCGATCAATAATCTCACATTCGTAAGTACCTTATGTGATTGTGCACCCATGGGCCGGGCGCTCGCATCTGTAAGTGTGATTGGTCAAAAAGAGATGGGTATGGAAGAAATTGCAAAACAGGCAAAGAATCAATTGACAGAATGGTTCGGAAAAAAAGCGGAGGGTTGGAAATATTTAAAAGGATATCGAATTCATCAAGCCGTTCCTTCCTCTCGCACTCCGCCAAGCCCAAAACCAGCCTTAACCGAAGTTTACCGGTGCGGGGATTATTTTGGACTGCCTTCCATTGATTCAGCCATGAAATCAGGCCGCTTAACTGCGGAACATATTATTCGAGAATCTCAATCCTGAGAGTAATACAGACCGGGAAATTGAGTATCCCCATTTTATTTGCAGAATGGATGGTAGGATGAAAAAAGGAATTATATGGTTTCGGAATAATTTACGACTCGCGGATAACGAATGCATCACCCGTGCATTGGATGAGTGTGACGAAGTACTCTGTGTTTACATCATGGAGACCCCGATTTGGAACCCATCGGCAGAAACTCCCAGAATGGGTTCGAACCGGGCGCAATTTATTCTCGAATCCCTCCGCGATCTCGAGGAAGAAATCAGGGAACGTGGTGGATCTATTGAATTTATTAAGGGCCGGGCAGTGGATGAGATCCCCAGAGTAATGGAAAGCTTTGGGGCGGAGCATTGTTACGCACAAAAAGAAGACGCCTGGGAGGAAACCGAGCAGGAACGCCTCCTTGCCAATCAGACAAATCTAATTCTCACCGGAGGGAAAGGCATATGGGGAGAGGCTGATCTTCCTTTTGCTCTGGAGAGTTTGCCTGCCGTGTTCAGTTCCTTCCGTCGGAAAGTGGAAAAGAAGATGCAGATTCGCAGCCTTTTCTCATCACCAAAAAGTATATCCTGTTCATGGAACTCAAAAACAGAACTTCCCACACTTACTTCTCTCGGCTTTGAGGAATATCCAAAAGATGAGCGGGCGGTATTGGATTTTCGGGGCGGTGCCAGGGAAGCGAAAAAATGGATGCACCTATGGATCTGGGAACGCGATTGTTTGAAAGAATACAAGGAAACCAGAAATGGAATGGTGGGAGCGGATTATTCCTCGAAATTGTCTCCCTGGTTATCGACTGGATGCATCTCTGCGGTCGAGGTTTATTGGGAAATCAAAAAATACGAGGAGGAGCGGGTGGCCAATGATAGTACCTACTGGTTATTCTTCGAACTACTTTGGCGCGAATTTTTCCGCTTTGTTGCCCGTCGTTACGGAGCCCAAATATTTAAAAGGAATGGAATTAAGGATTCGGAAGAAAAGATGACCCTGGGAGATCCCAAAACATTCCATCGCTGGAAAGAGGGCAGAACTCCCAACGCCTTTGTAAATGCCAACATGATCGAACTGACAAGGACTGGATGGATGAGCAACCGGGGGCGGCAAAATGTGGCTTCCTACCTTGTCCACGATCTCGGACAGGACTGGTTGGCCGGAGCCCGGCATTTCGAAGAACACTTACTTGATTATGATCCCTGCAGTAATTATGGAAACTGGATGTACTTGGGTGGGGTGGGTAATGATCCACGACCCAATCGAGCTTTTAATTTGGAAAAACAGGCCGAATTCTACGACCCGGACCGCAGTTTCCGAAAACTTTGGCTTGGGTGATTATTTTTCATCCCAAACGATCATGGATGGTGTTGGTTGTGGTCTGATTTCAAACCACAATGCCGAATGGTCACTGAGCCCGGATCTCCGCCATTCATGGTGGTAGCCGGAATCAATTATTTTACAATGATGGGATGCAAATCCATGATCAAAGCAGCGTTCGCCTCCTCCTTTAACAATATGAGTTACTGGGGTAGGGTGCATGCCATGAACCTGTTCGTGTACATTTTTCATTCCATGAGCATTAGTTGAAAGGACATCACGGACGGATCTACCCCACTCGGCTTTCTGCTGGGGAATTCCTTCAGGCGTTTTTTTGGAGTAGATACCGGAAACTTTAATTCCTCCATTTTTCTTGAATTCGGAATTAAAGGAAACGATTTGACCCGATGTTAGGAATGCCTGGGGTTCGTTGAAGTCACCGGTCAACACTCGTGGTGAATCAGGAGATTCGATCAGAGCTTGGGAGAGAATTCGGAAATGTTCGATTTTAATCCATCCGTAACCGGAGCCATTTGGAATATGAGCCGTAATGAATTCGATTCCGTCAGGGAAACTGTGAGGGAAAACCTTCACATGAGCAAAGAGATCAGGAAATTTCGCTTGATCAATCCATTTACCCAATACTTCCAATTTATACTTAGATGCAATTAGTACGCCATGCCTGATCTTTCTTCCTGAATCGAATTTTGTACCCTGCCATGCATAGTGTTGATGTAGATACCCTAATTTATTCAACCGTGAGAAAAAATCCTGAGAATGTTTTTCGGACACTTCCTGACAGGTGAGCACATCTGCCTGCTCGCTTTCAAGGGCTTGGGTTATTCCTTCGATCTGCTTTCCAAATCCCTGAAACCTTAAATTCCAACTGAGTATTCTTAAAAGAGGGTTGTTAGCTGTTGGGATCATTTCCGGACTTTCAATTTTTATTTAACAAACAAAATACAGATGGGAGAGGGGACATTGATGACCGAGCCCCGTTGGTAGGTAAGCTTTCCAGTTTCCTGATCGATGCGGTGAGCGGCTATAGTATTCGAGTCCGCACCGGCGGCGAGGAGCCAATTGGCATTGGGTGTGAGGTTAATATTTCGGGGAAAGGCACCGCGGATGGGTTGTACCTGAACGATTTTTAATTTTCCGGTCTTTGGATTGGCTTGGTAGACGGAAACCGTATCGTGTCCACGATTGGAGGAGTAAACAAATTGTCCGCCTGGATGAACCAGAATCTCAGCTGAAGAATTGAAGGATTCGCCTGCTTTGACTTCTTCGGAGATCGCCGGGGTGGTGGTAAGTCTCTTGGCGGTTCCTTTCCTCGCATCCCATGCAAAAGTGGTTACGGATAGGCTCAGTTCGTTGAGGAGATAAATGAATTTTCCATCGGTGGAAAAACGCATATGGCGGGGACCGCCACCGGGAACGGATTGGGCAACCCCATGTTTGGAAATGAAAGGCTTTTTCGAATCCACTTTATAAATCACAATCTGGTCGAGCCCGAGATCGGGGATCAATGCATACTTTCCATCCGGAGAAAATCCAGTCCAGTGGGGATGGGGAGATTCCTGTCTTCTTTCCACGACTTTAGATCCCCCTTGGTGCTCGATCACGGTGGGTGTCTGAAGATTTCCTTCCTTGTTTAATGGAAACATAGCAACCGAACCACCCCCATACTGAGCGGTAAGTAAAAACTTTCCGCTTGGATGAACTGCGATATGGCATCCCCCTCCGTCGGGGCAGGCCATGCGGGTAAACTCCTTCAGTTCACCCTTGGGGCCAATGTGGTAACCCAGGGCACCGGTTCCACCATCCCATCGACCAACGGAGTAAAGAATTTTGCCATTGGGATGAGTGGTCAAAAAGCCTGGGGATCCGATCGTCGCCGAAAGCTTGGCGGGGGTGAATTTCCCATTTTCCTGATTAAAAGTGGCATGGTATATTCCCTCCGCACCCCGACCACTTGTCCCGAAGAAAATATCGATCGGCTTGGCCAAAAGGGGAAGTGAAAATGAAAAGATTGAGAGAATATAAAGTAGGTATGTTTTGATCATTTTATGGTATGAATATTGAACTAAATGAAAAAATCTTTTGCGAATGTATGGCAACCCTAGATGTTTCTTTTTGTGCTTTTTGTAAGGATAAGTGAAGGGCAGTTGATTGCATTGAGGTAGGCTGAATGATATTTTTGTCATCGCGAGGGCTGAAAGCCCGTGGCGATCCACTGTGTTTCAGTACGCGAACCGCACTTATCCTTACGCTCCATCGCATGCAGTGGATTGCCGCGTCGGTCACTTCGTTCTCTCCTCGCAATGACAATGAGCTTGGTGTACCGAATCGCCTATCTCATAAGTCCAGATCTTGTCATCGCGAGGGCGTAGCCTGTGGCGATCCACTGTTTCACGAAAACCGAGCCGCACAGTCCGGATGCGCCCATTGCATGCATTGGATTGCCGCGTCCCTCGCTCTGCTTTCTCCTCGCAATGACAAGTGCGTAATGTGATCAAACTGCACACTCCATTGCTCAACCTAGTTATTGGGCAAAAAACTACAATGATAGGGTGTTTTCAGTAACTTGACGGCATTAATTAATTATGATTTGGTTGATATTATGAAGTCTATATCTTGGTTTACATTACTTTTTTGTTTACTCAGTCAATCGCTCTTTTCTGCAAACCCGGTTCCGTATTCGGGTAAGATTGATATTGGCGGAGTTAATTACTTTGGAGAGGCTCAGTTTGCATTTTCTTTACACGATGGGAACGGTACAACTCATTGGAGAAATGGTAATCAACCAGGGGAAACCCTCAAGGTAGTGATTCGTAAAGGTCGGTATAATGTTTTGCTTGGCGGTCAGGGAATGACTTCATTATCACCGCAATTATTCCTGAATCAGGATAAGCTTTATTTAAAAGTGGAAGTTGATACGGGGGATGGAAAAGGTCTTCGTCATCTTGCTCCCGATCAATTGATTACTTCAACTCCTCGTGCCTTGGTCGCTGATTTGGCCAAGTTTGCTAAGACCGCGGAGATAGCGCAGACCGCAAATTCCATCAAGGCAGGTGCAGTTACCAGGTCAATGCTGGGAAGTGATATCCTCTCAGAGCTTAATAAACCTATCACCCGTGATATGCTACCAACTTCCGTTTTAACCGACCTGAACCGGACTGTGACTAAACAAATGCTCGGTTCTGATGTACTCGCCGACTTAAATCGATCGATTACTTCTCAAATGATACAATCCTCCTCGATCACTTCCACTCAATTGAATGAGCAGATATTAAAATATTTAAGGCCTGAGTTAACGAAATATCCACAGGATCCTGGTCTGGTATTTAATGGTCAGAATATTATTTTTAATTCAAATGCTCAGGGTAAGTATTTAAATTATCAGTGGTTTAAAAACGACCAATCTATTACAGGAGCCACTACTCGTATTCTTCAGTTATCCGATCTAAACGGAAGTTTACATGATGGGAATTATTCTTTGACTGTTAGTAATGATTTTGGGTCGGTGGTGACTTCTTCAATTCAGGTTGAAGTTAATTCAACTCGGACTTTTCACTTGGTTTCATCTGCAGCCAACCTGCCAATGATTTTAATAAAAGGTGAGACTTTTACGATGGGGCAGGCAGGAGTTGCTACTCCCGAGCATAATGTAACTCTCACTCATGATTTTTTTATAGGACAGCATGAGGTCACGCAGAGTCAATATAGGAGTGTGATGCTTGGTAACAATCGAGCTTTGAATGCAACTCCAAGTCCTGGTGTATATAGAGGGAATAAGCCAGTTGTAAATGTAAGTTGGAATGATGTACAAATATTCCTTTCTCGACTTAACACGAAGGAGCAAGAATATGGTAATTTGGGCAATGGTTGGAAATATACTTTGCCCACTGAAGCCGAGTGGGAGTACGCTTGTCGGGCCGGTTCGAGTACATCCTATGCATGGGGTAATGATATTAATTCATCAAAAGCAAATTACGATGCTGGTAGTGGTTTGATAGAAAATGTCGGACAATATCCTCCAAATAATTGGGGTTTGCATGATATGCATGGAAATATAACCGAGCATGTTGCAGATTGGATCGGGAGTTATCCCAGTGCGGCTGTTACAAATCCTGAGGGTCCTGCATTTGGAAGATACCGGGTGAAAAGAGGTGGCTCTTTTACTTTTCCCGCTCAAGGGATTAGGTCCGCCACCAGATTGTTTGACACTCCTGATAAGAGGTTTAACAACCTTGGTTTTCGTCTTGCTTACAAGTTTATTCAGCCTGATGTTTCTGACCCTACGATTATTTTGTCTGGTAGTTCTAATATGTCACATTCGTATTTTTTAAATTGGACAGACCCCGGTTACCAAGCACACGATGCAAGAGACGGAGAGATTACCAGTTCGGTCTTAGTTACTGGCACTGTGGACATTAATTCTACCGGCATCTATGTTTTATCTTACAATATTACAGATGCCGCGGGAAATGAGGCCAATGCCACTCGTACAATCAATGTAGGCATGTCGAGCACGCACACTGCTGATATAAACTCGACTGTCCATTTGGAAATGCTCTGGGTGCAACCTGGCACTTTTACTATGGGAAGCCCGACCACACAAACGGGTAGGCAGTCTGACCGTGAGGAAGAGCACAATGTATCCCTCACCAAAGGCTTTTATTTAGGCAAGTACGAAGTGACACAAGCCCAGTATGAGGCAGTTATGATCGGGAATACCAACAGTATTAGTCCCACTCCCAGCCAATGGCCTAATAACCCGAACCGGCCAGTGGAAAAAGTCAGCTGGTTTGAAATTCAGATTTTCTTGACCCGTTTGAACGCTCAGCAATCCGGAAATTTCCCCGCGGGTTGGTCCTATGTTCTGCCGACCGAGTCGCAATGGGAATATGCCTGTCGGGCAGGAACGAGTACGATGTATTCGTGGGGGAATGGAATCAATGCGACGCTTACCAATTACCCCCTGAGCGGGTTAGGCCAAACTCGCGATGTAGGTCAATATCTGGCTAATCCATGGGGCTTTTTTGACATGCATGGCAATGTGTGGGAATGGACCGCGGATTGGTATCAGGCGGGCTATCCCACCGGCAACCCGGTGCTTAATCCCACGGGGCCGGCATCTGGCTCGGAACGGGTTCTACGGGGTGGTGCCTGGGGCGTTGTCGGGACGAGCTTGCGTTCTGCCGCGCGCATTAGCAATAATCCAGGTGTTCGCGGGAACGGACGTGGTTTCCGTGTCGCTCTGCAACAGCAGTGATCTTGGGTGGAAAGATGATGGGCACAGCGGATAAAAAGGCGGAGAGCGGCGGGCCTAACTAAAAGGGCCATCCCAACAAGCGGACCCCGCGATCTAATCCATGAACCTCCGCACCCGCCTCTCTCAATCTCAAGAATCCGCTCTGGCAATAGGGCAATACCCATCTAGGAATCGGTTTAAGCGAAGTAAAAGGAGTGGACTTGTGCGTACATTCGCGAAGAGTAGATGGTTTTACATGTTAAAAGGAGCAGTTAAATCGTTAACTTATCCTCTTTATTGACTAAGTAGTTGATGGATGGTTTGGTTGGTGAATGAAATTTACTTTAATATTATTATTATTTGGTTTTATGTGGCTAAAGGGAGTTGAACCGGTTCGATCATGGACTAATCTCAAAGGAGTGAAAATGGAAGCTTCCTTAGTTCGTTTTAAAAAAGATAAAATTGAGATTAAGCGAGGTGATGGAAGAACATTTACACTAGCTCCAACTATGTTCTCCAAAGAAGACCAAAAATACCTTACTGATGCTCGCGAAAGAACTGATTCAAGGGGTGAATTCTGGAGTAAGGAACGAGCTGTTTATCATCTTACAAGGCAAAAATGGGCGACAGGAGCAGTTGGTTCTCCCATTGCAAGGTATCAGAATTTCAAGCGTGAAAAGATTGATCTAGACGGAGACGGCAAACTAGATGGGTATAAATTATGGATTCAATCCACAAGCACTTCTTATGGTAGGGCAAGAGCGTGGGAAGTTACCGAAAAGGGAAATCTAAAGGTGAAAAACTATTTAGGTAAATTTTACGAAGGTGAATATTATTATGATTTTAAAAGTGGTTATTTTATAAAAGTGAAAAAAAGTTATAATTATGGCGAAAATTTTTATCGACCTGCTGAAGAGAAATAAACTGCACACTTCATGAACCTCCGCACCCGCCTCTCCCGCTCGAATGGCTACCGTCAGCTGGGCATGTTTGATGAGTCGATACTCATCTTGGAGGATATAAAATTAGTTAAATCTTATAAAATTTCACAAAATCTGTAATAGAACGAAAAGTATTATTTTACTATAGTTCACAGTATTATGAATTTTGATATAAAAAGAGATAAGAAGTGGGCCAAAATTGGAATTGTTCTCTCTTTACTATTTATAGTCCGAAAAACATTTACCGTTCCAAAAGCAAACGAAATTCTTGGACGCAGTTGGCTATCTGAACCATGGATCACTTATTTCAAGAACTGGGATCAAGTTCCATTACAATTTCAATGCGAAATAATTTTACTAATTGTGGCGGTTCTTATTATGTGCCCCTTGTTTTTTGTTTTGTTATCTTGGGTAGTAGGCATTTTTATGAAAAAAACACCCCTCTGACAATACGCCAATAGGAATCGGTTGTAAGTCTAGTAAAAGGAATTATTTTCTGCGGACAACGATTACCCCAATTTATTGACAATTAAATATAATCGTACAATCATGCATAGCATGAAGTTTATACAGTCTTTTTTACTACTTTCATTTTTGTTTGCCCTTTCACTTTGGTCGGCCACTCCAGTACCGTATTCGGGTAAGATTGATATTCATGGAGTCAACTACTTTGGAGAGGCTCAGTTTGCATTTTCTTTGCACGATGGGAATGGAACAACCCATTGGAGAAATGGTAATCAGCCAGGAGAAACCATCAAGGTAACGATTCGTAATGGTCGGTATAATGTTTTGCTTGGCGGTCAGGGAATGAATTCATTAGCACCGCAATTATTTCTGAATCATGATAAACTTTATTTAAAAGTGGAATTTGATAACGAGGATGGAGAAGGTCTTCGTCACCTAGCACCTGATCAATTAATTACGGCTACACCTCGTGCCTTGGTTGCTGAGGTAGCAAGAGTGGCTCAGGTTGCTGAAAAGGTGGGCAATGGAGCAATCACTCGTGACATGCTCAGTTCGGAAGTTCTGTCTCAACTGGATGCTAACGCAACTGCAAGCCCATCTACTCCTGTTACCATTACACGAAACATGCTACCTACAAGTGTGCTGAATGACCTAAACAAATCTGTCATCATCACTCGTGACATGCTACCTGCTAGCGTACTGAATGACCTAAACAAGACTGTAAGCATCACACGCGATATGCTTCCTCAAGATGTACGGGATGATTTAAACAAGTCCTCCTCATCTTCTTCACCCATCACCTTATCAATGCTTGCCCCGGAAGTGACCGCCAAGTTGGATCAGAACACTACTGTCGCCGATGGGTCGGTGACAGCGAGCAAGATTGCGAGTAATGCAATTACAACAAATGAACTGAGTGAGCAGATCCTTAAGTATCTAAAGCCTGAGATTACTGCTCAACCACAGGCAAATGCCGTTTATGCAGATAGTAATGTTTCCTTTTCAGTTACCGCTGAAGGCAAGTATCTGAGTTACCAATGGAAAAAGAATGGTAGTAATCTTACGGGTGAGACCAACTCAACGCTGAGCATTACGGATGCCAATGCCACCCTCCACGACGGTAATTATTCTGTGGTGGTGAGCAATGATTTCGGGAGTGTGCAGTCGGGGGTGGTGGAAATAAATGCAATAGATGCCTTAATGAACGGGTTAGTGGCCTGGTGGAAATTCGATGAGACCAATGGTGCGGTGGCTTACGATTCAAGTGGTAATGGAAACGATGGAAACTTAGCACAAGGAGCGACTTGGACTGATGGTATCATTGGAAATGCTATATCGTTAAATACCTCAACCTCACAATATATGACCTCCAATGTTAAATATAAGCCTGCTTCAGATGCATCAGGGCAGAGTTATTCTTCTTGGGTAAAGGTTGAAGGGCAATCATGGAGAGTTTTTGGATCAGATGCATCAGGGAATGGTGCAATACATTTAACTGTCAAT
>ENA-OQVM01000167-OQVM01000167.1-marine-metagenome-genome-assembly--contig:-NODE-167-length-105190-cov-7.181443_pt1 | contig 105190 bp, 99 predicted proteins | sample MGYA00237776_ERZ505498 | MGnify/ENA primary metagenome ERZ505498 (study PRJEB26159, sample SAMN06265151) | marine metagenome | isolation source: Helgoland LTER site | place: Germany:Helgoland, sampling... | reverse complement strand
AGAGAGGATTTCTGGTTCATCGTAATGACCCGAAGGGGAATGAAGATGAGACAGAAATCGCAGACACGACAGACGGGCTATTTTTCTTTTTAAAACAATTTAGGACATACCTAGGACATATAAATTGCTGCTTTTTTTGCGGCTTTAGTGATAGTGTGCAAATGATTATTTCTATACTTGCAGATCCAAAAATTTACAAATACCGTATATCTAATTGAACATTTAATGGAGGTTTTTCATGAAAAACATAATGTTGAGTTTAGTTGCAAGTGTATTAATTCTGCTGCCTGGGGTAGCGTTTGCTGGCTGTGATCACGGTGTTGCAGATAATGGATTGACTGTCGCGGAAGAAATGTCCGAAAAGGAAATTTTAGCGCTGATCGAAGCGGCAAAGGATGCCATAGCTAAAGTTGAACAGGCTCAAGTACCAAGCTAATAATTTCAGTAGACGTCGCTAAGCAAAATTATCTTTTATTGCTACGCTTTATGTCGTGCCATACATGATTTTTTTAAGCTAGGGTTTCGACCTTGATGTCTTTGATCATTAATTTTTTTACATGAGCACTGAATGTGGCGAGAGTGGTGCAAGCATAGGCCACTCTCACCACAGCATTTATGTCTGCAACGTACGAGCAAGCGTCTAAGAACTTGTAAGGGCCTTGTTGGCAAAGGCGGCAGTCATCTCAAGTCCTTTGCGCAACGAAAACCGATATAGACAACTGCCATATCTTTGGGCTTAGAAGCACTATCATCCGCCCTCATTCGGAATGAATCATACCACCACGATCCTCCACGGGTGCGTTTTTCGCTTTCGCCGCCGTCCTCCGTCCATTCCCATACATTTGCGCCCATATCGAACAGACCATTCACACCAGCTTTGGTCGTGCCAGCAAGTGCGTGACCAATGCCTCGGTTAAGACGTGCGCTATAATCGATAGCCGGTGTCGGCCCACAATCTTCAAGACAGTTTGCCCCCTTAGGGCTATCGCCTGTTGGGTAAGGATAGGTAACACCAGTCACAAATGGTGGCGTTGGGTTAGAGCGGAACTCAATGAATGCTGCCTTTGCCCACTCGTTATCCTTTGGAAGCCTTTTACCCGCCCAAGAGCAATACGCGCTCGCATCATCGAATGTTACATGTACTGCAGGTTCGTGTGACTGAGCAGCTGTACCGAATGGGGCTGACCAAATCCAACCATCCATCTTTTCCCAGCCAGCGCCATAGACTAGACCGCCACCGTTCTTCTCTGCTGCTGTAGTATAGCCTGTCGCATCCACAAACTTACGGAACTGAACAACTGTAACCTCGGTTCGATCAATTGCGAAGCCATCAATCAGCTGCATGTCTGCCAGTGAAGGAGTTGTAGCGATAAGGGTCAGGGCAAGAAGCGCAAAGTACTTATAGGCGCCATAGAACACGTGTAGGCCGTGGCTGTTGGATACAATCAACACCCTTTGTAGTTCTTCTTCACACATTCTCGCGCGAGTTTTTGTGCTTTAAATATGTCAGCTGATTTCATTTTTTTCGCGATGATGTCTCTAATTTTTACTCTACCAGCATTCCCACTTGATGCTGCAATGTTCACCCATATGTAAGCATAAATATTATTTTGAAGAACACCCTGACCATTCATGTACATCACACCCAAATTGAACTGCGCATCCTCAAACCCTTGCTCCGCAGCCTTGCGATACCACTTCACCGCTTCTTTGTAGTCTTGAAGAACACCTTTACCTTGACTGTACATTAAACCAAGATTGAATTGCGCATCCTCATACCCTTGCTCCGCAGCCTTGCGATACCACTTCACCGCTTCTTTATGATTTTGAGTGACACCTCGACCATCTTCGTAGAGCCAACCCAGACTGAACTGCGCCAACGTATTCCCTTGTTCCGCTAAAGCACTCCACTCACGCAAAGCAGTTGCGAAATCACCTTTCTCCCATGCTTCCACACCTTTTAAAAAATCCTGCGCAAAAACAAACCCACCACTCGCAAAAAGAATTGAGATACTAAGAACCAATGCTGTGAGTATTCGTTTCATATTATCATGATAGCGACGAATGGGATGGGATGTCGAGATCAAGCAGTGCCGCATCTAACTCAGTATTGGTAATCGTCAGGTAATCAATAGGCCCTATAGCTTAATCGCTTCCGTCTGCACATCGATCACTTCGACGGTAGCGAGCCCAATATTCTAAGAGCTCGTCTTCAGTTTTGAATTTACGTGATTTAGTAATTGATGTGGCATGACGTTTATCTAATAACTTGGAGATAAGCTTCACCGGTTTGCTTTGATCTGCAGCTTCTTTCGCAAAAAAACCATGCAATTGATAGTCGACAGGAAAGTCTGGGTTTATCTGTAAATCCAGTTTTCGAGACAGTGACCTGAGATCGGCGAGCGTGAGGCATGTACCAATAATTGAGCAATGCCAGTTTCCTGTCATTTCCCAAATACGTCGTCGTTGGCCAGGCCGGGATATCACGGAAAGGTCGGAGCAGGTCTCACACATCAGATTATTCACATAAATAGTTATTAATAATGATTGTCATTATCAATAGCACCTGCCTTTCTAATATGCAAATGATAATTATTATTAATAACTATTTATGTGACACAATGCCCTCAAGCGAAGAACTTAGGCATAGGGGTGATAAATTAAATGAGATTTACATGCGTTGTAGCATGCAAAGAGATTAGTCGTTCCGCAGGTAAAGAGCCGTTCGCATGCCTAGAATTCGCCACGATCCTGCAAGACCAAAGCCGATTGTGGCCGCCAGCGCTAAGGCGACAGTCATGCCAGCATCTAACGGCAACCATGTCCATTCCATCCCCATTAAGAACGTAATGACACCCCATGACGCCAAAGATCCAACACCAACAGCGGCAAGTCCTGTGATCAAACCAAGAACGCCGTATTCCAATACAAACATCAGAGCAATCCGTCGACGCGTTGCGCCCAGGACTTTAAAGACAACAGCATCAAAGGTCCGTCGGCGCTGTCCTGCCGCCAGTGCACCTGCCAGCACGATCGCACCCGCAATCACGGTAATACCTGCAACGGATCGGATTGCGCCACCAATACCCTCAAGCAAATCCGCGGCCGCCTGCAAAGCTTCTCGAACCTGCACAGCCGACACGTTATCAAATGCATCAGTCACTGCGCGTTCCAATATTTTCTCTGCGTCAGTTGTCGCGTTCGCCGCCGCGATGTGTGAATGCGGTGCACCTTCCAGGACACCCGGCGATAACACGACAGCGAAATCAAATCGTAGCGATCCCCAGTCGATATCACGAAGTGACGCAATTTCAGCTGTAATCTCACGGCCCAATACATTGATGGTCAAGGTGTCGCCGACATCAACACCAAATCCCCTTGCCAAAGAATCATCGAGGCTGATCATTGGCGGCCCCCTATAATCACTGGCCCACCAGGCACCCGCAGTGATCTGGGTATCTGGTTTCATTTCTGCCGTCGACGTGAATGCCCGGTCCCCACGAAGGGCCCACTGGCTTTCTGGTGGCACATTCTTTGGGTCTGCTGCGACGCCATTAATTTCAACAATACGCCCGCGCACAACCGGCTCACGGATCAATCCAGACACACCATCGATACTTGCGACTATCCTATCAAATTCCGCAACTTGATGGGATTGTATGTCGATAAAGAAATATGCGGGGGCTTCATCAGGTAAACGCTCGGAGATTTGCTTTGAGACGTTACCCTCAATCTGAATAACTGCCACAAGGACGGAAAGTCCCAGACCAAGTGACAGAATAACACCCTGCGCAGCTGAACCCGGACGGTACACATTTGCCAATACGAGACGTAGCAACGCGTTCCCAGGTTTAAAACGACGACTAACCACAATCAACGCGGTACCTGTCAGTCGTAACAGGCCAAAAGTAGCCAACACACCAAGGATGAACCAAAGTGCAAACTTTGGATCTGTTGCCGTCACGAAGACAAGAGCCGCAAGCACAGCAACCCCGGCACCAATCCAGGCCATAAAGAACATCGGTGGACGTTGTGCTAAAGACTGTGCCGCAGCTCGAAATAAATCTCTAGGCGAGACCTGACGCGCACGCCCAATAGGCCACAGCGCTGCCGTGATCGCGATAACCACTCCAAATGCTGCCGCGGCCATAATCGCATTGGGATAAAGTGCTAGCGCGGGCCGAACCGGCAATGTGTCCGCCAATGCGCCTAACAACGCGGCGGGCAAAGTAATCCCGCCGATCACGCCAATAACAATGCCAATAGCCGCAATACAAAGAAGTTGAAGCAGATAGATTGAAACAATCAATTTCGAATCAGCACCTAAGCATTTGAGCGCTGCGATTGTCCGGGTTTTGCTCTCCAAGTATGCGGTCACTGCGCGGGTAATGCCGACACCACCCACCAGAAGCACCGTGTAACCGACAAAACTCATAAACAATGTCAGACGATCTATAAACCGCCGGACACCTGGAGCAGCCTCGTCGGTACCACGAATACGCCAACCTGCATCAGGAAACTTGGTTGTTAAATCCTCGCGCCATGCCTTCGTATTCGTTCCGAATGGAAGCTCAAGTTTATAATAATACCGAATAAGGCTACCAGGCTGGACAAGACCTGTTGCCGCAAGCGCCTTGGTAGAAATCATCAACCGTGGACCAAAATTGACCATACTGGTTACACGGTCTGGCTCTTTATCTATCGTACCTGACACGCGGAATTGTGCCTTACCAACACGAATAAGGTCTCCAATCTGCACACTCATTTTATCCAACAAGTTCGGATCTACCAGTGCGCCTGCAACACCATCACGCATAGCCAACGCGTCCTTGATAGACATAGCCGGTGTGGATTTAAGCATGCCTTCAAGCGGGTACAGATCGTCGACCGCTTTCAACTGAATAAGCGTTCGTTTATCGGTATCGATTGTCGAGATCGCCATCGCGCGCATTCTGATAGATTGGGACACCTTGGTCGCTGTTTGACTAAGATATGCAAATTCTTCCGAGGTCGCAGCACGGTGCACAATGCGAAGCTCAATATCGCCACCAAGCATCTGTTTTGCGTCCGCTCGGAGACCGCCGATGATGGCAGAACTTGACCATCCAACCGCCGCAATCGCGCCCACGCCAAGTGCCAGGCATGCCAAAAACACGCGAAAGCCCTTAAGGCCACCACGAAGTTCACGGCGCGCCAAGCGCCAAGCGAGAGAAAAATTCTTCATATAAATGGCCTAGTCCGCTGCCGCATCGACGGCACTTTGATCGGCAACAATCCGCCCGTCAGCAATCGAAATACGTCTCGCACACCGATCCGCCAAGCGCATCTCATGGGTCACCATCACAAGCGTCGTCCCATTACGTTGATGCGTATCGAACATTAAATCCATGATCTTCTCGCCAGTTTCGCCATCAAGATTTCCTGTTGGCTCATCTGCGAGAATGAGGGCTGGCTTTGGCGCCAACGCACGCGCCAGCGCGACACGCTGTTGCTCGCCACCTGATAATTGACCCGGGTAATGCGTAAGACGATGGCCGAGGCCAACTTCAACCAAGGCCTCTTCAGCGCGGGGGAAAGGGTCATTTCGGCCACTCAACTCAAGCGGCAATGCAACGTTTTCGAGTGCCGTCATATTTGGAATTAAATGAAAGTCCTGGAATACGATGCCAATCGTTTCACCTCGAACACGGGCGAGTGCGTCTTCACTCAAACCATCAAATGTCGCATCGCCAAGGCGAACAGACCCCTTGGTGGCACGCTCAAGTCCGGCCAAAATCATGAGCAAAGAGGTTTTACCGGACCCAGATGGCCCAACGATACCCACGGTCTCTCCATGCCCGACGTGAAGGTCGACACCCCTTAAAATTTCAACGGGTCCCGCATCGCTTGATAATGTCAGTTCAACGTCATTAAGCTGAATTAATGGAGATTTTTTCGCCGTCATATTCAATTCCGATTTTTCATGCGAATATAGCATATATAAGTCGAGAGCAATCACGATGGAGCCCAATTATTCTTATGGATATGCGCCAATTTACACGTAATTCAATGCACGGTCTTGTGATCGCGCTTTGCCTTACATTTACAACTCTTACGGCTCAAGCGAAGTGTCCAATCACTCTTGTTGTCTTCGGTGACAGTTTAAGCGCGGGATACGGCTTGGAGAAACAATACGCATTTCCAACGCGCCTAAATATCGCGCTCAATCAGAAGGGTCATACCGTCAAAGTTATAAACGCTGGCGTATCTGGTGACACCACCGCAGGAGGCCGTGCGCGGCTGGAGTGGACTTTAGGAAATAATGTTGATGCCGTCATATTGGAACTGGGTGCCAATGATGCACTCCGTGGCCTGGGCACCGAGCAGGCATATAAAAATTTGGCAGGTATTCTAAAGATTCTCGCAGACAGGGGCATTCCGACCTTGCTTGCTGGCATGCATGCCCCACCCAACATGGGTGAGGATTATGGCAAAAGCTTCGACGATATTTTCAAGCGCCTCAACAAAGAATTTGATGTCATCTTCTATCCATTCTTTTTAGACGGCGTGGCTGCAAATCCAGCGCTAAACCAGGAAGACGGCATCCATCCAAACCCGGCAGGCGTTGATGTGCTTGTTGAGCGTATTCTTCCAGATGTCGAAGCCTTACTGAAACGCGTCGGCAACGCCTCATAATTTTTGATGCGGCGCAGCAGGATTACCGTGGTGGTGGTGCGATCACATCTTCATATTTTGGCCGTGTCATAATCCGACCCGTATGCTCAAAAACATCTAGGGCGGCTTCGTACGCAGGCTTTGTTATGTCGACATGCGGGGTCCAGTTACCTAGCTTCTGATAGTACGCAATCGTTGAACCCAGAACAGACCGATGGGTATCAGGGAAATAGCTCGCAAGAGAATGTGCCACCTCGTCTGCTGGATTTGAGATCAACCAACTACGTGCATTCGCATAAGCGCGGGTGAACGCTTTCGCCATATTAGTTTCAAGCCATTCACGCGTTGCAGCCAACGACGAGAACGCACATGGGCCAATCGCAGGACCAACGGCCGCAACAATATGTCCGGCACCATCATATTCGAGCTGTTGAGGGGCAGGTCCCTGAAGGTGAATATAATCACCCTTGCCTTCTTTGAAGGCATTGATCATCTCGGCACCGCTGCCGGCGTTTACGATCTGCAGCTTCTCGAAATCCAGTCCCTGTTTAAAGCAGGCATACTTAAACATTGATAACGGCTGAACACTTGTCTGATCAACAATCACTTTTGCACCGTTCAGTTTATCCCAGGAAAATGACGGATCTGCTTGCTGAGATGCCAGAAAGAATCCATCCATTTCATTCACTTGCGCGAAATGAACTTCGGGTGGTGTTAATCCTTTTGCCAGTGCAAGAAAGCCCTGAGAGGGCGCCGACTGGACAACATGCGCCGATCCATCGACCAATGCATCAACAGCGGACGTGCCAACAGCTGAATTTGACCATTCATGATCAAGGCCCTCCGCTTTTAGAAAGCCACCGGCCATCGTTACGATAAGAGGACTATAGAATGCAGAAAATCTTGAAAACTGAATGTTAATTTTCGACACGGCTGGAATACCTCATAAAATGCTACGAACGTATTGAAGAATAACAGAATAATACACTAAAATACTCGAAGTGCCAGATTGTGTTCAAGCATATCGGGTCGACACGGGAATAGAAATAAAAGGCAGCACGTGGAACTTTTTGTGACGAAGAACTCTCCTTACGCACGTATTGTACGCGTCGTTACCTACGAGCTGGACATTGAAGACAGCATAACCGTCAGTCATGCAAAAACACGTAAGGCTGACAGTCCGTATTACACAATTAATCCATCTGGCCGCGTTCCCTATCTTGTTTCTGACGACGGCATCGGCATCGAAGGTACGGATACAATTTGTGAATATCTTTGCGCTGCTTCCAAAAACTCGCTTTGGTCATATCCAAATGGCGACGATGGCTGGACGCTGCGCCGATTGCATAGTTTAGCGCACAGCAGTCTGGAAGGACTTAGCGTCTGGTTGCGTGAAACGCATCGCCCTAAGAACGAGCAATCATCGACCATTATTGAGCATGAACGGGCACGTGCATTTAGATTACTTGGAGAGTGGGAGCGTTCAATAACCGACCCCTTGATGAGCGGTGAGCTTAATCGGGCACAGGTCACACTTTTCTGCGCCCTTGGTATTGAAAAATTCCTACCAGAATTTGAGTGGCGTGGCGCACATCCGGCCTTGCACGCGTATATGAACCGACAAGCAAACCGCAGCAGTTTTTTCAACACTGATGAGACAAATTTTTAGTCCCAGTACCATCCCTATTAAGAGAATCAATATGTTATGATGACTGCATGAAATCAAAGGATGTTAATAATGGTTCGGTTAGCACGGATATCCGTGCACGACGTAAAAATCGCGCCATCTCCTTAACTGAATTTGCAGAAAGCCTGAATCGATCCATTGGGTTTATCAGTCAAATTGAACGTTGTCTATCAAGCCCCTCGATCAATGACCTGCGTGTTATTTCAGATTTTTTAGGCATGCCTATTTGTTTATTTTTTGGTGATAATTCAACACCACCAACCTATTGAAGATATAGAATAACAGAATGACCCGTAAAACCACCTCATCGTCAGCAGACCCACTCGTGTGTGATTTTACGGGTGGCACCGTTTTGCATCGCTTTAAATACGGCGGTGGTCGTGGCCAGTCACTGCCAAAAGCCGTGGGTATGCGTGGTGGGAAAACACCAAAGGTCGTTGATGCAACGGCTGGTCTTGGTCGAGACGCATTCTTGCTCGCATCTTTAGGTGCAGAGGTAACGCTGATTGAGCGGTCTCTGGAAATGTTCAATCTCTTGAATGATGGGATCAGCCGCGCCCGAGATGCGGGAGGCGACGTTGCAGAAGTCATCGCACGCATGACGTTAATTCATGGCGATGCAAAAGACTTGCTGCCCGATCTCTCACCCGAGGTCGTCCTGGTTGACCCCATGCACCCGCCCCGCAAAAAATCTGCCCTCGTCAAAAACGAGATGCGCCAGATACGCGAGATCGTTGGCACCGACGAGGATAGTCTTGAGCTGATGCAGGTCGCATTATCAACAGCGTCAAACCGCGTGGTTTTAAAATGGCCTCTCCGCGCCGACCCCATGGACGGGATCGGCCCGTGCTCACATCAGATCCTAGGGAAATCAACGAGATACGATGTCTTTATGATTACTTGAGAAAAGACACAGCACTTCACTTAAACGTCGAGGTTGGCGACTTTCAGCGCGTTAGCCTGGATAAATTCGCGGCGCGGTTCAACAACATCACCCATCAAGGTTGAGAAGACTTCTTCTGCCTCGTCGACGTGATTGACGCGTACTTGCAATAGTGAGCGCGCTTCTACGTCCAGCGTTGTTTCCCAAAGCTGCTCGGGGTTCATTTCGCCCAAGCCCTTATAGCGGTTGATCGAGATCCCTTTGCGGCCAAGTTCCGTAACTTTATCAACCAAAGATACCGGTCCTGTAATTGGATGACTTTTATCTTTGTTTTCCAAAGTTCCATGCTTCGCATAATTTTTCTGTAATCGGCCTGCGATTTCATCCAACTGACGCGCATCTTTTGAGCGCATAATCGCACCATCAATCACATGCGTTTCCTCGACACCGCGCAACATGCGGGTAAAGCCAAGACCACCGTCATCAAGAACACGACCTTCCCAGCCGCGCTCATGCTCAGATGACAGTGCATCCAGCCGCTTCGCAATAACGTCAGCTGCCGCTTTACCGTTGTCAGAATTCGTTAGGATTTCTGGATTAAGCGCCCCCAAAATAGCTGCCTGTTCAAGGATTGATAACGGCACATGGTTTGATAGATGCTCAAGCAACATCTTCACATAGCGTGCTTCTTCAGCAAGTTTACGAAGGTCAGGACCAGCGATCTGCTCCCCCTCGAAATTAACAAATACGCCACCTTCATCAATGGCCGTTTCGAACAAATAGTTCTCAAGCTCACGGTCACCTTTTAGATACACCTGTGAGCTACCCCGCTTGGCACGGTAAAGCGGCGGCTGCGCAATATAGAGGAAACCACGCTCAATCAGTTCAGGCATTTGTCTAAAGAAGAACGTCAGCAACAATGTTCGAATGTGGCTTCCGTCAACATCAGCGTCAGTCATGATGATGATTTTATGATACCGGCACTTGTCGACGTTGAAATCTTCACGCCCGATCCCCGTGCCTAATGCCGCAATCAATGTCCCGATTTCGGCCGAGCTCAGCATTTTATCAAATCGCGCGCGCTCAACGTTCAGAATTTTACCACGCAGTGGCAAGATCGCCTGGAAACCACGTTCACGGCCCTGCTTTGCAGAACCACCAGCGCTGTCTCCCTCCACAATAAATAATTCAGCTTTTGCAGGATCGCGCTCTTGGCAATCTGCAAGTTTTCCTGGGAGCGAATTAATGTCCAGCGCGCCCTTACGGCGTGTCAGTTCACGCGCTTTACGTGCAGCTTCACGTGCCGACGCCGCATCAACAATCTTCATCAGAACTTTCTTGGCTTCAGCCGGGTTTTCTTCAAACCACTGGTCCAAACCTGCACTCACAAGATTTTCAACAACAGGACGAACTTCTGAAGATACGAGCTTGTCCTTTGTTTGAGATGAGAATTTTGGATCCGGCACTTTGACCGACAAAATACACGTTAGTCCTTCACGAGCATCATCACCGGTTACAGTGACTTTCTCTTTTTTAGGAACAAGACCCGACGTCATATAGTTATTGATCTGACGTGTCAGTGCACCCCGGAAGCCAGCTAAGTGTGTTCCGCCATCACGCTGAGGAATGTTGTTGGTAAAGCACAACATTGTCTCGTGATAACTATCATTCCATTGCATTGCGACCTCAACGGTCATTCCGTCTTTTTCACCGATTAATGGTAGTGGTTCAGAAATAACCGCTGCTTTAGAGCGATCGATATATTTCACAAACTCAACAAGGCCACCTTCATAATGCAGGTCAATGACGACTTGTTCTGGGTTACGATCATCGACGAGTTGCAAAGCCACACCCGAGTTCAAAAATGCCAATTCACGCAGGCGATGCTCAAGCGTTGAAAGACTATATTCCGTCTGCGTAAACGTCTCAGAAGACGCGTGGAATGTGATGATTGATCCACTCAGCGGGCTGCCATCTTCGGTAGGAGGTGCATCACCAATGACTTCCAACGGGGCAACGGCTTCGCCGTTCTCAAAGCGGATATAATGTTCTTTGCCTTCACGGTAGATTTTAAGTTCTAGCCAATCTGACAAAGCGTTCACAACTGACACACCAACGCCGTGCAATCCACCAGAAACCTTATATGAGTTTTGGTCGAACTTACCGCCAGCATGAAGTTGCGTCATGATCACTTCAGCTGCTGACACACCTTCTTCAGCGTGAATGTCGACAGGAATCCCTCGACCGTTATCTGAAACAGATACAGATTCATCAGCATTTAACGTCACCTTCACGAGATCACAATGGCCCGCCAACGCTTCGTCAATCGCATTGTCCACAACCTCGTAGACCATGTGATGCAAACCAGAGCCATCGTCGGTGTCACCGATATACATACCGGGACGTTTACGAACAGCGTCGAGACCACGTAATACCTTGATCTGATCAGCGCCATAAACGGCAGGATCCGCATCTTCTGGGACCTCTGCTGCCACTTGATCTTTGGTTTCGTTTTCTGTTTCTTCGCTCATGCTCAAATTGCTCTCAGTTTCTGTGTGTCTTCAGTTAAATGTTGGTCTGGCGAATTGCACCGTCAGCCACATCAAAAAATCCTGCGCAACCGCGCATTCCGTCAAACAGGACTGGATCCGTCCCGGTCAACCAGGCTTGCGTGCCTAAAGTATCGATCAGATCAAACAATGCCTGCCGGCGTTCTTGATCTAGGTGTGCCGCGACTTCGTCCAAAAGCAGTACCGGGCATCGTCCCTGCTCAACCGCTTGCATACGCGCGTGGGCCAGAACCAAACCGATCAATAACGCTTTTTGCTCGCCCGTCGAACATGATCCAGCCTCGCGCGCTTTCGTGCGGTGGCGGACATCCAAATCCGTTCGATGTGGACCACTATGCGTCCGGCCATCTGCTGCATCCTGACCTCGGTCCGCCAACAGTTGCGCCCGAAATCTCTCTTCTGCAGCCAAAGCTGGCCCTTCATCAAGCCATGCTTCAGGACCACCAACCAGCGCTAAATCCGAACTCGGAAATGGCCCTGTGCCGTCGTCAATAAAAGCAATCAATCGGCCAACCATATCCCGCCTCGCAGCAGCAACGGCCATGCCTTTTTCAGCCATTGTCTCTTCTAACGCATCAAGCCAACCAGCGTCGGCGCGCAAACCACGATCAGATAATAATCGTGCCCGCTCGCGCATCGCCTGCTCATAAGCGCTTACCCGCCCCACATGCGCAGGGTCCGCAGCATAAACGAGACGATCCAGAAACCGGCGTCGACCGCCCGGCCCTTCAATAAACAACCCATCCATCTGAGGCGTCAGCCAAACCACCGCAACGTGCTCACTAAGCACGGCTTGTGAGCGCTCAGTCTCGCCATCAACACGAACGATACGACGATCTCGAACACCTATCGCATCTGGGTCGAGACCCGTGCCAAGATCAACACAGTCATCGCCCTGTCCAAGTCGCGCAGCAACCGCCCAACAGCGCGACGGATCAACAGCCTCATCATGCGAGTCAGACCGGGTCACTTCAGAAAGCTTGGCTCGGCGCAATCCTCGCCCAGGTGCCAGAAATGAGATCGCTTCGAGAATGTTTGTTTTACCAGCGCCATTAGCACCCGTGAGCACAACGTTTTGCGTATTGGGCTCAATCCGGGCATACGTATAATTTCTAAAATTTGTCAGCGTCAAACGGGCAACAGCCGAATTTCTGGTCGTCGCATCACTTGGCCTCGGCGACAACGCCGAGTGCGGAGAAGTTGAAATGGCAGCAATGCCTGTCAAAATTGGCTGTCCACGCTATGGCTCATCAGACCCGCATCGGCATGAGCACATAGATCGTACCCGTGTCATTCGCCCCACGAATAATTGTCGGAGATGCCGCATCGGCGAGCACAAATGTTGCTGTCTCGCTATCCAGTTGACGTGCAATATCCAAAAGATAAGCCGAGTTAAAGCCGATTTCGATCACATCCGCGCCGTAGGTAATTTCGACGTCTTCTTGCGCCGTGCCGTTCTCTGGGCTTGATGCAGACAACGACAATGTATCGCCATTGATTGTCAGCTTTACCGCACGCGACTTTTCAGAAGAGATCGCCGATACACGGTCGACGGCATCAGTTAGAGCCTTGCGATCAACAACCATTTCTTTGTCGTTGTTCACCGGGATCACGCGCTGATAATCCGGGAACGTGCCATCGATCAGTTTTGACGTCAGCACAGCGTCATCGAATGCAAATTTGATTTTGGCTTCAGACAATGAAATCTCAACATCGTCACCGGTTTCATCAATGAGTTTGCGAATTTCACCAACAGTTTTACGCGGTACGATCACGCCAGGCATACCCGCTGCACCTTCAGGGAGGGGCATCTCAACGCTTGCAAGTCGGTGTCCATCAGTCGAGACCGCACGCAAAACATCCGTGCCATCACGATTAAAGACGTGAACATAGATACCATTGAGGTAATACCGTGTCTCTTCAGTAGAAATGGCGAAGCGCGTACGATCGATCAACTCACGAAGGCCTGCTGCAGCTAAAGAAAACGTATGGCCATATTCGCCGCCAGACATAACCGGGAAATCTTCGGTTGGCAGGCATGAGAGCGTAAAGCGAGACCGTCCGGCACGAATGGTCAGCTTACCGTCACCCGGTGCTTCTAATTCAACCTGAGCGCCATCTGGCAATTTACGGACAATTTCAAAGAACGTCAGCGCAGGAGCTGTTGTCGCACCCGGCGTTGAAATATTTGCCGCAACCTTCTCAACAATGTCGAGATCCATATCTGTCGCATTGAGTGAAAGCATATCGCCATCAGCTTCAATTTTTACATTCGACAAAATGGGGATCGTATTACGCCGTTCAACAACGCTTTGCACGTGCCCGAGAGAGCGCAAGAGGTCTGTCCGTTCAATCGTAAGTTTCATACCTTAAACCTGTATCCCTTGTGTAAGCCTGTCCCAATCGGGGCCAAGCGACAGCTTAATTCAATCGCCTTGAAAATCGCGGAGAATGACCAGAAAAAGCCATGTCCAGAGGCATTGCCTCACCTTCGCAAAAGGCGTTGTTAAGTATAACAGACGTTAACCATGACCCAAGCGTTTTAACGGCATAAGCCTCGCCCATTTGGACACCAAAAACATCATTTAAATCAATGGGTTAAAATTCGATTTTATGCAGGAAGCAGATGTTATGAGGTTAACCCTCTAACATACGACGCAAAAGCTCGATATCTTCTGCGAATCCAGTGTCCAATCCCTTGAGCTCATCGACTTTTTTCACGGCATGCATCACGGTGGTATGATCTCGCCCACCAAACTTTCGGCCAATCTCAGGGAGCGAACGCGCCGTTAATTGTTTGGCCAAATACATTGCAACCTGACGCGGCCTCGCTACCGAGCGAGCACGACGCGCAGAGTGCATATCAGAAAGACGGATATTAAAGTGATTCGCGACCTGTTTCTGAATTTCTTCGATGGTCACACGGCGATCATTAGCCCTCAGCAGGTCATGAAGCACGTCTTGCGTGGCCTCGATGGAGATTTCACGACCAATGAGCTGAGCGTGCGCGACAACGCGGTTTAGGCCGCCCTCAAGCTCGCGTACATTCGATGTTATCTTATGCGCCAAGAATTCCATCACCTTTGATGGAATTTCCGCACGCATTTGCGCTGCTTTAGATTGCAAGATACCAAGACGTAGCTCGTAGGTCGTCGCATGAATATCAGCCACCAGGCCACAGTTAAGCCTGGAAATCAGACGCTCTTCCATGCCGACCAGGTCAGATGGAGACTTATCTGCGGAGATAACGATCTGGCGGCCCTGATCTACCAACGCATTAAAAGTATGGAAGAATTCTTCCTGCGTTGATTCTTTGCCAGCAATAAATTGAACATCATCAATCATCAGAACATCGACGGACCGGAACTGGTCCTTGAAATCCATCGTTGTACTTTCGCGGATGGCTTGCACAAACCGATGCATGAATTTTTCTGCTGATAGATAAAGAACCGTGCGTTCAGGGGTCGTTTGGCGGATATGCCAAGCGATACCATGCATCAAGTGCGTTTTACCAAGCCCAACGCCACCATACAAAAACAGCGGGTTAAACGGTACGCTCTCGGCCTCAGCAATCCGCCGTGCGGCGGCATATGCGAATTCGTTTGGCTTACCGACAACAAAATTATCGAATACAAACCTTGAATCAAGCGCAGCGCTCATGCCTTGACGCTCAGCCGACATATTGCGGCTGGCTTCATTAACAGGCTGCGTCTGACGACGTATACCTTCGCGCGGCTGCCCCGGCGCCCGGTCACTGCGAACAGAAACTTCAAGGGATGCGATCTCAGGTGATTCAGATTGCCATAATGTTGCGATACGCTCAGCGTAATGGGCGACAACCCAGTCACGCATAAACCGTGTAGGCACGGTTACATGGACAACACCATTTTCAATGCTTCGGATTTTGATCGGCTTGATCCAACTTTGAAAAGCGGCTTCACCAATCTCACCCCGAAGCTGATCGTTTACAGTATTCCATTGTGCGGCAATGACGTCCTGATCCATTTCATTTGAATCTTCGCCTTTGTGTGATGTTGTGCCCATTGACGTCGCGTCTATCATTCTTCGTCAGCCCCCCCGCAAATAGGCAATCATCAAAAGATTCCAGTAATCGGAACCAAATTCATTTTTCAGTCATCAAGCAAAATTCGGCATGCATATTTCAAAAAAGAAAAGCACCAGAACCTAATTGCTCAAATGACCTCCTGATAAAACTGCGTGCAGACTTTGCACATATTCAAAAACTGATTCAATAGAGTGAAAACAACAGCCTAAGATATCATTTCAAAGCCGAAACATTCGAATTTTGATGGTGCTCGCCTAGAAATAAGCCGACCAAAAACGATAACTCGTCGCGTCACTCGCCCCCTTAACTTGAAGCGATATTACGGAGCTCAAAGGCTACTGACAACATGATCGAAAAGGGAACAACGCAAATAAAATGAAATAAACAACTTGACTCTTGTTACCTGATTGAAAGTTCTAAACTTTTGCTTGAAGCCATGGTGATCAATGGTTTAAGGGGCTATTCTACATCTCGTATGTCAACGCACATGCATACGCTAAAGACGCGAAAAAGCCGCATGCTCGAAAGTTTGCGGCTTATCAATACGTTGTCCGTAACAGCAGATGGAATGCGTTAAGCAGCCATTGCTTTAATGCGACGTGACAGACGTGAAATTTTACGCGCTGCAGCATTTGCAGGCACCACGGCTTTTTGTGCGCCACGGTGGATCAGCGGCTGCGCAAATTGAAGCGCGCTTTGTGCTGCGGACTTGTCGCCGCCAGCAATCGCCTCTTCGACCTTACGTACTGCAGAACGAATAGCGCTCAAACGAGCACGGTTAACGTCCGTACGTGTAGCTGTTTGACGAATACGCTTTTTAGCGGATGCACTGTTAGCCATCTCAAAAACCTCATAATTCAGACCCGGAACCCTTGGGACCGAGAGGGTATATATAGGTCCTGAGGCAACGTCAAGTAACCGTTGCCTACCTTTATTTACCTTTAATAGGGCTTATAGAAAAACGAATGATCGCCCCGCCATCAACATCTTCAGTAATATCGAGCTCAAGACGCTCACTTTCTCGCTCAAAAACGCCAGTATCCGCGGCAACCCAGCCGAGTTGCGGCAACACATTGTCATAAAATTGAACGACATCGAACGGCTTAATATTGCCTCGGGCTTCAGCCTCAATAATCCGGCCACCAGCAGCCTCAAAGGTCACAGCCGCATTCTCATTTTCAATCAACCCATCGATAAGCGGCAGGTCTTCAATCACTGAAACGAACTGATCGGCCGCATCAGCCGGGACGGCTAACGCAAAAACTAAAACCAGAGAATAAACAAATGCACGGATCATGATCTTGGTTCTAACACTAGCGTTGGCGTTTGGCACAATAAAAAGTCGAACGGCCGCCTTGGACAAACTGCTGCACCGTTTTCTCGCAATCACAGCCAGGGCATTTCTCGCCTCCACGGCCATATACAGCGAACCGATGTTGGAAGTATCCTAATTCACCAGATGTCTGGCGATGGTCACGGAGAGATGACCCACCAGCCTCAATGGCCTCGCTTAATACATCGCGAATAGCCGTTGCCAATCGCTCAGCCCGCACACCTTTGACTGTCTTAGCCATACGACGAGGGGAAATGCCTGCACGGTAAAGTGCTTCGGAGGCATATATATTGCCAACTCCAGCAACAACGTGCTGATCAAGGATCGCGACTTTAATGGCAGAACGCCGATCACCCAGTGCATTTGCCAACGCCTGACCATCAAAAGCGTTCGAAAGCGGCTCAGGCCCAATATCAGCGAGTAATTTATGTGTTGGGGCCTCATCTTCATGGAATAAGTCCATAAATCCAAAGCGCCTGGGGTCATTATATCTAACAGTCACGCCAGTATCGGTAACAAGCTCGACATGATCGTGCTTCTCAAGCGGGGGCGGCGCGTCTTTATAAACGCGAAAGCGCCCTGACATGCCTAAATGCGAAAGCAGAATTAAACCGCCTGATAGCCGTATCAGTAAATACTTTGCGCGCCGGTCCACATTTATAATATGTCTATCTTTGAGCTTCTCACCCAAATCGATCGGCAGTGGAAATCGCAAATCTGGCCTGAAGGCTTCAGCCTTTGCGATAATCGTGCCTTCAAGTACAGGTGTGAGACCACGTCGAACCGTCTCAACTTCGGGTAATTCAGGCATATAAATTCAATTCCAAAAAGCAACATTTTGTGCATCGCAAACGTAGCGCACCCGGCAACGTTAAGCTATTGTACAACCATGACTAAACAAAATCACACAAACGAGACTGCTGAAACTGTTTCTTTTGGTTTCAAGGATGTCTCTGCAGACGAAAAAACCGGCATGGTCCACGACGTCTTTGCGTCCGTGGCAAGCAAGTATGATTTCATGAATGATTTGATGAGCCTTGGTGTTCATAGGTTATGGAAATCTGCAATGTTGGATTGGCTGGCACCGCGCGCTGATCTCCGCATGGTCGATGTCGGCGGCGGTACTGGCGATATCACTTTTCGCTGGCTGGAACGTAGCGGCGGGCCTGTAAATGTCGTGGATTATTCACCTGAAATGATCGGCGTCGGCCGAGACCGCGCCACCGACAAAGGTATTCTAAACGGCATCACATGGAGCGTTGGCAACGCCGAAGCGCTCCCTCTGCCAGACAATTCTGTTGATGTTTACGCCAGCGCTTTTTGTCTGCGAAATGTCGCGCGCCTCGACAAAGCATTAAGCGAAGCACGCCGTGTTCTTAAACCTGGCGGTCATTTTCTATGTCTCGAGTTTTCCAAACTCATTATTCCTGCCCTTGAGGACGCCTATGACGCTTGGTCATTTAAAGTTTTACCTGCAATGGGCGAGCGGGTAGCAGCTGACCGGGAGTCATATATATATCTTGCTGAAAGTATTCGCCGGTTCCCGGACCAGGATACTTTTACTGGCATGATTGCAGACGCTGGTTTAGATCAAATCAAGGTCCAGAACTTGTCTGGCGGCATTGCTGCCATGCATTCTGCCTGGCGCATTTAGGGCTTGATTGCTGATGTTTCGTTCTCTCCGGCATATTCGCCGCCTCTTATCTTTAGCACGCCTTTTGGCACGCCATGATGCGTTGTTCGCTTTAGAGATGGCAGGGGTTTCGCCAGCACTCTTAAAAGTAGCTGGCATTGGCGTAACCATTGATTCAGAAGGACGCTTCGGCCAACGCCTCGCCCGTGCAATGAACGAAGCCGGCCCAAGTTTTATTAAACTCGGCCAAGCACTCTCAACGCGGTCAGACCTTTTGGGAGAAGAGCTAAGTGAAGACCTGTCTTCACTGCAAGATAACCTGCCTCCATTCTCAAGCACAGAAGCCCATCAAACCATTGAAGACGAACTTGGTGCTTCCGTTGACGAATTATTTGCGGCGTTTGATGACACGCCAATTGCCGCCGCTTCTATTGCGCAAGTTCACTTCGCAGAAACACATGATGGTCGCAAAGTTGCTGTTAAAATTCTGCGGCCAGGCATCGAAGAAAAATTTGATGCTGACGTAGATTTGTTGCGGTGGATTGCTGAAATCGCAGAACGCACACAACCCCAGCTACAACGTCTGAAGCCACGTGCATCAATCGAAACGCTCGCTGAAACGGTTGAGCTTGAGATGGACCTGCGGTTCGAGGCCGCAGCAGCTGCGGAGTTACAGGAAAATTTCGCCAACGACCCTGACTTTAAAGTCCCTGATGTCGATTGGCAGCTAACTGCGCGCCGCGTTATGACAACAGAGCGGCTCATCGATGGCATCCCGCTTGATGACAAAGAAGCCATTGAGGCTGCAGGCCTGGATCCTGTTGAAATGCTGACGAAAGCCGCTTCCGCATCATTTAGGCAGGTTTTCCGCGATGGCTTTTTCCATGCCGATACGCACCCAGGCAATATGTTTGCCATGCCGGATGGCAGGGTTGCAGTTGTCGACTTTGGTATCATGGGCCGCCTTGACCTCAGGACACGAAGGCACGTGGCTGAGATGCTTGTGTCATTCCTTAACCGGGATTTTCGTCGTGTTGCAGAAATTCACTTCGAGGCGGGCTGGATTCCAAAGGACAAGTCTGTCGATAGCTTCACGCAAGCCTGCCGCTCAATCGCTGAACCCATTCTAGATAAACCCCAAAACGAAATTTCGATTGCTCGCTTACTTGCGCAGTTATTCCAGATCACCGAGACGTTCCAGATGGAAACCCAGCCACAACTTTTGTTACTACAAAAGACAATGTTAGTTGCTGAAGGAACCGCACGGCGATTGGCACCGGATGCCAATATGTGGTTCCTCATCCGCCCCATCATCGAGGAGTGGGTGATTACCAACTTGGGCCCCGAAGCCAAAGTCCGGGATGCCATTCAGAACTTACAAGAAACCCTCGAGCGGCTTCCTGATATGGTCGCCAGTGTAGAGCGCGGGTCGCAGATGCTTGCTGAGGGAAATATTAAATTACATCCAGACACTATTCGCGCACTCCGCGGAGAAGACGGCACTTCTAGTCGCACGCCACAGGTGTTCTGGCTCGTTGCTTTTGCTTTATTGATTGGGTTTATCGTCGCTGTCCTGGATTAACCTTGGTCATCACCGTCCTTGGTAACGACATGCTCAAAAGGCTTGAGCCGCAGTTTGGTTCGATGATCTTCAGGCCCCGTCTCTCCTTCAGGCGTATATCCCCGGTAATAATCCTTTTGCCATTTTTGATTTCTGGCATCGGTGTCCAGTGACTTTAAATCTGCATTAAAGGTATTCCGGCTTTCAGACCAAAGCGTGTGGCTGGCCTTAATATCAGGTGCTGAATTGAACTCTCGAATTTCAGGTTCCACGTGCTCTAGCATTTCACGCCCCATCGGGAATATGTGGCAAAATGGCTCACCCTTCTCAAACCGAATAGGTGTATCTGGGCGGGTAAATAACCAATTCATCGTGAACGTATACGGGGACCAGTCTGTCTCAATGACACCGGCAAGCGCTTGGATTGCATCTTTTGGCCGGTTGATTGGCCCTTGCGCCATCAGGCTTAGGCCGGGTTCAGTTTGAAACAAATAGCCCACATGGAATGTTAAGATACCTGAGCCAAAATGGGTCATTGGCATCAAGCCTTCATCCTCAGACGTTATTTGAATATTGTCCTTAGCCGGACCGCCATTCCAGACTGCTTCAAATGCGACCGGCGAACAAAGTTCCCAGCCGTGCGCATTGGCAATCGTTAATGGCAGGCATCGATACCCATAGGCTTCTGGCAATGCATCCATCCACGCGCGACCAGTTGGCGCAGGCCTCAACTCGGGGGGATGCTGAACTGTTGGATAGGCAATCAGTTTCAATACATTGGTCCTTTAGAATAGCACTATCCTAACCGAGCGAGGCTTGTGCTTAAACCATACTTTACCAAACACCAGTGACTTGGTTTTGATTGCGGAATCTTGCCCAATACACTATCTACATATCGGTTTAGTGTTTTAATAATTTAATACAGTGTAAATTGCGGAGCCGTATATCATGCAAGGCAAACGGGTTCTCCTGATCGTCAGCGGTGGCATCGCAGCGAACAAAATTCCTGAAGTCATTCGCAGCATACGCAAATTGGGCGGGAGCGTGCGCTGTGTGTTGACCAAAGGCGGGGAACAATTTGTCACCCCATTGAGCTTGGCCGCACTATCTGAAGACAAAGTCTATACAGACCTTTTCTCTCTGACTGACGAAAGCGAGATGGGGCATATCAAACTATCGCGTGATGCGGATGTCTTGATGGTCGCACCTGCCAGCGCCGATATTCTTGCTAAATTGGCTGCAGGTCTGGCGAACGATCTCGCCTCCACCGTTTTACTTGCGACCGACAAACCGGTTATTTGCGTTCCATCCATGAACGTTCGGATGTGGGAACACATGGCGACGCAGGCAAATGTCCAAACCCTTGAAGCACGAGGCGTGACATTCATTGGCCCTGTCGAAGGTGATATGGCATGTGGCGAGTACGGTATGGGCCGCATGGTTGAGCCCGCTGAGATCATCCAGGGCTTAAAAGCCTTTTTCTATGATACGCCGCGCCCCCTTTGCGGACGCCATGCGATCGTAACCAGTGGCCCAACGTTTGAGCCCATTGATCCCGTGCGCTACATCGCCAATAGGTCGAGCGGCAAGCAAGGGCATGCAATTGCCGCAGCCCTCAGCGATCTTGGATGCCGTACAACGCTGATCACAGGACCAACAAATCTTGCTGACCCGGTCGGGTGTGACGTGATTCAAATTGAAACAGCCCATGAAATGCTGGCAGCGACTGAAGCCGCTTTGCCTGCTGACATCGCTGTTTTCGCAGCGGCCGTTGCTGATTGGCGCACATCTGGCGAGGCCCAAGAAAAAATAAAAAAACAGCCGGGCGCAACACCGCCAAGCCTTAATATGGTTGAGAACCCGGATATCCTTAAAACCGTATCCGCATCTGGAAATTCACGCCCAACACTTATTGTCGGCTTTGCAGCTGAAACCAATGACGTCCTGACGAATGCCAGCGAGAAACGCGCCCGAAAGGAATGTGACTGGATCGTTGCGAACGATGTATCGCCTGAGACTGGAACATTTTCTGGCGACAACAATACCGTGCACCTGATAACGGACGGCGCTGTCGAAGATTGGCCGCGCATGACCAAGACTGACGTAGCCAAGCAGTTGGCCGGACGTATTGCACATTACTTCGAGGCCGCTGAATGACATCTGTTAACGTTGATATTATCCGACTTCCGCATGGGAGCGATCTTGCGTTGCCTTCATACGCAACGTCTCAAAGCGCAGGCATGGATTTGTTATGCGCCGAAGTCGCTGAAATCAGCATTGCACCAGGTTCTCGAGCGATGATCGCCACCGGGATTGCCATTCAATTGCCAGACGGCTTTGAAGCGCAGGTTCGCCCTCGCTCCGGCTTGGCGGCCAAACATGGCGTCACAGTACTGAACAGCCCCGGCACCATTGATGCGGATTACCGGGGCGAGATCAAAGTGACCTTGATAAATTTAGGGGATGAGCCGGTGACTTTTGCGCGGGGGGATCGTATTGCGCAAATGGTCATAGCACCGGTGACACAAGCAACCTGGTCAGAAGTGGAGTCACTCGAAGAAAGTGACCGCGGATCTGGTGGATTTGGGTCGACCGGCACAAAGGGATAAGACGGGGGAAAACCAAAAAATGTTACGCATTACAAAGAAAATGCTATTTGCGATCGAGGCCGTTCTAGACATTGCTTACCACGCCGGGTCTGAACCTGTGCAAAGCCGTGAAATCACGCGCCGCCAAGGCATTCCGCAACGCTATTTGGAACAGGCCTTACAACACCTGGTCCGTGACGATATTCTGGTTGGCGTTCGTGGACCACGCGGCGGTTATCGATTAGCGCGTGAGCGTCGGCGTATTCATGTCGGAGATATTGTTCGTTCGGTTCGAAAAATGGAAACCGGTGATGATCCACTGCAAAATGAAGATGGCTCTGATCTTGGTCAAAAGGTCGTCCGCCCACTTTGGTCGCTTATTCAAGACGATGTCATGAAACGCCTAGACGCAACAACGATTGACGACCTTTGCAACGCCGCAATCGAAACTGGCATCGAAAGTGAAGGTCGGAAGAATTTGGACTTCACAATATAATAATAAAATTTGAGGACATCATCCAATGAACGACAATGATTCAAAAGACGACATCAGCAGCACATTTCGCGGCAAAATTTACGATAACATCATCGACACGATTGGCGCGACACCCATCGTTCGCCTTAATCGCCTGATGAACGATGGCGGCGTCAGTGGGAATATCCTCGGCAAATGCGAGTACTTCAACCCGTTATCGTCTGTCAAAGACCGTATCGGCCTTGCCATGATCGAAGCAGCGGAACGCGATGGTCGCATCAAAGAAGGTGCCACATTAATTGAGCCGACATCCGGCAATACTGGCATTGCGCTCGCATTCGTTTGCGCAGCTAAAGGATATCGGTTGATCCTGACAATGCCTGAAAGCATGTCCGTCGAACGTAGAAAAATGCTCCTTCTGTTTGGTGCCGAGTTGGAACTTACACCAGCACCTTTGGGCATGCGCGGCGCCATTGAGCGCGCTGAGGCATTGGTCTCAGAGATTCCAGGCGCGATGATGCTCCAGCAGTTCGAAAATCCAGCGAATCCGGAAATTCACCGCAAAACGACCGCCGAAGAAATCTGGCATGATACGAATGGTAAAGTTGACGCGCTAATTTCTGGTATTGGTACAGGTGGCACAATCACCGGCTGCGGCATTTTTCTGAAAGAGAAAAACCCAGACATCAAAATCATTGCGGTTGAACCAGAAGACAGCCCAATTCTTTCAGGCGGCGCACCCGGCCCACACAAAATTCAAGGCATTGGCGCAGGGTTTGTACCTGCCATTCTTGACCGTGGGATTATTGATGAAGTCCTTCAAATCGGCAATGAAACTGCTTTTGCGATGGCACGAAACGTTGCCAAGCTCGAAGGTCTCGCTGTTGGTATATCGTCAGGGGCCGCCCTTGCAGCCGCCCTTGAAGTTGCTGAACGTCCCGAGATGGCAGGCAAAAACATCGTTGTTATCTTGCCGTCGTTTGCTGAACGGTATCTTTCGACAGCCTTGTTTGAGGGTCTTGAGTAACCAAAATGGATTTTACCGACGATCAGGTTGAACGCTATGCCCGCCATATTCTGCTGAAAGAAGTCGGCGGCATTGGACAGTCAAAACTTTTGGATGCCCGTGTTCTGGTTGTTGGCGCAGGTGGCCTCGGATCGCCTGCGATCCTTTATCTCGCAGCAGCCGGTGTTGGCACCATCGGCGTTATTGATGCGGACACTGTTGACCTATCCAACCTGCAACGCCAGGTGGCGCACACCACAGACCGCATTGGTATGTCAAAGGTCGATAGTGCTGTCGTCGCGGCAAAAGCAATTAATCCAGACATCAACATCATCCCGATCAACGCACGACTGAATGCTGAAAATGCGCTCGATATCATTTCTAAATACGACATTATTGCCGATGGATCAGATAATTTTAAAACACGCTTTTTGATCAATGACGCATGCTATTTTGCCAAAAAGACATTGGTTTCCGCTGCAATCCTTCGCTTTGATGGCCAGCTTGGGACGTACAAAGCGCATGTCTACGACAAAGATGGTACACACGGTCCCTGTTATCGCTGCATCTTCCGCGAAGCACCTCCACCAGGCCAGGTCGCAAGCTGCGCCGAAGCAGGTGTCCTTGGTGCTCTTTGCGGAATGATGGGATCGCTGCAAACCACCGAAATCCTCAAAGAAATCATGGCGATTGGTGACAGCATGTCGGGTGCATTGCTTGTTGTTGATGGCTTAGCGACAGAGTTTCGAAAAATAAATGTGAAGTCTGATCCGGGATGCCCGTTGTGTGGTGATAATCCGAGCATAAAGGATTTATCCGTACACGAAGGCGTCGTTGCCGAGGGGTGTGCCGTCGATGGGTGACGTATCAAATCAGCCTATTGAGAAGCTCTCTCTCGTCATTGCGTCAGGCGAATTTGAGAAAGTGCATTACGCGCTGGTCATGGCAGCAGGTGCGGCGGCTATTGATATTCCTGTCACACTTTTCTTTACCATGAGCGCTTGCGTGACTGTGCTTGAGGGTGATGGCTGGCGTCAATTGGTCTCAGAGAAAAAAAATATGACGGCATCAGACCGAGACATTGATTTCGCACAAAAAGGTGTCGCCACAATGGACGAGTTGATCGAAAGCTGTCATGAGCTTGGGGTAAAATTTTTCGTCTGTGAAATGGGGCTGCGCGCTGAGGGCCTCGAAGACACGCCCCCTATTCAGTCCCTGAACGTTGAGCGTACGGGTGTTGTTACGTTTCTAAACGACGCATCCCCCAAGGGCTCAATCGTATACATCTAAGCTCGTTTTATTTTTGCACCCACGGCAATCCCCGAACTTTCCAGCCGTTGATCGATCCGCGGTGGTCATTGCTATCTTTATCACCTTCAAATCCTTCGGTGATATTATAACATCGTTGATACTCAAGCGCTGTCATCGTCGCCGCTGCAGCAGCTGAGCGAATTCCCGACCTGCAAAGAGACAAGATCGGTGTTTCTTGTTTACTGACGACATCGCGCACAGCGTCTTCGAAATGAGGGTTTCTGTTCATATCAGGAAAGATTTTCCAGCATATCTTATGCGCAGGATTGTTCATGTCCCCAATCTCAGGCTCTCCCACATATGCGAACTCGGCATCAGTCCGAACATCAATCAAGACAGCATCTTGCTCGTTCTTGAGCATTTCCCACGTTTGTTGTGGTGTGAGATCACCTGCATACGTTAAATCTGTCACCGTTATTTACCTTCCAAATGATCCATCATAGCATCGATATCCGTAAACTTCTGACGCGGCTGAGCTTGTTCAGCACGATGATGCTCCGCCGCTTCAAGTTTTTTCCAGTCTTCAAAATGCACAATTCGTACAGCCCGCTCATTTAACAATTCTAGCAACTTAGTGCGCCCGGCCTTTTTCCCTCCATTTGGGAAATCAGCCGCTATGTGTTCAACGACTTCAACTCCATCAGGGCGGCTTGAAGATATCACACCACTGGGGCCGCGTTTTATCCATCCAACAGCATAAAGACCTTTTTCAATACGACCTTTATCATTTGGAATGATGCCTTTCACCTCATCATAAGGCAATCCGGGGACAGGGTCGGCACGATACCCGATGGCTGCGACGACGAGCCCACAAGGTATGTCCATCATCTCACCCGTACCAATGGCATGCCCATCTTCGAGTTTCGTGCGCTCAAACCGGATGCCTTCAACGCGTTCACCGCCCAAAATTTCAACAGGCATTGCGTAAAACCCAAAATGCGCCCGCTTGGGCTTCGCGCCGGGGTCTAGCTCAGAAAAAGCGCACAGCGTGTACAGGTTTTTTTTTGCCAATCTACGGTCGCGGTTTTCAACATTTTCTGGAATAAATTCTGGAAGGTCTGCTGCATCAACAATAGGCGCACATTCAGTCAAATCCAGCATTTCACGAAGTTCAACATTCGTGAATTTTGCTTCAATCGGGCCTCGGCGTCCCATGATATAAACATCTTTTATAGGTGATGCGTCCATTGCACCACGCGCGTAATTTGGCAGGTCGGTCTTGGCTCGACCAGAACTCGACCGCACAAGGACACGCGCGATATCCAGAGCCACATTGCCGTTACCAATGACGACGGCGGCATCAACATTGAGATCAGGCGCTAACTCAACAAAATCTGGATGCCCATTATACCAACCGACAAATGCTGCCGACCCATGCACACCAATTTTATCAGACCCCGGGATTGTCAGGACGCGATCTGCGGGGGCGCCAATCGCCAAGATTACCACATCATAAATTTCACGGAGTTCCTCAAGCGTGACATCTCGCCCAACTTCGACATTACCGAAGTACTGCAGACCATCCTTCAAGGCCGTTTTCTCAAACTTGATGGCAACTTTTTTGGTTGTTTGGTGATCTGGCGCAACGCCTCCCCGGATCAAACCGTAAGGCGTTGGCAATCTTTCAATAATATCAATCTGCGCGTCATCTGCATTCTTGATAAGCGCATCCGCTGCATAAAAGCCTGCTGGCCCAGAACCGATTATTGCTACTGATATCTCCATACGCCACCCCCTCGTCACGCATAGTACTCAAATCCGCTAATTCTTTACTCGCTAACGGTCCAAGTATGTCCAGCGTGCATCATAGCTTTCAGATCTTCTCCGCCTGCGCGTTTCACAGCTTCGGCTTTAACCTCTTTGACACCCTCGTCATAACTTTTCGCCGGGTCACAATAAATAACCCCAACAGCAACAGGCAGTACATCATCATCCATGCCAGCCAACATAGTACCTAGCACACGTTTCGTCTCATCGTGGATTAATATCCCAGCGGCTTCAGGTCCTTCATCGCCGAACGTGACAACTTCAAGTTCTAATGTCTGTGTGTTGAGACGCAGTCCTTTGTTTTTATCAGCACCAAAGACTAATGGCTGGCCATGGTCACAGACAACCTGTCGATCCGCTACAACTGCTTTCTCGGTAATGTTCGCAAACACACCATCATTATAGACGATGCAGTTTTGCAGGATTTCAACAAAACTCGCACCTTTATGCGCATGAGCACGTGCGAAAATCCCAGGCAAATCTTTTTGCTGTGTATCGATGCCACGTGCAACAAAGCGTGCGCCTGCGCCCATGACATAAAGACATGCAGACACAGGACTATCAACAGATCCCAAAGGCGTTGATGGTGAGCGTGTCCCCGCGCGCGAAGTCGGCGATGCCTGACCCTTTGTCAGTCCATAGATTTCGTTATTAAACAACAGCACCTGCGCATCAACATTACGTCGGATAACGTGCATCAAATGGTTGGCGCCAATTGACAGCATATCGCCGTCGCCGCCGACGACCCAAACGTCGAGATCAGGATTAGCTAACTTGATACCCGTTGCAAAAGCTGGTGAGCGACCATGTATCGTATGGAACCCATAAGTCTCAACATAATACGGGAACCGGGCAGCACAGCCGATACCTGACACAAAAACAGTGTTCGCTGGATCAGCGTCAATATCCGCCAAAGTCTTCTGGACGGCGCGCAAGATTGCATAATCACCGCAACCCGGGCACCAGCGTACTTCCTGGTCGGTCGCAAAGTCTTTAGCTGTGCGTTTTGCTGGTGGTGCAAGGTCGTTCATCTCAACGCTCCAAAATTTCGAGGATCACATCCTCAATTTCACTGATCCGGAATGGTTGCCCAGAAATCTTGTTGAGCCCTTCAGCCTTCAAGAGTAACTCAGCCCTTAACAATGTGATCAACTGACCATTATTCATTTCTGGGATCAGTATATTGTCATATCCAGCCAACAACTCGCCCAGATTACGCGGCAGAGGCCAGATATTCCGCAAATGGATATGCGACACGTCTTTGCCTTGATTAACGAGGTTATCAACAGCACGGTTGATTGGCCCGTAGGTTGAGCCCCAACCAACAATCGCAAGCTTGCCTGATACTGAACCAAGCTCGATATCCTGCAGTGGAATATCGTTGGCGACCCCGTCAATTTTCGCAGCACGGATCTTTGTCATCTTATGATGATTATCCGCATCATAAGAAATATGTCCCGTGTCATAGCTCCGCTCAATACCGCCGATCCTGTGCATGAGATCAGGCGTGCCTGGCTTAGCCCAAACACGAGATAGTGTTTTTTCATCACGCATAAACGGATGGAAACCTTCTGGGTCCGTATGGAATGTCAACGGAAAAGGCTCGTATGCATCAAGATCTGGTATTTTCCATGGCTCCGCCGCATTCGAAATATACCCATCCGTTAAAAGCATTACGGGTGTCATGTATTTCGTCGCGAGACGCACAGCTTCAATTCCAACATCGAAGCAATCTGCCGCTGACCGCGTTGATAAAACAACCATCGGTGCATCAGCATTTCGGCCGTAAACAGCCTGATAAAGATCGGATTGTTCAGTCTTGGTTGGCAAGCCAGTCGATGGCCCACCCCGTTGCGAATTCACGATAACCATTGGCAGTTCGGCGGAAAGCGCAAGCCCTATGGCTTCACCCTTTAGTGCAATACCAGGGCCTGAACTCGACGTCACACCAAGCGTACCTGCATAACTGGCCCCGATCGCCGCACATGCCGCAGCAATCTCATCTTCGGCTTGAAATGTCGTCACGCCCAGATGCTGCATCTTTGCCAAAGAATGCAATAATGGCGACGCGGGCGTAATTGGATACGACGCAAACAGGATTTCTAATGCCGCCAACTCAGCGCCTTTGGCGAGGCCCCATGCCAATGCTTCTGTCCCAGTTACTGTACGATAAAGACCAGGAGAAATATCAGCAGGTGCAATATGGAAGCCATGAATGCCATCCGGCAACTCTGCGGTTTCACCCATAGCATGGCCCGCGTTCATCGCTGCAATATTGGCATTTGCAATTTCAGGTCTTTTTGCAAACTTACCCGTCAGCCATTGCTGCGTCGTTGTTCTGGCCCGACCAAAGAGCCAATAAACAAAGCCAAGCGCCCACATATTCTTACATCTGAGCGCATCTTTTTTACTTAATTCGAATTCTTTAACCGCTTCTAATGTCATCGCAGAAATATCAAGTGCAACAACGCGGAACGGGTCTAGCGTCCCATCATCCAGTGGCGTGCTGTCATATCCGGCTTTTTTAAGATTGCGCGTGTTAAACGTGCCCGTATCAATAATAACAAGGCCACCTTTGCGTAATCTTGACAGTTCTACTTTCAGTGCCGCTGGGTTCATCGCGATCAAAACGTCAAAATCATCACCAGATGTCATAATCCGGCGCGCGCCAAAATTGATCTGAAACGACGACACACCGAACGTCGTGCCTACGGGTGCGCGTATTTCGGCGGGAAAGTCCGGGAATGTTGAAAGATCATTGCCTGCAAGCGCGGTGGCTTCGGTGAACTGACCACCTGTCAATTGCATGCCATCACCACTATCGCCCGCGAACCGCACAACGGCTGATTCTAATTCGTCACGTACGGATACGCATGGGTCAGCGCTTGCGACCTGATCAATATTTGTCATTTATTCTATCTGCCAGTGTCATTTTGAATGCCTTTAGTGCTAAGCAGAATGAACACTCTCTGCAAAACACATAGCTGTGAATAAAAAATATATGCCGGACAACCCATCTGAACAACCCAGCACAAATTAGGGTTTAATATGTTTGAAGGACTGGCAATGTCTGCGCGCAAAGACGATATTATCAAGAAGTACATAATCAGGAGCTATAAATGTCTAATTCGTCCGCATTGCCGTCAGACCCAAGCCAACTTCTAAACGATCTTTTAAAAAGCGCGAAAAGCAAAGGTGCGGATGCAGCGGACGCATTGTTGGTTGAAGGCACATCATCAAGTCTGTCGTGCCGACTTGGGAAACCTGAAGATTTAGAACGTTCCGAAGGCTGGGATTTAGGCTTGCGGGTATTGATCGGCAAGCAACAAGCCGTGGTCTCGTCATCTGGTCTTGGCGCCAACGCATTGTCAGAACTTGTAGACCGTGCCGTCGCCATGGCGCGTGCAGTTCCAGAAGATGCCTACGCGGGTCTCGCCGATCCAGACCAGCTTGCAACAGACATTCCTGACCTGGATGAATTCGATCCAAGCGAGCCCAGTGCCGAACAAATGATTGAAATGGCGCAAGCCTGCGAAGATGCGGCTCGCGCCGTTAATGGCATCACTAATTCTGAAGGTGCAGAAATCAGCTTTGGGAAGTCCGTTGTATATCTCGCAGGTACCAATGGCTTTAACGGCATGCGACAAGGATCGCGTTTCTCATTGGGTGTCAGTGTCGTTGCTGGTGAAGGCACCATGATGGAGCGGGATTACGATTACACATCTGCTGTTTGGCTGAGCGATCTGGATGATCCCGCAAAGATTGGCGCGCAAGCCGGCGAAAACACGATAAAGCGCTTAAATCCACGCAAGGTAGATAGTGCGCAGGTCCCTATTGTTTACGCACCGCGCGTTGCATCATCGTTGGTGGGGCATTTTACGGGTGCAATCAACGGGCAATCAGTGGCGCGCGGCACGACCTTCCTGGCAGACATGATGAATGGCCAGGTCTTTGGTGAGAATATCGTGATCGTTGACGATCCTCTTAGAAAGCGCGGATTGCGCTCCAAACCCTTTGACGGCGAGGGGGTCGCGACTAAGACACGCAATATTATTGATGGTGGTATCCTGACAACCTGGATTCTTGATCTAGCCACATCCCGACAGTTAGGGCTGGAAACAACAGGCCACGCATCGCGTGGCACAGACGGACCGCCAAGCCCATCAACGACAAACGTTCACATGACTGCAGGCAATGTATCAAAAGAAGATTTGATCGGTGCGATTGATAATGGCTTCTATGTCACCGAACTAATCGGCATGGGCGTGAATGGCGTCACCGGTGATTACTCAAGAGGAGCCGGTGGATTTTGGATAGAGAATGGCGAAATCGCATATCCTGTGAACGAAATCACGATCGCCAGCAATCTCAAGGACATGTTTAAGAATATGATGCCTGCGGATGATCTTACCTTTAAGTTCGCAACGAACGCCCCGACACTACGCATCGACGGCATGACAATTGCGGGAAAATAGGCTCAGGAATTCGCATCCTCGCGCATTGGCCCCAGCGATTTAGCGTGGTATTGTCCGCGCGGGTGCAACATGGGGCGCAAAGCCTTGGAAAATAACTACGAAATCGAAACGCATCAGCACGTACCGACAGGCCTTCTGATAAAGCGCCTGGTGCGCGATAACCTGCGCCATTATTGGCCGCAACTGACGCTAGCCTTGTTCTGCATGGCCATTGTTTCCGCAACAACGGCCTTATCCGCCTATTTAATGGAACCTATCGTCAACGATGTCTTCATCGCAAAGAATGAGGATATGCTTTTCTGGGTTTCTGGCGCAGTCTTGGTCACTTTCATTGCCAAAGGTTTCGCCAGCTATGGGCAATCCGTCCTGATGGCATTTGTTGGTTTGCGTATCGTTGCTGACAACCAAACACGCCTATACCGACATCTCATCAGTATGGACTTAGGCTTTTTCCATTCAATTTCATCTGGCCGCTTGGTGTCGCGTTTCTTGATCGACGTCAACCATATGCGCGTTGCCGTGTCGAACGCCCTCACAGGGTTCGGCAAGGACCTTATGTCGCTCATCGCCCTCGTCGCGGTAATGTTTATCCAGGACTGGGAATTAGCTGCCATTGCCTTTTTTGTATTCCCAGTAGCCATCTATCCAATTGTGCGCCTAGGCAGACGAACCCGCAAAGTCACGGCAAACACGCAAGAAGAAATGGGGCTGTTTACTGCGATACTAGATCAGAGTTTTCAAGGTATCCGCGTTGTAAAAGCGTATGGCATGGAAGCCTATGAAACGAGCCGCGTTTCTGTTTTAGTCGAGCGTATTTTTAAACTAACGATAAAATCTGCCCGTATCCGGGCCGCATCCAGTCCCATCATGGAAACTTTGGGCGGCATAGCTGTCGCCATCGTCATCATGTATGGCGGATACCGGGTGATCCACGACAACCTGGACCCCGGTTCATTCTTTTCATTCATCACGGCATTGCTGCTGGCGTACGAGCCGATGAAGCGATTGGCTAATTTAAATGCATCTCTGCAAGAGGGCCTCGCCGGGGCGCAACGCCTATTCGCACTTCTGGATACCGAAAGCGGTATTCAGGAACGACCAGCCGCAAAGGCACTTTCTGTACCCGTCGCGGGGACGATAAAACTTGATCAAGTACGGTTCTCTTACGGGTCAGAAGATCAACCTGCGTTGAAACAGATTGATATGCATATCGCTGCCGGCAAAACGGTTGCATTGGTCGGGCCATCGGGTGCTGGAAAATCTACGATTTTAAACCTTATTCCCCGTTTTCATGACGTTGATGAAGGCACCATTACGATTGACGGCATGGATGTCCGAGATGCAACGTTCGAGAGCCTGTACGCCAACATTTCGCTAGTAAGTCAGGAAGTCACCCTCTTCGACGACACCGTTCGTGCCAACATTGCGTATGGTAAGCTCGATGCATCTGAAGAAGAAATTACCAACGCCACTCAACACGCTGCGGCTCTTGATTTCATTAAAGAGTTGCCGCATGGCTTCGATACAATGGTTGGAGAGCGCGGCTTGAAACTCTCCGGAGGTCAGCGCCAGCGACTAGCCATTGCCCGTGCGATCCTCAAGAACGCACCAATTTTATTATTAGATGAAGCCACATCGTCATTGGATACAGAGTCTGAGCGTCACGTTCAGGACGCCTTGGATCATTTGATGAAAAACCGTACGACCCTTGTTATAGCACATCGCCTTTCAACCATCGTTGATGCAGATATCATTTACGTTATTCAGGACGGACGGATCATTGAGACGGGGTCGCATAGCGAACTTATCGCAAAAGGTGGTGCCTATGATAAACTGTACGCATTACAATTTGCTGCTGAGGCTGAAGATTCAATAAGCACTGAAAAAGGCTGAGCCCTCGTGCGTGCGTTTAAAGTTCTAATAAAGAAAATTTTAAAAAGCGATGCCGTTATGTTCTCTGCTTGCTGGCTCGCTGCGCAGTATATGCGCCTAGCCTGGTATAGTGGCCGATGGGAAATAAAGGGCAAAGAGAATATCGATAAGCTTTATGATGCTGGGAAACCGTGCATTGTATGCCTTTGGCACGGGCGGTTATTGATGTCGACGTTTGGCTGGCAGCGAGAAAAATCGCTCAAGATGTTAATCAGCGCCCATCGCGATGGCGCGCTTATCGCCAACATAGTTAAGCATGTAGGGATCGATCATATCACGGGGTCAACATCCAAAGGCGGCACAGCGGCTCTACGCAACGCACTCCGAAGCTTGAAAGCCGGAGAGTACGTTGGCATTACGCCTGACGGCCCCCGCGGTCCACGGATGCGTATTTCTACAGGTGTTATGAGTCTTGCTAAATTATCTGGCCTGCCAATCGTTCCTATTACCTTCAGCGTAAAGCGAGGGAAATGTTTTAGGTCTTGGGATCGTTTTTTACTCGCGTATCCATTCTCACGTGGCGTCATTCAATGGGGAGAACCAATGGTTGTTCCAAAGGATGCGGATCAACAGGCATTAGCCGCCCTGCAAGAACGCCTTGAAGAACAGATGAACACTCTAACCTACAATGCTGATATCTATATTGGGCGTGATCCGGTTGAACCTGCCGCACCCATTCGGCGTGCAAAATGATCTTATCGCTTTACCGCCTCGCAACATCCATCGGTGCACCGCTTATTTCGATGTACCTCAAAAAACGCCTTAAGCGCGGCAAAGAAGATGCAACGCGCTTCAATGAGCGCTTGGGCCGCCCCGAGATTGAACGCCCTGAAGGACATTTGATCTGGATGCATGGCGCAAGCGTTGGCGAGTCGTTATCCATGTTGCCTGTTATTGCCGAAATCGTATCTCGTGCAAATGCTCCGAGCGTCCTTGTCACCACGGGCACCGTGACGTCGGCGAGGTTAATGCGCGAACGGCTACCAGAAGGTGCAATTCATCAGTTCGTGCCTGTCGATAGCCTGCCTTATGTTTTGAATTTTTTAGATCATTGGAAACCAAATGTCGCGCTTTGGTGGGAATCTGAATTATGGCCTAATTTAATTACCGAAACGCATCACCAAAACATCCCAATGATTTTGGTAAACGCCCGGATGTCACCCCCTTCATTTAAGCGGTGGCAGCGTTGGAAACGTTTTGCGCAGTTATTACTTGGTAGTTTTGATCTTGTCCTCGCTCAGTCAGATACTGATGTGAGCCGGTTTGAAGCTCTTGGGGCGAAGCATGTCGAACGCATGGGAAATATGAAATTTGCTGTACCACCACTGCCTTGCGATGAAGGCACGCTTGCTGAAATCCGATCCCGCGCCGGGCTCAGGCCAATGTGGTTGGCTGCAAGCACACACGCTGGCGAAGAAGAAATCGCATTACATGTGCACCAGCATGTCAGTAAACAAAGCCCACAGCTTTTAACAATCATCGCGCCAAGGCACCCTGACCGTGGTGCAGAAATTGCAGAAATGCTCCGAGAAAAGGGTGCCATCGTTTCAGTTCGATCTAACAGTGAACCCATCACACCTGATACAATGATCTACCTGGCTGACACGATGGGTGAGTTAGGTTTGTTTTTCCGGCTGGCCCCTATCGTGTTCATGGGGAAGTCTCTTGTCCCTGCAGGCGGACAGAATACCATCGAGCCCGCGCGATTAGGCAGCGCAGTGATTACAGGGCCGCACTACTGGAACTTTGATGAAATCACACAATTGATGGTCGATGCGAGTGGCCTTGAAGTGGTCAACGACGCCGATGGCCTGGCCCAAGCCGTCGCACGTGACCTCGCCGAACCTGCCGTGGCGCAGGCTCGTGCAGAAGCTGCCCACCGCTTTGCTGAAAAAGAATCTCAAGTGCTCGAATTGTTTATGGATCGCATCTCGCCGTTATTGGATGCCGCCGAGGAGACGATCCGTGCGCGCCCCTGAGTTTTGGCATAACAAAGGAGGTATTCTCTCCTTTGTGCTCTCACCATTTGGCTGGATCTATAGCGCCATAACATCAATGCGGGCGGCAGCAAAACCCACATGGGCCGCGCCAATTCCTGTTATTTGCATCGGCAATGTGGTTATGGGTGGTGCAGGTAAGACATTAGTCAGCATCGATCTTGCTGAACGCCTTAAAGCAAAAGGCCAGAACCCTCATATCATCATGCGAGGTTATGGAGGGGGCATGAATGCGCCCACCAAAGTTGACCTTAACCTCCACAACGCGAACGATGTTGGCGATGAAGCTTTGCTCTTAGCCCGCACAGCACCAACCTGGGTGGGCGCCCGGCGCGCCGACGTCGCAAAGCATGCGACCGAAGACGGCGCATCCGTACTCATCATGGATGATGGCTTTCAAAATCCGTCTCTTGCGAAGGATTTAAGCTTGCTTGTCGTTGATGCCGAATATGGATTTGGTAATGGTCGTGTATGTCCTGCGGGGCCATTACGCGAGCCTATTAAAAACGCTGCATCACGCGCACATGCGGTTATTTCGCTTGGGGGCTCATTATCAGAGAATGTGATGAATTTACCTGCATTCGTTGGATACACAGAGCCGACATCAAACGCTACGGATATTCATGGGGAAAGGGTCGTCGCTTTTGGTGGTATTGGTCGCCCTGAGAAATTCTTTAATTCGCTTAAGGCTGCTGGTGCAGAACTCACTGAAACAATATCATTTCCAGATCATCATCCTTTCTCAGATGCCGAAATTAAAAATGTTCTGGCAAAGGCAAAAACTCAAAACAGCATCGCCATCACCACGGAAAAAGACTTCGTACGTATTCCCGCCGCCTTAAGGACTGACATTATGTCCTTTCCAGTACGACTGCGTTGGGAGCAGGCAGATGCGTTTGAGGGCTTTATTCTTGAACGTACAGGCTTAAGCTAGTCTGATGCTCCGTCCTGCAACACCATTTGAGACCTATGCACGCCATCCACTCGAAGCGATTGGTGCAACTTTAGTATGGAGTATTTTTCGTGTTCTTCCACTGAACTGGGCGTCAGCATTGGGGGGATGGCTCGCTCGGTCTATTGGCCCCAAGCTTAGATTAAATCGGCGCGCCGACCGCAATATCCGCCGCGCCTTTCTGGGCATACAAGATGATGCTGTTAATAAAATCATCCATGGCATGTGGGATAACCTTGGCCGCACTGTTGCCGAGTTTCCGCATCTCTCATCGTTCAAGTTCGATGGCGACAATCCCCGCATCCACATTAATGGGCACGCGCATCTCATGTCTTTTCGAGATGATGATAAGCCTGGGTTTTTCGTCAGCGCGCACATCGGCAATTGGGAGCTGGCACCCCTGACCGCTTTTGCACACGATGTGCCGTCCGTGTTTGTGTACCGGGAAGCCAACAATCGCTTGGTTGAGAAGCTCTATATGCGCGGCCGCAGTCTCTATAAGAATATGATGATCCCCAAAGGTGGTGAAGGGGCGAAGCAAACGATCAAAGCCCTAAAAGATGGCAAACATATCGGCGTCATGATCGATCAGAAAATGAATGATGGCATACCCGTGCCGTTTTTTGGTATTGAGGCCATGACCGCCCCCGCCGTTGCGCAAATGGCACTTCGCTTTAATTGTCCCATTCTCCCAGCACGGGTTATCCGTGAACAAGGTGCGAGATTCCGTGTAGATATTTCAGAACCAATCTATGCCAAGGATACTGGCAACAAGATCGATGATACCAAACAATTTATGACTGAAATAAATACTATTGTTGAAGGATGGGTACGCGAGCACCCTGACCAATGGTTATGGCTTCATAACCGCTGGCCGGATGCTTAACGCGGCATTTCACCTAACAGCACTTCTGGATCGATCGGCGTCGCATTATGGGTTACGCCAAAATGTAGATGTGGTCCCGTAGCACGGCCCGTCGCACCGACTGCGCCAATCACATCTCCCGCGGCGACGTACGCATCTTTGGTAACTTTTGCATCACTCAAGTGAATGTATACAGATCGCAAACCTAGTCCGTGATCGATAAGCACCGTTTTGCCATTAAAAAACATACCTGAATGAACAAATGCCACACGTCCTGCAGCAATAGCACGAACTGGCGACCCCGTTGGTGCCGCGACATCAGTGCCATAATGTGGACGCCGGGGCTTTCCATTCAAAACACGCTGCGAACCATAAACACCAGATAACCGGCCGATTACTGGCCAGCCAAAGCCGCTCAGATAATGTGGCGTGGAATCACTTGCGCGCTTCGCATCTGTTATCTGTGCTTTTTCTTTTGCAATGCGCGCAATAGCCTTGGGGTCTGGTGTCACTTTCTTTCCAGGCAGGCCATTGATGCGCTCAATTTTAAAGTCACGGTCGACAACATTAATTTCGCGCCGGACGATCTCGTTCCTCAAAGTAACTTCAAGATTTTTTATGCCTGCTGAGTCACGGCCAAAACCAATCAAAAAATGCCCTTCTTTAGACACAAGAACAGACTTTTTGTCCAAGGTGACGCGCGCCTGAGCATCGGTCTTGCCGAACATCAATCCGCCTTCAACCGCATGACCATCAAGAGACAATGGCACATTGGCATCTGCGCCAAACGACCACAGACATATTACGAGGGCAATCAAGCGTATCAAATGAGTGTTCCTTGTGGATCGTCCCCACCTTTAGGCGGTGATGGTTTACGTTTTGGGCGAGGTGCGATCTTTCCACCAATAATCCGGGCGGCTTCGCTGCCGTCTTTCAAGCGGATATTTACATCATCACCAGACTTCAAATTTTTAACCGATGTCAGAGGCTCGCCTGATGCACTTGTTATCAAGGCAAAGCCTCGGTCCAGCACCCGCTCATATGAAAAACTCTCAAGAAGCTGGATTACGTGGGCCAGCGATTTTTTCCGGTGCGCTAATTGAACCGTAACTGCGCGTGTTAAGTCTTCCGTCTCGCCTTTTAGACGCCGCCTCGCTTGTACGATCAATTGATTCGGCTTTGGAATACGTGTGGGGATTCGAGCACGGCGCTGACGGACACCGGCCCAAAGACCGTTCGAAAGCCGCTCAGTCCAGTCGTCCAGGCGCTGTGACGCATCTTCAATAACCCGACGGAGATTAGGCAACCCGCGGGATAAGCCTTCAACCTCACGCCGTGCAGCTTCTGTGTGTCGCCGAACGGCACGGATCATACGACCTTCACAATCTGCAACCTGCGCCATAACGTCATAACGCACCGGCACGGCCATTTCTGCAGCAGCCGTCGGCGTTGGCGCACGCTGGTCCGACGCCAAATCGATCAACGTCCAATCCGTCTCGTGGCCAACAGCGGAAATTAATGGAATGAAACTCTCAGCTGCAGCTCGAACCACAGCCTCTTCATTGAAAGCCCACAAATCCTCGAGTGAGCCGCCGCCGCGCGCAACAATCAAAAGATCCGGGCGGGGCACATTGCCACCCTCTTCCATCGCATTAAACCCACGAATAGCCGATGCAATTTGATCTGCTGCCCCATCACCCTGAACCAGAACCGGCCAAACCAAAACATGACGTGGGAATCGATCATTAAGACGATGCAAGATGTCACGAATAACGGCACCCGTTGGCGATGTGACAACGCCGATGACATCAGGCAGATAAGGAAGGAGTTGCTTTCGGGACTCGTCGAATAATCCTTCGGCTGATAATGCACGCTTTCTGTCTTCGAGGAGCTTGAGAAGTGCGCCCTCTCCCGCCAACTCCATTGTTTCAACGACAAGTTGGTATTTCGATCGCCCGGGGTAGGTCGTTATCCGACCTGTGGCAATCACCTCCATACCGTCTTGAGGCTGCATACCAAGGCGTGCAGCGGTGCCACGCCAACAAACGCCATCCATCAACGCGCCGTCGTCTTTCATCGCGAAATATAAGTGCCCCGAAGCAGCGCGCTTAAAGCCGGAAATCTCACCTCTGATACGGACACGCTGAAAGGCACCTTCGACCGTCGATTTGACGAGGCCTGAAACTTCCGTCACGGAAAAGACCGGGACATTGTCAACGTTCATGTCGATAGGAGTATCATCATTCATGACTAGACTGTATGTCTTAACATTGAGGCGATGACAACCGCCGAGATTCCGTGCACAAACTACCTATGATCTGCGTTTGAAGGAGTGAGATAGATGAAAGTTTTATTAGTCGGTGGTGGCGGTCGCGAACATGCGTTGGCCTGGGCTATATCGAAGTCTCCTAAACTCACCAAATTATATGCGGCACCAGGCAATGCTGGCATCGCCAATTGCGCTGAATGCATTGACGTTTCTGCAGAAGATGTTCCAGCCATTTGCAAGGCTGTTAAAGAACTCGGGATCGAATTCGTCATCGTTGGCCCAGAAGCGCCTTTGGTCGACGGCCTGGCAGATCGTGTCGAAGCCATGGGCATTCCAGTGTTTGGTCCCTCTATGGCAGCGGCAGAGCTTGAAGGTTCTAAAGGCATGATGAAGGACCTGCTCGCAAAATACAACATTCCCACCGCTGACTATCAGCGCTTTGATGAACCGGATGCTGCCAAAGAATATATCCGCATTAAGAACCACCCTGTTGTTGTTAAGGCAGATGGCTTGGCCGCAGGTAAAGGCGTGATCTTGAGCCATACCTTGAACGAGGCCTACGCTGCCGTTGATCAAATCATGATAGAAGAAGCATTTGGTAACGCTGGCCAAGAGATCGTTATTGAAGAGTTCCTGATTGGTGAAGAAGCCAGTTTCTTTGCCCTTTGCGATGGCATTCGTGCAATTCCAATGGCCGGAGCGCAAGATCACAAACAAGTTCACGATGGAGATCACGGACCTAATACAGGCGGTATGGGGGCCTATACACCAGCGCCCGTCTTGGATGATGCCATGCAAAAACGCATCATGGACGAGGTTATCAACCCGACTGTCGAAGCCATGGCAAAAGAGGGCAAACCCTATAAGGGCGTACTGTTTGCCGGTCTTATGATTGGCGAAGAAGGCCCAAAGGTCATCGAGTTCAATTGCCGCTTTGGTGATCCTGAATGCCAGCCAATTATGGCGCGCCTTAAGTCAGATGCTTTGGAGATGCTATTGGCATCAGCGCAAGGTAATCTCGATAAGTTAAAATTAAAATGGGATCCACGTGCCGCAATGACTGTTGTTCTCGCTGCTGAAGGTTATCCCGGGCGCTATGCAAAAGGCACACCAATCAATGGTGTCGAGGATGCTGATGCGATTGAGGACGTCATGGTTTTCCATGCAGGCACGGCATTGGATGACAACGGGCAACTGGTCTCCAACGGTGGGCGTGTTCTCGGTGTTACAGCCCTCGGAGATACCGTCGAAGATGCACAAAAATTAGCGTATAAAGCCGTAGATACCATCGATTGGCCCAAGGGCTTTTGCCGCCGTGACATTGGATGGCGCGCCATCGGTCGATAATCGAGTAGCGAACAGATACCTGACTGACTATATCCATAAGCAAACAACCATAATGCGAGGAAATATTCATGGATGAGAAAATACTAATCGAAATTCAAGCGGACGCGTTCCGTGGGCTTGTGAAGCACCTGCAAAAGCGAACTGATACCCAAAATATCGATATTATGAATACTGCCGGATTCTGCCGAAACTGCTTGGCCAAATGGCTCGTCGCCGCTGCTGAAGCGCGCGGGGAAGAGCTTTCTAATGATGAAGCACGTGAGATAGTTTATGGGATGCCATACGGTGAGTTCAAAGAAAAGCATCAGAAGCCTGCTTCTGATGAGCAGAAAGCCAAGTTCGACGCCACACGCTCCCTCCATGCCGATATCTCTGGCCATAACTAAGCATGGATAATCTACCACCACCGATGGCGGCCCGGCGACCTGACTTCTGGCAAAACTCTGGCTTTGGGTTACTGGCTCGTGACCCACAGGGGCACCTGACAATCACGGACGATTTCTTACGTGCATACTTGGCGCGGCCTGAAATCGCGCCAGTCGAAGAGTCATGCGCAAAAGAGCGCGCGCTCCATGCGTCTTTATTAGCAGAGCCCAAACGCGCCGTAAGCGCCGATGATATCGCTGTGCTTGAAGACCCTGATGGGCGAGAGAATTACGAAGTGTTGATCGACTTTCGTGACCGCCTGATTGCAGCAGACACCATCGAAGGCTGTTACTTAAATGTATTCCGAGAAGGTGATGTCCGGATTGCCCCCATCTTTCTAGATCAGATGACACAAGTTATCATGCGTGCCGTCATTGATGGTACTGACGATCCATTTCGTGCCCGTGCAGCTGAACTATTTTTCCGCGAACAAACTGTGACCGTGCATGAAGGCGCTATTTTGTCTGGCGATTTCGAAACTGTGGAAATGCTCGCGAGCACGGGTGGTATGGGCGCAATTGGTGGACTTTTGGTTGAAGGCGGCATCAAGCCGCGCCAGGTAGACCTCGATGTGATGCAAACCGAGAATGCCCATAAATATTGGCAGCGTGATGAGCGTCACGACATGGTCATCGACCTTAGCTTTACGCGTCCAGGCTTGGATGCGTTGGCCCGAGTGATGGAGGGATGGGTTCTGCATTTTACTGGTGCAGAAGTCTCAATCCAGCCTGTGCAAAAAATTACGGATGAAAAATGGGTGTGGCATATCGGTCTGGATGTTGAATCCAGTGCGATCCTGAACGATCTATATAACGACAAAGACGTGGATGAGGATCAGCTCGAAAGATTGCTGACCTTATTTCGTATGGACTTTAAAGATCCAAGCTTGATGCAGCCTGATATTGCGGGACGCCCTGTCTATCTAGGTCTTGCGATGAATGAAAAAAAGCGCCTGCGTATGAAGCCGCAGAACTTGCTCGTCAGCTTACCACTCGCAGCAGAGGCTTAACGCCGCGCCTTAAAGAACTGCTTTAGCATTTGTGCCGCGTAACTTTCCATCACACCGCCAACCACCTCAGGGGCGTGATGGCAGGTTGTGTGTGAGAAGACACGTGCTCCGTGCTCAACACCTCCACCTTTAGGATCATATGCCGCGAAGACTAAACGGCATACGCGGGCCAGTGAAATTGCCTGAGCGCACATCGCACAAGGTTCAAGGGTCACATATAAATCACAATCTATAAGCCTTGGAGACTGTAGGTTTGCAGCGGCTTCGCGTATTGCCAATACTTCTGCGTGTGCAGTTGGATCATTAAGTTCCTCGATACGGTTTCCTGTCGACGCAAGCGCACGACCATCCGGTCCGACGATAACTGCACCAACAGGAACCTCTCCCCGTGTAGCTGCTTGGCGCGCCTCATCTAAGGCTAAAACCATCATTTCCATATCGCGTTTACTCATGCCGTATTGGTGCCGCTCAAACCGGCAATGGTCAAGGTTGCTTGACTTTTTAGAGTCTGGGCTTCACCACATGGCCATGACAAATAATGATCAGAAGAAGAATAACGGCGAGCGGATCGCGAAAGTCATTGCACGAGCCGGATTGTGCTCGAGGCGAGACGCGGAACGCTGGATTGAAGCTGGACGTGTTGAGCTTAATGGCAAGAAGCTCATGACACCGGCATGTGTGGTCACCGCACAAGATATCATCGTCGTTGATGGCAAGGCATTGCCGGACAAAGAACCGACACGGATGTGGCGCTACAACAAGCCTGCAGGCCTTGTGACATCTCATAAAGATCCACAAGGAAGAAAGACTGTATTTGAAGCCTTACCTTCATTTCTTCCACGGGTTATTTCAGTGGGCCGGCTTGATTATAATTCTGAAGGGTTATTGCTGCTGACCAACGATGGCGAACTGGCCAGAAAACTTGAGTTGCCCGATACGGGATGGACACGTCGTTACCGCGTTCGCGTGCATGGCAACGTCGAAGCCACTGAACTCACCAAACTCAGCAATGGTGTAACCGTTGATGACGTCAAATATGGCTCAATTATTGCCAATTTTGATAGTCGAACGGGTGCCAATGCCTGGATGACCGTGATCCTCAAAGAAGGTAAGAACCGCGAAATCCGCAAAGTCATGGAACATATTGGCCTCACCGTAAACCGGCTTATCCGAACCGCTTACGGGCCATTCCAGATTGGCAGTCTTGAGCAACGCGATGTAGACGAAGTTCGACCTAAGTCACTTCGTGATCAAGTTGGTATGTTTCTAAAATGAGTTTGCTATGAGGATCGTTGGTGGCGATTTTCGTGGACGACGCCTCCTCGCACCTGAGGGTTACGATGTCAGACCAACATCAGACCGGGCACGGGAAAGTATATTTAATATCTTGATGCATGCGTCATTTGCTCCTGATCTCAAGGGCGCCTCAGTCATCGACGTTTTTGCCGGGACTGGCGCACTTGGGCTCGAAGCCATGAGCCGGGGCGCTGAGCCTGTCACATTCATTGAAATTAATGATCATGCTCGTGCCTGCATCCTAAAAAATGCTGGAACCATGGGGAAAGGCCGAGCCGTCACTGCATTGCGCCTGGACGCAACAAAAATGCCACCGCCGCCCCGGATAGCCGCTTGTCCCGCCAAAGTCGCATTTTTGGATGCACCTTATGAGCACGAGGTTTCTGGCCCAAGCTTATTGTCATTACTGTCTCGAGGATGGGTTGGGCCTGGCAGCCTTTGTGTCGTTGAAACACCTGCTGCACGGACATTGGAAGCCCCGCGTGGATTTTCACTTGAGGATCAACGCACATACGGCAAAGCCTTAGTGAGTTTTCTTATCGTCGACGATTAACTCAACGTCGCCCGAAGAGTTTCTCAATATCATTCAGTTTTAGTGTCACATACGTCGGTCGACCGTGACTACATTGCCCCGAATGTGGCGTTGCTTCCATTTCCCGTAGAAGCGCATTCATCTCTTCACTCGTTAATCGACGCCCCGCGCGAATAGAGCCATGGCACGCCATCGTTGCGCACACATCATCAATCCGCTTTTCAAGCGCGATAGCACCATCGTACTCGGCAAGGTCATCAGCCAAGTCGCGGATCAGGCCCTGAACATTGGTTTCTCCCAATATTGCAGGAACTTCGCGGACGGCAACAGCACCTGTCCCAAAAGCTTCAATCGCCAGGCCCAATTCAGCCAATTCCTCAGCGCGTGACAAAAGCCGATCACATGCAGGCTCGTCCATCTCGACGACTTCGGGAATAAGCAAAAGCTGACGTTGCACGCCACCTTGCGCCATAGCTGCCTTGATCTTTTCCTGGGTGAGCCGCTCGTGTGCAGCATGCTGATCCACAACAACAATTCCGTCCGCAGATTGCGCAACGATATACGTCTCATGGAGTTGAGCGCGCGCGACACCCAAAGGATAATCCGGCGCAGGCCCCGCTGGCGTGTTGTCACCGTAAGGTTCCATACGTGCGGTCGGTGCTGCGTCTAAACCATCCAAAGGACGATAAAAGTCTTGTGAACGATCGGACAAACCTTGTGGGATATGCGTGTTAGGGCGATATCCATAACTGCCGCCACTCGTCCCGCCACTCATTGGCAAACTACCTGGGCGGAATGCACCAAGTGCACCATCTGCAACTGTACTTGAAGCACGATGGCCCGCTTCTGCCAATCCATGCCTGAGCGCACTAACAATCAAACCGCGCACCATTGCTGCATCTCGAAAGCGCACTTCAGTTTTAGCAGGGTGCACATTGACGTCTACTTGCCGTGCTGGGATTTCCAGGAAAAGCGCCAATAAAGGATGCCGATCAGATGCTAAAAACTCACGGTAAGCCCCTCTGATGGCCCCCATTAAAAGTTTGTCTCGAACAGGACGACCGTTAACGAACAGAAATTGCATCGCGGCGTTGCCACGGTTTAACGTCGGCACACCGGCATATCCCGTTAACCTCGCCCCTTCCCGTTCTGCATCGATGGGAAAGGCATTGGCCCTAAAATCTTTCCCCATAATCGCGCCCAGACGCTCAAGGCGTGCGTCGAAAAGATCGCCCGTCGCAACGGCCAATTTCAAGACGTCCCGCTTCCCATCATTAAGCGAAAAGGCAATTTCGGGATGCGCCATCGAAAGACGCTGTAAAACTTCCAGAATACGTGACTGCTCAGTTCGAGGTGTCTTTAAGAATTTAAGTCGGGCCGGCGTTGCATAAAACAGATCACGAATTTCAATCCGCGTGCCGGACGTCAGGGCAGCTGGCTCGGGGGGTGTAATACGTCCGCCCTCAACCTGTATAACCCACGCACCATCATTACTTGCCGTGCGACTTGTGATCGACATGCGACTGACAGCACCGATTGAAGGGAGTGCCTCGCCCCGGAATCCTAATGTTGAGATTGTCATCAGGTCCTCATCTGGTAATTTTGATGTCGCATGCCGCTCGACAGCCAACAATAGTTCATCTGACGTCATACCAGAGCCATCATCTATCACAATGATCGACGTTTGCCCGCCGTCGCGAATTGAGACTTCAATCCTTCGCGATCCAGCATCAATTGCATTTTCAACGAGTTCTTTAACAGCGGACGCAGGGTTCTCAACAACTTCACCCGCAGCAATGCGGTTGACCAAAGTTTCTGGGAGTCTGCGAATAGTCATCGGTCACACATCCGTCTGATCGATGCGATGACCGGCGCCAACGATGATGTTGGTAAACTGTCGCCTTGCACCATCGGCCGGATACCGCCACTTAGCCGTTTACCAAGTTCGACACCCCATTGGTCAAAGGAATTGATCCCCCAGATCGCACCGGCAATAGCAGTTTTATGCTCATAAAGCGCAATCAATTTGCCAAGGATTTGAGGGCTCAGTTCCTTGTACACCAATAAGGTCGATGGACGATTGCCGGGGTGATGACGATGCGGCTCGTTTATGTTCTCAAGACCAAAAGCAAGTGCGTCCGCTTGTGCCAACGCATCGGCAAGCAGCAAGCCGTGTGACCTCTCGTCACCAGTCGGCGCACAGGCAGGAATAAGAAAATCTATCGGTGCCGGCGTCGTACCCTGATGCATTTGTTGAAAGAATGCATGCTGAACATTAACGCCAACACCCCCAAAAACGACGGGCTGCGTTGGGTAATCAACAACGAGGCCATCGTGTGTCACACGCTTGCCATTGCTTTCCATTTCCAGCTGCTGCAAATGCGAAATCAAGATCGCCAAACGTGTATCGTACGGCGTACATGCTTCGGCTTGATAGCCAAGGAAACTGGCGTTCCATACTGTCAGCAATGCCATAATGACAGGCGCATTTTGAGCTAATGGTGCACTCAACGCATGTTCATCAATCTCGCGTGCACCGTCGCGCATCGCAGAGAAAACAGGCCAGCCATAAGCAAGCGCAACGGGCAAGCCCACGGCAGACCACAATGAATAGCGACCGCCAACCCAATCATACATTGGGAACATACGGTCGTTTTTTATGCCAAACTTTGCCGTCTCATCCAGATTTGCACTGACACCAACAAAATGCTCAACCCACTCATCGCCAATACGATCCTGCATCCATACTTTCGCGCGCCTAGCATTCAGCGTGGTTTCAAGCGTTGTGAACGATTTTGAGATCACAATGATCATAGTGCTGGATGGATCAAGTCCATGAAATGCGCGCTTAAACGCGATCCCATCAATATTACCGCACACCCTCACATCGAGTTTTTCATCCGTATCATCTTTAAGTGCATCAAGCGCCAACGCCGGGCCAAGTTCAGAGCCACCAATACCTATTGCGACAACACTCTTAAATAAGCCGCCAGCAGCTGTTTTAATCTGCCCCTGATGAACACCGTCAACGAATGCTTGGAGATGTTGGCTGCCAGCATCAACAACATCAGAAATTTCTTGATGATTCGATTCATAGCCTCGACTAGCAGTATGAAGTGCGGCACGCCCTTCTGTGCTGTTGACGAGGTCTCCTGACGTCATGCGTCTCATAAAATCGGAAACACCAGCCGTTTCTGCAAGTTTTACAAGTGCATCGAAAACGTTCGCGTCAACACGCTGACGTGCAAAATCCAGATAAAGATCGCTAAGATCTAGTGAGAAGCTTTCAGCACGACCAGCGTCAGCGGCGAACATCGCACTGACCGTTTCGCCTTGAATTCGATCACGAGCACTTAAAAGCTCATGCCAAGCCACTGTTTGAGAGATCAAAGACATGGAAACTTGTAACAAAAGTGGACGCGCCACACCACACCGCAAACGCGTTTTAGGCGATTTCTCGCTTAATCTGTGGCAACAACACCTTGCGGGCGCCCTGCGATGACAAAACTGAGGTTCTTTGGTTGGAATAATGAAGCAGCAACTCGTTTCGCATCAGACAATGTAACGGCGTCAATAAATCCGTTCCGATTATCAATATAATCAATTCCCATGCCTTCTTCTTGTATCCCAACTAACATATCTGAAATCGCCGACGAAGACGCGAAGCGAAGCGGATAAGCACCTGTAAGATAGGTTTTCGCATCGTTCAATTCGTCTTGTGTGGGGCCGTCTTCGGCAAACTTTTCCCAGACATTGCGGACCGTATCTAAGGTTTCAGCCACCCGCTCATTCGCAGTTCCTGCGCCACCCATAACTGCTGCACTCGCATCTAATGGCATCAAATATGTATAGACCGAATATGCGAGGCCTCGCTTTTCACGCACCTCTTCATATAAGCGAGACACGAAACCGCCGCCGCCCAGAATATAATTGAGGACATATGCCGTATAAAAATCCGGACTGCTTCTGGCAATGCCAGGCTGTCCAAACTGAATAGAACTTTGGCCTACATCCAAATCAATAACTTTAACGGCGCCTGTGAGCTGTGGTGTCGTTTTTGCCAACGCCCATGATGTCGTTGAGTTCGGAAGTTCTGCAAAAGTTGCATCCAGATACGTCTTGAGCGTTGCCGGATCAATATCACCAACAACGCCAATAATTAAATTGTCACGTACAAGCCTTGTTGCAACGAATTGACGCATATCATCAGGCGTCACCGACATTAGGCTATTTACAGTGCCAAGCGTTGGCCTTGCGTATGGATGACCGGCAAACGCCATCTCAAACATTTCCTGGTTAGCAAGGTGAGATGGATCTTCTTCACTCTGCTTAATGCCCGATATAATCTGCGCCCGAATTCTTGTCAGCGGCGTGTCATCAAATCGAGGCGACGTTAAAGCCAAGCGTAGATATTTAAACGCATCATCCCGGTGCTGATTTAGGGTTCTCAATGTACCTCGAAATGAATCTCGACCCGCATTGAAACGCAATGTGATAGATCTATCATCAAGCGCTTTCTGAAACGCGTTGCTCTCCATATCACCCGACCCCTCATCAAGGGTGGATGCAACAAAATGGGCGAGGCCTTCTTTTCCATCCGGATCTAACGCAGCACCGCCGCGGAAAGATAATTTAAGCGTCGTGATTGGATTCGAATGATCACGTATAAGCCACGCCTCAATGCCGCTATCGCTCACAACGCGTTCAACTTCAACGGCATGGGCCGACTGAGGCGCAGCAATAGTCAAAAAAACGGTCGCCGCAATGGAAATAGCTACGTGCTTTAATGCAGTTTTCATCGTCATTTTTTCCATTAGCTTTGCGGCTTTGCGAGAAGTTCAGCCGTTACATGATGCTTGCCCTCAAGAACGGCTTTTGTGGCAAGCAAAGCTGTCTCGGGTGTCACTTCAGAAATTCTATCAAGCCAGCCTTCAACACTTTCAATCGTGCCACCGCTTGTCAGCGCAACGCCGAATACTTGAGCAGCAGTACCAAAATCATCTTTTGCAAACACAGCGTTATTGCGCATGCGTTCAATCGCGCCATCAACTTCTTCTTTGCTGACACCTTCATTTAAAACACGAGTAATTTCGTCCATCACTATCTTTTCAATCAATGCCATATCGACACCTGGCTTGGGTGCGGCATACACACCAAACGTCGACGGGCCTAACTCATCAGCGCCATAGAAAGACCCAGCGGATAGTGCAATCGCATCCTCTAAGACCAGCTTCTTATGCAAGCGACTAGAGGGGCCACCGCCAATAATCTCGGATACGACCTGCAAAGCGTGCGCGTGTTCTTTCAGCCCGTGGTGGTAACTCGGTGCAATATAACGGCGGCTCCAGCTTGGTTGCGTAACACGTTCATGCTCCATTGTGAGACGACGGTCAGCACGTGCTGGCGGTTCTGTTGTTCGCTCGCGAGTGATATCTGGCCCACGCGGAATGGAACCATAATATTTTTCAGCCATTGGCTTAATATCAGCAACGTCAACATCACCCTCAACAATCAAGACCGCATTATTGGGCGCGTAGTAACGCTTGTAGAATGCAAGAATCCGATCAACATCAAGGGCACGAATTTCATGCTCCCACCCAATAACAGGGCGGCGATATGGATAATTCAGGAATAAAGCAGCCCTTATTTGTTCGCGTAATTGAGAACTTGGATTGTTATCTACGCGTGAGCGCCGTTCTTCTAGAACAACATCGCGTTCTGGTACAACCTGCTCAGCAGTAATACGCAAATTAGTCATGCGATCCGCTTCCATACGCATCACCATATCTAACCGGTCGCTAGCAATTGTCTGAAAATACGCGGTGTAATCATGCGATGTGAATGCATTTTCTTGTCCGCCATTTCGGGCGACAGATGCCGAGAAGGCACCCGGCTCCATATTCTTCGTTCCTTTAAACATCAGATGCTCAAGCAGATGAGCGATCCCGCTCTCACCGGGAGCTTCATCAGCGCCACCCACCTTATACCAGACCATATGACGCACGACGGGTGCACGATGGTTTGATATAACAACCACCTGCATCCCATTTTTGAGCGTAAACGTCTCAGGATTAAAAATATTTGCCTGCACCTTGGGTGCGAATGTCATCACAACCAAGAAGGACACCAGAACGATAGATTTTACATTATATATGAACATGAACGGATTTTGACGCGCTCAGCGACAAGATCAACGGAAAACAGGTCCGTTCACCAAAAGGTTACAAAGATTTAAAATTCAAGCAGGCCCTTTGTGGCGCGCTTTTTCTTCACCTGTGGTGTTTCACCATCCGTAATCGGATTTCCAAGAGCCTGATTCTCGCTAATACGCTGCTGTTCTTTTACTGCATCAACAACCGTGCCTTCGAATGGCTTATCATCAACCCAAAAAATCATCTTGTCCGCAAGACGCTGATCTTCTTTGGACAATAAATTTGTTTCCGCATTTACCACTTCTCGAATAGCTGGATTCGATTGTGCAGCGCCTGTTTTCGACATAATGGCGTTCAAGCCATCCGACAGATTCGGGTCACTCGGCACATTCTTCTGTAATCTCGGTGTTTGTTGCAACAAAGCAGCGCGCGCCTGATCCGATGGCGTGATTGCTTGCGGGCCACTTGAACCTGAGTTCGGAGGACGCAGCGAAAATTCTGGTGGCAAGCTCAGTGGTGGGCGCTGATAGACCACAAATTCATCAGGTGCTTCCTTAGAGCGACTCATAACTTTCTTTGCTGATTCGCAGGCACTCAGCACAACAACAACTGTTGCCAGCAAAGAAAAAGCGAGAATTCGTTGAAGTTTCATCAATACTGTCCATTTACCAGCAAGTTGAGCGACATCGCCTGAGTCTATGACGATTTACCCGGTTGGAACAAGGATTCCAATATCAACATCGCCGCACCAATGCAAATTCCTGAATCCGCAACGTTAAACGCGGGCCAATGATATCCCATCATATGGAAATCTAGAAAGTCCACTACGGCTCCAAATTGCACCCGATCTATGACATTGCCCAACGCCCCGCCAATGATCAAACCAAGTGCCAGCGCCGTAACCCGCGTCTCCACTTTGTACAGCCAAACCCCAAGCGCCACGACGATAAGGAGAGCAAGCCCCGTCAGCAAATACGGGCCATATTCATTTGCAGAACTAAACATGCCAAAGCTCACGCCTCGGTTCCATGCCAACACAATATTAAAAAACGACGTCACTTCAATTGAACGAGATGGCTGCATGACTTCATACAGTATCCACCATTTCGTCGCTTGATCAAAAACCAGTATGGATACAGCAATGATGACGCCAGTTATAAATAACCGGCGCCCTAATTGTTGCTGTTGCTCTTCTTTGGTCACGCAGCAGCCGGTGGGGCATGCCGAACAGCGTCGGCGCAACGGTTACAGACACTTGGGTGTTCGGCGTCAGAGCCCACTTCATCAAGAATTTTCCAGCAACGGTCGCACTTTTCACCCGATGCCTTCTCAACAACAATTGCGATGTCAGCAATGTCTTCATGTCTGTGAGCCGTATCTGGTGCATCCCCGTCAACGAAGGTGAATGCAGAGGTGATACAAAGCTCGGCTGGATCAATACCATCGATTGAGGCCCGAACATCCTCGTTGGCAAAGACTTGCGGATGCGCCTGTAAACTTGCACCGATCTCTTTATTGGCACGTGCAACTTCAAGAGCACCTGTAACAGCACGACGAAGATTTCTAACTGTAGACCACTTCGCCGCCAACGTTTCGTCATGCCAATCAGCTGGCACATCAGGGAAACCACGCAGATGCACAGAATTTTCAGTCGCCGTATCAGGATTTCGTGACAACCAGGCTTCTTCTGCAGTGAAGCAAAGGACGGGTGCGAGCCATGCTGTTAGATGATTGAATAACGTATCTAAAACCGTGCGCGCAGCACGACGCTCAGCACTATCTGTTCGCCCACAATAAAGTGCATCTTTTCGAACATCAAAATAGAACGCCGACAAATCAACGGTACAAAATGTGTGCAGCTCTGCAAAGAAAGGCTGAAAGTCAAAGTCATTGCAGGCTTTTCTCAGAGCGCCGTCCATTTCATGAATACGATGCAATACCCAACGCTCAAGCTCTGGGAGTTCTTTAACGTCAGTGATGCGTTCGCTGTCATCAAAATCGGACAAATTGCCTAACAAGAAGCGCAATGTATTTCTTAACCGACGATAAATATCCGCCTGTTGTTTGATAATTTCAGGGCCAATGCGGAGATCATCCGAATAGTCTGAGTTTACAACCCAAATCCGCAAGATATCTGCACCGTATTGATCAATAACGTTTTGAGGCGCTATCACGTTACCCAGCGATTTCGACATTTTCTGGCCGTCTTCTGCCATCACAAACCCATGGGTCAGAACGGCCTCATAAGGCGCACGCCCGCGTGTCCCGCAGCTTTCAAGTAAAGACGAATGGAACCAGCCGCGATGCTGATCTGAGCCTTCAAGATAAAGCGAAGCAGGCCAATCAAGCCCTTCCCATGGCCCATTCTCGAGGACGAATGCATGCGTGGACCCACTATCAAACCACACATCAAGAATGTCGGTAACTTGCTCGTAATCGTCAGCTTTATAATCTGCGCCCAAGAACCGTGATGGGTCTGAAGCAAACCAAGCGTCAGAGCCTTCTTCCTTGAAAATATCGACAACACGATCAAGCACAGCTTGGTCACGCAGCGGCTCACCCGTTTCTTTATTCACAAAGACTGTGATCGGCACGCCCCATGCGCGCTGGCGCGATACAACCCAATCCGGGCGATCTGCAATCATACCCCGTAAGCGCTTTTGTCCTGATGCCGGGACGAAGCGAGTGTCATCAATGGCGGCCAATGCGGTATCACGCAGACCATTTTTGTCCATTGAGATGAACCACTGTGCTGTATTTCTAAAGATCAGAGGCTTTTTAGAACGCCAGGAATGCGGATAACGGTGAACAAGCTTACCCTCACCCAAAAGTCCACCAGCCTCGCGAATGACTTCAGCGACACCGTCGTTACATTTGTACACGTGCTGTCCGGCAAACAAAGGCACATGCTCAAAATAGGTGCCGTCTTCAGAAACAGTTTGAGGGACTTCAACGCCGTTATCCATCCCGAGCACCCAGTCATCCGCGCCATGACCAGGCGCAATATGAACGATACCCGTACCTTCGTCCGTCGTTGCAAATCCAGCAGCCAATGCTGGAACATCAAAGTCATAACCTTGCCCGCGTAATGGGTGCGCGCAGATCGTGCCTGCCAACGTGGTACCTTTAAATGTCGATGTCACAGCGCTTTCAGTGACACCACATGCGCTTGAAAATGCCTCCAACAACGCCTCAGCTACAATCAATTTATCACCAACAGAGACCATGCTGTCTTCAGCGACCGCAGCGACTTCAATCGCAACGTAATCAATGTCTTTACCGTAAGCTACGGCACGGTTACCTGGCATCGTCCAAGGTGTCGTCGTCCAGATAACAATCTTGGCGTCAGTAATCGCATCGTTCTCCGTTTTAATAACCGGGAACCCAACATAGATCGTTGTCGACGTATGATCGTGATATTCAACTTCGGCTTCGGCCAATGCGGTTTTCTCAACCGGAGACCACATCACAGGCTTAGAGCCCCGATATAACGAGCCATCCATCAGAAACTTGCCAAGCTCACCAGCAATCGTCGCCTCAGCCGCATTTGTCATCGTGGTGTAGGGATTATCCCAATCACCCATCACGCCTAAACGTTTGAATTCTTCACGCTGAATATCGATCCAATGAGCGGCAAACTCACGGCACTCTTTACGGAATTCGACGATCGGCACAGCATCTTTATCAAGCTTTTTAGCACGGTATTTTTCTTCAATCTTCCACTCGATCGGCAAGCCATGACAATCCCAACCAGGGACGTAATAAGCGTTCTTACCCAGCATCTGCTGTGAGCGGTTGATGACGTCCTTCAAAATCTTATTCAAGGCATGGCCAATATGCAGATGCCCGTTCGCATAGGGAGGGCCATCATGAAGAATAAACTTCTCACGGTCTGCTGACATTTCAGTGCGGGCTTTCTCAAACCCAGTATTGTGCCAGTGCTCAAGCAATGCAGGTTCACGTTTCGGCAAACCAGCCTTCATCGGGAACTCGGTACTTGGCAGAAAAATCGTAGATTTATAATCGACAGTCATCGTTTTCGAACTTTATATTGTTTTCAAAATTTTACGCGCTTGCTCGCCATCAACGGCGATTTGTGCCTTTAAAGCATCCAATCCGTCAAATTTCTTTTCTTCACGGATGAGCTCCAATAGTTGGACCTGAACACGGTCACCATAAATATCTGCATTAAAATCAAATAAGTGTACCTCTAAACGAGGTGCTGCGCCCGCGAATGTAGGCCGCAACCCAAGATTTGCAACGCCATCTACCATCTTGCCGTCGGGTAATTGGGCACGAACGGCATAAACGCCGAACTTTGGATGAATATATCCTCCAAGCGCTACATTAGCTGTCGGAAATCCAATAGTCCGTCCGCGTTTGTCGCCATGTGCAACCCGTCCTGAGATCATGAATGGATGACCCAACACATCACACGCTGCCTTCATATCGCCAGCCGCCACAAGTTCCCGGACGCGGCTTGATGAATACAGTCCGCCCCCGTCGTCTGAAGCCGCAGCAACAACCGTGAATCCAAATCCAAGCTTCTGACCATCAGACAAGAGTATTTCACAACTCCCTTGGCGTTTATGGCCAAATTTGAAGTCATATCCTGCGACAAGGTGATGCACAGCCAGCACATCAACCAGGTAATCCGAAATAAAACTTTGGGCACTTTGTTGCGAAAACGTCATATCGAATTTCTGAGCCACCAAAAAGTCTACACCCAAATCTGCTATAGCATCTGCTTTAGCGCGAAATGGCGTTAACCGAAACGGCGGGGCGTCGGATTGGAATACTGCACGCGGATGAGGCTCAAACGTTAACACGCCCCATGGCAATGAAGCGGCCTTGGCAATTTTGCCAGCCTCAGCAATCACAGTCCTGTGGCCTTGATGCACACCATCAAAATTACCAACAGCAATGATCCCGCCTTGGTGGCACGATTCTATGGATAAAGCTTGTCTATAAATACGCATGACGAGGGAAAGTGTCAGTGACAGGCAAAACGGTCAAGACTCAACGCCTTTTACAAAGAAAAGGGCACCGTCAAAAACAGCGCCCTTTTTTCAAATCTTTATGGTTTCACGCTTATTTTTTACGCGATGGCACCATAATCAGAGCTTCGCCATCAATCACAACTTTTCCACCAACAATGCATTGGGTCTTGAGCTCAATAAACTTCTTTTCAGGGATGAGCTTAGTAATCGTGCAATGTGCTTCGACGGTATCACCAGAAAGAACTGGCGCTTTAAATTTCATTGTCTGGCTAACATAGATGCAACCTGGTCCAGGCAACTTGGTGCCAATAACCGTTGAAATGAAACTTGATGACAGCATGCCGTGTGCGATCCGACCTTTAAACATAGTCTCTTTCGCAAACTCATGGTTCAGGTGTACAGGGTTTGTATCGCCTGAAATACCTGCAAAGAGCACGATATCTGCATCCGTAATCGTTTTTGCAAACACATCGTGCATACCTTCTTCGAGGTCTTCAAAGTAGTAGCCGTGAAGTTTGTCTAGAGGGTTGGTCATTTGATCCATTCGGAAAATCCTTATACGATTCTATTAACGCATTCGCTTATGCAATAAATTATGTGCGGTGCAATATAAAGTGAGCCAATACCCATAGCAAGCAAGGCTTCATAGATAATGCAGAGCAACATAATGACAATTTTTTCTCGTTTCTTCCGACGTCCGCATCACCAATTGTTTTACTCATGTTTACTCATTTCACTTTTATCGGTGTCAATTGCACAGGCCGAGCCTCCAGAACTATCGCTGCCCATCGACTGCATTATCGGTGAAACATGCTGGCTCACCAATTTTGTCGACCGGGACCCCGGGCCTAAGCATCAGGATTATCGCTGTGGCGGTATAAGTTATAACACCCATAAAGGGACCGATATTGCACTTACTAATGATGCTGTCATGCAGGCTGGCATATCTGTGCTCGCAACCGCACCTGGGCGTGTTACTCGGGTCCGTGATGGCGAGCCACGGTCGACATTGAAAGACCTGCAAAGCGCCACGGCACTTAGAGGCCGAGAATGCGGTAACGGCCTCGTAATTGATCATGGTGATGATTGGACAACGCAATACTGTCACCTGATGGCCGGTTCGCTCAGTGTTGCCGTTGGCGATACGGTTCGACGTGGCGACAAGCTTGGTCAGGTAGGGCGATCCGGAAGAACTGAATTCCCACATATTCATTTATCAGTGCGCAAAGGCAAAACCGTGATTGATCCATTCACGGGCGATAGCAGCACGCGCCAATGCAATACCCAACAGCCCTTGAAGGGTCTTTGGGCGGAGCCATTGAAACAAAGTTTATCCTACCCTGGGCCCCAACCTTTTCATCTCGGGTTCTCGAACAGCGTGCCAAAAATTGATGATGTACGCGCAGGCAAATTATCCGAAACCGAATTCGACGCAACATCTCTAGCGCTGGTTTTTTGGGTAGAATCATATTCCTTGGCTAAAGGCGATCAGGTATCGCTTTCTTTATTAGGGCCAAATAACGAGGTCATCGCCAAGAGCAATGCCGTTCTGGACCGCCCATTTGCACGTGCTTACAGGTTTACGGGTCGCAAACGGCGGGGCTCTGCATGGGATGTAGGGGCTTACAAAGCACACGTGCGCATCACGCGTGGTGACCAAACTATATCGAAATCTGCAACTGCGTATATGAAGTGACGTTTAAACGCGCTTGCGGCGCACAAGTTTTGGCGTTCCTCGAAGTTGTTTTTTTGCTGCCGCCTTCTTCGGGGGTTTAGGCTTTGATTTATCTCCCTTAGGCGCGACAAAATCTTCATCCCTAAATAATGGAGGGTCCGGCTCTACTTTCTTTTTTTTAGCTTCTTTTCGAGCGCGGACGCCATCAAGCGTACGCTGAACATCTTCATAGCGATCCGGACGTTTTCTGATTTTTTCATAATGCATTTGGCCAACTTGACTGATGTGTCGACGCAAAGCCGTCACTGTCATCGTACTTTCGAGGTATCGAATATATGCTGACAACGTCCACGCATTTGCAGGCGCTGAGCACAGCCCACGCTCGTCGCACCAGGCAACAAATCCACGCCAACTTCGCATTTTTACCGTTTCTGCCAATGAATACGCCCTTTAAAAACTTGGATGAGCCCCATATTAATATGACATCAATTGAAGATTCATCGAATATCCTAGGATTAATAGTACCATGACTAAGCGTGCCATCAACATAGCAGCAATTCCAGGCGACGGGATTGGCCCAGAAGTTATCGACGCCGGCATGAAGGTATTGAATGCCATCGCCAAGCGAGACGGCGGTTTTACCATTAAATCAGAACGCTTTGATTGGGGTTCCGAACGGTATTTGCGCACGGGCGATTTCATGCCTGAAAACGGCCTTGATACATTACGCGCATTCGACGCCATTTTCTTTGGCTCAGCCGGTGACCCTCGCGTCCCTGATCATATCACACTTTGGGGCCTTCGCCTAAAAATCTGCCAAACGCTTGATCAATACGCCAATGTCCGGCCAACGCGATTACTGCCAGGGATTTCTGGCCCTCTAAAGGATGTCACATCAAAGCAACTCGATTGGGTCATTGTCAGAGAGAACTCTGAAGGTGAGTACGCAGGCGCAGGCGGTCGCGTACACCAGGGCCTACCTGAGGAAGTTGGGATGGATATCGCTGTCTTCACCCGAACCGGCGTTGAGCGCATTCAGCGTTTTGCCTTCGAATTAGCCCGCTCGCGGCCACGCAAGCTCCTTACGCTGGTGACAAAATCAAATGCACAACGCCATGGCATGGTCTTCTGGGATAGTGTCTTTGAAGAAATAAAAGCAGATTATCCGGACGTTAAGACGGATAAAATGCTGGTTGATGCGATGACACAGCGGATGGTTCTTAAGCCTGAAACGATTGATACCGTTGTCGCAACCAATCTTCATGCGGACGTGCTTTCCGATCTTGCCGCCGCACTTTCTGGTTCACTTGGTATTGCCGCGACTGGCAATATTCGCCCAGAAGCTGATGCGCCTTCGATGTTCGAGCCCATTCATGGGTCTGCATTCGACATTATGGGTAAGGGTATCGCCAATCCGTTGGGGTCATTTTGGTCAGGTGCAATGCTTTTGGAAAACCAAGGGGAGCACGATGCAGCTGCGCGCTTGATGAAAGCCATTGAACGCGTAACTGCCGATAAAAAACATCTCCCAGCCGATCTTGGTGGCAAGGCAACAACAGTCGAGGTCACCAACGCTGTCCTCGAGGCAATCAAACAAGCGAACGATTGAACCAGAATTTACTTAGGCCCGTATCAAAAATATGAACTTATTCATACCTATCGTGTTCCTGAGTGTTTTCCTGTTCTCTATTAGCAGCAGCCAGAGCTTTGCCAAAGAGACGCGTACACTTCCAATTAACCCGGACCTTATCGGTTCGGGTTGGAAGATGTTAAGTTTTGATAATATCCCGCCATCAGAGTTCTTGGGCACAAAAGACGGCATTTTAGAAATACGCTCGCATAAGAGCTCTAGCGTTCTCTATACCTCTGTTGCTGATAAGCCAATAAAAGCGTCAACGCTGACCTGGTCATGGCATGTCGTTGAAGGCCTACCCGCAACAAACCTCAAAAAGGCTGATGGGGATGACCGGGTATTAGCGATCCATGTGGTTTTTGCCGAAGATGGTATGATGTCTCGTTTTAAAGGGATGTTTTCACCCTTTGTACGAGGGCATGTTCTTACTTACGTATGGGGTGAACATAAGATTGACGAATTCCCGCATCCACATCTTCCCGACAACGCCTGGATGATTATTCGCCAACCCGCAGACGCGCCGATGAATACTTGGATTGATGAAACTGTCGATCTCCAAGCGGACTATCAACGAATTTTTAATGCTGAAATGCCGCCAATTGCGTACATCGGCGTTTCTGGTGATGCCGATGATCTTGGCGCAATGTGTTTCGGTAAGATTAAAAACATCGCACTCAAATAACGCACCAACAGACCCAAGCTTAATCAATTTCTCCTGCAAGACGTCGAACGTCTTCGAGGACTTTAACATTCAGTTCAATGCCATGAGCCAAGGCGTCAGCTATGCGTGTCTGTTCACGCTCTCCCGGCAATATCACAGGCGTTGCCGGGTCAGCTGCAGGCGTTGTGTGAACAATTTCACAGAACTCGTTCATTGCGGCTTCGTAGTTTTCTTTACCGATCAATCTGGCTGGATCAATCAGTATAAAGAAATGTCCCAGTTCTTGGGCCGTATCGTTATTTCCAACCCAGGACGTTATTCCCGTTAAAAATTTTGCCCCTGACAACACACCCGACAAAACATCAATGGCCATTGATAGACCGGAACCTTTATGGCCGCCGACAGCCACAAGAAAACCTTCTAGGGCCTCAGACGCATCAGTTGTTGGCTTGCCCGTTTTATCAACAGCCCAACCCTCTGGGATCGCTTGACCCGCTGCCTGCGCACCACGAATTTTTCCTCGTGCCGCAACGCTCATCGCCATATCTAGAATGATGTGGGGTTCTTTTGGGCAAGCTGCAGCAAAGCACATTGGATTGTTGCCAATCCGCGCTTCTGCACCCCCCCAAGGCGGCATCGTTGTCGATGCGCTCGTGCCCGATAACATCACAAAACCAGCCTGACACGCCTGCAATGCGTAAGGCACCATTGCACCCAAATGGTTACTTGATCGACATCCGACGTAGGCGATTCCAGTTTCTTTCACCATCTCTATTGCCTGGCACAATGCCGCGTTCGCAACCACGGGGCCCAAGGCATTCTGACCGTCAACAATGCATAATGATGGCGCGCGTTGATCAATTTTTGGGATGGCTTTTGGATTAACCCCGCCATGTTTTAAACGTTCTGTATAAGGTGTCAGCCTTATGACGCCGTGCGTCGGGATTCCCATCATGTCACCTTGCACCAAAACCTGACTTGTGGTTTCAGCATGTTCCGGCGACAGCCCAGCACGCGCGAGCGCGCGGTTGCTCAACACCATCAAGGTGGCTTTATCAATACGTGTTGTCACTGGAGTTCCCCTTGTGAAGCCAGATTATCAAAGACCGTTTAATGCCCAGTCATAGTCATAATCGCTGATCCCACTTGCCTTCTCCAGTGCCTTTTTTCGGTCGCCCTTGGCATATGGCAAAAGGTGCGCAATCACGCCCTTTTCCGTGCCATCAAAATCAGCCTGAAACCAATCATAAATGGATGACACAATCACATCATTAGCAGATACGCGAACACCCCTCGGGCTGTTGATATAGGCAACCGCGTTCACACTCAGCATCGCATCCGTATTTTCGGCCGTATAAGCCTGGGCAGATAGATCAGGACATCCAACAGAAGCGCAATTAACCGCGTAATGAATGCGCGGATCTTTCCAAATTTGTCGTAAAATTCGATGCTCAATATCATCCAGACTGACCTGTTCGCCTGCGATCTCAACAAGTTTCTTTCCCCAAGGGCCGCTAGAAAACAAGCCCGGTGAAATATCGATATCTCGAATGCTTTTAACCGGAAAATGGTCGAGCACGACCTTTACTGTGAGCGCGTTATAAAGGTTTATCCAATATGGCTGCTGTTGTGCCCGGTTCAATTTCAGAACAGGCGTTACAGCCAAAGCATCGACGTAGTCATTGAGCGCCTTCTTATCCTCAACAGTCACACCCGCATAGTCGACCTTGTTGAGACCGCTCGGATCATCCTTTACGTATGTTTTGAGGAACTTATCCCAGTTGCTGTGATCAACAACCACCGTTGACTGTGCATCATGCGCTGCCCACTTCGCCCACAACTCAGATTTAGGCGCTGCATTTACATCTGCAGCCATAAACATACTTCCCGCTATAAGTACTGCAGCAAATATTTTCCTAGACGTCACAAACATTTTTAGAACTCTCCAACAAAGATCGACAATGTTACACATTTCCAATAGCCAAAGCCGTTCGATAAACAACCTGCTTTAGCGCAAAGCTGGACTTGATACTGTTTACACCTGGAAACTTTGTCAGTTGATGCATCAAGAATTTCTCATACGCCTGAAGGTCACTAGTCACGACCCGCAATAGATAGTCACTGTCGCCCGTCATCAAATAACACTCCATCACTTCCGGGAGAGCACGGATCCGTCCCTCAAACACCTCCAAAGCATGTTCGATCTGCTTCTCCAAACTCACCATGATAAATACACTGACAGGCAGTCCGACAGATTCTTGATCCACAAGTGCGGCATAACCTTTGATGATGCCGTCGTCTTCTAGTGTGCGGACACGGCGCAAACACGGAGACGGCGATAATCCAGCTTGTTCAGCAAGCTCAACATTGGTTAAACGTGCATTCCCCTGGAGCGCCGCAAGAATTTTCTGATCAATCGCATCTAAAGCTGTTTGTGGCATAAATCACCAATTTTTACCTATTAAAGTATTATATATTGCTATGAAGGTAGTGTTTACAGTGCAAAACGCAAGGACCTCTTCGATGCATTAGGCTATGTTTTCGGCATAGGAGATGATCAATGGCCCCACTAGACGACGCGATAACATTCACCCCTGCGGACAAGCTTGAGTGCATTGAAGATCTGGCAAAGAAGATCCTCTGGCTCTCCACATGGACAATCCACAACGCTAATTTTATTCGTGAAAAAACAGATGGATTAAAAGTGGGGGGACACCAAGCGTCATGTGCGTCATCGGTCGCGATATTGAGCGCCCTTTATCTTTCGGCATTAAAGCCCGAAGACAGGATTGCCGTTAAGCCGCATGCCAGCCCAGTTTTCCATGCCATACAATATCTCCTTGGCCATCAAAGTCGCGAGAACCTTGAAAAGTTTCGCGCTTATGGCGGTGCACAAAGCTATCCATCCCGCACCAAAGATACGGATGATGTAGACATCTCAACCGGGTCCGTTGGTATGGGGCCTGCCATGACAACGTTTATGTCGATGGTTCAAGATTACACACGCCGGCATTTCGATAGTGTGGCTGAACGTGAACAAGGCCGCATGGTCGCACTTGTTGGCGACGCCGAGATGGACGAAGGCAATATGTATGAAGCCTTGTGGGAAGGTTGGAAGCATGGCCTCCGTAATTGCTGGTGGATTGTCGATTACAATCGTCAAAGTCTGGACGGCGTTGTGCCTGATCAGATGTTCCGATTAATCGATCGCGTTTTTCGTACAACCGGCTGGAATGTCATTACTATCAAGTATGGCAAGCGCATGATGGAAGCCTTTGGACGTCCAAGTGGCAAAGCACTTCGGCGCTGGATCAGCGATTGCCCAAACGACCTTTATGCGGCCCTCACCTTTAGAGGTGCCCAGGCTTGGCGTGTGCAATTAACAAAAGATTTCGTGAACGATGCTGACGCCTTGCGTCTGATCGAAAGTTACGGCGACGACGAGCTCCAGAACTTGATGACGAATCTAGGTGGTCATTGCCTGGAAACATTGATGGAGGCATTTGATGATGCGTCCAAAGATGAGACACCCACCTGTTTTATTGCCTACACGATCAAAGGTTGGGGCTTACCGCTGGCTGGGCACAAAGATAATCACTCGGGCATTCTCAACGAAGATCAAGTCATTGGATTTCGTGACAAGCTTGGCATTAAGCCTGGTCAGGAATGGGATGCCTTCGCAGGTATCGAAGATCGCGCACCGAAACTCACACAATTCCTTCAGAATGTACCGTTTAATCGGGATGGGCGTCGGCGATTTAGCGCTGATAAAATACCGATACCCAAAACGCTGAAGTATTCCATTTCAGAGAAGGCATCGACGCAAGAAGCTTTTGGTAAGGTACTATACGAACTTGCAGGTCAGAAAGATTCTGAGCTCGCAAGACGCATCGTCACGACATCTCCAGATGTAACTCAATCAACAAACCTTGGCGGCTGGGTTAACAGACGAGGGCTCTTTGCACGCGAAGACCGTGCAGATACGTTCCGTGCACAACAAGTTCCTTCTGCACAAAAATGGGAATTTAATTCTGCAGGCCAGCATTTGGAGTTGGGCATTGCCGAAAACAACCTATTTGTCATGCTGGGCGCACTTGGCTTGTCTCATTCTATCTTTGGTGAGCGACTGCTGCCTATTGGCACACTTTACGATCCATTCATTGCGCGTGGCCTTGATGCGTTGAATTACGCCTGTTACCAGGACGCACGCTTTATGGTCGTCGCAACGCCAGCGGGAATCACGCTAGCACCTGAAGGTGGCGCACATCAAAGCATCTCAACACCTTTAATCGGTATGGGTCAGCCAGGCCTGACATCGTTCGAGCCCGCTTACGCCGATGAATTGGCAGAAATTATGGCATGGGGTTTCGAGCACATGCAGGCTGACGATGGGGGCTCGGTTTACCTGCGCCTATCAACACGACCGCTTAACCAACCCCAACGCGACATGACGCCCGAGCTAAGTGAAGGTATTCGGAACGGCGCTTATTGGCGGCAGAAACCAGCGTCAAAAAATGCCCCTTTGATTATTTATGCTAGCGCAATTGCGCCGGAAGCCGAAGCGGCCGCAGCAAGTATTAAAGGTGCCGGACTGTTGGCAATAACATCTGCTGATAAATTATTTGCAGATTGGAGCGCGCAAGGTCAGGCATCATGGATATCTAAGTTATTAGCTGATGCCCCTAAAGGTGAGCCACTGATCACAGTGATAGACGGCCACCCAGCAGCCCTTGCCTGGCTAGGGTCTGTTGATGGCCGCCGCGTGGAACCCCTCGGCGTTGACCAGTTTGGACAATGTGGTGATTTACCAACGCTTTATCGGAAATACGAAATCGACGCCGAAGCCATTACAGCTAAAGCGGGCTAGCTATTCCATTCGAGTGAAGTTTCAAGGCGCGCATAAACCGTATTCCAGATATCATGCTCGTCTTGGTCTGCATCAATATCACCATCATCGATGAGCTTTTGCTCGTGAGCTCGATGTGTAACGACAATCTCCATCACTTCTTCGATATGTTCACGCGTCACATTATCTCGGGAGACCTTGCCATCAAAGAGCATGTCAGCCCGTTCCATCATGTCCAACTTCTCCAGGTCACGATCAAGTTCGTCATACCGACTTTTCCATGCATGATAAACGGACGTTGATGGCACGCCATCACCTTCACGCACACGCTCGCTTAAGATGCCCATAATTGTCACGAACTCATGTACGCTGAATTTAAGTGTATGCATGTCAATCTCGCCTCATGTTAGGTTTGACGCGGTTATAAAAGAATAGCCCGCCCGGATCAAACGGAGACACGGTCTCGGACAAAATCTGCAATCATCGCATTCATATCCGCGAGCACTGATGCTGTCTCAGCATATCGATCATTCTTCGTGATTTCGACTTCGTCCATATAAAGACGGCGATTCACTTCGATTTGCAAACTATGGCGCGCTTCATCAGGTCGCCCATATTTGCGAACAAGCTCAACGCCTTTCATGGGGAAGTTAATGCCGACGTCATAGCCTCGCCCAGAGAGGTATTCTTCAATGGCATTCGTAAATTCTGGCGCGCACGTCGTGCAATCGCGGTCACCCAGGACAAAATCAGCACGTTCCACTTCACCATCTTCGGCGTGGATATTACCTTTTGCAGGCATAGAATGGCAGTTGATGTGCCAAACTTGTCCATGCGCACTATGCAAACGATCAAGTTCAGCACTCAACTGATTATGATACAGTTGCCAATAGTTTGCGATCCGGTTCTCAACTTCAGCGACACTCAATTTACGGTCATATAAGACTTCTTCGCCCTGTATCTTTGTAAAAATCAGCCCTGCACCCCGATTAGTCTTGATCGAGTTAATAACCGGATGCGGCCAATCGCCGTCAATAGCATCAACCTGAACATCATCTGTACTGCGGTTAGGATCAATGTAGCACCGTGGGAACGTTGCCTTGATCAAGACAGCGCCCAACACGGGGACGTGCCCAAAAAGCGCGTCGATAAATGCATCTTCGGTTTGTCGCAAAACCTTTTTAGATAGAATGGAACGCATATCTTCTGGATAGTCGAAGCCACTATGCGGACTATCAAAGACGAGAGGAAGCACCGGTGTATCCGAGCTGGGGCTTACAACAATAACTGGATCACTCAAAATTTAAGCCTCATCGTTAAGATGACATGCAGACCATCTCGTTGGTGCAATTTCGCGGAGCTCAGGACGTTCAGTAGCACACCTGTCAGTGGCATGCGGGCAACGCGGATGAAAATGACATCCACTTGGCGGGTCCAAAGGTGACGGAATTTCACCCTCAACAGGTTTATAGTCACGCCCACGATGCTCAAGCTGTGGCACTTCGTTGAGCAATGCCTGTGTATAAGGATGGTTCGGGTCCGCATACAATTCATCAGTCGGCGAAATTTCGACAATGCGTCCCAAATACATAATCACAATGCGATCAGATATATGCTTCACAACTGAAAGATCGTGGCTGATAAATAAATATGTAAGATCCAGGTCTTCACGAAGATCCATAAACAAGTTGATGACCTGTGCCTGGATCGATACATCCAGCGCCGCAATCGCCTCATCACATACGAGAAACTCTGGATTTACAGCGAGTGCGCGTGCAATGCCTATCCGCTGACGCTGACCACCGGAAAACTGATGCGGGTAGCGACGACGATACTCTGGATCAAGACCAACACGCTTCATAACATCACAAACGTACGAATCTTTTTCTGCAGCAGTCGTAAAGCCGTGGGTTAGAGGCGCTTCGCCAATAATATCAATCACACGCATCCGCGGATTTAAGCTGGCAAAGGGGTCTTGAAAGATCATTTGAATCTGCAATGCAGCGCGCGCAGCTTCATCACCAGACATCTTTGTAATCGATACGCCCTTGTAGGTGATGTCGCCACCCGTCGGCCGCAAAATGCCAGCGATCATTCGACCCAAGGTCGACTTACCACAACCTGATTCCCCAACGAGCCCAACAACACTGCCCTTTGGGATTGCCAGAGAAACGCCGTCCACTGCATGCACGACTTCTTCACGTATATTGGACCCAAGCTTTTGCGCAATCTTTCCTGCAAGATCGAGCTTCTTTACAAAGTTCTTGGAGAGATTATCGACGGTCAGCATAGTGTCATTCGTTTTCTCACTCATGCGCCGATCTCCTCTTCCGCATTAAGGTGCGGGTGGCAGCAACGCACACCCCGCCCAGCAATAGGCTCGGTGATTTGCGGCTCAACCAAACAGGCTTCATCGGCACGCGGACAACGGGCTTGGAATGCGCAACCTTGTGGTAGATTTAAAAGTGACGGCGCCATACCAGGAATTTGGTAAAGTCGCGTACCTCTGGAATTTGCACCCGGTACAGAACCAAGCAATCCACGCGTGTATGGATGCACCGGATGATCAAGCACATCATTTATCAGGCCCTGCTCGACGACACGGCCCCCATACATCACACAAATACTGTCTGCTAAACCCGCAACGACAGCAAGATCGTGGGTAATCCAAATCATCGAGGTTCCTGTTTCACGACAAAGTTTTTGTGCCTCGTAAAGAATTTGTCCCTGGATCGTCACATCAAGCGCAGTCGTTGGCTCATCGGCGATGATCAGATCTGGTTTGTTCAAGAGTGCGATGGCAATCGCCACGCGCTGACGCATGCCACCAGAAAATTGATGCGGATATGACCGCAAACGCTCGTCTGGTGCAGGGATACCCACCCGACCCAAGGCATCTCTGGAGCGCGCAAGTGCATCTTGCTTACTTACTGAAGGATCATGCGCAAGAATCGTCTCAACCATTTGCGTATCCACACGCAAAACTGGATTGAGCGTCATCATTGGATCTTGGAAGATCATGGCGATCCGATTGCCACGTAATTGGCGCATCTGCTCGTCCGGCAACCCAACAAGATTCTTGCCGTTATACAGCACTTCCCCGCCGACGACGTTACCTGGAGGATCGACAAGGCCGATGATAGAAAAGCCGGTGACGGATTTGCCAGAACCCGACTCACCAACAAGGCCCATGATTTCGCCTTTACCGACAGAGAAACTCACACCATCAACGGCCTTAGCATCTCCCGCCTTCGTAAAGAAATGCGTTTGCAGATTGCGGACCTCGAGGGTCGGCGATGTATCTTTAACACTCATCGATCTAGCCTCGGGTTCAAGACATCCCTTAATTGATCACCAACCAAATTGATCGAAACAATTGTGATCAACAGGGCGATACCTGGGAAGAAGCTAATCCAGAAATAACCACTCAACATATAATCGAAACCGTTTGCAATCAGCAGACCAAGAGACGGCTCGCTAATTGGCAGCCCAACACCAAGGAAGCTTAGCGTAGCTTCTAGTGAGATTGCATGCGCTGTTTGAATAGTTACGACAACAATCAACGGTGGCAGGCAGTTTGGGAACAAATGCTTAAACACGATCCGGTTATGGCTGAGTGCCAAACACGTAGCAGCCTCAACATATTCCTTGTTTCGCTCGACCAATGCCGAAGCACGAATAGTACGTGCATAATATGCCCATTGGACGATCACCAAGGCGATGATGATTTTATCAACCCCCTTGCCCAACACGGCTAGCAGGATAAGCGCTACCAAGATCGCTGGGAATGATAACTGAATATCAACAATCCGCATGATGATGGCATCGATACGGCCACCAAAGTAAGCAGCAGCGAGGCCAATTGCAGCGCCAATACACATGGCAATCATACCAGACATGACGCCGACGCCCAGACTAATCCGCAGTCCATAAAACATCGCACTCATGAGGTCGCGGCCTGCACCGTCAGTCCCTAAATAAAATGTCCATCCATCAAAACTTTGCGATCCAGGCGCCATCTTTGCGTCCAAAATACTGACCTGACTGAGGTCATATGGATTTTGAGGCGAAATCAGAGGCGCACAAATTGCAATAAACAGAATGCCAACGAGCACGACAAATGCTGCTGACGCGACGCGACTTTCGAAAAAATCCAAACAGAACCGTTGGAATGGCGTTTGAAGCGTTACGACAAACTCTTCAGGTGCCTCAATGGGGGTCGGGTTTTGAATGTTTTCACTCATGAGCTTACGTCCTGTAACCGCACTCGGGGATCAAGAATGGAGTAGAGAATATCTACAACCAGATTGATAACTACGAACACCAAAACAATAATCATCAGGTAAGCCACAATAATCGGCCGATCCAAATTCTGGATTGATTCGATGATTAACTTACCCATGCCTGGCCATGCAAAAACCGTTTCCGTGACAACAGAGAATGCGATGAGACCACCAAATTCCAGGCCCAAAACAGTCACAACCGGGATCATAATGTTTTTCATTAAGTGAACCATAATGACTCGCCGATAAGACAAGCCCTTCGCGCGCGCGAATTTGATGTAATCCATGTGAATTGCTTCACGTACACCGGCTCGGGTCAATCTGATGACCAGCGATGTATTAAAGAGTGCCAAGTTTAAAGCGGGAAGAAAAATATGCGACAGCCCGTCTGGCGTGAAGAAACTGAGCTCCATGCCGAATACAATAACTGTGTCGCCTCGTCCAGTGGACGGAAGCCAACCCAGCATAACGGCAAAAACCATAATCATCATCAGGCCAACCCAAAATGTCGGCAACGAAAATCCAACAATGGAGCCTGACATGATTAACTTTGACGAGAACCGTTCAGGAAATAATCCCGCCCAAACGCCAAAGGGGATACCTATAATAATTGACATTAATAAGGATACAAAGGCCAGCTCGAACGTCGCAGGCATGCGTTGCACAATAATTTGCAACGCCGGCTCACCATAAACAAACGAGTTGCCTAGGTCGCCTTGCAGCGCATTCGTAACAAACTTTCCGTATTGAATGTACCAGGGTTTATCCAAACCCATGGATTTAATAACTCGTTCCCGTTCTTCTTGATCGGCCTCATCTGAGACCATCATTTCAACAGGATCGCCAACAATATTCACACCGCCGAACACCAGGAACGACATAACAAATACAACGATGGCGCTTTGCATCAACCTTCGGATAATGAAAACAGTCATTTTCCGGTCCTAATACTTGGCGTCGATAATAAAGGAGACATCAAATGAGGATCGACGGGCGACGAACACCCGCCGATCCTTACTAACATCTGCTAACGGTACTTACTTCGATGAGATACCCATCGCGAGAGTCCGCTCATCGGTCCGTGCAACATAGGTCAGACCTTTTTTCGCAGCCCAGGTGTTCACCTGATAATGCAAAGGAATAATACCGACGTCTTCGCCGACACCAATTTCAGTCGCCTTAGCAAGCAGCTTCGCGCGCTTATCGTCATCTACACTTGCAAGAGCTTCTTCAAGGACTGCATCCATCTTTGGGTTAGCATGCAAGCCACGGTTTGATGAACCATAACCTTTGTCTTTGTTGTACGTTGCTAACAGAGACTTAAGTGGTGATGATGGCTCGCCGGTACCTGAACCCCAGCCAACAAGAACGAAACCAAACTCAGGTGGCTTTTCAGGGCCTCTGTTTTTAGCGCGTTTAAAGTAAACGCTTTTCGGCATTGTTTCTGGAGTCGTATCGATTCCAATACGTGACAACATTTGTGCAATAGCTTCCACGATCTTTGCATCGTTGATGTAACGATCATTCGGGCCAAACAATGTTGTTTTGAAGCCATCTGGATAACCAGCTTCAGAAAGAAGCTTCTTGGCACCAGCAGCATCATACTCTTCAGGCATCAATTTATCTGAGCGGCCAAAGAACCCTTCTGGCAGCAATTGGCCAGCCTTGATGGCGACGCCTTCCATAACACGATCGATGATAAGGTCACGGTTGATTGCCTTAGAGATCGCACGACGAACACGTACATCTTTAAACGGGTTCTTGATTTCAGAACCGTCTTTAGCTGTTGTATATGGTGCAACATCACGATGTTGATCCAAGTGAAGATAAATCACGCGGTTTGATACGCCTTGGCTCAAGGACAAGTTCGGGTCTTTCTTTAGACGCGCGATATCAACCGTTGGTACGCTGTCTATAAAATCAACGTCGCCCGCAAGCAATGCAGCTAGACGAGAAGGTGCTGATTTAATTGGCTTGATTTCAACAACTGACCATTCTGGCTTTTCACCGTGATAATCATCGTAACGCGACAACTGAAGCACTTCACCTTTGATCCAGCGAACGAGCTTGTATGGGCCTGTACCAATAGCAGCTTTGCCGTTATTAAATTCGCCTTCCCATGTTTCATCACCAATTTCGTTAGAAACGATGTGAATCGTAGACAAGTCAGTCGCCATAAGTGGGTATGGACGAGGCGTCGTTACTTGGATCGTGTAATCGTCGATCTTTTTGTAAACCTTGCCGCCACCATGCGAGTAAAGCTTGAAGCTTGAACGTGCATTCGGGTGTGCTGGCGCACGCTTCATTGTGAACATGACATCGTCTGCATTAAACGCAGAACCATCATGGAACTTCACATCCTTGCGGAGTTTAAATTCCCAAGTGGTCTCGTTGATCGCTTTCCAGCTCTCAGCAAGGCCAGGTGAAAGACGCTGCTTTTCATCCTGCTCAACCAGACGCGAGAAAATATGCTGCGCAATTTGGTTGTTTGGGCCGAGGTTGTGGAAGTGCGGGTCGATTGATGTCGGCTCACTGCCGAGACCAATCGTAATTTTGCCATCAGCGTTTGCAGCTGAAAGCGGCATTACGGCGGCTAAAACAGCTGCTGCAACACCAAGTTTAAGTGATTTCCTGAGATACATATCCAAGGCTCCCTGAATTAAAATGTTATCTGAGGGAGGCCTGAAGCTTTATCCCCCATGAATCGCAATCAGTTTTCCTGACTTAAGGAAAGATCATGGCATGCTTAGCCAAGATGACAAATAGTTATTACCATACATTATAGCTATAATAATGTTTGTTTTTCAAATACAGGAAGAATCCCCATGCTTGAAATACCGTCATTGCGAGAACTTGAAGTTTTTCGTGCCACGGTTTTCAGTAGCTCGGCCACAGCCGCCGCCGAACGGCTTGGCATATCACAACCATCGGTCAGTCGCATACTTGCCAATATAGAACAGCGCATGGGAATGATCCTATTCCTCAGACAAAATGGTCGGCTCATACCAACCGCCGAGGCGTTCGCGCTTGATGATGAACTTGAGACTGTGTTCGAAGGGTTAGAAAGTGTTCGTCATTTAGCCGCTGAAGCGGATGCACTGCGCGGTGGGCGATTACGTATTCTAGCCCCTCCTAGCTTTTGCAGTCACTTCGTGACACCCATGATTGTCGAATTCAAACGCGCACATCCATCCGTGCTGATTGAGTTCCGCGTATTATCAAACCAGGAAGCATTGAACAAAATCACATCACCCGAAGGTGACATTGCGATTACGACTAATCGGTTCACACACCCAGGCGTCCGCATGCAGATCATCAAAACAACGCGATCCGTATGCGTGATGCCCGCAAATCACCCTCTTGCTTCTCGCTCCATAGTTAAAGCGCAAGATTTGGACGGCGAACCGTTTATCGCTCTGGCAAGTAATTTGAAGGCCCGAAGTGGTGTCGACCAATTATTCCAACGTGCCGGCGTATCCCGTGACATTGTTATTGAAACCACAACAAACCATGCCGCATGTGAATGTGTTGCTGCCGGTCTCGGTGTCACCATAATCAATCCATTCCCCGTTATCTCTATCTTCCCCGGGCAAATTGTAGTCAGGCCATTCGAACCAAAGTTTGAGCACAACATCTTTGCGATGTTCCCGTCGGAAACGGCGCCTAACTGGTTAGGCCGTGCATTTCTGGCATATTTAAAGCGGAGCGCGGCTAATTGGCGACCAAACCTATAAAGCGAAATGACGGGGTCTTGACTTCCACCATGTCAGCGTCACATTTTGAAACGTGATTAATAAGAGGAGAGCCCTTTGACGCCCCGTGTAAAAAATGATTTTCCAATCGAACTCACCGCCCCTGATATCACTGCATACAAGGTAGGAAATACGGGTGTAGATTATGTCACCACACTAGATTCAGACACTCCAGGACCACATGTGATGGTTACGGCAGCCGTGCACGGAAATGAAATTTGCGGTCCTATAGCTCTGGATTACTTCTACCAGAATGATCTTCGTCCACGCATTGGAAAGCTGACCCTCGCATTTTGTAACTATGAAGCTTATCTGGGATTTGACCCCGAAGATCCGACCGTCTCGCGATATGTCGATGAAGACTTTAACCGCGTATGGTCAGAAGAAACTCTCGACGGACCAAGGCAAACTCAAGAATTAATTCGTGCTCGCGAATTCCGCCCATTTGTTGCTGATGCCGATCTCCTGCTTGATATTCATTCGATGCAGAAAAAGACGGATCCATTGATGCTTTCTGGCCCCCTCCCAAAGGGCCGGGAACTCGCACGTGGCACTCAAGTCCCCGAGATCGTTGTTTCTGATCACGGCCATGCTTCTGGCAAACGGATGCGTGATTATGGTGATTTTATTAATCCAAATAGTCCAAAAAATTCATTGCTCGTAGAGTGTGGCCAGCATTGGGAAAAAGCCTGTGGCCCACTTGCTATTGAGACGATGCTTAGGTTTTTAGCGCACACTGAGACATTATCTGCCGAAGATGTCGCCGATCACCTAGGGCCAACGCCACCACCACAACGTTTCATTGAAGTCTCAGGCCCGGTCACCATCATCACTGATAATTTCCGCTTTGTGGAGGAATATCAGGGCTTTGAGGTTATTGAGAAAGAAGGAACGATCATCGCGTATGATGATGATAAGGAAATTTGCACTCCTTATGATAATTGCGTCCTGATCATGCCATCTCGCCGTTTGGGGCCTGGCGGCTCCGCCGTCAGACTTGGTCAATTTATTGACGGTTAAATAACCTGACGTTGAGCGCGTATTAAAGTGGCATGATCAAAGCTGGGTCTATATGATTGCGCGAACTTAATGAGGGAGGACGGCATGGACGACGAGACCATCGAAGTTGAGACGATGACAATAGCGTGTGACGGAGGCGGCGGACCTCTTGGTCATCCGAATGTTTTTCTTCATCTCGATGATCAAACTCACGATATCGCATGTCCTTACTGCTCGAAGCGCTTCCAATTGAAAGAAGGCGCAACCATCGCCGCTGGACATTAAGCCCGTGTGTGCTGACGTTGTAGGCGAAGACAGAGAACACGTATTTCTTATTGATGGCTCGGGATTTATTTTCCGAGCCTATTTTGCGGGCATCGCGAGTAGACAAGGCCAGATGAGCCGGTCAGACGGCACCCCTACAAACGCAGTATACATTTATACTCGGATGATGTTGAAGTTGATTGAAGACACCGAAGCCGATTATGTCGCGGTGATTTTTGATAAAGCCCGCAAGACTTTCCGGAATGATATTTACCCAGAATATAAAGCACAGCGGCCACCGCCACCTGATGATCTCATTCCACAGTTCGCCCTCGTTCGTGAAGCCACTGAAGCCATGAACGTGCCAGCCATTCAAATGGAAAACTACGAAGCGGACGACCTTATTGCGACGTATGCAACGCAAGCCGCTGAACGTGGCATGGATGTGACCATCGTATCATCCGATAAAGATTTGATGCAGTTGGTCAACGACCGTGTTTCGCTTTGGGACGGTATGAAGGACAAAACCATTGGCGCTGCTGAGGTCCATGAGAAATTTGGCGTTGGGCCTGAAAAAGTTATCGAAGTCCAGGCATTAGCAGGCGATAGCGTTGATAACGTTCCTGGCGTCCAAGGCATCGGCATAAAAACAGCCGCCCAACTGATCAACGAGTATGGTGATCTTGAAATATTGTTGGCGCGCGCGGGCGAAATAAAACAGCCAAAGCGCCGTGAAAAGCTACTTGAGCAGGCCGATATGGCCCGTATCTCACGTGAATTAGTGACATTGAGGACCGATGTTCAAATAGGCGTGCCGTTAGATGATTTTCGCAAACGTCAGCCTAACCCAGAAATGCTTTTGACATTTCTGCGCGAGCAAGAATTCAAAACTCTGGTTGCATCTATTTCAGCAAAGTTTGGGTTAAGTGCTGGGGGCGATGACGCCGAGCCTGAACAGGCTAAAGCACAAGAAACAGAATATACACTAGTGCAGAACCTCGAGGATTTGATGCCGTGGATCGAGGCCGTGAAAAAGGCTGGCACCATTGCTGTCGACACCGAGACGGACGCGTTATCGAGCATGCAAGCGGGCTTAGTTGGTATCTCTTTAGCGGTCGAAGCTGGTAAGGCATGCTATATCCCATTGGCGCACGTTGGCCCCGGCGCGCAGGGCGCATTTGATTTAGGCGATGGAAGCGGCAACACAGAGAGCGATGTGCCCGAACAAGCTCCAATGCAAGCTGTACTCGATGCATTAAAGCCAATTCTTGAAGATCCATCGATCCTTAAAGTCGGCCAGAACATCAAGTACGATATACAAGTTTTGTCCCGGTATGGCATCGACGTTGCCCCCATTGATGACACAATGTTGATTTCATATGTGTTAGAGGGTGGCTTGCACGGGCACGGCATGGATGAGCTTGCTCGGCGCTTCCTGGATGTCGATACGGTCAAATTCAAAGACGTTGCGGGCACGGGTAAAAACGCGGTGAGCTTTGATAAAGTTCCTCTCGAAACCGCGGGGCCTTATGCAGCAGAAGACGCTGACATTACACTACGCCTTCACCAACTCTTAAAGCCACGCCTGACCAAAGAGCATATGGTTACAGTTTATGAGCGTTTTGAACGCCCGCTCGTCGGCATCCTCGACCAGATTGAGCGTCAAGGCATCAAAGTCGATGCCGCCAAGCTTAAAGAATTTTCTGCAGATTTTGAAAAACGCATGGCCGAATTAGAAGCCCATGCTCACAGTCTTGCAGGCCGTGAATTTAATGTCGGATCGCCCAAGCAGTTGGGTGAAATACTCTTTGATGAGATGGGTCTCGAAGGCGGTAAAAAAGGGAAAACCGGCGCCTATTCCACCAGCGCTGATGCCTTAGAAGATCTCGTGATCCAAGGTCATGAGTTACCAAAAACCGTTTTAGAATGGCGACAGCTACAAAAACTCAAGAGCACTTACACGGATGCGCTGGTCGAAGAGATCAACCCGACGACAGGGCGTGTTCATACATCATTTAGCCAAGCTATCACCTCGACCGGACGCTTATCTTCAAACGCACCAAACCTTCAAAACATTCCAATTCGAACAGAAGAAGGCCGGAAAATCCGCCAAGCATTTATTGCCGAAAAAGGCCATACGCTTATGTCAGCCGACTATTCTCAAATCGAGTTAAGGCTGCTTGCACATGTTGCAGATATTGATGTCTTGAAGAAGGCCTTTGCGGATGGCCAAGACATTCATGCTATTACGGCGGCGCAGGTATTTGATATTCCCCTCGAAGGTATGGACCCGATGATCCGCCGCCAAGCTAAAGCTATCAACTTTGGCATCATATATGGCATTTCGGGTTTTGGTCTTGCACGTCAGCTCAGCATTCCTCGCGGCGAAGCACAGCGATACATTGAAGCGTATTTTGAGCGCTATCCCGGCATCAAAGATTATATGGATCGCACAAAGCAACAGGCCCATGATCATGGTTTTGTGACAACATTGTTTGGCCGCAAATGTCATATGCGCGGCATTAACGAAAAAAATCAGGCCCTCCGCGGCAATGCCGAACGCGCTGCGATTAATGCACCTATTCAAGGTGGTGCTGCTGATATTATCAAACGTGCAATGTCAGCACTCCCAGATGCGCTCAGAGAGGCAAAATTAAGTGCACGCATGTTGCTACAAGTTCACGATGAACTGATCTTTGAAGTTCCTGACAATGAGTTAGATGCAACGAAAGACGTTGTAAAAGAAGTCATGGAAGGCGCCGCAACATTGAGTGTCCCTCTAGAAGTAGATATTGGCACAGGAACCAACTGGGACGAAGCGCATTAACGGCGAAAACCAAGGCACTTATCCGCTTATTTAAAAAACTTACATTCAATATCATCAAAAGTTGGTATCTGAGTATTTCTGCATAATTACGTTTAGTCCTTTACGCAATAACAGTGGCGCCCATGGGTTGTACTGTGGGATGATACACATACTAATTGAACACAAATCTCTGATTCAGTTCATAAATTTTATTGGTTAGGCATATCCGAAAACCGCTTAGAAAACATAACAGAACCATTTTCCCGGGCATCATCCCATGCCGAGATTGCAGCAGACGGCACCGGATTGGGGCTCTCGATTGTTAAAGGGTTGGTCGGATTGCATGACGGGAAGCTAACCATCAACAGTGAACTGGGTTCAGGGACAATAGTTTCCGTTGAACTGCCAAAGAACATTCCAACAGCTTAGGTATGTTGTTAATCGGGTGGCATGAAACGACCGACTGGAATGACGGCTATTGGCGTCAATTCAACTAGAAAATCTTCATGACCTAACGCGGCAACCATTACATATGTGCTCGCTGGTTCTTGCCCGTCTGTTAAGAACTCGGAGCGACCTTGCTGAATAATAGGAAGTTGTGCTCTATCCATGAAATACGTCGCAATTGAAACGATATCTGACAATGTCCCGCCAACTGCGACTAATACCGATTGAATATTCTTAAAACATTGGCGTGTTTGTAAACCAACATCACCAACACCAATAAGCGTCTCATGTGCGTTCCATGCGACCTGACCTGTGAAGTGGATAATCTGACCTTCTTTTTGAACAACCCCCATCGATAAGCCACGCCCACGCGGGCCCCACGTTCCTTTTGGATTGAACCCTTGAGCCATAATCACGCTACCTTTGTTTAAACTTTCGCTTCAATGGTTCAATCGCACGGATGGCCATCAACGATGCAAAGATACCAGCATAGACCAACGGTTCGTACTGAAAGCCTTTACGCATCATGAAGAAATGTAGACACCCGGCGGCACCCGCAATGTAGACCGCTTTATGAAGCCTGTTCCAATTGCACCCACCCATCTTTTTGATCCAACCCTTCGTCGATGTTATCGCCAAGGGAATCAGGCAAAGCAGTCCAACCATACCGACAGTAATGTACCAACGCTTTATAATATCATCCCAGATAGCGGCCCAATTAAAAAATTGGTCGAGGACAACATAGTTTGCGACATGTAACACAACATAGAAGAACGCGAACAATCCCAAAAGGCGTCGAAGCCGAACAACTTGCTTCCATCCACTAAGAACACATACTGGTGTTACGGCCAGCGCAACCAACAAAATCCTAAGTGCCCAATCGCCCAAATAACGATTAATGAATTCAACAGAGTTTGCGGTCAATCCTCGCCCACCATAAAAGAACGCGTCAGCCACAAGCCAGCCAAGCCAAGCCAAAGGCGCCAGGCACAACACCCATACAAGTGGCTTAATGATCCAAATCACAGGATCACGTCGTCGTGCGACCCTATGCGGTGTTGCGCCAGCTGCAGCGCTAGAAGTCGCCATCGTTAATTTTTATGCGTATAGGTTAGAACCATTTACGCATATCCATACCCTCATACAGACTAGCAACTTCTTCGGCGTAGCCGTTGAACATGAGCGTTTTTCTTTTGAAAATTTCGCCAATGCGGCGCTCGCTATCTTGCGACCAACGGGGATGACGTACAGCCGGGTTTACGTTTGAATAAAACCCATACTCTCGAGCTGCGGCATCATTCCAACTCGTTGGCGGTATCGTTTTCTGGAACTTGATTTTGACAATCGACTTGATCGACTTAAAGCCGTATTTCCATGGCATGACGAGTCTAACCGGAGCGCCGTTCTGATTTGGCATCACTTCGCCATACATCCCAACGCCTAATATTGATAAAGGATGCATCGCTTCGTGGATCCGCAATCCCTCTTTATATGGCCATTTTAAAACGGGTTGGCGCTGACCTGGCATCCGCTCAGGATCAAACAAGGTCTCAAAGGCCACATATTTAGCATCAGACGTAGGCTCAAATTTCTTCAAAACACTTGCGAGGCTAACCCCCACCCACGGAACAACCATTGACCATGCTTCTACACAACGAAGGCGATAGACACGCTCTTCAAGAGTTTCAGGCTTTATCAAGTCCTCAAAGGAAATTTTCCCTGGCTTCATGCAAGCCCCTTCAACGGAAATTTCCCAAGGCGTCACTTTGAACTCTTGCGCATTTTCCTTTGGGTCGCGTTTGCCCGTCCCAAACTCATAAAAATTGTTATAGCTGGTGACGTCTTCGTAGTCGGTAATCGGGTCGTTTTCCGGCAGGCTCTCTGCTGACCATTTAGATTTTTGAACCCCGCTTAAAGGCGTGCGCGCAGCATACGCTGGCAATGTCGGGAGCGCCCCCGCCGCAATACCTGCGCCTGCAAATGCGGCTGTTTTGAGAAAGCTTCTCCGCTTTTCAAAAACCGATTTTGGTGTAATTTCAGAACTTAGTACATCTGAGGCATTACGTGACTTAATTAGCATGCTGCACTCCCATTGAGGCGTTGTTAGCGTATAATCATATTCTGTAATAGCTTTCGCAACTACACTGCAGTTGCCATCTCGCCCCTTGATAGCGTATTCGATGGATTAGATGCTACTATCATACGATCACTTTTCCGCCAGCAGGTAAAAGCACATGGCTGGCTAACGGACATATTCGATGCGCGTTCTTTATCATCTTTGGCTTTCCCCGTTTTCACGTAAAGTCCGAGTAGCCCTCGGCGAAAAGCGGATCGACTTCGAATTGAAGGCTGAGAATGTTTGGCGCCGTAGGGAAGAATTCCTGGCCATAAACCCAATGGGCGAAGTCCCGGTTCTCGTAGAACCCGATGGCACAGCGCTATCAGGTTCACAAGTGATCTGTGAATTTCTTGACGATATTCACCCAGATCCATCCTTAATGGGCCAACAACCTCTGCACCGGGCTGAAGTACGAAGGCTCGTAGATTGGTTCGATCGCAAGTTTAATAGTGAAGTTACCGAAAAGCTTGTAGGCGAGAAATTCATGAAACGCTTTTTAGGCTTGGGCGAGCCAAATTCCAGCATCGTACGTGCTGGGCATGCAAACATTCACACGCACATGGATTATATTTCGTATCTGGTTGAGCGCCGGAAATGGCTGGCAGGAGATGAATTATCGCTCGCAGACATTGCCGCAGCCGCACACTTATCAACACTCGATTATATTGGCGATGTACCTTGGAAAGATCACGAAAGTGCCAAGGATTGGTATGCTCGAATAAAGTCCCGTCCAAGCTTTCGTCCGCTATTGGGTGACCGTATCCCCAGTGCGCCGCCGCCGTCTCATTATGTTGATCTGGATTTTTAACAAATCAATTAACGTTCACGTCCATCTTCTCAATATTCGCCCTAGCCAAGCGCCCAGCCTCGCCATCAGGGTCTAACTCCAGCACTTTCAACCAGTCAGCACGCGCAGCATCTTTATTTTCTGCCAAACGGAAAAGTATCCCGCGCTCTAAAAGTGCTTCTAGCGCATCCGGTTCAAGGATAAGGGCAGCTTCAATGTCCGCCCGCGCTTTACCAAGTTCATCCAAATACCGATACGCGCTTGCTCTGAAAGCAAATGCTTCGGCTCTGGATGCATCCGCTAAAATTGCATTCGTTAGATCTTCAACGGCACCCTTGTAATCACCTAATGCAGCTCGAGCTTCAGAACGATCGATAAGAATTCCTGGGCGTCCTCTTAAAAATTTTGCCGCCTCGGTCAAAGTGGCTTCGGCGCGCACGGCATCCCCATGTGACAACCATGCTCGTCCAGCCTGCCCTAAAATCTCACCTTTGAATTCAGGCGTGGCAATAATGGTCTCGGCCAAAACCTCAAGGCGCCGTGCGGCATGTTCTGCTTTACCAGAATAATATAGTGCTACAGCGGCACAATGCTCGGCGGCGTCACCACCTCCCATGCTTTTCCATGCCGTTGCCATCTCAAAAGCATCGTTTGGGTCAGACGGTGCCAAGCCCATACAGCGCGCGTATTCACGCGAATGATTCAACTCGGCAGCTTGGCTAAATGATGTAAAAAAACAAAGCGTAATGACGACAGACGCCTTTCTCATAAAGCGGATCATCGTGTATAATGCTCCATCAGAATATTATCGTTAAATCGCATACTCAGGGTTCTAAGGTTATGTACGTCCGACGACAAGTCTTGTGCCGCGAATACGGCCTAATACACAGATGACACGCCGCGGTGGGCCAAAACTATTTTGCTTTGGTATCGGCTTTTCAGCCAAGGCATTGATTGATCATTTACCTGTTGCCGATTGGTCAACAGGCGGCACGGTGCGAGACCTTGAGAATGCTCAACAACTCGTTACCAAAGGTATCGACGCGACCCTTTGGGACGGTGGCGATCTCAACGATGAAGCGAAACATAAACTCCTGGCGGCAACTCATGTGTTGGTGTCTGTGCCGCCCGGTGAAGCCGGCGATCCCGTTATAAATGCTGCGAGCGAAATATTGAAATCCTCTACCAATCTCAATTGGTTAGGTTATCTTTCAACCACAGGTGTCTATGGGAATACAAACGGTGCCTTCGTTGATGAGAAGGCGCCATTAAACCCTTCAAGTGCCCGATCAGAACGCCGTGTCGCAGCTGAGGCGGGATGGCTTGATCTATATAAAAATTACAAAATCCCCATACATATTTTTCGCTTAGCCGGTATTTATGGCCCTGGCCGATCTGTGTTTAACCAAATTCGCAAAGGGGCTGCTAAACGAATCAATAAACTTGGCCATGCGTTTTCGCGAATTCATGTCGATGATATCGCCAGTATCTTGGCTGCATCAATCTCTAGGCCGAACCCAGGCGCTATATACAATGTTTGCGACAATGAGCCTGCAGCACCGTCGGAAATTACAGAGTATGCATGCCACCTTTTAGAAAAAGACCCCCCACCGATTGAAGATTTTGAGGTCGCAAAAGAAAGAATGACCCCAATGGGCCTAAGTTTTTGGACCGACAATCGGCGCGTCAAAAACACACGAATTCGAAAAGAGCTTGGCGTAAAGTTAAAGTATCCAGACTACCGTTCTGGATTGCAGGCTATTTTTGCTGCGGAAGATTAACTATTCTACGGTTTCGAAGTGACCAACTTTCGAATTATAAATTTCCAACTGTGCCGTTTCTATATCAAAGAACCACCCATGCAGCTTAAGAGTTTTGGCCGCCATGCGCTCTCGGATCCATGGGAACGTCGTGAGATTTTCCAACGAAACGAGGACAGCATTGCGTTCACACGCACGTTGCGTCTCTTCGATTGTTGCGTCAGGCATTGTTGCCAAAACCCGGCGGTGCGCTGAAGACAAGATCGACACCCAGCCTTGTACGAACTTGCACCCTTTTTGCTCAGCTTCTTCACCGCGTATCATGGCGTGGATGCCGCCACAGTGCGCATGACCTAAGACAATGATATTCGGCACATCAAGACCAAGCACAGCAAACTCCAAAGATGCGCTTGTACCATGAAAAGTGCCTTCCTCTTCCATCGGTGGCACGAGGTTAGCAACATTTCGGATCATGAAAATATCGCCTGGTTCAGCGCGGAAAACCAATGCCGGATCAACGCGGGAATCAGAGCACGCGATAACAGCTGCTTTTGGGTGCTGACCGGCTTCGACCATTGCGTGCAAGCGCTCTTGATGATCATCAGGCATGTTCTCGCGAAACGCCCGGTAACCATTCAGCATATGTTCAATCGTTTCCATATTTAAAGCTGCTCCAGCAAGGCTTCGACAGTACGCAGTAATCTATCTATATCCTGCGGTTCCGAAAGACGGTGGTCCCCCGATTTCACAAATTGAACTTCGACATCATCACTTGTCAAACGATCCATGATCGAATGGGCTGTTTTCCAGGGAACATCCTCGTCCAGCATTCCCTGAATCAACCGAACTGGCACATCAAGTTTGATGTCGTCGGTCAGAAGAAGGTGTTGATTCCCTTCGTCTAAAAAGCGTTTCCAAATACGGTATGGTTCCTGGTCATCATAGCAATTTGGAATATCGCAATATCCCTGACTTTCCAGATCATCACTTTGCTCTGGCGTTAGTCGCTCAGGTATAAGGTCATGCGTAAAGTCAGGCGCTGCTGCGATTCCCACCAGCCCACAAACTTTTTCGGGCTGCCGAAGCGCGGTCAACAACATAATCCACCCACCCATAGACGAACCAACCAGCACTTGTGGCCCTTCACATATCTTATCCAAAATGATCCCTGTATCGTTTGCCCAACGGCCAATTGTGCCGTCGTCAAACGCGCCAGAAGACTCCCCATGGCCGAAATAATCAAAGCGCGTAAAGGCGTATCCCATTGAAACGCAATGCGCTTCGAGCGCCAGGGCTTTTCCGCCTTGCATATCAGACTTAAATCCGGTCAAAAACATCACCCCTGGCCCTTTGCCTGGGGTATGATGGTATGCAATTGATTCTCCGTCGTTACGTTGAAGAAAATTCGCGACTTTTAATTGATCCGACATGCAGGTTCCCATATTTAAAGTGACATGGTCATGAATAATAACGCGCACTATAACACCCTGGACGACGACATGAAACGCCCTCCGCAACAGGACGGCACGCCGCCTACAGTGCTGCAAGTTTTACCAGCGCTAGGTGGGAGTGGCGGCGTTGAGCGGGGCACTGTCGAAATTGCAAGCGCAATCTCTCAAGCCGGTGGACGTGCGCTGGTCGCATCAGAAGGCGGGCTACTTGTGCATGACTTAACCCGCGTAGATGCGGAGCATTTCACGCTGCCCGTGGCCTCTAAGAATCCTTTTGTTATGTATCGCAATGTTTCGCGTCTGGTCGAACTCATAAAAAAAGAGCGTGTTGATATCGTCCATGTGCGCTCTCGGGCACCGGCATGGAGCGCTTATTTTGCCTGTCAGCGAACCAAAGTGCCTTTGGTGACAACTTTTCATGGCACATACTCAATCGGCAATTGGCTTAAGCGCAAATATAATTCCGTGATGACGTATGGCGAGAGTATGATTGCGATCTCAACATTCATTGGCGGCCATGTTCGCCGGCATTACGGCGTCCCTGTTGATCGTATTCGCGTTATCCACCGGGGCGTTGATATCGATAGATTCGATCCTGAGAAAGTTTCTGCCGAACGTGTCATTAAACTCGCAACCGATTGGCGCCTGCCAGACGGTGTGCCGATCATTATGTTGCCCGGCAGGTTAACCCGCTGGAAAGGCCAGCTGGTGTTGATTGATGCCATCGCCGCGCTTGGTCGCACAGATATCAGGTGCCTTTTGGTTGGCAGCAATCAAGGCCGCGAAGATTATCGGCGCGAGCTCGAGAAAAAAATCATGAGCCATAACCTCGAAGAAGTGGTGCGGATCGTCGATCATTGTGACGATATGCCTGCAGCTTATAAGCTGACAGATCTGGTTATATCGGCATCTACAGACCCAGAAGCATTTGGTCGCGTTGTCTGTGAAGGCCAGGCAATGGGTCGTCCGGTCATTGCATCAGATCATGGCGGATCGCGTGAAACGATTTTACCGGGTATTACTGGCTGGTTGACGCCCTCGGGCGACTCCGCAGCGCTTGCGCACGCGATTGAGACGGCTTTAAAGCTTGATCATGCTGCGCGCACCAAATTGGCACAGACTGCGATTAAACATATCCGTAAGAATTTCTCAAAGACACAAATGTGCGATAAGACGCTTGATGTATACAACGAAGTCTTGGCGGCGCGAGGCCGCGCCTAACGCTCATGGATGCTCGTGAAACCAGTTCCAAGCGAATACTCGTCATAAAACTAGGGGCACTCGGTGACGTCATTCAAGCATTAGGCCCCATGAACGCGATTCGCAAAAATCATAGCAACGATCACATAACACTCATGACAACGAAGGCATTTGGCGAACTTTTAGATACTGCCAATGTGTCTGATGACATCATCATCGACAAACGTCCAAAGTCACTTGATCTGATCGGGTGGCTCGGGCTTCGTCGAACGCTTAGAAACGGTGAATTCGACCGAGTCTATGATTTGCAGACCTCGAGCCGCTCGAACCGTTATGCACAATTATTCTGGCCTGGCCCTTATCCCGAATGGTCCGGGATCGTGAGCGGCTGCTCACATCCCCATTCGAATCCTGATCGCGATGATATGCATACCATTGAACGCCAAACTGAGCAGCTTTTGGCAACAGGCATCAGCGCAGTGCCTTCACCAGATTTAGCCCCGTTCGTACGTGACGTCTCTCATCTAAAATTACCGCCGTCATATTGCATGATTGCCCCGGGTGGCGCGCAGCACCGTCAAGATAAGCGCTGGCAAACATTGCGATATCGCGAGGTTGTGCAAAGATTGGATCAAAGTCCAACGTCACCCGTCCTTTGCGGTGGGCCAGAAGAGCTCAAACTCTGCACGCAAATTGCACAAGGATGTCAGAATGTTCGCAATTTAGCAGGCCAGACATCACTTGTTGATCTTGTGAATGTCGCCAAAGGTGCGCAATTTGCCTTAGGGAATGACAATGGGCCCATGCACATTGCGGCCACGGCGAATACAAAGTCTTTCGTCTTATATTCCCATGCATCAGACCCAGCGCTTTGCGCACAACGAGGCCAGGATGTGACAATTATTCGCCGAGAATCATTGGACGATCTGTCGGTCGATGACGTTATGGCGAGTATATCCAAGGCAGGCGGTTCTTGACGGGTCCCGTAAGGCGCTTTAACTACCCCACACAAATTTTTTTTAAATGACCGGCGAGAGATAAATGGTCGCGATCACACTACCAGACGGCTCAATACGCAATTACGACAACCCTGTAACCGGGGGCGAGGTCGCGGCATCCATTGGACCTGGCTTGGCCAAGGCGGCAATGGTCGTGCGCGTCGACGGCGAGCTATGGGATTTGGACCGGACGATCTCGACGGACGCCAATGTTGCCATCATCACAGATAAACAAGAAGACGAAGCCCTTGAAGTTCTGCGACATGACTGCGCGCATACTCTCGCGATGGCTGTTCAGGAACTATACCCGGGCACGCAAATCACATTCGGACCCGCGACAGACGAGGGCTTTTACTACGATTTTCATCGCAAAGAGCCGTTTTCGACCGAAGATTTCGAAACCATCGAAAAACGTATGGCCGATATTGTCGACCGAGATATCCCAATTGTACGTGAAGTCTGGTCTCGCGACGACGTAGCCGCGTACTTCAAAGAAAAGGGCGAGAGCTTTAAAGCCGAATGGGTAGTGGAACTGCCAGAGGGCGACGAGATCACAATGTATCGCCAAGGCGATTGGATTGATCTTTGCCGTGGGCCGCATCTTCCTAAAACAGGACGCATGGGCAAAGCCTTCAAGCTTATGAAGCTTGCTGGCGCTTACTGGCGGGGAGACGCATCAAACCCACAATTACAACGCATCTACGGAACGTGCTGGCGCAATGAGAAAGAACTCAAAGCTTATCTCACGCGTATTGAAGAAGCTGAAAAGCGTGATCATCGCCGTCTTGGCCGTGAATTGGACCTCTTTCACATTCAGGAAGAAGCACGGGGATCCGTGTTCTGGCATCCTAAAGGCTGGTCTCTCTATCGCACCTGTGAAAACTACATGCGTATGCGCCTTGATGACGCAGGATACGTAGAAGTAAAAACCCCACAGCTGGTGGACCGCGCCCTTTGGGAGCGTTCGGGCCATTGGGACAAGTTCCGCGACCATATGTTTATTGCTGAAGTGGACGAAAGCTCCAAAGCTACTGAAGGCGACGACGGTGAGGAGCAAAGTGTTTCCTCGCCTGAAGAAGACGCGATCCGGCATTTGGCTCTTAAGCCAATGAACTGCCCGTGCCATGTGCAAATTTTTCGCCATGGCATGAAAAGCTATCGCGACCTTCCTTTGCGTATGGCTGAGTTCGGCTCGTGTCATCGGTATGAGCCGTCGGGTGCCCTACATGGATTGATGCGCGTCCGCGCATTTACTCAGGACGATGCCCATATCTTCTGTACCGAAGATCAAATCGAAAGTGAAACTGAGATTTTCATCGATTTGCTCGCGTCTATTTATCGGGACTTTGGGTTTGAGGAATTTGTCGTCAAGTTTTCAGACCGCCCAGACGTCCGTGCTGGTACCGACGAAACTTGGGATAAAGCCGAGACGGCCCTCAAAGAAGCTGCATTGAAAGCTGGCGCTGATTTGGTCATGAACCCCGGCGAAGGAGCATTTTATGGCCCTAAGCTCGAATTCGTCTTACGTGATGCGATCGGCCGTGACTGGCAATGCGGCACGCTGCAGGTTGATTTTGTCCTGCCTCAACGCCTGGACGCGGAATACGTCGGTGAAGATGGCGAAAAACATCGTCCCGTTATGCTTCACCGTGCCATCTTGGGCTCGTTTGAGCGCTTTATCGGCATTTTAATTGAAAACTTCGCAGGGCGCTTACCCATGTGGTTAGCACCAGTGCAAGCCGTAGTGGCACCAATAACCAACGATATCGATGGATATGCCCGTGAAGTTGTTGAAGAGTTGCGCGCTGCGGGTATCCGCGTTGAGGCCGATTATCGAAGCGAAAAGATCAACTATAAGATCCGCGAACATAGTCATGCCAAAGTCCCTGCAATCTTGGTTGTTGGTGGCCGCGAAGAAGAAAATAAGACCGTTGCGATCCGCCGCTTGGGTGGCAAGGATCAAGAAATTCTTGCGCTGCAAGAAGCAGTCGATAGACTTAAGGTGGAAGCGCTCGGACCGCTTGGCAGCTAAGCTTTTTCATGCCATCTTAGATATGAGTTTCGCATGTGCGGAACTTAATTTTAATTATGATAGGAGATATTTCCATAGCTCGTAGACCCGGCCCACCGGCGCCGCCGTCCAAGGATGGACCCCGCGCCAACGAAGATATTCAAGCTGACCCAGTTCGCCTCGTCGATGCAGACGGAGAAATGGTAGGCGTCATCGGACTTAAAGAAGCAATTGATATGGCTGTCGAGGTTGGTTTAGACCTCGTCGAAGTGTCACCTAATGCCTCGCCCCCTGTCTGTAAAATCCTCGATTACGGTAAATACAAGTACGAGGCACAGAAAAAGGCGAACGAAGCCCGTAAAAAACAGAAAATTATTGAAGTTAAGGAAATCAAGATGCGTCCCGGCATCGATGACCACGATTATGAGGTCAAGATGAAGGCTGTACGCCGATTCCTTGATGATGGCGATAAGGTCAAGATGACCATCCGCTTCCGTGGCCGTGAAATGGCACACCAAGACTTAGGTCTTAAAGTGCTAAAGCGTGTCCAGGCAGAAGTTGAAGAGATTGCTAAGGTGGAACAATATCCACGGCCTGAAGGGCGTTTGATGACAATGGTCATCGCGCCCCGTTAAATCGAATTAGTGTAAAATCTATTCGAAACACCGGCCTTTCTTAGATTCTTGGGATAAGCCGGTGTTTTGATATGCACTATGCCTTGCCATCCTGTGCCAGCACCGCTATAAACCGCGCGCTGTCACGATTTGATGGCCAAGCGGTATGGCTAAAAGGGCATGCCTGGCCGCTTGAACCCCGGAACGGATGACGTTCTAAAGTTAACGGGTGTTTTTTAACACCACAGAGATGAAGGAAGAGGGAAATGCCCAAGCTGAAGACCAAATCAAGCGCCAAAAAGCGCTTTAAGATTACGGGTACCGGTAAGGTACGCGCAGCTGCTGCTTTCAAGCGGCACAATCTCCGCAAGCGATCCAATAAGATGAAGCGCCAGTCGCGAGGAATGATGGTTCTCTCGCCGCAAGACGCACGGATCGTCAAGTCCTACATGCCAAACGCTTGATCTGAGGAGATTTTAAAATGGCACGAGTTTCACGCGGCAAAACGTCGCACGCACGTCACAAAAAAGTTCTTAAACTCGCGAAGGGTTATCGGGGCCGTAGTGCAACGAACTTCCGTATCGCTATTGAGCGCGTCGAGAAGGGTTTGCAGTATGCCTACCGCGACCGTCGTCAAAAGAAGCGTCAGTTCCGTCGCCTCTGGATCCAGCGTATCAATGCTGGTGCGCGTGAGAATGGGCTTTCCTATTCAGTATTCATGAACGGCTTACTTAAAGCCGGCGTTGAGCTTGATCGTAAAGTTCTCGCTGACTTGGCCATGAATGAGCCAGAAACGTTCAAAGCGTTGGTAGATCAGGCCCAGGCCGCTCTCAGCCAGAACGCTTAATAACCCACCTTTGGTGGATCAAGTTTTGGATCGGGAGTAGCGCCTTGGGCGTTACTCCCTTTCGTTTGTTTGCAGATAGGCAGGGATATCATGGAAACACCAGATCAACTGCGTGACGCCCTTTTAAAGGACATCAACACCGCGGATACCGTACAAGCGCTGGAAGACATCCGCGTTGCTGCACTTGGCAAAAAAGGCCGCATCACTGACATGATGAAGGGTCTGGGCCAAATGGAGCCGGACGAGCGCAAAGCCGCTGGCCAGGCGCTCAATGCACTCAAAGGTGAAGTTGCCGATGCACTTGAGGCAAAAAAGACTTCTCTTGGTGATGCAGAACTTGATCAACGCCTGATGACCGAGAAAATCGATATCACGCTTTCTCCTGTTCCTGAAAGCAAGGGCACGATCCATCCCATCAGCCAAACCATTGATGAGATCACATTGATCTTTGGCGAGATGGGTTTCACGGTAGCCGAAGGTCCAGATATCGAAGATGACTGGCATAATTTCACCGCCTTAAATATTCCACTCGATCACCCTGCCCGCCAAGAACACGATACTTTTTATCTTCCTGGCGAAGATGGTGAGCGTAAAGTTTTGCGTACGCATACAAGCCCCGTGCAAATTCGTACGATGACGGACGGCGAACCACCAATCCGGATCATTGTTCCAGGCCGCACATACCGATCAGACTATGACGCGACCCATTCGCCAATGTTCCATCAGGTCGAAGGCCTTGTGATCGATAAAACGTCACACATGGGCCATCTAAAGGGATGTTTGATTGAATTCTGCCGCGCGTTCTTCGAAGTTGATGATTTACCCGTCCGTTTTCGCCCAAGTTATTTCCCCTTCACGGAGCCATCCGCAGAAGTCGATATCGGCTGCACGCGTGAGGGCGGCGAGTTCCGCATCGGTCACGGTGATGATTGGTTAGAGATTTTGGGTTCCGGCATGATTAACCCGAACGTCTTGTCGAATTGCGGGATCGATCCCAATGAATATCAAGGCTTTGCATTTGGCATGGGTGTCGAACGCGTCGCCATGTTGAAGTATGGCATTCCAGATTTACGGACATTCTTTGAGAGCGACCTACGTTGGCTGAGACACTATGGGTTCCGTTCCCTGGAAGTCCCCGGCATGGTCGGAGGGCTTAACCGATGAAATTCACATTAAGCTGGCTTAAAGAGCATCTGGATACCACGGCGTCCCTTAAAGAGATTACGGATGCGCTGACAATGGTTGGCCTTGAGCTTGAAGGCGTCGAAGACCGTGCCAAAGGCTTGGAGACTTTTGTGACCGCAAAGGTTCTGGAAGCGACACAGCACCCGAACGCAGACAGACTGCGCGTGTGCACCGTTGACCCCGGGAATGGCGAAACGGTTGAACTTGTCTGTGGTGCGCCAAATGCACGTACCGGCATGATCGGTGTGTTTGCACCTGGCGGCTCGTATATCCCAGGCACTGGCATTACCCTAAAGCCGACCGAAATTCGTGGCGTAACATCGAACGGGATGCTGCTTTCGGAACGCGAAATGAATATTTCTGACGAACATGATGGTATTATCGACCTCCCAGAGAACACGCCCATCGGTCAGCCAGCCGTAATTGTTATGGGCCTTGATGACCCGATCATTGAAATTGCCATCACACCAAACCGTGGGGACTGTCTTGGTGTCCGCGGCGTTGCACGCGATTTAGCAGCGGCCGGCATCGGTTCATTGAAACCCCTCGCTAACGGGCCTGTACCAGGCGCTTTCAAAAGCGACATTAACGTTCATCTTGATTTTGATGCCAACGCACAAGCCGCATGCCCATATTTTGTAGGCCGTTATATCCGTGGTGTCTCAAATGGGGAAAGCCCGCAGTGGCTTAAAGAAAAATTACTGTCCATCGGTCTCCGGCCCATCTCGGCATTGGTTGATATCACGAACCTGATGACCTTTGATTTGAACCGACCTTTGCATGTGTTCGATGCGGACAAAGTTAAAGGTGACCTGACCGTGCGTCTGGCCAAAGACGGCGAGACCTTGAAAGCACTGAACGAAAAAGAATATACGCTTGATCACGACATGACGGTGATTGCGGATGAATCCACAGCCGAAGCCCTTGGTGGCGTCATGGGCGGTGAAATTTCAGGCGTATCTGAAACAACTCAGAACGTCTTTGTCGAAAGCGCGTATTTTGATCCTGTGCGCACCGCGATGACGGGACGAAAGCTCAATCTTCAATCTGATGCCCGCTATCGTTTTGAACGCGGCATTGATCCGGCGTTTCTTGAGAACGGTATGGAAGTTGCTACACGCTTGATAATGGACCTTTGCGGCGGGGAGCCTTCTGAGCTTGTTGTTGCAGGTGCCAGCCCTGCCACAACGGCGCCGATCAACTTACGCCCGGACCGTGTACAAGAACTAACGGGCGTTGAGATTTCGCGCGATGAGATTCAGCGCATCCTCGCCATTCTCGGGTTTGAGGTTTCTGGCGACAGTGACCAATGGCAAGTATCCATTCCATCGTGGCGGAGTGATATTGTTCACGAGGCATGCCTTGTTGAAGAAGTCGTTCGTATTAACGGATTTGATGCCATCCCTGCAACACCATTACCGCGCGAAACATCATTGCCTAAGCCAGCCCTCAACCAAAACCAAAAACGTCGCTCGATCTCGCGTCGGATCCTGGCTGGACGTGGCCTGGTCGAAGCCGTGACCTATTCGTTCATGGGCGATAAAGAAGCCGCCCTTTTTGCGGATATCCAGCGCAGCGTTGTGATTGGCAATCCCATCAGTTCAGAACTTTCCGTCATGCGCCCGACTGCCCTTGGCAATCTTATTCAGGCTGCAGGGCGCAATGCAGATAAAGGCTTTGCTGATGTCGATCTTTTTGAGGTCGGGCCAGAATACTATGGCGATGGGCCAGATGATCAGCGCATTGCTGCCACCGGTATTCGTACAGGACAAACCCATACGAAACATTGGGCGGAGGCACCAAAGCCTGTTGATGCCTATATGGCCAAGGCGGATGCGAATGCTGTCCTTGAAGCTTTAGGAGCACCGGTCGATAAGCTCCAAGTCTTCACAGACGTGCGCCCGTATTATCATCCAGGTCGTGCAGGCGAACTGCACTTGGGTCCAAAGAACACGCTTGCACGCTTCGGCGAAATTAATCCAAAAGTCCTCCGTGCGCTTGGTGTCAAAGGGCCTGTTGTTGCTTTCGAAATTTATCCAGATGCCGTACCAACACCAAAATCGAAATCTGCGGCCCGTAAGCTCCTATCATTATCGGCATTCCAACCGATAGAGCGCGACTTTGCATTTGTTGTCGATAGTGACATCGATGCCGCCAAGATTGTTCAGGCCGCCCGTGGTGCTGAGAAAGTTTTAATCGACGATGTCCGCGTTTTTGATCTGTTCGAAGGACCATCACTCGGCGAAGGCAAGAAATCCCTCGCCATTACCGTGGTGCTTCAGCCGACCGAGAAAACCCTCACCGATGAAGAGATTGAGGGAGTTGCTCAAAAAGTCGTTCAATCGGTCGAAAAAGTAACTGGCGGCGTCCTCAGGAGTTAATTGTCGGCGCGTACACTTTCACGGCCTGAGCGCGACCTTTAACCTGTGTCTCGCAGATAAATTCGCAAGGATAATCTGTATCTACAGCGAGGTGCGTGGCTTCGCCCATCATGATGTATGTACCATATTCTTTGTTCAGTTGCTCAAGACGGGCCGCAATATTGACGCTGTCCCCATGAACTGTGAAGACCAGCCGATTCTGTGCGCCGACAGCACCAACAGTGATTTCGCCTGTATTAATACCGCACCGGGTTTTTAGCATCACACCATTGAACATCTGCGTCCGTGCAGCCTTCTCAATCGCCAATGCAGTTTGTACCGCGTTTTGTGCATGGTCGGGGTCGTCCTGAACTGCATTGAATGTAATCAGCATCAAGTCGCCTTCAAACAAAGTGATGACGCCACCAAATTGATCAATAATCTCGCCCATCGTGCCAAAGTAATCATTCAGCGTCTTTGCAAGTTCTTGAGCCGTCATGTTTTCAGAAACTGACGAGAAGCCTTCAATGTCAGTAAATATAATTGAGGCGACACGACTTTCGCCGTCACCTGCTTGAATTTGACGATCTGCAGATGTAATCCGCACTGCGACTTCCTTTGATACAAATCGCGATAAATCCTGGGCTGCAGATTGTTCTATTACGGCCCGAAAGAATGCCCTTCTTGACCAAATAACCGCGATACAAAGGACCGCCGTCACGAGGAATATTGAGACCATCTTATCGATCTCGGCACCAATCAATATTGAGTTCGACGTCATATAGGCAATGTAATCACGCGTAATCATTGGGTTGCCCGGCTCGGAATAGATAACCCAGCCAACAAGGACGAGCCAACCAACAATGGATGTCATGCCTGCAATCATGATATAGCGCGGCTCAAATCGCAGCGCGCGCATCGCAATAAAGATAAACACGTACATAATCGTCGGCGCTTTGAGATAGAAACTCGGCGGTTGCTCATATTGAATATGGAAACTCCATATCATCAACATCAACAACGCAACATCCATAAAGACTGACAAGGTCAGCAACCAATGCGGCAGTGACATACGGTAAGAAAGGAGAAGGCGCGTAACGGTGAACACAAAATAGGCTGATAAAGCCAATGGCACGACCTGAAACTCTGTCGCATTCATATTGACCCGCTGCGATAACAGCCACAGCACACCAAACAGCACGATTAACACGAACTGAACCCAGGATATCAGGCGTTCGCTTTCGCCCTGACGGGCTTCGATTTCTTGCCGAACACGCGCAGGGATCGTGCTACGGACAGGTTCGCCAAACAGAAAGTTTTGAAGTTTTTTGATCATAGTCAGCATACTACGCAGAAGTTATCTAAATGCGCAGTAACGAATATGCGAGCCCAGTAACGTCTTAGCGAGCAGACGCTGGTATGCGGGAAATGATCTGACGGGAACGGGAACGAATACCAAGCATGCGAGCGACACCAAATAAGAAATTGCGAATATTACGGGTGCGGTTGAGATCGATGGTGGTAAACATTTGCTTTGGTCCATAGTCAGCGTTGATTTGATGTATCGTTTATGGACCTGAATCGGCTATGCGTCTGTGATCGACGTCACGTTAGTGTGGTTAATATGTATTTATTTTAAAATTTTATATGAATTAGTCATATACGCTGGCAATACCATGTGCTTCGCCAACACCGTCGCGGATGGCCTGTTTGACCGTTTCTTGCTTATTCACAAGATGTTGGTTCAACACAGCAGATAGGGCTTCGCCATCTCGGGATTCTAAGGCCGAAAGAATTTCTTCGTGCTCTCGCATTGCTTGATCCCATCGTGCCTGGGTCATATTCGCCCGGTACCGCGCAAGGCGAATACGTCCCGCCAACGAACGGTATTGAACTTCAAGCGTAGGATTTTGCGCAGCCATCAATATGGCTTCATGAATTTGTTGGTTTAACTGGAAATATTCTTGGAGTTCCTGGCGTGTATGATGAAGTGCCATCTGATAATGAAGTGCACGGATCTCTGCGAACTCAGTATCGGTTAACCGAGCACACGCGAGCGAACCAGCCAAAGCCTCAAGAGCGCCCATAACCGGGAATATTTCATCGATATCTTCCTCGCTTAAGGTGGCTACGCGTGCCCCCTTGTTTGGCAGCAAGTCAAGCAATCCTTCACTGCCAAGAACTTTCAATGCTTCACGAAGGGGCGTTCTCGAAATGCCGAACATGTCACAAAGCCGTTGTTCCGGGACACGGTCACCACCCTTAAGCTCGCCAGAAAAAATCATCGTGCGAATGCGTTCTACAAGATCTTCATGCAACGTCGTCCGGGCTAGAGGTTGGGATAGCTCATTCATGTCTTACCTCCGCTTTGCGGCAACGCGCTTTCAAGGACCCGCGCAACATGGATCGCATTTCGAGCTGCACCATCAGCGATCTGATGACGACAACTCGTGCCGTCAGCAACAATCAGTGTATCCGCATCGGCTTCTCGCACTTTCGGGAGGAGTGAGAGCTCTGCCATCTTCATTGATACGTCATAGTTTTCGGCTTCATAACCAAACGCACCAGCCATGCCACAACAACTACTCTCGATAACTTCAACGTCGAGTTCAGGAACAATCGACAAAACTTTTTCAACAGCGCCCATGGCTGCAAAGGCTTTTTGATGACAATGACCATGAAGAAGAGCTTTTTTCTCAGTCGTCGGTTTCAAATCTAATTTGAACGTTCCAGCCTCAATCTCTTTCGCAATGAACTCTTCAAACAACAATGCATTCTCGGCAATAAGATCCGCATCTTCACCCGGTAGCATAGACTTAAACTCGTCCTTGAGAGTGAAAAGGCAAGAAGGTTCCAAGCCGACAATTGGAAGGCCCGCCTTCACAAACGGCAAGACGGCATCCATCATCCTTCGAGCTTCGGTGCGTGCCTCATCGACAAGACCCGCCGCTAAGAATGTGCGACCACAGCATAAAGGCCGCTCATCCTTATTTGGTTTTGCCACAATAACTCGGTAGCCAGCAGCTTCCATCACACGCTTCGCTGCTGTTAAGTTTTCTGGTTCAAAATTCGTATTGAACGTGTCAGCTAGCAAGACAACAGCGGAGCCCGCAGGACATGCTTCAGCGCCGACATCGCTCGATTTGATATCAAATGCATCGGAACGCCATTTAGGTAACGTTCGTTTGGCTGAAAACCCGAGCGTTACTTCAGACAGCTTTGCCAGGCCCGGGATAACATCACGCAGATTCATCAGCCCCGCGAGCTTAGACGCCATCGGCGCATAACGCGGCAGATAAGCAATCAGCTTGTCCTTTAAGGAAACACCATGGCGCTTGTTATAATGGTAGAGGAATTCAACTTTCATTTTCGCCATATCAACGCCTGTCGGACACTCTCGCTTGCAGCCTTTGCAGCCAACGCACAGCTTCATCGCATCCTTCATATCTTCAGACACAAAGGCCTCTTTACCAAGCTGACCAGACAGCGCCAACCTGAGTGAGTTGGCACGACCACGGGTCACATGTTGCTCGTCACCAGTTGCACGAAAAGATGGGCACATGACCGCTGGATTTGATTTTCGGCACGTACCGTTATTATTACACATCTCAACAGCGCCATTGATGCTGCCCCATTCAGACCAGTCCAGTGCAGTTTTCAATTCGATGGGCTTGTAACCTGGCTTAAAACGGAAAAGTTCTGGGTCATCCATCTTTGGGGGATCAACAATTTTACCCGGGTTAAACAAACCATCGGCATCGAATGCCCATTTAACCGTTTTAAATGATGCAGTCATTTCTGGGCCAAACATGGCCTCGTGAAACTCAGAACGGACAAGCCCGTCGCCATGTTCACCCGAATGCGAGCCTTTGTACTCACGTACCATTTCAAAGGATGCCTCGGCGATATCACGCATCTGCTTAGCGCCAATATCAGATTTCAGATTAATAATAGGCCGCACATGTAAGCACCCAACCGATGCATGCGCATACCATGTCCCTTCAGTACCATGCTGATGGAAAACTTGTGTGAGGCGATCCGTATACTCTGCTAAGTCTTCCAATCTGACAGCACAGTCTTCGATGAACGAGATTGGTTTTCCATCACCCTTCATCGACATCATAATATTTAGACCAGATTTTCTGACTTCCCACACAGCTGATTGGAAAGACGGCTCTACTGCTTCGACAACACCATCTGGAAAGCCAAGCTCACCCATTAGCTCTCCAAGTTGTTTGAGCCTGCGGAGATTTTCGTCCTGATCCGGTTCTGCAAATTCAACCAATAAGATTGCATCCGGTTCACCCTTCACGAATCGATTAACGGTATCCGTGAACATAGGGATCGCACGGGACAAATCAATCATTGTCCGGTCAACCAACTCAACAGCCACGGGCCCAAGCTTTACCAGATGCTGCGTTGCATTCATCGCATCATAGAATTTGGGGAAATGGCATATCCCAAGAACTTTATTCTTAGGCAATGGCTGCAACTTGATATCAATCGCCGTTGTGAACGCCAAAGTCCCTTCTGATCCAACCAAAAGGTGGGCGAGATTAGGATACGGCGCAGTCGTGTGAACTGTTTCGTTATTCCATCTACCACGGTTTGGACCTGCCGGCATTAAAGCATCAATGTTATAGCCACCGACACGACGCATTAAATCTGGAAATTGTGTTTTGATAAGCTCTTCGTGATCACGACCAATTCCTAACAACTGGCTGGCGAGATCGCGCTGATGGTCAGCAAGCTTTGCCATTGATCGATTGTCGGTGACTTCGCCAAAATGCATTTGCGTGCCATCAGCTAAAAACGCATCGACGGCCTGAACATTGTCACGCATTGTTCCATAGCGAATGGAACGAGACCCACATGAGTTATTGCCTGTCATGCCGCCAATCGTTGCCCGGCTTGATGTCGATACATCAACCGGAAACCAGAGGCCGTGCGGCTTTAGAAAAGCGTTCAAATGGTCGAGAACAATACCAGGTTCAACTCGCGCAGTTCTAGATTCTGCATCAAACTTGAGCACCTTGTTCATGTGCTTGCTTACATCCACGACAATCGCTTCGCCAACCGTTTGGCCACACTGCGATGTGCCACCGCCGCGTGGCAGCACTGGCAAGCCCTCGTCCCGTGCAATATCGATAATAGCCTGGACTTCATTTGAATTGGTCGGGACTACGACGCCGATAGGCTCAATCTGATAATGCGATGCATCTGTCGCATAGCGTCCACGAGAAAAAGCATCAAAGAGAACATCTCCACCCGTTGCTGCTTGAATGCGCTTTGCGAGTTTTTCATCGCCAATGCGTCCAGTTGCACGCAAACCATAATAATCACGGGACATATTTCTCTCCTTAATATCCAAGCTTACATACTACAATATTGTATTCAAATTGCAAGTTTAAATAATAAATGGCTAAAATTATGGCTTGCAGGAATTATACATTGTATTTATTATGCGTATCAATGCGAAATTTCGCATATATTTTACAGATGGAGAGACATCATGGCATATAAAAGCGGTCGACATTTCTTACAAATCCCGGGACCAAGTCCCGTCCCTGATCGCATCTTACGTGCCATGGACATGCCCGTCATTGACCATCGTGGCCCTGATTTTGGCGTCATGGGGGCACGAATTCTTGAAAAACTTAAAGGCGTATTTAAAACTGAATGCCCTGTGATTGTTTTTCCCGCATCTGGAACGGGTGCTTGGGAAGCGGCTCTGGTGAATGTACTCAGCCCTGGCGACAAAGTCCTAATGGCTGAGACCGGACAGTTCGCAACTCTCTGGCATGAACTCGCTACACGCATCGGTCTTGAGCCTGTCTTTATCCCTGGTGACTGGCGCCATGGCGTTGACCCAGAAAAAGTCGCCGCACGCCTGACAGAAGACACAAATCACGAGATAAAGGCCGTTTGCTGCGTCCATAACGAAACATCTACAGGTGTAACGTCTCGAATTGGCGACGTTCGCAAAGCCATCGACGGCACCGGTCATCCTGCATTGTTTATGGTTGATACAATTTCAGGCCTCGCCTCTGCTGATTACCGCCATGATGAATGGGGCGTCGATGTCACTATAACCGGATCACAAAAAGGCCTCATGCTTCCACCTGGCATCAGCTTTAACTGTGTTTCCAAAAAAGCACTCGATGCGCATGAGCATAGCGGTTTCCAAAAGTCTTACTGGGATTGGGGTCCGATGCTTGGGAACAATGCGAGTGGCTTTTTCCCATACACTCCTGCGACTAACATTCTTTATGGTCTCGAAGAAGCATTGAAAATGCTTCTTGATGAAGAAGGGTTAGAAAATGTTTTCACGCGCCATAAGCGCCATGCAAAAGCAACGCGCATTGCCGTCGAACATTGGGGCATGGAAGTTTTGTGCCAAGTTGAAGAAGAGCATTCACCTGTATTAACGGGTGTTCTATTGCCTGAGGGTCATGACGCCGACAGAGTTCGCGAAATTATTTTAGACAAGTTTGATATGTCTCTTGGTACAGGCCTTGGCAAAGTTAAAGGTAAGGTCTTTCGAATTGGTCACCTTGGACACTTTAATGATCTCACACTTATGGGTACCCTCGCGGGCGTTGAGATGGGCCTAGAGCTCGCAGGCGTGCCGATTAATAAAGGCGGCACTCATGCGGCTATGGATTTCTTGCGCGAAACAGCGGACTGATTAGCAATGAGTGAAGAGCATATTCTGATTGATCGTGACGACAAAAACATCGTCACGATCACACTTAACCGCCCAGAAAAATTAAATACCCTGACGAAAACTATGTGGAGTCGACTGGGCGATATCTTCCGCGAGCTATCCGATGACGATACCGTTCGCTGTATTATGATGACCGGGGCTGGGGGTAAGTCATTTAGTCCCGGGAACGACATTTCTGAATTTGAGGCAGATCGTTCAAGCACAGCTAAAGCGGCAGAGTACGGCGAGCTCATGGGCCGTAATATCAAGGCCATGAGAGATTGCCCACATCCTTCCGTCGCAGCTATTCGAGGGATTTGCGTAGGCGGTGGCATGGAGCTTGCCGGACTTTGCGATGTGCGTATTTGCAGTAAAAAAAGTCGTTTTGGCGTACCTATCTCAAAGCTTGGATTGGTTATGGGGTATCATGAAATTGATGCCCTTCGATCACTTGTCGGCGCGGGCCCTACACTCGAAATTCTACTAGAAGGTCGCGTGTTCGATGCCGAAGAAGCACAACGCCTTGGCATCGTTTCAAGAATTGTTGCTGATGATGATGTTATGACAGAAGCACGCAATGCGGCTGAGCGAATTGCTGCAGGCGCCCCGCTCGTGCATCGTTGGCACCGCAAATTTCTGAAACGTCTCCAAGACCCAACCCCGCTGAGTGCAGAAGAACTTGCTGAAAGCTATGCATGTTTTGACACCGAAGATTTCCAAACCGGCTACCGTGCATTCTTAGAGAAGAAGACCCCTGAATTCAAAGGTCGCTAACCCCCAGGAGCTATCATGTCAGCAAATCCTTTTGGCCCTTTGGCCGGCGTTAAAGTTATTGAGTTAGCACACATCATGGCGGGTCCCGTTTGCGGCCTGATGCTGGCTGACCTGGGCGCTGACGTCATCAAAGTTGAGAAAATTCCTGGAGGCGATGACTCTCGCCGATTTTTGCCACCAGATATAGATGGCGAGTCGGCTGCTTACATGATGATGAACAGGAATAAGCGCGGCATAGCATTAGACCTGAAGACTGAAAGTGGCAAAAAAATACTCCGAAAGATGCTTAAAGATGCTGACGTCGTTACCGAAAATTATCGCCGCGATACAATGCAAAAACTAGGCATGGGCTATGATGACCTTAAGAAAATAAATCCCGGCCTGATTTATTGCACGATTTCAGGATTTGGACGTACTGGACCTTATGCAGATCGTGGTGGCTTTGATCTTATCGCCCAAGGCATGAGCGGATTAATGTCGTTCACTGGTGAAGGTCCTGGGCGCCCACCATGTAAGGTCGGTGCTCCCGTTACCGATATTACCGCTGGCATTCTAGCTGCACTCGGCGTGCTATCTGCGTACATCCACAAACTTAAAACTGGCGAAGGCCAGATCGTTGATACATCCCTGTTCGAAGCCGGGATTATTCAGACTTACTGGCAAAGTGCTATCGCTCTCGCAACAAGCGTCGCACCAGGGCCAATGGGTTCAGCACACCCGTTGAATGGACCATACCAGGCATTCGAAACAACAAACGGCTGGATTACAATCGGTGCTGCAAATCAGCGAAACTGGGAACGCCTTTTAGATGCAATGGAAGCGCCTGAAATCGCAAATGATGAAAGATTTGCAACGAATGTCGATCGTATGACACGGCTCCAAGAACTCGAAGATGTTCTAAACCCTATTTTCAAGACGCGTAGCCAATCTGATTGGCTAGACCGTCTTGAGAAAGCTGGTGTACCAGCTGGTCCTGTGATGAATGTGTGTGAAATGCATGAAGATCCTCATGCCCAAGCACGCGATATGGTTCCAACGGTTGAACACGCAAAACTTGGACCGGTTAAAACCTTAGGCCTGCCCATCAAGCTTTCAGAAACACCTGGAAAAGTTGCAACAGGCGCGCCGGTATTCGGGCAACATACATTCGAAGTTCTTAGCGAATATGGCTTTTCCGAAGATGATATTTCAGCCTTCGAAACCGAAGGAGCGATCGCTCTCAGTTAAGCGTAACTTCTATATCAAGCGCCATGTCTCCTCGGCGAACTTCGAATACAACAAGTTCGCCAGGGCGTCGGATAAACATTTCTGCATTGAATGCTTGCTGTGACGGTATCCGTTTTCCACCAATGTGTGTAATAATATCGCCAGCCTCTAACCCGGCAAGAAATGCGGGCTCTTGCACATCAACTTTCGAGACCATTACGCCTGCATATCGTGACAAAAGCCGTGGAGGTACAACTGATGCATCGAACCCAGCCACCCCAAGAATAACACGTCCATGCTCTTTCAAGTCTTCAACAACACGCATAAGAAGTCGCGTTGACGTTGCAAAATTAACGCCGATGTCAGCATCGCTCTGCTTTGTGAAGATGGCAGAAACAAGCCCTACCAATCGAGATTCACTGTCTACTAATGCACCACCTGATCCGCCAGGATTAATAGATGCATCTGTTTGAATGAAATCTTCAATCGGATTAAAGCCCGTACCATTTCGTGAAATTGCTGAGACAACCCCACACGTCACAGACAAGCCTAAGCCAAACTGATTGCCAATTGCACAAACAGGCGCAGCAAGTGCAGGCGGAGATGCTGTCTTCATGACGGGCAAATCGATATTAACCTTTAACAATGCAATGTCAGTTGCGAAGTCGCGTCCTACAATCGACGCTGGTAAGATGCGCCCGTCTTCAGTGAGCACATCAACTGCCGTCGCTTTTCCAATGACATGAACATTTGTTGCTATATACCCCCCCCCAAGGATAGCAACGCCTGTACCTTGTGGATCGCGCGGCGCACCATCAGCATTTTGTCCACGCGCAGAAAGTGGCCAGTTAGGCTTGATTCGAACAACCGAATTCAAGACCTCAGGATCGAGCGCCTTGGCTGACACTGGCATTAGAACCAGTACCGCGCCAACTAAACTCATTATCAAGTAATTCCATATCATCATAAGAAACAAGATGACGCGTCGGCGTAGAACAGTAAACTCGATATACAAGAGGAGAGTGAGACAATGCTAATAAATGAGAATGATCCAATGGCCCAATTTCCGCGGGCTATACTCTCACATGCACCAACGCCACTTGAACCTATGCACAACATTATGCGCCAAAGCGGGCATCCTCATCTGTATGTAAAACGTGATGACACAACCGGCTTAGCTATGGGCGGCAATAAAGCGCGCCAACTAGAATACTATTTTGGTGCCGTACTTGCCGAAGGCGCCGATACCGTCCTCATAACAGGTGCAGTACAATCTAACTTTGTTCGTCAATGCGCCGCAGCTGCACACAAGCTTAGCCTCGCATGCGAAGTTCAATTAGAAGACCGTGTTCAGGGCATGCCTGCCGGCCAAATGGAAAAAGGAAATGCGCTCCTTGACCGAATATTGGGCGTCCCTATTCATCGCTTCGAAGTCGGTGAAGATGAAGATGGTGCCGACAATAACCTTGAATTAATTGCTGATGGTATTCGCGCCCGCGGCGGCAAGCCTTATGTCATTCATTTAGGGGCAGATCATCCGCCGTTAGGCGCTTTAGGGTATATTGATTCGGCCCGAGAAATAATTGAACAGACAAAAGCAGCCAGAGTTCCCTTAGCTGCTGTTGTTGTCGGGAGCGGGAGTGCAGCATCTCATGCAGGCATGCTTGGCGGATTACGGCACTATGGTGTCGACGCCCCAGTGCATGGCATTTGCGTCCGCCGAAATGCAGAACTTCAACACGCCCGTGTCTTAAAGCGCACACTCAAACTTGCAGAAATGCTCGGCAAACCGAACCTCATCACAGCAGATGATGTCATCACGAATGATGATTTTATCGGCGAAGGTTATGGCAAGCCAACACCCGGCACGATGATCGCAATAGAACGAGCAGCTCGAGAAGAAACGCTTATTCTTGACCCCGTTTATAGCGGCAAAGCGTTCGATGGTTTTCTATCCCTTGTCGATGATCACACGCTACCCAGAGATGGTGCAGTTGTTTACGTTCACACTGGCGGCACACCAGGTTTATTTGCCTATGCACACCTTTGGGACGTCCCGCGCGCATCATGAAATTACCCCGTACAATTCGTCTAGACCCTTCAGATACACGCGTGTTTGATAGCGCCGCAGAACAGGGTGAATGGGCTGTTACAGGTACGTTCGCCTATGTCGATAGCGTGCCATCCGAAATGGATAATAAGGCACAACTCGCCTTCAAATCTGGCTGGCTCGGATTGGGGAACCTCGGCCGCTCAACATTTGTTCAAGTTTCAGTCGTACCTGATGAAGATGCAGCCTCAGCCACACGCGCACTCGCCGCACACTTGTTTAAAGACTATGGCGCGCCTGATATGCTGACTGCAATGACGGCGGCACAAGGTGAAGTCGCCTACGCGTCCTCTTTATGTGATCATCCAGCAGGTACACTTCTTGCCATTGAACGTGAGATGACGGAAGACGGTATTACAGAACGTATTCGCGTTGTGCCGAGGTCCGATGAAGAAGGCGGCCATGCCCAAATTTGGACAATTTCTGAAGAAGACGCTTAATTCCTAATAGAATTGGTGAACCCGACAGGATTTGAACCTGTGGCCCCCGGATTAGGAATAATGGTAACTGGGTCCTAGAGGATTAATCAGAAGTCTGGCGTAGATGCTGGAACTATATCTTAAATTGAAATCAGCAACGCCCGGGCGATCTGTATTATATCATGATCACGGCTTGGCAACGCGATAGCTTGAATGCCAAGTGGCAACCCGTTCGAAGTTGCTGTCGGGATTGAGGCTGCAGGAAACCCGACTAGTGTCCAAAGACGTTGTGGGTCTCTGGGACCCGTGCCGTCGATACTTAGTGGCGCGACACCGCTAGCAGATGGCATGATCGCAACGCCGCCATCGTTGCGGCAAGCGCAGCGACAGCAAATGTATGTTTTACGGATTTGGGAAACATAAAGTTTCTCCCTGTTTGGAGGTGAGATGCCGCTGTTTTGGGTTCGTTTCAGCGATCAATCGGAACACTTTGTTGGATGTTCTAGACCTTAGGATTCCCAAATGACTGAGTAATGTTAATAAAAATTGTTACGTGAGGTAAAAATTTTGTTTTATGAAGGGCTATTTGCACACATAGCAACACCGATACGCTCAGCGGAGGCCTGGAACCTTGGCAGATCGCTAATCGCTTTAGCAATGGAGTAACGCGGCTCGGGGGCATGGACACCCAATCCCGCGACAATAGCTCCGTTGGGGTCATAGATCGGGACCGCAATCGCGATAAGACCAATGGCATCTTCTTGGTTGTTGATCGAATACCCTTGTGCAACGATTTGATCGAGCTGGGCTTCGAGTAACTGTGGATCAGTAATCGTGTTCTTGGTGAACTTTTGCATGTCCATGGTGCGCAGCGTTTTCTGACGCTGATCTGACCCTAAATGCGCCAACATCAGCTTCCCAATAGCTGTACAATGAACCGGTACATGGCTTCCAGGTCTTAGCTGAACCCGAAGTGGCCACTCACATTCTACCCTATCAATATAAATGATTTCATTGCCATCGAGCATGCCAATATTGCAAGTCTCGTTTATCTCATCGACAAGTTTTTTAAGAATAGTATGGGTGCCGCGCGTAGATTGTACTGAAGAAATAGTTTTGATCGCGAGTGTTCTGAGGCGTGTTCCGGGGATGTAACGTTCACGGCTGGGGTCTTTGTGTAATAAGCCTAATTGCTCTAACTGACGAATGACCCGATGCGCCGTCTGGCGCGACACATTTAATTCTTCTGCCATATCAACAACACCCAGCGGACGAACATCTTGAACGATGGCTTCTAAGACTAATAAGGCTTTTTGAAGGGCCGAGTTTGGTTCGCTTTTGTACATCACAACTGCACTCCAGTATCATATGAGTTAGAAAAAATGTGACGTATTGTCACAATAAAGACAACGAAATATTCAATGAAGGATTGGATGGCATTTCTATCGAAATGGTGCGCCCGACAGGATTTGAACCTGTGGCCCCCAGATT
>ENA-OQVM01000166-OQVM01000166.1-marine-metagenome-genome-assembly--contig:-NODE-166-length-105512-cov-7.991730_pt1 | contig 105512 bp, 100 predicted proteins | sample MGYA00237776_ERZ505498 | MGnify/ENA primary metagenome ERZ505498 (study PRJEB26159, sample SAMN06265151) | marine metagenome | isolation source: Helgoland LTER site | place: Germany:Helgoland, sampling... | reverse complement strand
ATTCACCGCAAAGACGATTACGCCAAAGCTAGGATTCCCATGCTGCCGGTAACTCACGGCGAGCAATACACCAAGATCAATATCGTGCTCTACACCCTGCTGTTGATTGTAATTACCGTGCTGCCGTTTTTGACCGGCATGTTTGGCTGGCTGTATCTCACCAGTGCACTGGTTTTGGGTGCCGGCTTCTTGTACTGGGCGCTGGTCATGTTATATGGCGATGTCGATGACTCGGGCATGAAGACCTTCAAATATTCGATTACCTATTTGATGGTGCTGTTTGTGATTATGTTGCTCGATCACTACCTTATAGAGACAACACCGATTATTTAATTTTTTAAGCGCCGCCACGGGCGTTTTTGGAGTAAAGCATGAAGCAACAAACAGGCATCAAACTGACGGTCTTGGTCATCCTTTGCTTTATCGTATTAGTGATCTTTGGCTTTGCCTGGAAGATGCGTCAACCAGTGCCTATGTCCGCCGAAGATCTTAGAGTTAATGGTGCCATTGAGCTGAGCACCCCGCGGATATTCAGTGACTTTGATCTGATTGATCACCGGGGCCAGCCATTCACCTTGGAAAACTTTACAGGTAAATGGAGCATAGTGTTTTTTGGCTTTACCAACTGCCCGGATATCTGCCCCACCACTCTGGCAACGCTCAATGCCATGTATGAAGATCTCGGTGACAGCGAAAAAGAAAACCTGCAAATCGTTATGGTGTCTCTGGATCCCGAGCGCGACACAGTAGAGAAAATGGCTCTCTACGTGCCCTACTTCAACGAAGACTTCATTGGCGTCACAGGCAACCCCTACGCTATCTTGGGTCTCAGTACTCAGCTTACTATTGCCTACACCAAGGTGGATCTAGGTGACGGCAACTACACCGTCGATCACAGTACCCAGGTGGTGTTGATCAACCCCAAGGGTCACTACCATGGGTTCTTTAAAGCGCCCCATGGTGAAGTGGCGATGCGCCAGACCTGGCGTTCGATTAAAGACACTTTTGCCCGTTAATTTCGCTGCTTAACCAGCAGTGAAAGGGTAAATAGCAATGCGCCGCAGACCACCACAGAAGGGCCTGCTGGCGTATCGCTATACCAAGACATCGCCAGCCCCATCATCACCGTCAGCATGGCAATCAAGCTTGCCATCACAGCCATTTGCTCCGGAGTACTGCTCACTCGTCGGGCCGTCGCCGCGGGAATAATCAGTAGGGCGGTAATCAATAGTACCCCGACAATCTTCATGGCAATGGCAATCACCAGAGCGGTAATCAGCATCAGTGCAGTGCGCACCGCAGAGGTTTTAACCCCCTCAACACTGGCCAGCTCCTCATGGACGGTGATATTGATCAGCGGTTTCCACAGCCACAGCAGCAACACAATAACGGTTCCCGCCACGCCATAGATCACCCAGAGATCATTCTTGGTCACCGAGAGCAGATCGCCAAACAGCAGGGACATCAGATCAACCCGCACATCCGGCAGCAGTGAAATTAGCACCAGACCGGTTGCCAGCGCGGAGTGGGAGAGAATGCCAAGCAGTGTATCCAGTGACAAAATCCCGCGCTGTTCCAAATACACCAGCCCCAGGGCGATCAACATGGGGACTGCCGCCACAGTAATGCTGATATTAATGCCCAGCAGCACGCCGATGGACACGCCCAGCAAAGCCGAGTGGGCCAGAGTATCGCCAAAATAGGCCATGCGTCGCCACACCACAAAGCAGCCCAATGGACCGGCGACTAGCGCCACACCCAATCCGGCGAGCAAGGCATAGAGTAGAAAATCAGTCATGGCTGCAGCCCTCCCCATGTTGATGCTTGCCCTGTTTGTCGAGCACCTCACCGTGAATGCTGTGCTGGTGATCATGGTGATGGGCATAGATCGCCGTAGTCTGACCAAAGATATCTATATAGGCCTGATCCTGAGTGACCTGCTCGGGACTGCCCTGGCAGCAGATATGCTGGTTTAGGCAGATCACATGGTCGGTGGCCGACATCACCAGATGCAAATCATGGGAGACCATCAAAACACCGCAGTCCAGCGACTTACTCAATTCAGCAATCATGGTGTAGAGAGCATTTTGCCCAGTGACATCTACCCCTTGAACCGGCTCATCGAGCACCAAAAAGTTGGGCTTGCGGACAATTGCCCGGGCCAACAGCGCGCGCTGCATCTCACCGCCAGAGAGAGTCTGCACCGGCGCTTTCGCCAAGTGGCCTATGCCCACTTTTTCCAGTGCCGCATGGCAGGCGCTGTGAGAGGTATTGGCCAGCTGCAAAAAACGGCAGGTGGAGATCGGCAATGTAGGGTCTATATTGATCTTTTGGGGCATGTAGCCGATTTTCAGGTCCGCCGATGGCTGCACCGAGCCGCTGTCAGGCTTCAGCAGGCCGAGAATTATTCTCACCAGAGTGGATTTTCCGGCACCGTTGGGGCCAATCAATGTGGTAATCTCCCCGCGCATCAGCTGCATAGAGATATTCTCCAGCACTGGGCGCGAGCCAAATGACTTGCTGATCTGCTCGAGTCGGATAAGCGGTTTTTTCATTGTCGGTTCTCTGGGCTTGTGGGCTCGGTTTGATCTGCGGATAGACTGCAGTTAGGGCATAGGCCAAAAAGTTCCAAGGCCTGCGACTGTAGGGTAAACTTGGCCTTATCGCTGGCTTTTTGTAGCAGTTCATTAAGACCGTTGTGGGCTACTTCGGCGGCACTGCCGCACTCATTACAGATCATAAATAGATTGCTGTGGTCACTGCCGGGAAAAGGGCAGCCGATATAGGCATTGAGTGAGGCTATGCGATGGATAAGTCCGAGGTCGAGAAGAAACTCAATGGCCCGGTAAATCGTTGGCGGGGCTATGGATTTTCCCGACAGTACCGCTAGTTGATCCTGAAGTTGATAAGCGCCGAGGGGCTGATGGCTCTGCCAGAGTAGTTGCAGCACCGATTTTCTGGTCGGTGTCAGCCGCGCCTTACTGGCGGCGCAGAGTTCCTCGGCACGACTCAGGGCGGCATTGATGCAGCGGCCGTGGTCATGGGGCTGGTGAACTAATCGAGAATTGGTCAGCATTGGCTCTGTGCCTGATTAAGCGATATTTATCATTTTAAATACAATGTTATAACATAACAATAGCTGATATAATTTCTAATGCTTTGGGGCATTACTGCGAATGATGAAAAATATACCTTTAACTAAAATGTTACATTATAACAATTTCTTAAGGATTGTTAGCTTCTTAAGCGCATTAACGGCTCATATAGCGTTTGCTGCGCCGGAAATCACCAAGCCTCTGATTATAACCACGATTAAACCCCTGGCAATCATCGCCCAATCCGCGGTTGGCGATCAGGCTCGCGTTGAATTTCTGCAGTCGGCAGCGCAGTCCGCCCATGGGGTGTCGCTGCCGGTTTCAGCGCTGAAGAAAATTGATCGGGCAGATTTGATAATCTGGATCGGCGAGATGTTTGAGTTTCGCGTTGCCAAGCCTATGGCCTTATTGCCTGAGGAGCGGCGCATTACGGTGATGCAGTTGCCAATGATTGCGCCGGAAGATACTGGACGTCAGCAAGAGGTCGGTTACCAACGTGGTGAGGTCCATGATCACGGCGAGTTCAGCGTAGATCCCCATGTTTGGCTGAACCCCGAAAACGCCAATCTAATTGCTGCCGAGATCCAGCAGCGGCTAAAGCTGCCGGTCAAAGCGATTATCAGCGCCGAGCAAATTGCCAAGCTAGCGGCTGAGCTTGCGCCCCTGAGCGACAAACAGTTTCTTGCTCACCACGATGCTCTAGGTCACTTCACCAGCCTATTCAATCTGCAATCTGGGTTTTCTATTCGCGATGCCAATGGCGCCAGTCAGGGTGTCAGAAGTCAGTATCGCCTGCGCCAAGAGGCCATAGCCTCAGCCGCTAGCTGTATTTTTATCGAGCCCCAATATGCAGATCGCGATGCGCAAGTCATCGCCGATGAATTGTCTCTGCCGGTGGCTCTCATCGATATTCAGGGTCTAGATCAAGCTCTGGTCGGGGATGCCTATGCTAGCTTTATGCAGACTTTAACCGCACAGTTTAAGAGCTGCTTTGGCGGCTCACCAAGCCGCTTGCCGAGTCCATGAATTAGCAACAGGCAGAGGAAAATCCTGTATCCTCCGTCTTTAGATTAACGCTCTTAGATCGACAAAAACCCTCTCATTAACAACACTCGTGGAAAATATGGACACTACTACCCCGCTGATTCTCGTCGATGGCTCCTCCTACCTCTATCGCGCCTACCACGCACTGCCGCCGCTGACCAACAGCAAGGGCAAGCCCACCGGCGCCGTTAAAGGCGTGATCAATATGATGCGGCGGCTGCAGAAAGACTATCCGGATAGCACCCATGTGGTGGTTTTCGACGCCAAGGGGAAAACCTTCCGCGACGATATTTATCCTGAGTACAAAGCTAACCGGCCGCCAATGCCGGACGATCTCCGTGAGCAGATAGCTCCGATCCATCAGATTGTTGAAGCTATGGGCATGCCCATGTTAATTATTGACGGGGTAGAGGCCGACGATGTTATCGGCACTCTGGCGGTGCAGGCCACTGCGGCGAAACAGGCGGTGGTGATTTCCACCGGTGACAAAGATATAGCCCAGTTAGTCAACGAGCACATTACCTTGATCAACACCATGAACAACAGTGTTATGGACAGGGAAGGGGTGATCGAAAAATTCGGTATTCCGCCGGAGCTAATAATTGATTACCTAGCGCTGATCGGTGACAAGTCAGACAATATTCCCGGTGTGCCAGGAGTGGGCGAGAAGACTGCGCTGGGTTTGCTCCAGGGTCTAGGTAGCCTAGATGATATCTACGCCAATCTCGATGATGTGGCCGGTCTGGCCTTTCGTGGAGCCAAAACCATGTCCCCCAAACTGGTTGACAACAGAGAGCTAGCCTATCTCTCCTATGAGCTTGCAACGATTAAAACCGATGTCGACATGCCCCTGCATCTGTCTGAGCTAAAGAATGGCGAGCCGGATAAAGCCGCCTTGCTCAGCCTATTTAAAGATATGGAGTTTAAGACCTGGATTGATGAGGCTCAGACTAGCCCTCAGAGTAATTCTCATGCCAAGCCAGCTGCGGCAGCCAAAGGCCCGATCACCGACGAGTTGGATGATCTGGTTGCAGCCCCTGTTGATACGGCAGTGATCGTCAAGAACTATCAGGTGGTGTTAACCGAGCAAGATCTGGCCATCTGGATCGATAAAATTAACTCTGCTGAGTTGGTCGCCGTGGATACCGAGACCACCAGTCTCGACTATATGCGCGCTCAGCTGGTGGGTATCTCGCTGTCCACCGCTCCGGGAGAGGCCTGTTACATCCCCTTTGCCCATGACTATATGGGTGCCCCGGAACAGCTTAAGCCGGAGTTTGTACTTGAGAGCCTGAAGCCTTACCTGGAAGGCCCTGCACTGACAAAAGTGGGTCAAAATCTCAAATACGATATGAGTGTGCTGGCCCAACATGGCATCACATTGCGCGGTATCGCCTTCGACACCATGCTTGAATCCTATGTTCTCGACTCGGTAGCCAGTCGCCATGATATGGACAGTCTGGCCCTCAACTATCTGGGTGAAGAGACCATTAAATTTGCCGATGTGGCTGGCAAAGGCGCCACACAGCTGACCTTTAATCAGGTCGCCCTCGAACAGGCCGGCCCCTATGCTGCCGAAGATGCAGATATTACCCTGCGCCTGCACCAGACCCTGTGGCCACGAGTAGCCGCTGAGCCAACCCTGAAAAAGATTTTTGAAGACATTGAACTGCCACTGGTGCCGGTTTTATCGCAAATTGAGCGTACCGGGGCACTGGTGGATGACACCCTATTATTTCAGCAGAGTCAGGAGCTCTCGGCGCGACTGGGTGAGCTGGAAACCGAAGCTTGGGAATTGGCCGGGCAGCAATTTAATCTCGCCTCGCCAAAACAGCTGGGTGAAATCCTCTTTGAAAAACTGCAGATCCCAGTACTGAAGAAAACGGCCAAGGGTGCGCCCTCAACCAAAGAAGAAGTGCTGCAAGAACTGGCACTGGAGTATCCGCTGCCGAAAGTACTGTTAGAGCACCGCGGTCTAGCGAAATTAAAATCCACCTACACCGATAAGCTGCCCACCATGATCAATTCGGTCACTGGGCGTATTCACACCTCCTACCACCAGTCGGGAACCGCCACCGGACGACTTTCCTCGTCGGATCCCAATCTACAGAATATACCCATCCGCAGCGCCGAGGGCCGCCGGGTACGTCAGGCCTTTATTGCTGCCCCCGACTGCAAACTAGTGGCTGCGGATTACTCTCAGATCGAGCTGCGCATTATGGCGCACCTGTCCGAAGACCCCAGTCTGTTAGCCGCCTTTGGTGCCGGTCAGGATATTCACCGGGCCACCGCCGCAGAAGTCTTTGGCGTTGAAGCCGACGAAGTGACCATCGACCAGCGCCGCAGCGCCAAGGCGATTAACTTCGGCCTTATTTACGGCATGTCCGCCTTTGGCCTGGCCCGTCAGCTGGGTATCAATCGCAAGCAGGCGGCGGAATATATTGAGCTCTACTTCACCCGCTATCCTGGGGTGCAAAACTATATGAACAATATTCGTCACACCGCTGCTGAAAACGGCTTTGTCGAGACCGTTTTCGGTCGCCGACTCTATCTGCCGGAAATCAATGCGAGTAATGGCATGCGTCGTCAGGCTGCCGAGCGCACGGCGATCAATGCGCCCATGCAGGGCACCGCCGCGGATATTATTAAGCTGGCGATGATCAATGTGCATAACTGGCTGGAAAGCAGTGACTTAACCAGCAAGATTATTATGCAGGTCCACGATGAATTGGTGCTGGAAGTTCCAGAGTCGGAGATGGATGAGGTAAAGCAGGGGCTTAAGGATCTGATGGAAAGCGCCACTGAATTACTGGTGCCGCTGGTGGTGGATATTGGTGTGGGCGACAACTGGGATGAGGCGCACTAGTCATTTTTAACGGACTAGGCACTCAAAAGGGCAAGTGAAAACCACGCTTGCCCGCAAGTTTAAAAATATTTTCACTTTATTTGAATTATTTGTGAACTATTCCGTTTCAGCTTGTCTTATTTAGGGCAAGACATGATTGCTTACTCTCCCCCAACCTAAGCAACTGCAGCGCTGAAACTCCCAAGCAAAGCAACGCAGACCCCGGTTCAACTTTGAACCGGGTTTTTTTTTGCTTTTTTTAAGCGAGGGGGCATGTAAGGGGTTACGAGAGTAGGCCTGAAGAGGCCGCTGATTTACTTAAACTGTGTCGGGATCAATAAAGTCTGCATTCAGCCAATGAGCCAATACTGATTCCAGTTCTGGCAGTCCCAGCTTTTTCAGCGATGAAAAGGTCTGAACGCTCAGCAGGGTGCAACCGGGATCCATATTGCGCAGATGGCGTTCAACCATCAGCAGGGCACTCTGCCCGGGGCCGCGCTTTAACTTATCTGACTTGGTCAGCAAAATATGCACCGGCAAGCCAGCTTGGGCCGCCCAGTTGAGCATTTGCAGATCAAACTCTTGCAATGGGTGGCGAATATCCATCAATAACACCAGGCCAGCAAGACTTTGGCGCACCTGGAGGTATTCGGCCAGGTCTCTATCCCACTCACGTTTCATTTCGATGGGCACTTTCGCGTAGCCATATCCGGGAAGGTCAACCAGGCGCTTGTTATCTTTCAGGGCAAAGAAATTAATCAGCTGGGTTCGACCTGGGGTTTTACTGGTTCTGGCCAGTCCACGGATGCGTGTCAGCGTGTTAATCGCACTGGATTTTCCGGCATTTGAACGCCCGGCAAAGGCCACTTCACAGCCGCTGTCTTCAGGGCATTGTCTGATTGAGGGGGCGCTGGTTAAAAATGTAATGCGCTGATAATCGATATGATTTGAATCCATGGATAAAGGGTCACTATCTGGCTGTAAGAGTTGGCGCTTATTGGTATATAATGCGCCGGCTTTAGCCGACATGGCTAGGGTACAGATAAAAGTAGTTGCACGAACGAAACCTATTCTAGCCGATTGCACGAGTTGATTAACCATGAAAAAAAGCTTTTTAACGATTATTTGTCTGGTAGCTACATTTGCAGCTACTCAGGTGTTGGCATCTGGCGATGCTGCAGCAGGAAAAAACAAGGTAGCAATGTGCGCCGGTTGTCACGCAAGTGATGGCAACAGCATGGTTTCTGCATTCCCTAAGCTAGCTGGCTTGGGCGAAAAATACTTATACCGCCAATTACTGAATATCCAGTCTGGTGAGCGCGTGATTGTCGAGATGACCGGTTTACTCAACGCCAACTCTGATCAAGACCTCCAGGATATGGCCGCTTTTTATGACAGCCAGCAACGTTCCATCGCCGGTGCTCAGGAAATCAGCCTGATCGGTTACACCGATCCTGTGGAAGCCCTGGAGCTTGGCGAAGATATCTACCGTGGCGGCAACCTGAAGACCGGTGTTCCGTCTTGTACTGGTTGTCACTCACCCGCTGGCACGGGCAATGGACCTGCTGGTTATCCTGGGCTGGGTGGTCAGCACGCCGACTATATTGAAAGCCAGTTACTGAAGTACCAGAGTGGCGAACGCAACAACGGTGGCAATGCCAAGATTATGCAGGGTGTTGCTGAGCGTCTGAGCAATAAAGAAATCAAAGCAGTGGCCAACTATATCTCTGGCCTCAACTGATTTTTAAATAGGGCTGAGCTGAGCCGTTCTAGAAAATTTCAGCCCTTTTTAGCTTTGGCAGACAACTAAACAGTTTTACAGGAGTTTCTTATGTTGCGACGTATTGTTAGTTATGTTTTTTTAGTGCTTCTACTGCCCGTGTCACTGGGCTGTGTCGCTGAAGACAGCAAGTATAAAGCCGGTGTTGACTACGAAGTGCTGCCGCAGGCTGTGAGAACAGCGGATCCGGCGAAGATCGAAGTAAATGAAGTCTTCGCCTATACCTGCGGTCACTGCTTTAACTTTGAAGCGGTACTCGAACCCTGGGTTGCAACGCTGGCCGACGATGTTGATATGCAGCGCACCCCAGCAGTTTGGCAGCCAGCCATGGAACTCTACGCCCGCGCCTACTACAGCGCCAGTATGCTGAAGGTTCTGGATCAGGTGCATATGCCGATTTTTGAAGCGATTCATGTGAAGCGTGATCCGATTCAGACTGAGCAGGATTTGGTAAAGTATTTTGTTGCCGCCGGTGTTAGTGCTGAGAAGTTCTCTCAGGTCTACAACTCCTTTGGCATGAGCAGCATGGTCAATCAGGCCAAGGCGCGGATGCGCGGCTACCGCACTCAGGGAACGCCAGAGATGGTAGTTAACGGCAAGTACCGAGTCAGTTCCAGAATGTCTGGTGGCTTTGAAGGCATGATCGCTGTTGCTAACTATTTGATTGCCAAAGAGCGTGCCGCCGCGCAATAAGCGCGCCCGCAGCTCAGCAACAGGTTTTACTCTGGCCTTAAATAGGCTAGATCAATAATCAACATGAGCAAAAGCACTGTATAGAGCGTAATGCTGCGATTAGACTCCTTATCTAATAACTGCATTGACGCTCTTTGTCGTTTTGCCAATCCTAGAAATGTTATTAATTAAAGGAAGCTACCGTACTCCATGAAGCCAATTAATAAGCCCGCTAATCCAAATTTCTCATCTGGCCCCTGCTCCAAGCGTCCAGGTTACGATCTCAATAATCTTGATATCGACACTCTGGGCCGCTCGCACCGCTCCAGTGTCGGCAAGCTTGCGCTGGGTCGCGCCTGCACCGATACCGCAGAGATTCTTGGTTTACCTGAAGGCTACCGAGTGGGTGTAGTTCCCGCTTCAGATACCGGCGCCTTTGAGATGATTATGTGGTCTGTGCTCGGTGCCCGCCCAGTGGATATATTTTCCTGGGAATCCTTTGGCAGTGGCTGGCTCACCGATGCCACAAAGCAGCTCAAATTAGACAATCTGCACAGCTACACCGCAGGCTATGGTCAGCTTCCGGATATGACCCAAGCCAACCCAGACCACGACACCGTGTTTACCTGGAATGGCACCACTGCTGGCGTCAAACTGCCGAATGCCGATTGGATTAGCGACGACCGCACTGGTCTGACGATCTGTGATGCCACCTCGGCAGTCTTTGCCATGGAAATGCCATGGGAAAAACTCGATGTAGTCACCTACAGCTGGCAGAAAGTGCTCGGCGGCGAAGGGGGTCACGGTATGTTAATCCTTAGCCCGCGAGCAGTTGAACGTCTCGAGAGCTATACCCCGGCCTGGCCTCTGCCAAAGATTTTCCGCCTCACTAAAGGTGGAAAACTGATTGAAGGTATTTTCCGCGGCGAAACCATTAATACTCCGTCGATGCTCTGCGTTGCCGACTATTTAGATGCCCTCGACTGGGTGCGCTCGATCGGTGGGCTGCCAGCGGCGATTGCCAAATCCAATGCCAACCTCGATGTGATCAAAGGCTTTGTTGAGAGTCGTCCTTGGGCCCACTTTTTGGCTCAGGAAGCGGATCAAATTTCCAATACCAGTGTTTGCTTAACCCTTGATCTCGAGCCAGATCAGGTTAAACAGATTGTTAAATTGTTAGCTTCTGAGACTGTTGCTTATGATATAGGTGCGTACCGCGATGCACCGGCTGGCCTGCGTATCTGGTGTGGCGCTACAGTTGAAGCCGCCGATCTAGAAGCGTTGCTGCCATGGCTCGATTGGGCCTTTAGCGAAGTCAGTGCGTAAAGAACAGACTGCTAGAGAATAAGCCCGTAGAGAAAAAGCGCGTAGAAGAAAAGTGTGTAGAAGAAAGCCGCATAAAGACTAAAGATGTAAACAGTGCCACCGACTAAAAGACTAAAAACCGAGACCACAAAAATTATGTATAAGATTCGTACCTACAATGCCATTTCATCCAAAGGCCTGAGCCGCTTTCCTACCGACAGCTACCAGGTGTCCAGTGAAAGTACTGACGCAGATGGTATTTTGTTACGCAGCCAGAAGTTGCACACTGAAGTCATGCCCGAATCCGTGGTGGCTATTGCCCGCGCCGGTGCAGGTACGAATAATATTCCTGTGGCTGATTACACTGACAAGGGCATCGTTGTATTCAATACCCCAGGCGCCAATGCCAACGCGGTAAAAGAATTGATTGTCGCGGCACTGCTAATGGGCTCGCGGGATATCTACGGCGGCATGAACTATGTTCAGGGCCTCACCGAGATCACCGATTCAGGTGAGATGGGCAAGTTGCTGGAAAAAGAGAAAAAGAATTTTGCCGGTGGCGAAATTCAGGGCAAAACATTGGGTGTAGTCGGCCTTGGTGCCATTGGCTCAATGATTGGCAACCTGGCCCTAGAGCTGGGTATGAATGTAGTGGGCTACGATCCAGCGATTTCGGTTGAAGCTGCCTGGCAGCTGTCGAGCAGTGTTGAGCGCATGGAAAATCTCGAAGCGCTGCTGGCCTGTTCAGACTTTATTACCCTGCACGTTCCCGCTATCGCGGCGACCAAGCATCTGATTAACAGCAAGACTCTTTCGGGCATGAAAAGCACCGCCAAGATTCTTAACTTTGCTCGTGAAGAGATTGTCAGCAGCGCCGATATGGTTGCCGCCTTGGATGCTGGTGTGATCGCCGGTTATATCACTGACTTCCCTGCCCCTGAATTACTCGGTCGCGACGATGTCTTGTTGATGCCGCATATTGGTGCCAGCACAGAAGAAGCCGAAGAGAACTGTGCAGTGATGGCGGCCAACCAGCTGATGGATTTCCTTGAGAATGGCAATATCCTCAACTCGGTTAACTATCCGAAAATCAAAATGTCACGCAATGGTGGAACACGCATTACCTTCACCAATAAGAACGTACCCAAGGTTCTGGGTAGCGTGCTGTCGGTATTGGCCGACGGTGAGATCAATATTGTCGATATGGTGAATAAGAGCCGCGATGAGATTGCCTACAATATTATCGATATCGAAGGTGACCTCAATGACAGTCTTAAGGATCAGATTGCAGCGGTCGAAGGTGTTATCCACGTCCGTGTAATCTAAACGCGGCACTCCGCTGGGGTGGCGCTTAGCTCACCTCAGGGGAGAACAGTTTTGCCCGCACGGTGTGGCGATATTCCTTCGGGCTATTGCCAGACCAGTGCTTAAAGCGCGATGAAAACCAACTGGCATCGTTGTAGCCGCTGTACCCCGCAATCTCCAAAATGGTTAAATCTGTGTTCTTTAAAAGGTCACAGGCGAATGTCATGCGCACATCCATCAGATAATCCCCCGGCGTCTTGCCCGTTGCCGCGACAAAGCGCCGATTAAAGGTTCTGGTGCTCATACCAAATTGTGCGGCTAATTCGGGCACCGCCAACTGCTTGCTAAGATTATCCTGAAGCCACATCTGCGCCTGCACAATGGTCTCGTCGCTGTGGGTTGTGTGCTGATCGCTGAGACTTAGGGGTTCGGTTAAATTGCGAATCTCATGGAAAAAATTGCGCTGTGCCTGCCGCGCAATTACCCGCCCAAAGATTCGCTCCACCTGGTGCATAATCAACTCCGCCATGGCGTTAATGCTGGCCGCGCAAAAAATATTCCCCGACTGCGTAGTAAAGTGCTGGCGCGCCAATTTTACTTTCGGATAGCTGCGCTGTAGCTGATCAAAGTAGTGCCAGTGGGTGGTCGCCGACTTATCATCCAGCAGTCCCGCCTCAGCCAAAAAACAGACCCCCGTGCCCACCGCCGTAAAGCTGCTATTGCGCTGATGCTGTTCCTGCAGCCATGGGATATAGGCGCGACTCTTTAGCACCGCCGGGCGCGGGTTGCGCCATAGGGCCGGGATATGGATCAGGTCACTGGTAAAGCTGTCGTCGATAGAGTGAGTGGGATTGAGTTGGAAACCGGCAGAGGTTTGCACCGGCTGGCCATCAGTGCTCACCCAGCGGATAGTCAGTTTGGTGTGTGGGCCTCTGCTGGCCCGCGCCATAGCTTGGGCAAACTGAAAGATCTCCGCCGCCAGTGTGGTGCTGGAGACAAGCATATTGTCACAGAGTAAAAGCGTTAGATTAAAGGTCATAGTGGCAGCAATATAGCATATATGGCCTATTCCTCGTATTTTTTGGCCAATTACTAAAAATATTCTCTGTCAGCCCTGCCACAATTGCGCTTTCTCAATGGCTTCACTTCAAGGATGTTCTTATGCCTAACTCACTTCCGGTTATTGTCGGATTCGGCGGCTACAGTGCTGCTGGACGCAGCTCCTCTCACCAGGCTTTTCGACGCATGATTCTCGAATCACTGCCCGCTGATGAGCAGCTTGAGACCGTTGTCAGCCTCGCCTGTTTAATGGGTCAGGTGATTAAAGAGGGTAAAGATGTTGAGAAGGGGCAAGACGTTGAGGAGCAGAAAGCCTATCGCGATCAGCAAGGTACCGAGCTCAGCGCCGCAGAAGTGGACCAACAATTTCGTCAGCAGGTGCTCGACGGCACCTTGATCCGCAAGATAGAGGCATTTGACCCGGCCAATATTCCCGGCCACAAAAAGATCTCTCTTACTGATGAACCCGACGAGACTGTTCAGTTCCGCATGCTAAAACGCGATCTACCGAAAGTGCTGCCAGAGGGCTGGCAGGTTCAGGATCTTGAGGATGGCAATGTTGAAGTGACCGCCAGCGGTTCCAGCCAATATCTGGTTGAATCTCCCTATGAGCTGATCGCCAAAGCTGCGGGCCAGTTGCCCAGTGGCTTCAATCCAGCTGATCACTACAATAGTCGCTTTCATCCACGCAGCTTGCAGATGGCGCTAATAGGTGCCAGCGACGCCGTACACTCTATAGGTATTCCATGGGATAAGGTAGCGGCTTCAGTCTCTCCAGATGAAGTGGGCGTTTACTCTTCCAGCGTATTAAGCCAGATGACCGAAGAGGGTTTTGGTGGTCTATTGCAGGCGCGCCTGCGTGGCGGCCGCACTACGGCCAAGCAGGTTCCGCTGGGTCTAAACTCCATGCCAGCGGACTTTATCAATGCCTATATACTGGGCAGTGTCGGCCACACCGAAGCCATTACTGGCGCCTGCGCCAGTTTTCTCTATGTGCTTCAAGCGGCAGTTCGGGATATTCGCAGTGGCCGCCGTCGGGTAGCTATTCTGGGCAACGCCGAAGCAGCGGTTACCCCTGAGGTCTCTGAGGGCTTTGCCAATATGAGCGCCCTGGGCAGTGATGAAAATCTGTGCAAACTGGATGGCAGCGAGACCCCGGACTGGCGTCGAGCCAGTCGTCCCTTTGGCCATAACTGCGGCTTTACCCTATCTGAAGCCACTCAGTATATTGTGCTGATGGATGATGCTCTGGCCATCGAGTTGGGTGCCGATATTCACGGTGCTGTCCCCGAGGTGTTTATCAATGCCGACGGCGTTAAGAAATCCATTTCAGCCCCGGGGGTTGGCAACTATATTTCCTTTTCTAAAGCGGTGGCGGCAGCCATCACCGTGGTCGGTGAAGAGAGCGTTAAAAAGCATAGTTTTGTCCATGCCCACGGCTCCAGCACGCCGGCCAACCGCACCACCGAATCTTATCTGATTGAGCAGGTGGCCTGCGCCTTTGATATCTACGACTGGCCGGTAACTGCAACCAAATCCTATGTTGGCCACTCCCTGTCGACCGCCAGTGGCGACCAGCTAGTCTCGGCTCTGGGAACCTTTAAGTATCAAATGATTCCCGGCATTAAAACGATTACCGAAGTGGCGCCAGATGTGTCTCAGGAGCGCCTGCGCTTTGCCCTGCAAGATGTGGATGTCAGCGCCAATAAGATGGACGTAGCATTTATTAATTCCAAGGGCTTTGGTGGCAACAATGCCACGGCAGTGCTGCTGTCACCGGAGAAGGTCGAGGAGATGTTGGCGGTGCGCTACGCCGATGGCTTTAATGCCTACCTGGCGCAACGGGAGATTACCCGGGCAGCGGCGGCAGAGTATGCCACTCGCGCTGACGCCGCCCAGCTAGATGTGATCTATCGCTTTGGTGAGCCGCTTATTGATGAGGCCGGTGTCACCATTAGCGCCAAGGGCGTGCATATTCCTGGCTTTGCTCGTGATGTTATCTTTGACCTTGAGAATCCTTGGCAAGATATGCAACAAACTGCTGCAGTCGCAGAAGAACAGACTGATCAACTCTGCGTGCCTGGTTAATCCAGCGCTCAGGATCTGCCACAGCGCCGTCAGGGCTGGCGCTATTGCTTTCAGTTTGACCTATACCATTGACCAGCAGAGTTCCGCCGTGTACCGCAATAAGCTTTGCTGGCTGATTATTTTTAGCGCGCAATAAGAGCGGCCCTCCAGAGGCGCCGCTGCGCGCATCACAGTCATGCAAGAGCAGTTTTTTACTGGCAAATTGAATTGAAGCGTACTGCTGACAGTCGGTTGATTCGGTAAGCTGATTTTGGCTGCTGTTATAGCCCAGCAAAGAGAGCCTCCCTTCACCAATAACCTGTGATTCACTCAATAGCAGAGCGGGCTGTTGCAGCGATCGGGCCAGGGCCACAAAGACAATATCGTTTTCTGATTGAGTAATCTTATTTGTATTCAGGGGGTCGAAACTGTGGTCGGAAATGGCTTTAAAGGCAATGGCGCTTAAGCGCTTATTTTGTGGGAGATAGCGGCAAGAAGCGTACTTTTTCCCGGATTTTACGTCGAATAGAATATGTGCCGCGGTGACAATAATAGACTGGTTAGTATCTGTGGATAGGCTTTTAATATGGGTTGCAGTGCCTCTCAATCCGCCATCGCAGATAACCGTGCCAACGGCGGAGATCGCGTTGCGTTGGCCTTGAGAGGGCAGTAGGCGCTGATCTTCAATGCCGTTTTCTGAGTTGCCATCACCGAATATCGCGGTTTGAGCAGCACTGGCTAACAGCGCACTAAGACCCAGCAGGGCCGCCCAGCTAAACCGTTTCAGCCCATATCTCCCCAGAGCGACTGCATAATACTAATAGACGCCAGCGGTGCGGTTTCGGTGCGCATCACTCGCGGGCCCAGAGTCAGAGGGGCAAAACCCTTATCTATAGCGCGACTGATTTCAGTGTCGCTAAGACCCCCCTCAGGTCCCACCAGCAAGCAGACGCTTTTCGGTGTTTGATGCTGTGCCAGGGTCTTATCACTGCGGTGATGGAGCACCAGTTTAAGATGGTCTGAATCCCCATCAGCCTGACTCAACCATTGATCCAGGGTCCGGGCATTATTAATCGTCGGCAGCTTATTGCGCTGACATTGTTCACAGGCGCTTATTGAAACCTGCTGCCAGTGGCGCAACTTCTTCTCAAGACGCTCCCCATTCAGCTTCACTTCGGTGCGCTCACTAAATAGCGGGGTGATTTCAGTCACACCGAGCTCAGTGGCTTTTTGCACAATCCAATCCATGCGCTCACCGCGGGATACGGCAATCGCCAGATGCAGTTTTAGGGGCGACTCCCGATCAATTTCGCGACAGTCGCCAAGACTCACATCCACCTGAGACTTTGCTGTGGCAGTTAGGGTTGCGGAAAACTCTCCACCAAGGCCATTAAACAGAGTGATTTCCTGACCCACAGACATGCGCAGGGCCGAGGACAGATGCCGCGCGGCGCTGCCAGTCAGAGCCAGATTGGCGCCACTGCTGAGGGGCTGATCAGTGAATATTCGAGGAATGCGCATGGTGACTAATTAGTTATTGTCCGAAAAGCCGAGATTGCGACACAGCGTACCAGTAACTTGCCACTGGTTCATGGTGTAAAAATGCAGGCCAGGTGCGCCGCCGTCGAGGAGCTTCTGGCTCAGCTCACTGACCATATCGATGCCATAGCTAATCAGATCGTCGACATTGTCGCTGCGCTCTTTTAATTGCCAGCGCAACCAGCGGGGAATATCGGCGCCGCAGCTATCGGAGAAACGCATCAAATTGGCGTAATTGGTCAGGGGCATAATGCCGGGAATAATCGGCTCGCCGATTCCCGCCTTGGCGCATTCATCGACAAATTTAAAGTAGGCATCAGCACTGTAAAAATACTGCGTGAGCGCGCGATTGGCCCCGGCTTTAAATTTCTCGCCGAGCCAGTAAACATCCTTGCTGTAACTCTCAGCTTCCGGATGAATCTCAGGGTAGGCGGCCACATTAATATTAAAGTGGTCGCCGGTATGCTGACGAATAAAGGCCACCAACTGATTGGCATGAACTAGCTGTGCCGAGCCGCCCATACCCGAGGGTAGGTCGCCGCGAAGAGCGACTAAATCTTTCACCCCAGAGGCCTTGTAGCTATTTAGGAGTTCCAAGACTTCATTTTCCGAATTGCCGCCAAAGGAAATATGCGGCGCCACGGCAAAGCCGTCGGCTTGAATCGCCGAGACCTGGTCCATGGTGGTGGTGCGAGTAGAGCCACCAGCACCATAGGTCACGGAGAAAAACTCCGGATTAAACTTGCCCAACTCCTGTCGGGTCGTCGCCAGCTTGATTTTCCCCAGCTCGGTTTTCGGCGGGAAAAATTCAAAACTGAGATCGGGTGTTACTTTGTCCATCAAATTATTCCTCTATGGCAATTCAATTCGAATTCGAATTCGCCGATTAGTACTTGTAGCTATCGCCTTTAAATGGACCTTCAACAGGCACATTAATATAGTCGGCCTGGGCCTGAGTCAGCTTGGTGATCACACCACCAAAACCGCGTACCATATGGCCAGCAACCTCTTCGTCGAGATGCTTGGGGAGTACTTCTACGCGCAACATTTCAGCCTTAGTGGCATCGTCCTGTACGGCGAACTGTTTCTTGTACAGATCAATCTGCGCCAGTACCTGGTTGGCAAAAGAGCCGTCCATAATACGGCTGGGGTGACCTGTTGCATTGCCCAAATTAACCAGTCGACCCTCGGCCAATAACAGCAGGTGATCATTGTTAGCACGGTCGCGGTAGACCTTGTGTACCTGAGGCTTGATCTCGTCCCACTCCCAGGTTTTACGCATAAAGGCGGTATCAATTTCATTGTCGAAGTGACCGATATTACAGACCACACAGCCGCTCTTAAGAGCTGACAAAATATCTGAACCACAAACATTGAAGTTACCGGTGCTGGTGACCAGCAGATCGGTATTGGCCAGCAGATCAGCGTTAACGCCTTTGCTCACATCGCCTTCGTTGTAAGTTGAAACAACCTCAAAACCATCGAGGCAGGCCTGCATGGCACAGATTGGATCTGCTTCGGTGACCTTAACGATCATGCCTTCCTGGCGCAGAGACTGGGCTGAACCCTTACCCACATCGCCGTAACCCACAACAACCGCTTTTTTGCCTGACAGCAGATGATCTGTGCCGCGCTTGATGGCATCGTTGAGGCTGTGACGACAGCCGTACTTGTTGTCACACTTGGACTTGGTCACTGAGTCGTTCACATTGATCGCCGGAATTTTTAACTCGCCGGTTTTAAGCATTTCATAGAGACGGTGAACACCGGTGGTAGTCTCTTCAGTCACGCCGTGAACCGCTTCCAAAACCTCTGGGTACTTCTGGTGCAGCAGACCAGTCAGATCGCCGCCATCGTCGAGAATCATATTGGCATTCCAGGGCACGCCGTCTTTTAAGACTTGCTGTTCCAGACACCACTCATACTCTTCTTCAGTCTCACCCTTCCAGGCAAATACCGGCGTGCCATTGGCAGCAACGGCTGCGGCAGCGTGATCCTGGGTGGAGAAAATATTGCAGGAGGTCCAGCGCACTTCGCCGCCCAGAGCTTCGAGGGTTTCAATCAACACGGCAGTTTGAATGGTCATATGGATGCAGCCGAGGATTCGCGCTCCAGCCAGTGGTTGCTCGGCGCGGTATTTCTCGCGCAGGGCCATCAGTGCGGGCATTTCTGATTCGGCAATTGAAATCTCCTTCTTGCCCCAATCGGCGAGGGAGATATCGGCGATTTTGTAATCGCTAAATTTGGCGTCTGACATAGGTTGTGTCCTGTTGATCAATATTTTAATTTGGGTTTATGTAACTAAAGCGCTTTTTTTAAGTCGGCTACTTTGTCGGTTTTTTCCCAGGTAAAGTTTTCTAACTCACGGCCGAAGTGGCCGTAAGAAGCTGTCTGTTGATAAATCGGTCGGCGCAGATCGAGCATCTCGATCAGGCCGCGAGGGCGCAGATCAAAGTTCTCACGGATCAGAAGGACAATCTCTTCATCGGAGAGTTTGCCGGTGCCAAAGGTATTCACGCTAATCGAGGTAGGCTCAGAGACACCAATGGCGTAAGAAACCTGAATTTCACAGCGATCAGCCAGGCCAGCGGCAACAATATTTTTCGCCACATAGCGTCCGGCATAGGCCGCTGAACGATCCACCTTAGTGGGATCCTTTCCAGAGAATGCACCGCCACCGTGGTGGGCCATGCCGCCGTAGGTGTCGACGATAATCTTGCGTCCGGTAAGGCCGCAGTCGCCCATGGGGCCGCCAATAATAAACTGGCCGGTAGGGTTAATATGATATTGGGTGCCCGCATGCAGCCACTCTTCTGGCAACACATGGTTAATAATTTCTTCGCGCACCGCTTCCTGTAAATCAGGCAGAGCAATATTCGGTGAGTGTTGCGTTGACAGCACCACTGCATCAATCGCCACTGGCTTGCCATTCTCATATCTCAGAGTCACCTGACTCTTGGCGTCGGGGCGTAACCAGGGCAGCACACCATTCTTGCGCAGTTGGGCTTGACGCTCCACCAGGCGATGGGCGTAGTAGATCGGTGCTGGCATCAATACGGCGGTTTCATTGCTGGCATAACCAAACATCAGACCCTGATCGCCAGCGCCTATATCTTTGTCCTGGGCTTCATCGACGCCCTGCGCTATATCGCCAGACTGCTTGCCAATGGCATTGAGCACGGCGCAAGAGTTGCCATCAAAGCCCACTTCAGAGCTGTCGTAGCCGATACCGGTAATCACATCGCGAACAATCTGCTCCAGATCCACATAGGTGTCAGTGCGCACTTCCCCGGCAATAATCGTCATGCCGGTTTTGACCATAGTCTCTACGGCGACACGGGAGTGGGGATCGTCCTTTAAAATGGCATCCAAAACCGCATCAGAAATCTGATCGGCCATTTTATCCGGGTGGCCTTCAGAGACTGATTCTGAGGTGAAAATATTGTAATTAGACATAAACTTTTCCGTTGTAATCTGTCTTGAGATTAAGTGTTGTCGGGCAGGGACTTAACAAACTGCCGCAGTTGAATTCGAAAACCATTGCGCTGTGCCAGATAGAGACTGTTGCCCTCTACCAGCCCGGCACTCTGTGCCCAGCGGGTCAGTTCCTGGGGTTCCAGGCCGAGCCAGAGATCGCCGCAGGCCTCTTGCACCCATTCCTGATCGTGGGCGCAGAGGTCGGTGATCAAGAGCACGCCGCCGCTGTTTAGCAGCTGCGCGCAGGCGCCGATAATATCCCCCGGCGTGGGGTTGTGGTGCAGCACCATATTCAGGGAGATGCAGTCACTGCGCAGTCCTTCACTGAGGGCCAGATTGGTGTCCCCCAGCTTGAACTGAATATTTTGCAGGCCCTGGCTGGTGGCTCTGGTGCGGCACTGCTCAAGCATCTCTGCGGAGTTATCCAGTGCCGTAACCTGCTTAAAAGTGGATGATAACTTGCCGAGAAACTGGCCGTAACCGGGGCCGATTTCCAGTGCCGATTGGCGTGCGGCAATGCTGCTGTCGAGAAAGCTTTCAACACTCTCGCCGTAGTCTGACCAGCTGGCGATCAGATCTTGATTCTCTTCAAAGCGCGCCGCGTTGTGGTTAAAGAACGCCACCGATGCCGCCGAGCGCTCGGTATTAATCGATTCCAGTCGCGCGCGCAGGGCGGGGTCTAGGGCTGCATCGTCAATGGTTTGAAACAGCACATGTTGCAGCGCCTGCAAATCGGTATCCGGATGGCTCTCATTGCGGCGGTAAAAAATCGTTGTGCCTTCGCGCCTAGTAGCCACCAGTCCAGCATTGGCGAGAATTTTTAGGTGATGGCTCATGGCCGACTGGCGAATATCAAACACCTGACAGAGTTCCAACACACCGTAGGCATTTTGTTGCAGCACCTTTAAAACCTGCATGCGCAGAGGATCTCCCGCCGCTTTACAGAGTGCGGTAATGGCCCCTGTATCGGTGGTAGACCTAGGTTGGTTGTCAAAATGGCTGAGGTTGTTCATGAGCGGGACTTTAACATAGTGATTTTTATATATCAAAATATTTTTATATAAGGTGAAAGCGGCAACTATGTTGTTTTCCGGTCACAGAGAAGTCAGTGCAATAAAGAGTAGGTATAGCGAATATCGGTTTACTGGTACCCCCGGGTAGGAGACAATGCGCGCCTAAAATTTGACTACCCAGGAGTGATGATTCATGGCCTCACGTAGAGAGCTTGCAAATGCTGTTCGTGCCCTCAGTATGGATGCTGTTCAACAGGCTAATAGTGGCCATCCAGGTGCCCCAATGGGCATGGCAGATATTGCTGAAGTTCTCTGGAATGACTACCTGAGCCATAATCCAGCTGATCCTACTTGGGTCAACCGAGACCGCTTTGTGCTTTCCAATGGCCACGGCTCGATGCTGCTCTACTCCCTGTTGCACCTCACAGGCTATGACTTGCCAATTGAGGAAATCAAAAATTTCCGTCAGCTACACTCCAAGACTCCTGGCCACCCTGAATACGGTTATGCCCCCGGTGTTGAAACCACCACTGGTCCTCTTGGTCAAGGTATCAGTAACGCCACCGGTATGGCTCTGGCAGAGAAAGTTCTCGCCGCGCAGTTCAACCGTCCTGGCCACGATATTGTCGATCACCAAACCTACACCTTCCTCGGTGATGGCTGTTTGATGGAAGGCATCTCCCACGAAGTTTGTTCACTGGCCGGCACCTTAAAGCTCGGCAAGTTAACCGCGTTTTACGATGACAACGGCATCTCCATTGACGGTGAAGTTGAAGGCTGGTTTAGCGATGACACACCAGCACGTTTCGAAGCCTACGGCTGGCATGTGATTGCCAATGTCGACGGTCACGATAGCGACGCTATCAAAGCCGCAATTGAACAAGCCCATGCCGAGACTGGCAAGCCGACATTGATTTGCTGCAAAACCATTATTGGTTTTGGTTCACCCAACAAGCAGGGCAAAGAAGATTGTCACGGTGCTGCACTGGGTGTCGACGAAGTGGCACTGACTCGCGAAGCTCTCGGCTGGACTCATGGTCCTTTCGAAATTCCCGACGAGCACTACGCTGGTTGGAACGGCGTTGCCAAAGGCTCTGCCGCTCAGACTGCTTGGGCCGATCAGCTTGAAGAATACCGAGCTGAATTCCCAGAGCTAGCTGCCGAATTTGAACGCCGCACCCGTGGTGATCTGCCAGAAGACTTTAATGCCCAGGCTGATGCCTATATTCAGCAGTGCCAAGACAAGATGGAGAAGGTTGCCTCACGCAAAGCTTCACAGAACTGTCTCAACACCTACGGCCCCATGTTGCCAGAACTGCTTGGCGGTTCCGCGGATCTGGCCGGTTCCAACCTGACTATCTGGTCTGGTTCGAAAGATATCAGTGGCGACAATGCTGACGGCAACTATATCTATTACGGTGTGCGTGAATTTGGTATGAGCGCAATGATGAACGGTATCGCCCTTCACGGCGGTTTCGTTAATTATGGCGCCACCTTCCTGATGTTTATGGAATATGCCCGCAACGCGGTTCGCATGTCAGCTCTGATGGGTATCCAAAGCATCTTTGTTTACACTCACGATTCCATTGGTCTCGGTGAAGATGGCCCTACTCACCAGCCGGTCGAGCAGCTTAGCGCTCTTCGTTCCACACCTAACCTGCACACTTGGCGTCCCTGTGACACCGTGGAATCTGCCGTTTGCTGGAAAAGCGCCATCGTCCGTGGCGACGGACCCAGTGCATTGGTATTTAGTCGCCAAGGTCTGGCACCTATGCCACGTAGCACACAGCAGGTTGCTGATATTGAGCGCGGCGGTTATATCCTTCGTGATTGCGACGCGCCTCAGGCCGTGGTTATTGCCACAGGTTCAGAAGTTGAGTTGGCTATGGTTGCCGCTGAGCAGCTAGCGGAGCAGGGCACTCAGGTGCGTGTTGTCTCTATGCCCTGTGCCGAGATCTTCTCTGCTCAAGACGCCGCTTACCGAGAAGCGGTCTTGCCAGCAGCACTGAGAGCTCGTGTTGCCGTTGAAGCATTACACGCCGACTACTGGTACAAGTTTGTCGGTCTCGATGGCCGCGTTGTCGGCATGACTAGCTTTGGTGAGTCTGCCCCCGGCGGCGAACTGATGAAAGAGTTTGGTTTCACTGTTGAAAATGTGGTGGCCAATATTGTTGAGGCCATTGGCTAGTGATACGCATAGCCATTAATGGCTATGGCCGTATCGGCCGCTCGGTGTTGCGCGCGCTCTATGAATCAGAGGCGCGCAACAGCGTGCAAGTAGTGGCGATCAATGAACTCGCCGACAGCAAAACCATTGCCCACCTGACCCGCTATGACTCTACCCATGGACGTTTTCCTGGCACCGTTTCAGTGGACCAAAACCGGATGACCGTTGATGGCGACAGCATCGCTATTATTCACCAGCCGAACATTGAGCAACTGCCCTGGGCAGAACTCAAGATCGATGTAGTACTGGAATGCAGCGGCACCTTCTCCGATCGTCAAACCGCCGAGCAACATATCAGCAGTGGCGCCAAGCGCGTGCTGTTTTCCCAGCCAGCTGAATCCACTGTCGATGCCACCATTGTCTATGGCATCAATCAGCATATTCTCAGCGGCGACGAAACCATAATCTCCAGCGCCTCCTGCTCCACCAACTGTGTGGTGCCAGTGATTAAAGTGCTCAATGATCAGTTCGGTGTCGAGGCCGGTGTGATCACCACCATTCACTCGGCGATGAATGACCAGCCGGTAATTGACGCCTATCACGACACCGATTTACGCAAAACCCGCGCCGCCATGCAGTCGATTATTCCTGTGGACACCGGTCTGGCGCTGGGAATAGACCGGTTGTTACCGGAGTTGACCGGGTGCTTTCAGGCTCAAGCTATGCGCGTGCCCACGGTGAATGTTTCAGCGATTGATCTGTCGGTGATACTCGATAGCAAAGTAGATACCCAGAGCATTAATTCCGCCCTCGAGCAGGCCTCCCTCGGAGCGCTGAATGGTGTGCTCGGTTATACCGAAGAGCCGCTAGCCTCCTGTGACTTTAATCACGACCCCCGCAGTGGCATAGTCGACGCCAACCAGACCCGAGTCAGCCAAGAGAAATTGGCCAAAGTCTTGATCTGGTTCGATAACGAATGGGGCTATGCCAATAGAATGATTGATACCCTGCTGCACTGGTGTTCGGCGCGGCAACAAAGCTAAAGTTACAAGCTAAAGTCACAGGCCAAGATTACAGGCTAACAATAACTAAAACCCTAAGGACTGATATGACCGTCAAGTTAATGACCGAGCTGGATCTAGCCAGCAAGCGTGTACTGATTCGTGAAGACCTTAACGTTCCGATTAAGGACGGCCAGGTCACCAGCGATGCCCGTATCCAAGCGGCACTGCCCACCATTCAACAAGCGGTTGCAGCCGGTGCCAAAGTGATCCTCATGTCCCACTTGGGTCGACCCACCGAAGGTCAGTACGACCCCGAATACAGTATGAAGCCGGTGGCTAAACATCTTAGCCAGCTGCTTGGCCAACCGGTCAGGCTCGAACAGAGCTGGACCAGTGGCATCACCATGAACGATGGCGACATCGTTATTCTGGAAAATGTGCGTTTTAATCCCGGCGAAAAAAAGAACGATGATACTCTCGCCAAAGCCTATGCCAAGCTCTGCGATATTTTTGTAATGGACGCCTTTGGCACCGCCCACCGCGCCCAGGCCTCGACCCATGGAGTGGCCAAATATGCTCCCATAGCCTGTGCCGGACCCCTGTTAGCCAAAGAATTAGACGCTCTAGAAAAAGCCTTAGCGGCGCCAACGCCTCCGGTTGCAGCCATTGTTGGCGGCTCCAAAGTCTCGACCAAATTAATGGTTCTCGAGACTCTCTCCGAGAGAGTGGATCAACTGATTGTTGGGGGTGGCATTGCCAATACCTTCTTGGCCGCTGCCGGCAAGCCCGTGGGTAAATCCCTCTTTGAGTTAGACCTTATTCCCGCTGCCCAAGCGCTGATGAAAAAAGTAAACATTCCATTGCCCACAGATGTAGTGGTGGGCAAAGCCTTTTCGGAAAGCGCTGAAGCCACGGTCAAGTCTGTGGATGATGTTGAAGAAGACGACATGATTTTCGACATAGGTCCGGATTCCTCCGCTAAGCTGGCAGAACTGCTACAGTTAATGGGCACCATTATTTGGAATGGCCCAGTGGGCGTATTTGAGTTTGATCAATTTGGCGAAGGCACCAAAACCCTGTCTTTAGCCATTGCTAAAAGCCCGGCATTTTCCATTGCTGGAGGTGGGGATACCCTAGCCGCAGTGGATAAATATGACATCGCTGATCAAGTCTCCTATATTTCAACTGGGGGTGGCGCATTTCTTGAATATGTTGAAGGCAAAGAACTCCCCGCTGTAACCATTCTTCAGCAGCGCGCCAAAGACTAAAGAGAGCACTTAAGAGGGCACTTAAGAGAGCAGTAAAGAGCAGGATCAAAAGTACCAGTAAAGAATTTATAAAGGACTTATAAAGGAAGAGCACTATGGCACTAATCTCATTAAGACAGATGTTGGATCACGCCGCCGAGCAGGATTACGGTGTCCCCGCATTTAACGTCAACAACCTTGAGCAGATGCGCGCCATTATGCTCGCCGCTGACCAAACCGGTAGCCCGGTGATTGTTCAGGCCTCCGCTGGTGCGCGGAAATATGCTGGCGCACCATTTTTGCGGCACCTGATTCTCGCCGCTATCGAAGAGTGGCCGCATATCCCGGTGTGCATGCACCAGGATCACGGCACTACCCCGGCAATCTGCCAGCGCTCGATCCAGCAGGGCTTTAGCTCGGTAATGATGGATGGCTCCCTGGAGGGCGATGGCAAGACGCCGTCGAGCTACGAATACAATATTGATGTCACCCGTCGCACTGTCGACATGGCCCACGCCTGTGGTGTTTCGGTCGAGGGCGAACTGGGTTGTCTGGGTTCACTGGAAACCGGTGAAGCTGGCGAAGAAGACGGTTCAGGGGCCGAGGGCAAGCTCACTCTAGAGCAGATGCTTACCGACCCAGAAGAAGCCGCTGACTTTGTCTCCAAGACTGGCGTCGACGCCCTGGCCATTGCCTGTGGAACCTCACATGGTGCCTACAAGTTTAGTCGCCCGCCCACTGGTGATATTCTCGCCATTGGCCGCATCAAAGAGATCCACCGCCGTATCCCCGGCACGCATCTGGTGATGCATGGTTCATCTTCGGTACCCCAAGAATGGCTGCAAATTATCAATCAATATGGCGGCGAAATTCCTGAAACCTACGGTGTCCCGGTCGAACAAATTTGCGAAGGCATCAAACACGGCGTGCGCAAAATTAATATCGACACCGACCTGCGTCTGGCCTCCACTGGAGCTGTACGCCGTTTCTTGGCAGAAAATCCGTCGGCTTTTGATCCCCGTGCTTTTCTAAAGGAAACCACCACCGCAATGAAAGATATCGCCGCGGCACGCTTCGAAGCCTTTGGCACTGCGGGCAATGCCTCGAAGATCAAGGTGTTGAGTTTGGATGCCATGACCGAGCGTTATATGAGCGGCGAGTTGGATGCCAAGATTAACTGATAAACGGTAGATCAAAGTAGTTATCAAAAAGGGCGCTTCGGCGCCCTTTTTGATATTCGTTATTCACGCAGGTTTTAGACTTTTTTCCTATTATTAGACGAGATAAAAGCTCAACAAAATAGGATAAGTTATGAAAAATACATTAGAAAGCGGGATTAAATATGAACACAAATTCATAGTACCGCCCTCAAAGACTGTTCCGCAGTTATACCCTGAGTCAGAAGAGTTTGTTGAAATGCCTGAGGTTTTCGCTACGGGCTTTTTAGTGGGATTTCTCGAGTGGGCCTGCATCAAAGCCATCAAGCTCCACTTGGATTGGCCTAGAGAGCAAACCTTGGGTACTCACATAAATATCAGTCACGAAGCTGCGACACCTCCTGGTCTAGAAGTTACGGCTACAGTTGAGTTAATAGAGGTCGAAGGGAGAAAGTTGACTTTCAGAGTCCAGGCTAGCGACGGTGTTGATAGGATCTCTGAGGGGACACATCAGCGATTTATAATAGATAAGCAAAAGTTTGATGCTAGAGTCGCAACAAAGCTGAAATAATTAATTTAGTGTCTAATTAGCAGCCTGGGAGTGGCCACATATCTGGTCTACAGTAATAGCAGTGGAAAGGACTGACAAAAAGGAAAATCCATATGACCTTGGACAAACTGATTGATCTACTACTGCAAAAGGGCTTCACCGCTGTTACGGGCGCCATGGGCTTAAAGCTCATTGTTGTAGACGCTGTTATTGCCGGCGATAACAAAATAGAGATTCTGGCGATTGGTGCAGTATTACTTTCAGTGGCAACAGTGATTTCCTATTTGGTCTGGAAAACCCGTGTTTCAATCACCCAGCAAAAAAGTATTGCCGCGGATCAGAGCCTCAGCAAAGAGTTATCGGGAAACCCCTAATACTGATCTTAGTTTTAATCTGTTATCACCATCGGGATAGTTATTAACGCCCATCTATCGGTATAATCTGCGGCCTTCGCTGTATGTGCAGCGTTCCTCTTGTTATCAATAGTATCCATAGGGTTTGTTATGTCAGAGTTTGCCAATGTTAGCGTCAGCAAAGAAGCCAATGTTTATTTCAACGGTCAGGTAACCAGCCGCGCTATAGTGCTTGCTGACGGCACTCAGAAAACCCTTGGTGTGATGTTGCCGGGTGAGTATGAATTTGGTACCGAAGTCCGTGAGTTGATGGAAATCACCTCGGGTCAGTTGGATGTTCTGTTGCCTGGCGCCACAGAATGGCAGACTTTTAGTGGTGGCAGTGCCTTTGAAGTTCCCGCAGCGGCAAAATTTGCTGTTAAAGTGCAGCAGATTACTAACTATGTTTGCTCCTACTTTGCCTAGGGTTAAAGCACCGTTACTGAGTAGCTAATCACTGTGACCAAAGATTCTCAATCTGAACATCAGCAGCCGAATAATCCACTGCATGGCCTCACTCTTGAAGCGGTGGTCACCCAGCTGGTGGAGAGCTATGGTTTTCCATACCTGGCTGAGAGAGTTAAGATCAACTGTTTTAAAAGCGATCCCTCGATAAAATCTAGCCTCAAGTTTTTGCGCAGAACTCTGTGGGCCCGGGAGCAGGTGGAAAAGCTCTATGTTGCCAAGTTTGCCAAGGCGGGTCATCCGCCTCGGCACAAGCCTGTGCCGACTAAATCTAAGGCCAAGGCCGAAAGCAGCCAGGTTGTACCAACGCTTAAGCCTAAGTCTGAGTCTGAGTCTGAGAGTCCTCCTGCTTCTGCTAAGCCAGTCAGCCCACCGAACCCCTGGGCCTCCGGTGCCTACAAAAAGTCGTAAATCGACTTTCCCTAAAGGCCTAGTTCTTAGCCGATAATTTATTGATATAACCCCTGGGCTGTTTAATTTTTTGGCCCTCCTGCCTAGCCGATAATTTCAATCTGCACTAGTTTTATTCAGAGCTCTTAACCAGAGTCTCTTAGTCTTCACTTAGCTTTTCATATAGCTCTTCATTTAGCTCTTCCCTCAGCTCAGTTTCTTCATGCCAGGGATTGAGGTTATATTTCTCCAACTAATTAATCACAGTCAAAAATCGCAGTTTTTTTATTTAGTGGCTGATGGGTTTGTGTTAGTCCGCGGAGATACTAAGAGAGAATTCTTTCGCGTGCGATCACGGCGCAAGGGTTTATGGACAAGCCTCGACGTAGACTCTGTAGTACTTTTATGGGGCAGTAAAATAAGGATGTTATTATGCGTTTTACCACCATCGGCCGATTGCTGTCGATACTGACTGTAAGTCTAATGTTTACCGCGGCCAGCTATGCTGATTCAATTACCTCCATCCCAACCCCCTCGGTATGGGACAACCAAAGTGGCTCGACTCTAACCATTAATTCCATCGACAGCAGTGGCCTGATCACCGGCACCTACGTCAACCGTGCCACTGACTATGCCTGCCAAAATATTTCCTACCCGGTAACTGGCTGGGCCTATGGTACCGCGATTACCTTTAATACCATTTGGCAGAGCGCGTCAGAATCCTGCAATTCAATTACTGCCTGGACTGGGTTTCTATACCAGACTGAAATGAGCACTTTATGGAGCCTAACGATCAGCGGATCTACTAATGCATCGGAGATTGTCCGCGGTACTGACACATTTAAGCAGGTCAAAAAACTCACTGAAGAATCTCTAATTATGAAAAAATAAAAACACAAAGCAACGGTTGGGACTGCTATTAGGTTGTCCCAATAGTTTTAAAGGGAGTCACAAAAAAAATGGATTTTAGTAACTCAAGAAATATAGATAACCGAATCAAAAAAACTACAATTGCAGTGGCAGTAATCACTCATATAGTCTTGGCCATAGTCACCTTTGGCCTGTCGCTAGTTCTCCTGACTATCGTAGGGCTTGCCACTCTACTACAGTTAAATAAAGAAATAGATGAGGAAAACTCGAGTGAAAAAAACTTTAATAAAAATTATCCTTTCGGCTATTTTGGTCGCCCATTGGGGAGCTTTCAGTACGTCTTTCATCATTCTTATAGCATTGAGAAAGATATCTATAGTGCTGTTGAAGCAGAACTCATAGGCAAGACCCCGATAACCTCGGTTAAATCTGTTTCAATTATTGATACAGACCCCGCCCTAAAAAATTGTGAACAGCGCCATTTTATGAAAGCGGAATCCGAGCCCACCTCCCGAGGCACAGCCATTACCCTGATATTAAATCAGTCGAACTTTGGCTCCATGCGCACAATCCAGTGGCGCGTTTTGGCTGGTGGTTATCTGGACGAAAATTCAAAATTTAATCTCATAGCCTATTCAATGGTTACGGTCTTTTCCTGGTTTGGCCCCTACCTAAGGGGTGAGTTGGACCTGCTGAGTCGGGTGCGAACCATCTCTTCCGGCGCTTACAATGATATGGATGTGAGTACTCAGGTACGCTGTCTCCACCAGGTTGTTTTCGATGCGATGATTGCCGAGTTGGAAAAAAATGGTATTGATACCAGCGAGTTAAAATTGCAAAAAATACAAATGATGAACATCAATATCTCAGGTGAAAAAGTGAATATGGGCAATCTGGTGCAGGGAGCCACAAGTAAAATAGGTGTGCCTGTTAAGGGGACTCAGGTATGAGCTGTGCTCTTGCCTCTGTTGAAAGCGTCTCCGCTGGCTTTGTACATCAGGAAGACAATGTAGGGTTAAAGCCAGCCCACGGAATAAATTTTAGAGCCCAAGAGTTTGAGCGCTTTAGACAGTCGATTAGCAATATTGCTGCCTATAACAATATTAATTATGCAGACTTTCAAACACTACAAATTGAGGTGATGGCACTGCTTAAGAATCCGCATCAGTCGGTGGTTGTTGCCTTAGTTAAAACGCTCGGCGAGAAATATCCCTGAGCTCTAAGGCCATTGTCGGTTTTATGTACTACTGTTATGGGTGAGGACTAATAATAAGGAGCCCCCATGCCCCAGCGCGCAAAAATCGATGCCGAGATTGAAGCTTGTTTTAATGTTATGGCGGAGCTGAGACCCCATCTAAAAAAGCACGAATTTTTGCCCACTGTACGCAATATGGAAGCCGAAGGTTTCCGCCTGATATATATCGCCGAAGATAATAAGGTTGTAGCCGCAGCGGGCTATCGTATCTACAGCAATCTTTTTATGGGTAAGCATCTCTATGTTGATGATCTTGTCACTGCCGAGAGGGCAAGGTCTTCAGGTTATGGCAAGCGTATGATTGACTGGTTGCGCAACAAAGCACAAACCACTGATTGCAAATTCTTGCACCTAGACTCTGGAACCCCGCGCGGCCGAGCGCACAAGTTCTACTTCAAGGAAGGCTTTACCATTGCCAGTTATCACTTTAGCGAGGAGCTCTAATAATGCCCACAGCCTATGCCTTAGTAGTACTCAATATTATTGTAATTCTAATCTGCTACCAGATCGCCAAGAGTCGGGGCGGCAATGCTCGTTTCTGGGCCGGGCTGGCGGTATTTTTTGGCCCTTTCGTCATTCCTTTTGTACTTTTCTGCAAAGCAAAACCTGAAAATACAGAATCAGCGAAATCAGATAACCTCTAAAATTTCCGATGCCTGTGGCCGCGCGGCACTGGTTAGATCGGCCAGATGCTGAGCATAGCCATTGGCATTGATCACATCCCCCATAATCAATAGGGCCGGTGACGGTAACGGATGCCGCGCCAGCTTCTCAGCTATATCAGTCACTGTTCCCACCAATACCTGCTGGGCCTTAGCTGTGCCTTGGGCCACTACGGCAAAGGGCTTGTCTACTGGGCAGCCCCGAGCGATTAGCTCTGAGGTAATCTCCTGTAAATTCGACAGTCCCATATAAAACACCACAGTGCTATCTTTTTGCAGGGCTAGATCCCAGTTGATATACATCTTGCCATGTTGTCGGTGGCCGGTAATAAAGGTCACTGCATGGGCGTGATCGCGATGGGTTAGGGGAATCTGTGTGGTGGCGGCGCAACCAATGGCGGCGGTGATGCCCGGGACTATGGTGCAGCTGATTCCCTGTTCCGCCAGGTGTTCCACTTCTTCGCCGCCGCGGCCAAAGATAAAGGGGTCGCCGCCCTTAAGGCGCACAACTTTTTTACCGCAGCCAGCCAGTGCGGCTAATAGGGCGCAAATTTGATCCTGGGGCAGACTGTGTTGGTCTTTCTTTTTGCCCACATAGATCAGGTCGCAGTGTTTGCGGGCGTAATCTAGCAGCACGGGATTGGCCAGACGATCGTAGACAATGGCGTCCGCTTGCTGGAGTAATCGCATGGCTTTAACGGTGATCAGTTCAGGATCACCGGGTCCGGCGCCGACAAGAAATACTTCGCCCATACTTTTACCTGTGGGGCTTTTTTCTCTAGAGCTGTCATCTCTGGGGCTTTCTGGGGAGGCAAATAAATTTACAATATTGGTCATGGGGTTGTCCGCTTGATTTGGCTGATAAGGCTATTTAATTCAGGGATACAGGAGCCACAGTTAGTGCCGCACTGAAGTTGTTCGCCGAGTTGCTGCGAGGAGCCGGCACCGGCTTCGATGGCGTTGATAATGCGTGCCTCACTGACTTTAAAGCAGGAGCAGATCAGTTTGCTGCCGCTGTCGGTTTGCCTGCTGTCGGATCCTGACAGCAGTTGCCAATAGTGCTCTGGAGTGCTGTTATTGAGGGCCAGCAGCCCCTGCATCCAGGTTTTGGCTGGCAGAGCAGATTTGTCCCGGTGACTAAATAGTGCCACTTCCATCTGCTTATCGCTGTAGCCGATGAGGCGCTGATCGAGATTGCTGGTATCGGAAAACTGTGCATAGGCCCTGGCTCTGTTGCCACCGGAAAAGTAGCCTAGCCAATCAAACTCGGCAGATGCCGCCAGCTGATAGATAAAGCCATGCTGTTGGGGTGCGGAGGCCCAGCTGATAAAGCCTGAGCAATCCAGGGCGCTGCGGCTGACCAAGATCCCCCAGCACGGCGTTTCAACTTTACGCAGGGCGGCGCGGCTAAATTTAAATTCTGGCTGGCCCGAGACCGGGTCAATAATCTCTTCGACCAGGCTGTCGACTCTGGCGCTGTGGGCGTTTTGGTCACTCCAGTGAATGGGGACGAATAGCTGGTTCGGCTGCATCCCCGGATCAATCTCGGTGATCACTTGAATCGCCCCTCGGCGGCTTGAAACTTCAGCCAGATCTCCGCTTTGCAAGTCTGCCCCGGCGGCGGTATCGGGATGCATGGCGACAAAGGGTTGGTCGGTATGGTCGAGCAGAGAGGTGGCGCGCCCGGTCCGGGTCATGCTGTGCCACTGGTCGCGAATACGTCCGCTATTGAGGGTTAGGGGGAATTGATCTTGGGATTTACGTGGTGCCGGCAGGCTGGGTCTTATAGTAACAAATCGGGCTCGGCCGCTGGCAGTGATAAATTGCCCATCTTCAAATAGCCGGGCTGTGCCCTGGGGTGAATCGACAGTGACTGGCCATTGAATAGGTTGCAGTTGATCATAGTCGGTTTCAGATAGCTGACTGAGGGCGCCAATATTAAATAGCCGCTGACCCTTGTTGTAGTAATCGCTAAGCTGAGCATGTTCGATAAACACATCCCGCGGTGACTGATAGTCAAAGCTTTCACTAAAGCCCATGGTCTTGGCCACCTGAGCCAGTATCCACCAGTCGGCCCGGGCGTCGCCGGCGGCGCTAACCAGTGCCCGCTGGCGCGAGATGCGCCTTTCTGAATTGGTAACAGTGCCGGACTTTTCACCCCAGCCGGCGGCGGGCAGCAGGATGTTGGCGGTGGCGGTGGTGTCGGTTTCCGCTATACAGTCTGAGACAATCACTGTTTCGCACTGCTCCAGTGCCGCTTTGACTTGGTCTGCATTGGGCATGCTGACCACTGGGTTGGTGCCCATAATCCATATCGCTTTAATGCTGCCATTGGCCACGGCATCAAATAGATCCACGGCCTTTAAACCGGCTTGCTTGCTGACCTGATCGCTATTCCAAAATGCCGACAGAGTGGCGATATTCTCGGGGCTATAATCCATATGGGCGGCGAGCATATTGGCTAGACCACCCACTTCCCGGCCGCCCATGGCATTGGGCTGGCCGGTGATGGAAAAGGGCCCAGCACCGAGCTTCCCAATGCGGCCGGTGGCCAGATGACAGTTGATAATGGCATTGCATTTGTCGGTGCCGGTGGCGGACTGGTTAATGCCCATGGAATAAAAGGTAATGCTCTTTTCGGTCTCGGCAAACCACTGGTAAAAGGTGACCAAGTCGTCCCTGCTGATTCCGGTCTGCTGCTCAAGCTCAGCTTCACTGACGGCATTGGCGGTTTCTAGGGCAGCGGCGAAGCCTTCGGTGTGTTGTTGAATATACTTTTCGTTGAGGTTTCCGCTTTTGGCTAAAAAGGCTAGCAGACCGTTAAAGAGAAAGGCATCGGCCCCAGGGGCCAATGCCAGATGTAGGTCCGCTAGGTCACAGCTGGCGGTGCGCCGCGGATCTATTACCACCACACGCATTCTAGGATTATTCTCCTTGGCCTCGGCTATTCGCCGATAGAGCACCGGATGAGTCCAGGCGGCGTTGGAGCCGGTTAGCACCAGCAGTTCGCAGTGCTCGAGATCTTCATAGTTACAGGGCACGGCATCGGCACCAAAGGCGCGCTTATAGCCTGCCACTGCGGAGGACATGCACAGGCGTGAGTTGGTATCCACATGGCCGGTGCCGATAAAGCCTTTGGCCAGTTTATTGGCCACATAGTAGTCTTCGGTGAGCAGTTGCCCTGAGAGGTAGAAGGCGATGGCACCGGGGCCATATTGCTCACGCACCTGAGTGAGTCTGCTGGCCACCTCCTCTATGGCAATGTCCCAGCTCACCGGTTGACCCTCAATGCTCGGTTGTAATAGGCGACCATGATCGCCCATGGTCTGATCCAGTGCTGCGCCTTTGACGCAGAGTTTACCCAGATTGGCGGGATGTTCGGTATCGCCGGAGACGGCAATTAGCTGATCATTTTGTATTTCAGCACTGACACCACAGCCGACACCGCAGTAGGGGCAGGTGGTTTTTAAGGTGCATGAGTCTCTGGTCTCAGGGGCGCGGTTCATAGATTACAGACGCAACATGACATGATCGCCGACGAGGCTCACCGGGAATACCGGCACGCAGATCTCGGTATCTTCCAGACATTCACCGGTGAGCAGATCAAAGTGCTGCTTATACATTGGCGAGGCCACCACCAGTCGTCCGTCGAGATCCCCTACCATTCCCCGGGACAGAATATTGGCTTTACCGATAGGATCCCAGTTGCCGAGGGCGTAGAGCCGGGGGCTCTCCCTGGGCAGATAAAACAGCGCAATCTGCTGCCCATCCAGTTCTGCACAGATACCGGAGTTGGGGATCAGATCGGCTTGCATGCAGAGGCTGATTGGTTCGGATTTTTCTATTAGTTTGTCAGTGCTCACTATCAACTCCCCTAAGCCGATTCGGCTAAAATTTGTATGCGCTCGGCTTCTGTGGCCGGTCGTGGCTGGCCGCGTTCTTCGACAAAGATAATCTCGCGGTCTTCGGCTTTGGAGTTGACGAACTGGCGGAAGCGCTTGAGTCTCTCCGGGTCTTCAACGGTGGTTTTCCATTCGCACTGATAACTGCCGACAATGCTATCCATCTGCTCTTCAAGCTCTGCGGCAATACCTAGGGAGTCCTCGATCACCACTTCTCTGAGATAGTCGAGGCCGCCTTCGAGAGTGCCCATCCACACCGAGGTGCGTTGCAGGCGATCGGCGGTGCGTACATAAAACATTAGGAATCGGTCAATGTATTTAATCAGGGTTTCGTCGTCGAGATCCGTGGCGAACAGATCTGCGTGCCGCGGTTTCATACCGCCGTTGCCACAGACAAATAGGTTCCAGCCGTTTTCCGTGGCGATGACGCCAAAGTCTTTCGACTGGGCCTCGGCACATTCCCGGGTGCAGCCGGAGACTGCGGATTTGAGTTTGTGTGGCGAGCGCAGCCCCTTGTAACGATTCTCGATATACAGGGCCATGGCGACACTGTCTTGCACACCGTAGCGACACCAGGTACTGCCAACACAGGACTTGACTGTGCGCAGGGCCTTGCCGTAGGCATGACCGGTTTCAAATCCGGCGGCAATCAGCTCTTCCCAGATCGCCGGCAGATGTTGCACCCTGGCACCGAACAGGTCGATACGCTGACCGCCGGTGATCTTGGTATAGAGGTTATATTTCTTTGCTACCTGGCCGATGGTAATTAATTTATCCGGGGTGATTTCGCCGCCGGCTATACGCGGCACCACTGAGTAGGTGCCGTTTTTTTGCATATTGGCGAGAAAGGTATCGTTGGTGTCCTGCAGGCCCACATGCTTTTCTTCCAGCACATAGTCATTCCACAGTGAGGCGAGAATCGAACCGGCGGTGGGTTTGCAGATATCACAGCCGCGTCCGCTGCCGTGTTTATTGATCAGCTCATCAAAGCTTTTGATCGACTCCACCTTGACCACATGAAACATTTCTTGGCGGGTAAAATTGAAGTGCTCACACATGGCTTTATTGACTTCTAGACCGCGCGCCGCAAGTTCATCATCGACAATATTTTTCAGTAGCGCAGCACAGCCACCACAGCCGCTGCTGGCAGCGGTCTCGGCTTTGACTTCCCCCAGGGAGCAGAACCCTGCATCCATGGCGTTAACGATGTCGCCTTTACTGACATTGTGGCAGGAGCAGATAGTGGCGGTGGCCGGCAGTGCTCCAGCACCCAGTGCCGGTGCAGCCCCAGCATTATAAGGAAGGATGAGCGTTTGAGGATCCGCGGGTAAGGCGATGCCATTGAGGAAGTACTGGAGCAAGGTATCGTAGTCGGAACAGTCGCCGACCAATACCGCACCCAATAGCTTTTTTCCGTCGGCGCTGACAATCAGACGTTTATAGACATCAATGCGCTCGTCGCTAAAGGTGTAGGCCACGGACCCGGCCTCTTTGCCATGGGCGTCGCCAATGGAGCCCACGTCGACTCCGAGGAGTTTTAACTTGGTGCTCATATCGGCGCCCTGAAAGGCCACTACCTCATCGGTTAGCTGGCTCACCGCCGCCTCGGCCATGCGGTAACCCGGGGCCACTAGGCCATAGATTCGGCCGCCAAACAGGGCGCACTCGCCGATAGCAAAAATATCCGAATCGCTGGTTTTGCAATGGTAGTCAATTTCAATGCCGCCGCGCTCGCCGACGGTCAGGCCAGAGTCTTTGGCCAGCTGATCATAGGGGCGAATGCCGGCGGAGAAGACAATCATATCGGTGGCCAGGGAGCCGCCATCGGCAAACTGCATGCGCAGGCGAGCCTCGCCCTCGGCATCCTGTTCTATTACCTGAGTGGCTTTGCTGGTGTGGACTGTTACACCGAGCGCTTCGATCTTGCGCCGCAACATGGCGCTGCCGCCGCTGTCCAGCTGCACGCCCATAAGGCCCGGGGCGAATTCCACAACATGGGTTTCGAGGCCGAGATTTTTAACCGCGTTGGCGCATTCCAGACCCAGCAGACCGCCGCCCACCACTACGCCGACTTTGCCGCCCTTGGCTTGGGCCTGAATAATGCCAAGGTCGTCAATGGTGCGATAGACCACGCAGGGTTCTAAATCATTGCCCTTAACCGGCGGCACAAAGGGATAGGATCCGGTGGCTAAAACTAATTTGTCATAGGAAAATTGCTGGCCGCTGTCGGTGGTAAGGGTTTTACCGTCCCGATCAATGCTGGCCACCATGTCGCCAAAATGGGCCTCGACGCCGAGCTCGCGATAGTGATCTCTGGTGGTGAGGGCGAGATCTTCTGGGCTGCGTCCGGCAAAGAATTCCGACAGGTGCACACGGTCATAGGCGGGGCGAGTTTCGCCGCCGATCACGGTGATCTGGGCCTCTACTTTACTGGCCACCAACTGTTCTACATAGTGATGACCGACCATGCCATTTCCGACTACTACAACTTTTAACATCTGTGTTTTCCTTGATTAATAATGGGCTGCTGGATAGCTTTCTAACTCAGGCTGCTGCCGGATTTCTCTGCTTTTCGTAGAGAAAGCGCAGTACCTGCTGCCGGTAGCCGTTAAAGGCGGGGTCTTCGGCCAGGGCTAAGCGGTCTCGGGGGCGTGGCAGTTCAATCTCGAGAATCTCACCAATGCTTGCGGCGGGGCCGTTGGTCATCATCACAATGCGGTCCGAGAGCAGCACGGCTTCATCGACATCGTGGGTAATCATCACCACGGTATTGCCGAGGCGGCTTTGAATGTCCATCAGTGAATCCTGGAGGTGGGCCCGGGTCAGGGCGTCTAGGGCGCCAAAGGGTTCATCCATCAGCAGTACTTTGGGTTGCATGGCCAGACAGCGGGCGATTCCCACCCGTTGCTTCATGCCGCCGGAGATCTCTCCCGGGCGCTTATGTAGGGCGTGATCCATATGCACCAGGCTGAGATTGTGCTCTATCCAGTCGCGCATCTCGGCTTTGCTCTTGGTCTTCTTAAAGACCGATTTCACCGCCAGCTCAACGTTTTGATAGACCGTTAGCCAGGGCAGCAGTGCATGATTTTGAAATACCACGGCCCGGTCTGGCCCCGGCTCATCGACCTCCCGACCCTGGAGAATCACACCGCCTTCAGAGGCTTTATAGAGCCCGGCAATAATATTTAGCACTGTGGATTTGCCACAGCCGGAGTGGCCGATCAGGGAGATAAACTCACCTTTGGCAATCGACAGATTAACGTTCTGTAGGGCCCGAAAGGGCTCGCCCTCAGTGGGGAATTCGATGCCTACCTGGCTTATTTCTAGGTAGTTCTTTTTCATCTTTCTGTCCTTCAATTGGCTGTTGATCGATCGGTCTTTGTAGCCTTGGGTTTAGCGCAAAATCGCCTGTTTATCCCAGCTCATACGTCGCTGTAGTGCCAGCATCAGCTGATCTAAGATAAAGCCGATAATGCCGATGGTAACCACCGCCACCATAATTCGCGCCAGTGAGCTGGATGATCCGTTCTGGAATTCATCCCAGATAAATTTGCCCAGCCCTGGATTCTGCGCCAGCATTTCTGCGGCGATAAGCACCATCCAGCCAGTGGCCAGAGACAGGCGTAGGCCGGTAAAAATCAGCGGCGTCGCAGAGGGAATAACAATGGTTTTGATATACACCGGGGACGACAGGCGCAGTACGCGACTGACATCTATCAAGTCGCGATTGATACTGGCGACGCCGACGATGGTATTCACCACGGTGGGCCAGAGGCAGCAGAGCGCCACGGTAAATCCAGAGGTGAGAAAGGCCTTTTCAAACATTGGCTCATCGCTGACATAGAGGGCTGAGACCACCATGGTCACCAGCGGCAGCCAAGCTAGAGGCGACACCGGTTTAAAGGTTTGAATAATCGGATTTATAGCGCGGTAGGCGTTTTCGCTGAGACCGCAGAGTATGCCCATAGGGATAGCAATAAAGGTCGCCACCAGAAAACCAAACATCACTGTATAGAGGCTGGTAAAGATCTGATCAAAATAGGTGGCTTTGCCGGTGTAGGGCCGAATCTTTACATCGGCGTTAGGATTTTTCGCCAGCTTCTTGGTATTACGGACGTCCTGGCGGGCATAAAAAGCTTCAGCTTTTTGACGCTCCTGATAGTGTTCGGCAACCAGTGTTTTGGATTGCTGCCAAACATCAGAGGGTCCTGGGAACTGGCCCAGTGAGGTGATGATATTGCTGGCGGCGATCTGCCAGATAAACAGAAAGATCACAATGCCAGTGAGAGGCAGAACCAAATTTTTCACTGTGCGCCGCAAGCCTTTTAACAGGCTGACCAGGCTAATGTCCCGGAGGCACTGACTGATTTCGGATCTGATATTCGCTGTGTTCATGTTGGTGCCTTGTATAAACTTTATTTGCCGAAACGGTTTTGTTTTAACGGATTTGCTTTAACGTATCTGCTTTGAGCGGCGCTCAAAAAGCGGGCCCTGGGGCCCGCCACTGTTGCTCGGTTGCTTATGCTTGGGGGCTATCAGAGCACTTCATCTTTTAAGCCAATAGAGAATTTCTTCAGGTAGGCATTGGGTTTCGTACCGTCGTAGACCACTTCGTCAATAAACTCTTTCTGCGGTGCGCGGTAGCCGCTTTCGCTGGCAAAGGCTGGGAAGTCGGCGTCTGTCATAAGACCTTCTTCAATCAGCTCCATGGCTGCGGTTTTGTAGATATCCGGGCGATAGACACTGGCGGCAACATCGAAGTACCACTGATCCGACTTGGGTTCGGAAATCTGTCCCCAGCGACGCATCTGGGTCAGATACCAGACCGCATCTGAGTAGAAGGGGTAGGTGGCGAAGTAGCGGAAGAACACATTGAAGTCAGGCACTGAGCGCTTGTCGCCCTTTTCGTATTCGAAGGTGCCGGTCATGCTGTTGGCAATAACATCGTAATCGGCGCCAACATAGTTGCTCTGGGCGAGAATCTTAACCGCTGCCGGACGGTTGGCATTGTCGTTTTCATCGAGCCATTTAGCGGCGCGAATCAGGGCCTTAACAACACGGGCGGTGGTATTGGGATACTTCTCGGTAAATTCTTTGGTCATACCGAAGACCTTCTCTGGGTTGTTCTTCCAGATTTCATAGTCGGTGATCACTGGCACGCCAATGCCTTTAAACACTGCCTGCTGATTCCATGGCTCACCCACGCAGTAGCCGTGAATAGTGCCGGCTTCAAGGGTTGATGGCATCTGTGGCGGCGGTGTCACTGACAACAGTGCCTGTGCGTCGATGGTGCCGCTGGAATCGCCTTTGTGAGGGGCGTAATAGCCGGGGTGAATGTCACCTGCAGCCAGCCAATAGCGCAGCTCGTAGTTGTGGGTAGAGACCGGGAACACCATACCCATTTTGAATTGCTTGCCTGTGGCAGTGAACTTGTCCACTACCGGTTTCATATAGTCAGCTTTGATGGGGTGCACTGGCTTGCCATCTTTAATCGGGACGTACTCTTTCATCTGCTCCCAGATATCATTGGACACAGTGATCGCATTGCCGTTTAGATCCATACTGAAAGGCGTCACTATATGGGCCTTGGTGCCGTAGCCAATGGTTGCAGCCAGAGGCTGGCCGGCGAGCATATGGGCGCCGTCTAATTTGCCGTCAATAACCCCGTCGAGGAGCACTTTCCAGTTGGCCTGGGCCTCGATGGTGACGTAGAGCCCCTCGTCTTCGAAGTAGCCATTTTCATAGGCCACTGCAATGGGTGCCATATCTGTGAGCTTGATAAAACCAAAGCGCAGCTCGTCTTTTTCTGGCTCGCCGAGTTCTGCCATGGCCGCACTGCCATTAATTAATAGGGCCATTGTTAGGCCTATTTTTACCTTGTTGAAAAGTCGATCTGTGAAATTATGTTTCTGGGGGGACTGCATGGGGAACTGCATAGTGCCTTTACCTCTGTATAAAATTGATCCAAAAAAAAGCCCGCCTATTTAGGTTGGCGCGCATTTTTGGGCGAGCTAACTTCAACAGGCGGGCATCGTTACCCGGTGACCCACATCGGCGATGGGGTCTGAGATTGCATTACTACTTGTGCTCTTTGACTAATAAAGAGTATTCAATATCTGTGCCAGTTAGTTAAATCCAGAGAGAAAAATTGACGACTGGCGGACAAGCCGCCGTTAGCTGTGGCTTGGTTGGGACAGTTTCGAGGGGTGGGCACTGGGTAAGCTATCTTTTGCGGCTGCTGGCAAGTTGCTTGTGCACCTTGGCGGTGCGTTTTAGTTGCGGCCCTAGATTAGCTGGTCTGTGATGGCGCACCCTTATCAAGCATCAGGTCACTACCCAGTTCGATACGCTCATTGAGCATCCAGGGCTTTTCGTGCACCCCTTCCGGCTTGTAATCCTGATCCGGATAATCGAGCCCGGATCTGGATGCCGCTTCGCGGTAAAGATCGGTTCTAAAGCACTGCTGTGCCAGTGCCGCAAGCTTGTCTTTGTCCACGACTTTACCCAGCAGGGGCGCGAATTGTTCGACCATAGACTCGGCCTGAGAGCGCCAGGGGAAGCCCGCGCTATAGCTGGAGAAGACATGGAAGTTGGATTGGCTGAGGGGGTTTTCCTCGCGCTTTTGCACGATCTGCCCGGTCAGTGATGGACGTAAATAATCGGCGGGTAAATCGAGATACTCAGGACGCGAGAGTATCGCCACAGCAGCCTTGCGATTGTCCATATCCCCCAGCCATTCACAGGCTGCCATCAGTGCCAGGCGCAGGCGTAAATGGGTGGATGGATTGCTACTGTGCCAGGACTCTAAAACCCCGAGTACCTTTTCTGGGGCGTTATTCCATATTTCGAAACCTGTGGTGGCCATAATGCCAGCGCCATATTCCACCGCAATACTGTTCCAGGGTGCGCCGACGCAGAAACCATCAATAATTCCCTGGGCTAAGCTGTCCACCATCTGTTCTGGTGGCAGCACTATAATCCGCACATCGCGGTCTGGATTTACACCGCCGGCGCGCAACCATTTACGCAGCAGCAATGTGTGGCTGGAAAAGGAGTGCACTGTGGCAAAGGTCAGTGGATTGCCAGGGTTTTGATCCATCACTGTCTGCAGTGCTGTGGCCGTGGCCAAGGCATCATGTGCCGCTCGGTTGGGGTCGGCAATCAGCGCCATCTTGTTCCACAGTGCCGAGGAGACAGTAATGGCATTGCCATTGAGGGATAACACCAGTCCGGTGATTATGGGTGCCCGAATACCTGCCGCACCCAATGTGGTAATCAGCGGCATGGGCGCCAACATCTGACTGGCGTCCAGTGCCCCAGCAATTGTCTTGTCGCGGATATTGGCCCAGGAGACTTCGCGCTGAAGGCTGACTTTGAGGCCAAATTCTTCATAGAGCCCGAGGGCCTGGGCGATGATGATCGGCGCGCTATCGCTGAGGCGCATATAGCCTATATTGAGTTCTTCCTGCTCTGGTGCTGGCAGCTGTTTGTTCAGTTTAATTATCATGATTGCCACTATTTTTTTTGTTTTGGCTAAGGATTTGGATCACCGACTGAGCTGCCTGGGGCAGGCTTTGGTTGCTGTCCATGGATAGTTTGCGCAGCAGCTTGTGGGCCTTGTCTTCACTGACACTGTGCTGTTGCATCAGCAGGCGTTTAGCGCGGTCTATAACTGACAGGCTCTCCAGTTGGGTGCGGGTGCTGTCGAGTGCCTGGCGCAGGGCTTGAAAGGATTTAAACTGGGCCATGGCGACATCTATGACCGGTTTCACGCGTTCGGCTTCCACGCCACCGACCATATAGGCAGTGACACCGGCGTCCACCGCCTCTTCTATATAGCTGGGATCTTCCTCTTCAGAAAACATCACCACCGGAGTCGGGTTATGGATATTGATTACTGACAGGCTGTCGAGCATATCGCGACCTGGAGACTGCAGATCGATAAGAATAACGTCGGGCTTTTGCTGCTCAATTTGGAATAGTAAGCCGGCGGCTGAGGGCAATCTGGCGATAACATCAAAGCCTTCGCCGGTGAGTTTTTCGGCGACACGAGCTGACCTCTGGGGGACGTCGTCCACCAACATCACTCGTACTAGATTGTTTTGCGTCCCTGCTGACATATAAACTCTATTGGGTAAATGCTAAAGAGGGGCGCCGATCATATCGACGCCCCGGTATTGCCGCTTTAGATACTACTGTTACTCATTAAAATTTAACATTCAGGGTCAACCACAGCTTGTCGGTATCGCTGGCATGGCCATCGGCGGAGTAACGGGCATATTTGGCCTGCATAGAGGTGTGTTTATTAATCTTATAGGTACCAACAATATCCACTTCTGAACCCAGGTCAGCGCCGCCTTTGTCAGCACTAAACTGGTGGTAGAAAATCGCCATAGGCACGCCGCCCACTTTACCTGCGACCTTTAAGTAGACATCTTCGAGTCCAGTTCCCGGGGTGCCGAGGAACTTATCCGCCCAACCCTGAAACTTGTGCAATGTTGCCAGTGGCGTTTTAAAACCTACGCCGTTGTCAGCGCCGAGTAGTTCGTATCCCAGAGCCACCTTGTAGGCTTTTACTGGAACCGTGACCTCTGCCATCATGTAGTCTGTATCAAAGGATGCACTGTTATCGCCATAGTCTGACTGCTTGGCAAGACTGGCTGCGACCTTAGCTTTGCCGAGCTTACCTTTGTAGTCAAAGCCATAGGTGCTGGTGGAATTTGCCGCGCTATTATCAAAATCCAATAGGTAGGCGAAGGCGGTTACCGAATGACCTTTAGCCGGTGCAAAAGAAGCCAGCAAACTATGGGAATCAGAACCCCATTGTTTTGCCTGGCCAGCACTGTCGACCGGGCCGAAGATACGGTTAACATTCCAAATATAGCTGTAGTCGATTTTCACCGAGTTAACATCTGGCAGCGTTAGTCTCAAGGCATCGAATGTCTGTTCGTTCTGCCTCCAACCCACACCGCCGACAAAACGTTGCCCGCCCTGAAGGATTCGTTGGCGGCCTAAGGTCGCCTTTAAATCTGAGCTCTGGTAATGGATATAGGCTTGATTCACATCGGTGCCCTTGGGATCAGCAACTATGGGGTAGCCCGCTTTACCATTGGTCGGGGTCTTGTAGTTCTCACCGCCTATAACAGTGACATTATCGACTTCCAAAACCGTTTTAAAGTCTTGATAGGTCGCCGACGTCCAGGTTAGACGCGACTTTAATGTTGAGGCATTGGCCTGCTTGTCGATGCCATCCTGGTCTACAGATTCGTAGCGGTAACGAAAGGCGGTGGATGCACTGCCGCCGGTAAACATATCGCTAACACTAGAGGCTTCTGCTGCAACGGCTGCGCCTAATGGTTGCATGCCGATAACGGCCAGTGTCAGTGAGGGAAGGAAGCGTTTGTGGTTCATAAAAAATCCTATAAAAGTAAATCTCAGAAATAAAAAAAGCCCGTGCGCAGCTTATGGGCTGCGCACGGGCTTCGTTGCCCAGCAAAATTGTGATGCCTCAAGAGACATCTAATAAGAAGCAATACAAAAACTGTGCCAACCCAATAAAAACAATGGCTTAGGGTAATTAGGGGTGATTTAAGGGCGATTTAAGGTTTTTTGAGGAGCTGCTAGAGGGAGTGCTGAAGTAAGTTGGTGCGCTGGAAGCCTGTTGGGCTTTATCTTGGGGCGATAATAAAAACAGATGTCCCGAGATAGCGAGTCGGCTATCTCGGGATTAGATTATTGCCTGTTACAGACCGAAGGACGCTTTAAAAATAAAGAAAAAGATAATCGAGAGTCCGGCACCGGCTGGCAGAGTGACCAGCCAAGAGAGGAAGATCGAACCCACCATACGCAGGTTGATTGCTCCAATACCCCGTGCCAGGCCTACGCCCAGTACCGCGCCCACCAAGGTGTGGGTGGTGGAGATGGGCAGACCGGTGCCCGATGCGATAACCACTGTGGCGGCGGCGCCCAACTCAGCGGCAAAGCCACGACTGGGGGTGAGCTCGGTAATTTTGCGGCCAATGGTGCCCATCACTTTGTAGCCATAGGTTGCTAGGCCGACGACTATACCGCCACCGCCCAGTAATAATATCCACGGCGGCATGGAGGTCTTAGCGGCGATATCGCCCCCTGAGGCGACAATGCTCACTACTGCTGCCAGAGGTCCAACGGCATTGGCCACATCGTTTGAACCGTGGGCAAAGGCCATGCTACAGGCGGTGAAGATCATCAACACAGCGAACATGCGCTCAACATTGGCAAAGCGATTATCCACTTCCAAGCTTAAATCGCGCTTCACTCTGTTAAGTAGGTAGCTGCCGAGAATGGCCACCACTATGCCAATAGCCGAGGCAATCATGGCGCTGTCGAGAAAGGACATGGACATGCCGTTATCTTTGAGCACATGTTTGAGACCTTTGAGCAGGGTCACCATGGCGATCAAAAAGCCGACGAAAAACATATAGATAGGGATATAGCGTTTAGCTTTATCGAAGGGATCTTCTTGCTGGAGAATTAGATGCTGAACACTACGGAAGAGTAAAAATGACAGGGTGCCCGCCATAATCGGCGATACCAACCAGCTCATGACGATGGTAACGACCTTGCCCCAGTTCACCGCATCGGGTGATACACCCACTGCGGCAAAACCGACAATGGCGCCAACAATCGAATGGGTGGTGGATACCGGCCAGCCCTTAAAGCTGGCGATGGCAAGCCAAGAGCCCGCTGCCAGCAGTGCCGATAACATGCCAAAGACTAGATCTTCCGGGCGATCCTTAAAGATTGCCGAATCGACAATGCCTTTGCGGATGGTTGAGGTCACTTCACCACCGGCCAGATAAGCACCGGCAAACTCAAATATCATGGCGATAAAAATCGCCTGTTTAATCGTTAGCGCCTTGGAACCCACCGAGGTTCCCATGGCGTTAGCCACATCATTGGCGCCCACGCCCCAAGCCATAAAGAAGCCGCAGCAGGCTGCCAACAGAATAAGGATGGTTCCATATTCAGTAAAAAATTCCATCGCACCGATTCCCGAGTTTGTTATCTTTTATGTGATTACTATTTTTATGCCGGTTATTTTGCGAGCAGCAATTCAACCTGGTTGCCAATCATCTCGGCAGTGTCGGCTAGTGCGCCAATTTGGTCAATAATGTTATACATAAAAATCACATTAACTGGGGGCAAATCCGCTTCCAGATTGAATAATTTCTTGCGTAGCTTGAGTTCCTTTTTGTCGACTTTTTGTTCCTGAGCCGCTAGTTCACGAATCAGCTTCTGGACAAACTTCACCTCGGCCCCAGCAAAGCCCGCTTCTAGCAGCTCGTCGAGCTCGTTGATAGCGCCATGGGCCTTTTCACAGGTCACGGTGGATGAGCCAACAAAGCCGATAAAGTCTGCATGCAGTGCTTTGGGGATCGCCATCTGGCGGCCAAGAATAATGCCGCAGATATCTTTAGTGAGATTGGCAATATTGTCCTGCTGAGTGATGATGCTTAGCAGATCGCCTCTGGAAACCGGCATAAACAGGCTCTTTGGCATATGCATGCGGAACTGTTTCTTAAGCTTGTCGGCGGTCTGCTCGTCCGCAGAGATCTGGTCAAACACCTCGGCAGCGGTGACCCAGTCATCGTCAAAGGTGGCATTCAAAAAATCTTCCAATTTGCTGACACAGTTGATCACTTCCGCCATATGATTTTGTATAGGCTTAATCGGCGATACACCGAAGATATTGGAGATTGAATTGCTTAATGCCATTTGCGCTTCCTCTGTGAAGTTTTTGTGACGGCAAGTTTATACTGCTTTGTTCATGCTTGCCCATATTGTTCGCTGTGACCGAGCCAGCGTGCGATTAGTGGATCCACATTGCCTTCATAATCTTGCAGCAGCTTGATCGCCATACGTTTTACCTCGGGCAACAGGTGGGCATCGCGCTGCAAATCAGCGATGCGAAATTGCATGTCGCCAGTTTGCCGGGTGCCAAGCACCTCCCCGGGGCCACGGATTTCAAGATCCTTTTCGGCAATCTTAAAGCCATCGTTGGTCTCGCGCATAATTTTTAGTCGCGCCGCGCCATTGCCCGACAGCGGTGCGCTATAGAGTAATACGCAGTGACTGCTCTGACTGCCACGGCCAACCCGCCCGCGCAGCTGATGTAGCTGTGACAGGCCCAGGCGTTCGGAGTTTTCGATAATCATCAAGCTGGCATTGGGTACATCTACGCCCACCTCAATCACTGTGGTGGCCACCAGTAGATTGATCTCGCCGGCCTTAAACGCCTGCATTATCTGGACTTTTTCTTTGGGTTTGAGACGGCCATGAATAAGGCCAATGGAGAGCTCCGAGAGCAGCAGTTGCAACTCCTGAGCCGTGGCCTCGGCGGCCTGGGCTTCAAGCACATCGGACTCTTCAATTAGGGTGCAGACCCAATAGGCCTGGCGACCGTCCTGGCATGAGGCGCGGACCCTTTCAATAACGTCGTTGCGGCGCAGCTCATTGAGCACCACGGTCTCGATGGGCTTGCGGCCTGGAGGCAGTTCGTCGATCACTGAGCAGTCGAGATCGGCATAGGCGCTCATAGCCAAGGTTCGGGGAATCGGTGTGGCGGTCATAATCAGCTGGTGAGGCGTGGATCCCTCCTCATTGATTTCGGCATCTATCACCGCGCCCTTTTTGCGCAGGGCCAAGCGCTGATGAACACCAAAGCGATGTTGTTCATCAATAATGGTCAGGCCCAAGTTATGAAACGCCACCGCCTCTTGAAATAGCGCATGAGTGCCGATAACGATCTGCGCGCTGCCGTCGGCGATCGCCGCCAGCTGCACTTCACGCCCTTTGCCTTTTAACTTGCCGGTGAGCCAGGCGATGCGAATACCCAGCGGGGCCAGCCAGGTTTCGAAGTTGACTCGATGCTGCTCGGCGAGAATTTCAGTGGGGGCCATAAGAGCCGCCTGCATACCATTGGCCACAGCCTGCATAGCTGCCAGTGCTGCGACCACGGTTTTGCCCGAGCCCACATCACCCTGAATCAGCCGCAGCATGGGGATCGGTTGACTGATATCGGCGCTAATTTCTGTGGCGACACGCTGCTGGGCGCCGGTGAGGGTAAAAGGTAATTGGGCTAAAAAACGTTCCGCAGCAGCCTGATCTGGCAGCAGTGCCGGTGCCGCTTGGTGCTGAATTTTTTGCCGCAGACGCAGCAAACTTAAATGGTGAGCGATCAACTCTTCACTGGCCAGCCGCTGTTGCGCCGGGTGTTCACCCTCTGTTAGAAGGTTGATTGCCGTCCCCGGCGGGGGGTTGTGGAGCAGATGCAGGGCGTTGACTAATGAATAGCTTGAGCCACTGTTACTGAGAGCGGCAGGCATCCAATCTTCAATACCATGCTGTTCCAGTAGTTTTAGTGCCTGACCACAGAGATCGCGAATTCGCTGTTGGGTAACGCCCTCGGTGGCGGGATAAATCGGCGTCAGTGTTTCGGCTAAGGCCGGAGGCTTGGCCTGATTTAACAGCTGATATTCTGGGTGATACATCTCCAGTCCGGATTTTCCCCGGCGCACTTCGCCAAAGCAGCGCAGCTTGGTACCGGGCTGCAAGCCCTGTTGCTGAGCCTGATTAAAGTGAAAAAAGCGCAGTGTCATCAGGCCGCTGTGATCCTGTACACGACAGACCAGGCTGCGACGGCGACCAAAGACCACATCGCTGCCGCGGACTTCGCCCTCAATGACGACTTCGGTGAGCGGTTGCACGCCACCGATGGCAGTGATTTTGGTACGGTCTATATAGCGCAGCGGCAGGTGAAAGAGCAGATCTTGAATCGTATAGAGGCCGATCTTTTGCAACTTGGCAGCCAGCAGCGGACCGACGCCGCGAAGCTTTTCGACGCCGATACTATGTAGGGAGAGGGAAGTCATTGGCTGAGTGTAATCCCGAGAGGGTTGCTGTCAACATTGATGCGCTCAAAAAGCCCAATACTCCATTCACGTTAGAGTTTCACAGCCGCTATACTGAGCGCGGATTGCTTGACCTTACCTTGACCTTAAAGTGTTAGGTGGCCTTTTAGTTGCAATGCCCCGAGGGCGCAGTTCTGTTCTGTTCTAAAAGAGCCATGTAGCTACCTTTGCAATGCAGCGGATGATAGTCAAAATACACCACAGAGGAAACATCGATTGAAAATATTATTTGCCGGCTGTGGCGATATAGGCACCCGCAGCGCCGCGCGCTTGGCCAGTGATTTTGACTGCTTTGGTTTAAAGCGCAAGCCACAGACCTTGCCTGATTTTATCTCGCCCATAGCTGGCAGCATGACCGATCTGGATCTTATGGTAGAGGTCTTGAATCAGGATTTCGATGTTTTGGTCGCCACCTTGACCCCAGATGGATTTAACCCTGAGGCCTATCAGCGCGCCTATGTGGACAGTGCTAAAACATTGGCCAGAGCCATGGCATTGGCTTCCTCGGTACCCAAGTTGGTGATCTGGGTGTCCAGCACCAGTGTCTATGGCCACTGCAATGGCGACTGGGTGAATGAGCAGTCTCCCACCACGGCGCAGAGTTTTTCCGGCAAGTTATTACTCGAGGCAGAACAGCAGATCACCGCCTTACCCTGCCCCACAGTGATTGTACGATTTTCCGGAATCTATGGGCCGGGGCGTACTCGGATGCTCGATCAGATTGTCGCCGGCAAAGGTCGTCCGGCACAGCCAGAGCAATGGAGCAATCGTATCTACAGTGAGGATTGCGCCGGGGTGTTGGCGCATTTTGTTCGAGCTTTTGATGCAGGTAGAGAACTAGAAAATCTGTATATCGCGACTGATTGCGCACCAGTTACCCAACATGAATTACGTATTTGGCTGGCGCAGCAATTAGAGGTCGAGCTGGAAGATGAGATTGTTGAGCAAAAAGCCATTCGCCGCTGTAGTAACCAGCGGCTGTTGGACAGTGGCTATCAGTTTGTTTATCCCAGTTATAAAGAGGGCTATCAATCGTTGATTGAAGCTCGCTCTAAATAACCAAAATACCATCCATTTCAACCTGAGCACCTTTAGGCAACTCGCTGACACCAATGGCGGCACGGGCCGGATAGGGCTGCTGGAAATACTCCCCCATCACCTGATTGACGGTAGCGAAATTACTCAGATCGGTAAGGAAAATATTGAGCTTAACGATATTGCTCAGATCACCACCAGAGGCGGCGCAGACTTCACTGAGGTTGTCGAACACCTGGCGGATCTGCACGCCGATATCACCTTCGACCAATTCCATGGTTTCGGGGATCAGGGGAATCTGCCCGGACAGGTACACCGTGTTATTGACCTTGACGGCCTGGGAGTAAGTGCCGATAGCGGCTGGGGCTTTGTCTGTATGAATTACGGCTTTATTGGTCACGATCGTCTCCGATAGTTGTCAGTGTTGTTTAGATAGCTGTCAGTTTTTCACTCTATAAATTCGGCGAACTTGTTTTAGTCCCCGGGCACGCCGCAGTATATCCGCCAGATGGATGCGGTCGCGAACGGTAAGTACTACATCCACAATACTGGTAAAGGCATCTTTTTCATCGACACTTATATGTTCGATGGTAGCGTCGGCTTCGGTCATACGTGAAGCCAGGGCGGCTATAAATCCGCGCTCTGGGGTGGTCTCAACTTTTAGCTCAACCGGAAATTCACCCTTGGGCTTGCTCGACCAGCTCAGGGCCATGCACTTCTCGGGGTTGGTGCGAATCTCACTAAGATTACGGCAGGTCTCGAGGTGGATTACCAGTCCTTTACCCGGGGAAATATGACCGAGGATGGGATCTCCTGGAATCGGGTGACAGCAGCGCGCATATTGCAGCAGCAGTCCATCCGAGGCATCGATCATAATCGGCAGGGTCGACTTCTTGCTCTCTTCTATCGGTTTGCGCTTGTTTTCCGGTACCAACACATTGGCGACGGCAAAGGGTACGCGATTGCCGAGGCCAATCTGCTGCAAAATATATTCAAAGGTCGAGGCGCCGGTATCTTTCAATAGGCGCTTGATCTGGGATTTCTTCAATTCTTTGTAGCCTGTGCCGAGACGACTCAGGGACTGATCGAGCAGGCGTTTACCGAGATTCACAGACTCGTCGTGCTGCTGATTCTTGAGATAGTGGCGAATGGCACTGCGGGCTTTCGCAGTGACCACGAAATTTAGCCAGTTGGGATTTGGCTGGGCCTCTTTGGCGCTGATAATTTCCACGCGCTGGCCACTTTCCAGTTGCTCCGATAGGGGCGTTAACTGTCCGTCGACACGGCAGGCGATACAGCTATTACCCACGCCGGTGTGCACAGAGTAGGCAAAATCGATCGGCGTGGCGCCACTGGGCAGTTCGATAATTTTGCCATTGGGGGTGAAGACATAGACTTCATCGGGGAACAGATCGGCCTTCACATGCTCGAGAAATTCCAGGGAGTCGCCAGCCTGCTGCTGCATCTCCAATAGACCCTGAATCCATCGTGCTGCCCGTCGCTGATTGACGTCGGCGGTCTGCCTGCCAGCTTTGTATTCCCAGTGCGCGGCAATACCGTAGCTGGCCATGGTTTCCATTTCCACGGTGCGGATTTGCACTTCAATAACCACACCATGCATGCCCACCAGCACGGTGTGTAGAGACTGGTAACCATTGGCTTTGGGTATGGCGATATAGTCTTTGAACTCGCCGGGCACCGGCTTAAACATATTGTGGATCATGCCGAGGGTGCGGTAGCAGTCGTCGACACTGGTGACGATTAGGCGGAAGGCGAAGACATCCATGATGTCGCGAAAGGAGCGTTTTTTCTCGCGCATTTTGCGATAGATGCTCCAGAGATGCTTTTCCCGGCTTTTGACTGTGGCTTCGACTTTTTCCTGGTCAAGGCGCACTTCCATGGACTGATGGATTTCGCCGACCACTTCTTTGCGATTCTTCTTCGCCGCTTTCATGGCTTCGCGCAGGCGTCGATGACGTAGCGGGTACATGGCGGCAAAGCCAAGATTTTCCAATTCCAATCGAATATCGTTGATACCGAGGCGCTGGGCAATCGGGGCATATATATCGAGGGTTTCTCGGGCAATGCGTCGACGTTTGGCGGGTGCCAGCACGCCGAGGGTACGCATATTGTGCAGGCGGTCGGCGAGTTTCACCAAGACCACGCGAATATCCCGGGACATGGCCAGGGTCATCTTTTGAAAGCTTTCGGCCTGCTGTTCGGCCTTGGATTGGAACTCGATACCGGTGAGTTTACTGACGCCATCCACTAGGTCCGCGACTGGACGACCAAAGCGTCGGCTGATCTGGCCTTTGGTCACGCCGGTGTCTTCAATGACATCGTGGAGCATGGCGGCCATTAGGCTTTCATGATCCATATGCATATCGGCAAGAATATGGGCAACGGCGAGGGGATGAGTGATATAGGGGTCGCCACTCTGGCGCAGCTGGCCTTCGTGACATTTTTCGGCAAAGACATAAGCCCGCTCGACACGGCGGACTTCTTTCACTTCAAGATAGTAGGAGAGTTTGTCTAGCAGTAATCGCAGTGCCAAATGACTCTCTCCCTGATAGAGACTAAAATCTTAGACGGCAGGTTCTTCTGGATCTGCTGGAGTCTCTGGCGCCATCGCTGCTTTAAGCGCGGCAGTCAGTTCAGCAGCCGCTTCAGGAGAAACTGCTTCAGTAGTCGCCGCGCTCTCAGGAGCCAGAGCCGCTTCGATTTCAGCCATTACTGCCGCGTCAGCGTCGAGCTCTTCAGATGCATCGACAATCTCATAGTCTTGAGGCTTCTCGGTAAGAATCGCAGCTGTTACCAAACCGGCTTCGATTTCGCGCAGGGCAATAACCGTAGGCTTATCATTCTCTTCAGGAACCAGGGCAGGACGTCCGCCAGTGGCAATTTGACGTGCACGTTTGGAGCCAACCATGACCAATTCAAAACGATTATCAACATGATCCAAACAATCTTCTACAGTAATGCGAGCCATTTTTATTCCGCCGGGGTAAATAATTTTAAACTTTAGCGCAGCCCAATGCTGCCAAGTCGCCCAGTTTACCTAAAGCGCAGGGCTACGACAATAAACTCGGGAGAATAACTTTCCCTTGAGCGGTGCTAGGACAATTCGCCGAGGCGGCTCAAAGGTAATTCGCTGGGGCGGTTCTAAGATAATTCGCCGAGGCGTCCCTAGGATAAAAGGTCTGAGACTAAATCTTCCTGACCAGAAACCGGCAGCCGACAATGTTGTGCGCTGACAATGGATATCATCTGTTGCAGCGCCGTATCAAAGTTATCATTGACCACCATAAAGTCCGCTTCAACATAGTGGCTCATCTCTTCAGTGGCCGCGGCCACGCGCTTTTCGATCACTTCGGCATCATCCTGAGCGCGCTTGTGCAGACGTTCTCGCAATGCCTGTTTTGACGGCGGCAGGATAAAAATACTGGTGCTTTCGGGGAACAGTTTGCGCACTTGGGCGGCTCCCTGCCAGTCGATCTCAAGAATCACATCTTCGCCGCTGGCTAAGGTGTCGGCGACCCACTGCTGGGACGTGCCATAAAAGTTACCAAAGACTTCGGCATGTTCCAAAAAGGCGTCTTGCTCGATCATCTCGAGAAACTGTCCTCGCGAGGTGAAGTGATAATTGACCGCATCCACTTCGCCTGGACGACGATCTCTGGTGGTGTGGGAGATAGAGGCTTTGATATTGCTGACATTATTGAGCAGCTCAGCCACCAAACTGGTTTTACCGGCACCGGAAGGGGCGGAGATAATAAAGAGGATACCTGTTGCCATATGTTTTTCGGTTCCGTTGCCTGAGAGAACTTGAGGTTTTGGTGGAGTTTACAGTAGCGTGAAAATTATTCCAGATTCTCCCTCGTTTCACAGGTGTTTTTATCTGCCCCTGCCTGCTTGGAATGCTTAGGGTCGAAAATGCGATTTAAGCAGCCAGCGAGGCGAATGCCAGCCATCAGCAGGCGCTTTTTAAGCAGGGGCTTGGTGCGATCTATATAGTTTTGATCGATGGTGATTGGCCCTTTTTGTGTTGGCTGGCCAAACTCATAAACCTGTGCGCGCAATATTTTTGACTCTTTGGCCCAGTCTAAAAAGCTATCACTCTGCCAGTTGCGTCGCTGTTGCGCGGTGCTCACATCGATCAGAGCGCTGTACTGATCAACATCTAATTTCTCATCCTTAATCAGGGCGGTATCCCATACCCAGTGAAGGTTGCGGCGTTTATTTTTACCCAGCCACTTTATCGATATGCGGTTGCCGCCTAGGTCGCTGTAGCGACCCACATGCAGTGGCTGGTGGATATCGCCAACCAGGTGCAGGAAAAACCCTAGGGCTTCGCGCCGTTGTTGATTGTCTGTGCCGGGATCTTTGAGTTGTCCATAGGATTGATTTAGGGCACTGAGCACATCGCCTCTGGCGCTGCGTCGCAGATCCCTAAAGCGTTCTTGGTCTTTGATATTGATATAGTGCCAGGGCTTGGAATGTGACCATTTTTGCGCGCCGCGAATCTGATCTGGCCAGAGTGCCAGTTCCGGTAGGGCTTTGCCGCCACTAATCTGAGCCAGCGTGGCGGTGGTCTTTGGGGTTAGATGATTTTCTGCAATATGGACAATAATGCGATGGCCATCGGCACCGAAAGCCCAGCTCTGGACACTGCTAACTGCCAGCCAAAAAACCACAGCAGCAGCGCAATAGTTTCCCGCTAGGCCGGTAGTGCCTGTCGCTTGGCCTGCGGATTCCCGCGTGGAGTGCCCTGTGGATTGGCCTGCGGAGTGACTATTCAATATTTTGGATCTGTTCACGCATCTGTTCTATGAGTACTTTTAACTCTACTGATGCCTGAGTGGTGACGCCGGCGATGGACTTAGAGCCGAGAGTGTTGGCCTCGCGATTGAGTTCCTGCATAAGGAAATCCAGTCGTCGACCGATTGAGTCCTTGCCGGTTAGTACGCGGCGGATCTCGCTAATATGAGCTTCCAGACGATCCAACTCTTCGTCAACATCGGTGCGGTTGGCAATAATCACCATCTCTTGTTCCAGGCGATCTGCGTCAAACTGTTCTTTCAGGTCACTGAGCTTTTGCTCAAGACGCTTGCGTTGATCACTGAGGATCGAGGGCAGATGGTCTCGCACAATAACCAACTGCTGTTCGATGCCCACCAGTCGCTGCTCAATCATTTCGGCGAGCTTGTCGCCCTCGCGCTTGCGTCCTTCGAGAAGTTGCTCGACTGTGGCTCTATAGGTTTCGGTGGCGGCCTGGTGCAGGGCTTCGGCGTCTACAGTTTGCTCCTGAAGAATGCCGGGCCAGCGCATAATTTCTAAGGGTGATATAGGCGCTGGAGATTGCATTTCCGCGCCGATAGTCTCGGCCATGGCAATCATACGCTTGGCCAGTTCGATATCCGCTTCGAGGCTGGCATCGGTATTGTTAAAGGCCAGTTGCAGTGAGCAGTCGACCTTGCCTCGGTTGAGCTTCTTGCGGGCAATTTCCCGCAGGGGCATTTCGATGGGCCGCAGACTGTCGGGAAGGCGAAAGCCGGTTTCAAGAAAGCGGTGATTCACTGAGCGCAGTTCACAGGTGACTGAGCCCCAGCTGAACTCTGTGCTGTAGCGGGCAAATGCGGTCATACTCCGGGCCATGGTATCTCCAGTAGAAAAATTTACGATGCGCCATGGTAACAAAGGCGGTCAACTGGTTGGTAGATTTGCTACACTTTGCGCCACTTTTATTTCATCAGCATTCGAACTAGGGAAAAACTATGACTCGACCCAGTGGCCGACGCCCAGAGCAACTCCGACAAGTAAAAATAACCCGTGATTTCACCTGCCATGCCGAGGGATCTGTGCTGATTGAGTTTGGCAAAACCAAGGTTATCTGTACTGCCAGCGTGACCCCGGGCGTGCCAAGATTTTTACGCGGCAAAGGCGAGGGCTGGGTCACTGCTGAATACGGCATGCTGCCCCGCTCCACCGGTTCGAGAATGGATCGCGAAGCAGCCCGCGGCAAGCAGGGTGGCCGCACTCAGGAAATTCAGCGATTGATTGGCCGTTCACTGAGAGCCGCCGTGGATATGAAAAAACTTGGCGAGCACACGATCAATATTGATTGCGATGTGATTCAAGCGGATGGTGGTACTCGTACTGCTGCGATTACTGGTGCCTGTGTGGCCATGGTCGATGCGATCCGTCACCTGCAACGTAAAAAAGCGATTATCGATGATCCCTTGTTAACCATGATTGCCTCAGTATCTGTAGGTATCTACAAAGGTACGCCAGTACTGGACTTGGATTATCCCGAAGACTCCAAAGCTGAAACCGATATGAATGTGGTGATGAACAGCGATGGCGGCTTTATTGAAGTTCAGGGAACTGCTGAGGGAGCCCCCTTTAGTGAAGAAGAGTTGAGCGCTATGTTAGCGCTGGCCAAGCAGGGTATTGCCGATTTGGTGCGTGTGCAGAAGATGGCCTTAGCTCAATAAAGAGCTCAATAAAGAGATCAATAAAGAGATCAATAAAGAGATCAATAAAGAGATCAATAAAGAGCTCAGTAACCAAGAACCCAGTAGTAGAGCTAGACGACTAATAACAACAGTAGTGAAAAACATTATGACAACTGAAAATAATTACAAAACCCTGTTTATCGACAATGGCTTGCGCAGCGGCGCACTCAAGTTTGGCGAGTTCACATTAAAGTCCGGCCGCGTCTCGCCGTACTTTTTTAATGCTGGGCAGTTCTACACTGGTCGCGCTCTGGCGGAGTTGGGTCGCAGTTACGCGGCGGCCATTATCGAGTCCGGTATTGAGTTCGATGTATTGTTTGGTCCGGCCTATAAAGGTATCACCCTGGCGGCGGCAACTTCAATCGCTCTTGCCGACCACTATGATCGCGATGTGCCTTATTGCTTTAACCGCAAAGAGGCAAAGAACCATGGCGAGGGCGGCACCATGGTCGGTGCCCCACTCGAAGGTCGAGTGTTGATTATTGACGACGTGATCACCGCAGGTACGGCGATTCGCGAAGTGATGCAAATTGTCGAGAGTGCCGGTGCCACAGCAGCTGGCGTAGTGATTGGTCTGGATCGCAAAGAAAAGGGTAAATCTGAGTTGTCGGCGATTCAGGAAGTGGAGCGAGATTTCTCCATCCCAGTGGTGGGCATTGTCGATATTGGCGATATTACTGACTATCTGAAAACCAAGTCTGAGAACGATGCGTTGATCGCTGCGATTGAAGGCTACAGAGAGCAGTACGGGGTCTAGCTAAAAATACTGTTAGTGCGGCGCGGTTAAAAACGACTCGCACTAACAGCTTGTCTCTACAGAAGATTACTCAAACATGGCGGCGGTCAAAAGCTGCCACTGCTCCTGCCAGTTCTGAGTTGGCGGTGTCTTAAACTGACTGCGCACAAATTGACTTATTTTACCGTCGGCACTACAGAGCATCAGATTGGCAGCAGTGGCCACTGGCACTTGTAGCTTTAAGCCGTCGCGCACTTCTGCTTCACGGAGGATCTGCTTAAGCTGTGATTCCAAGCGATCAAAAAACTGGGCGACGCGATCATGTAGTCGCTCGGTCTCGCCAGTCAGTGCATCGCCATTGAGGATGCGGGTGATACCTGGATTCTTTTCTGAGAATGCCAGCACCAAACTGAGAATGCGGTAGCACTGGTTAATCGCGTCTGGCTCGTCACTGACAATGCCGCGTACGCGAGCAAAAATTGTCTCATCAATAAAGTCGATAAGACCCTCATACATGCGGGTTTTGCTCGGGAAGTGTCTATAGAGAGCCGCTTCAGAAACGCCCACTTCGGCGGCCAGTGCCGCAGTGGTAATTCGTCCACCACCTGAATGTTCAAGCATGCGCGCTAGGGCTTGGAGAATTTCTTGGGCGCGGGTACCGGGTTTTTTAGCCATTAGGCGTTTTCCTCTTCACTGTTGTCACAGTTTGTTATTAGGGTGCCGACGCCTTCGTCGGTAAAGATTTCTAGCATTACTGCGTGTTCCACTCGACCATCAATAATATGGGCGCTGTTTACGCCTGCTTTAACGGCATCTAGGGCGCAGCGAATTTTGGGCAACATGCCGCCGTAAATAGTTTCGTCGGCAATCAGTTCATTGACGCGATTGGTGGTCAGGCCGGTGAGAATTTCACCGCTCTTGTCTTTTAGTCCGGCGACATTGGTCAGCAATACCAGCTTTTCCGCCCCCAGCACTTCGGCCATTTTACCGGCCACCAGGTCGGCATTGATATTGTAAGAAGAGCCATCTTCACCCACACCGATGGGAGCAATCACCGGGATATATCCACCATCCACCAGCATATTGATCACGCTGGTATCGATTGAGGCGACTTCGCCCACCTGGCCTATATCGATAATTTCCGGCGCTGACATATCTGGGGTCTTATGGGATACCACTAGCTTTTTCGCTTTAATCAGCTGACCGTCTTTGCCGGTGACACCAAAGGCTCTGCCGCCTGCGGCGCTGATCATATTGACGATCTCTTTGTTGACGGTCGCCCCGAGCACCATTTCCACCACATCCATGGTCTTGCTGTCGGTGACACGCATGCCATCAATAAATTTCGATTCGATTGACAGGCGCTCGAGTAGCTCGCCGATCTGTGGGCCGCCGCCGTGAACCACGACTGGATTGATGCCCACCGCTTTCATCAGCACTATATCGCGGGCAAAGCTGAGCTTGAGTTTGTCATCACCCATGGCGTTGCCGCCGTATTTCACCACCACGGTCTTGCCAGAAAAGCGCTGGATGTAGGGTAGTGTGCGAGCGATCACTTCTGCTGTGGTCTTGGCTTCTGTGCTAGTTAATGACATATCAAATATATTCTTTTATGTTGTTAATAAAGGGTGACAGCTCCTTGCGGAACAGGGCCTTGACCTCGGCCATGGCGTCTTCGTCGTCGGCTTCAAATCGCAGGGTCAGGTTTGCGGAGGTATTTGACGCTCTAATCAGCCCCCAGGCAGTGGGGTATTCTACACGTAATCCGTCGAGACAGATGACATGAGCCTGAGGGAATTGGCAGCCGGCAGCTAGGGTTTTCATCAGCTCAAATTTCTCATCTTCACTTATCGGCAGCAAAATCTCCGCGGTGGAGACGCTGGTCTCCAGTTCGTCGATAACTTGATCCAGGGTTTGCCGCCGCTCGCAGAGAATCTCTAGCAGGCGCACTGCGGCGTAGAGTCCATCATCGAACCCCTTCCAGCGATCATTAAAGAAGATATGGCCGCTAAATTCGCCGCCCAGGGGGGAGTTTTTATCGTCGACCTGCTTTCTCACATGGGCATGACCGGTCTTGCACATCACCGGATTGCCACCGTGCTGACGAATAATATCTGCCAAACGGCTGCTGCTTTTAACGTCGAAGATAATATCGGCGCCGGGCTGTTGGGCGAGTACATCTCGGGCAAATATCATCATCAGCTGATCCGGCCAGACGATTCGACCGCGACCTGAGATAACGACTACGCGATCCCCGTCGCCATCAAAAGCCAAGCCGAGGTCGGCCTGATGTGCTGTGACATGGTGGCGCAGATCCGCAAGGTTGTTCTCGTCTGCCGGGTTTGGCGGATGGTTGGGAAATGAGCCGTCGATATCGCAATAGAGTGGAAAAGTCAGGCAGCCAAGGCGGTCAAATAGCTGTGTCGCAATAGGTCCGGGAGTGCTATTGGCGCCATCGACCACTAGCTTAAATGATTTGCTCAGTCTGCTGATGTCGACAATATGGTCAAGGTACGGGGTGACTATATCGGCTTGAGTAACGTTTCCCGGGGCTTGCTTGGGCTGTTCGTTACGAAATTGTTCGTCGCGCAGCATTGGTATCAGCTGCTGCAAGGTCTCGCCGGAAATCACCTGATGCTGAAGAATAATTTTAAAGCCGTTATAGGTAGCTGGATTGTGGCTGGCAGTGACCATAATGCCATTGCCGCCGCGGTCGCCGTGATGGACGGCAAAATTCAGCGCTGGTGTGGTGATTTCCCCAAGGTCAATAATGTCGCAGCCACAGGCAACTAAGCCCTCGATTAAGGCGCTGGCTAGGCTCGCAGAGCTCAGTCGCGCATCGCGGCCAATATAAACTGATAGGTTGGTTTTATTCTCTGGTAGATTTTCCGCTGAACTGTCGCGCAGTAGAGACCCCAGCGCTCGACCGAGACCCAGGGCGAACTGGGGGCATATCTCGGTATTGGCGAGGCCGCGAATATCGTAGTCGCGAAACACCCATTCTGGAATGTCAGCGGTGCTGAGATGTTGTGTTCTCAAATCCATTATTCAATTGCAACTGGCTTGCTTGGCGCGGCTCTGGTTAACCGAGCTGCTCTGCTATAGCGGCGACAATGTCGCGAGCCAGTTGCGTTTTGCTCCTTATACTAAAGGCCTTGTTGGTGTCTGCACTGATCCACCAAGCTTCATTGTTATCACTGTTAAAACCCACATCGCTGCGCGACACATCGTTGGCGACAATGGCATCGAGATTTTTGCGCTCGAGTTTGCCGCGGGCGTAACTCTCCACATCTTGGGTCTCGGCGGCAAAGCCCACCACAAATAGGTCGTCATATTTAGTCGCGGCAGCACTGACAATATCCGGATTTTTTTCCATTTCCAGGGTCATGGCGTCGGCGTGTTTTTTGATTTTCTGGGTGGCCACTGTCACCGGTCGATAATCCGCCACGGCCGCTGATGAAATCAAAATGTCGGCATTGGCACAGGCACTCATGGTGGCGCTGTGCATATCGGCGGCAGAAATCACTGGAATAAGGGTGCAGCGTTCCGGCGGTTGAAGATTCACCGGCCCCGAGATCAAGGTGACCTCTGCGCCAGCTTCAATCGCCGCCTCGGCCAGGGCATAACCCATTTTCCCCGAGCTGTGATTGCTGATATAGCGCACCGGATCAATCGCCTCGCGGGTGGGCCCGGCGGTAATTACCATCTTCATACCACTCAACTGCTGTGAGGCAAAGCAGGCGGCAACCTGCTCCACCAGGATATCTGGTTGTTGCATGCGTCCTGGGCCAATATCGCCACAGGCTTGGATGCCATTGTCGGGGCCAAAAATTTTCACTTGGCGCTGACTGAGTAGCTCCATATTGGCGGTAGTCGCCGGGTGCGACCACATACCTTGGTTCATTGCCGGGGCCACGGCAACCATTGCCGGTGTCGCCAGATAAACGGCATTCAATAGGCTGTTGGCACGGCCGTGAACCATGGTGGCAATAAAGTCCGCGGTAGCCGGTGCAATCAAAACCAGGTCGGCCCAGCGCGCCAGCTCAATATGGCCCATGCCGGCTTCAGCTTCTGGGTCGAGCAGGTCGGCATGCACGGGATGTCCCGAGAGAGCCTGCAATGTCAGCGGCCGAATAAACTCTTCAGCGCCAGGGGTCATCACTACCCGTACCTCAGCGCCAGCGTCCTGTAGTCGCCTGACAAGTTCGGCACTCTTGTAAGCGGCGATGCCGCCACTGACACCGACTATTACTCGTTTGTTTGAAAGGGTGCTCATTAATCGTCCGGACAGCTCAAATAAAGGCTGTAAGATAGCATTAAGACAAGGAATTCTGTAGCAATAAATAAGGACTTACTATGGCTATAAGCCACTGGCCGGAGAACGAACGGCCGCGAGAGAAGTTAATTCTTCGGGGGGCGTCGGCACTTTCTGACGCTGAATTGCTAGCAATTTTTCTGCGTACCGGGCTACCGGGAATCACCGCAATTGATCTGGCACGCAATCTAATCAAAGAGTTTGGTGGGCTCGGGCCACTTATCAGCTCTGATCATTCAACCTTTTGCAAAGCCAAGGGTGTCGGCACTGCAAAGTATGTTCAACTCAAAGCCTCTATTGAACTGACTCGCCGCTATTTACAAGAACAGCTCGAAGGCCAGCCGGTATTCACCAGCCCAGAAAACGTTAGCGATTATCTCTCGGTGCAAATGCGTGACTACAAGCGCGAAGTCTTTATGATGCTGTTGCTCGACAGCAAGCATCAGCTCATTGATACCTATGAGCTGTTTCAGGGCACCGTTGATGCCGCCAGTGTTCATCCCCGGGAAGTGGTGGCGCGCGCCCTGCGCAAAAATGCCGCGGCGGTGATAGTCGCCCACAACCATCCATCTGGTTCGGCGGAGCCAAGCCAAGCAGATATAGATATTACTCGGCGTCTAAAACAGGCACTCAATCTGGTCGAGATCCGTTTGCTCGATCATCTGGTAATTGGTCGTGGAGAGGTCGTCTCTCTGGCCCAGCGTGGCAAATTATGAGCTTACGCCAATTAAATCCCTCAATACCGTCTAATCCGGCAATTTGATTTGATTCAGATAGGCCTTTCTGGTATAAATTGCGCCCCTTTGCGGGAGGGTCCTGCAACTAGGGTTAGATATTCAGAATTCACGTGTTGAGCGGATACTAATTCGGTCATCACAATTGCAATCAGAGGCAGTAGAAATGTCCAGAGTATGTCAAGTCACAGGCAAGCGCCCAATGGCTGGTAACAATGTATCTCACGCGAAAAACAGAACACGTCGACGCTTTGAGCCGAACCTTCACTCCCACCGTTTTTGGGTTGAAGGCGAAAAACGCTTTGTTAAGCTTCGCGTATCGACTAAAGGTATGCGCATCATTGACAAAAAAGGTATTGAAATAGTTTTGTCTGAGCTTCAGGCTCGTGGACAGAAGGTCTAAGGAGACTACTGATGGCTAAATCAGCGAGAGAAAAGATTCGTTTGGTATCCAGTGCTGGCACTGGGCACTTTTACACTACAGATAAAAACAAGCGCAATATGCCTGAGAAAATGGAGATCAAGAAGTACGATCCCACTATCCGCAAGCATGTGATCTACAAAGAAGCCAAGATTAAGTAAGTGGTCTCTAGCTTGTGAAAAATCCCGCCTCTCGGTGGGATTTTTTTTGCCTGGGGCTTTTTATGTGCGCTTTCTTGCTCTTTATATGCGCTTTCTCGCTCGGTGCGCTTTCTTGCTCTCTATGTGCGCTTTGTCGCTGGCTCTTTTTGCGCTTCCCTACTCTCCATAAACGCTTGCTAACTTGTCTTCTACATGCGCTTCCTCGCTCCCAGTATGCGCTTTCTCGCTTTGGTGCGCCGAAGCCAGTCTATTGAGTCGAGCTCAGCGCGCGGGTAAGTCCTGTGTTTGCCGGGTACTTTCTTCAAGGCATAAAAAAACCCAATAATTTCTTATCGGGTTTTTCATAATTTACTAATTTGCCCTAGGGCATAATCAGAAATTAATCGGCAACTACGTTCTCAGCTTGAGCGCCTTTCTGACCTTGAGTAACTTCCATCGTTACCGCTTGGCCTTCTTTCAGAGATTTGAAACCATCAGCTTGGATTGCGCTGTGGTGAACAAATACGTCACCGCCGCCTTCTTGCTCGATGAAACCAAAACCTTTACTGTCGTTGAACCACTTAACAGTGCCAGAAACTCTATCCGACATAACTAACCTCACTTATAAAAAATTGTGTACCGTTTAAGGCATTTAAAATATCCAGCCTCGTAACGGGGCTAGCCTACACCTTTCAATTGCTGGTTTTACTAAATGTAAAACCTATCCTATCAAGGCATTACTGTTTCAACAGACACTAAAGTGTGCAACCGTCAATTCAGACCGCGCAGTGTATTGGGTTTTTATTGCTTTGGCTAATATTTGAGTGATCTTTAATCAAATAAACCGCTATTTTGATCATTTTTTAACCAATTTTCATGATTTGGGGCAAGGTTAAGGGCCAAAATGGTGCCGCTAATGGATTTTTGCTCTCCGCGCGTTATTTTGATGGGAGCTTTTTTGAGGCCAAAAACGCTTTTTAAGCTCTCGAAATGAATTTAAAAGTGGCAGCCCAATGATATTCTTTACATTCTCGGGAAAGGGCTAAAAAATGCAAGTCTACTTCCACTTACTATTGATAAATAGGATTCAACAGTATGTTGCCACCGCATATTATTGAGCAGCTAATCGCAATTGTTAGCGAGTCGCGAGTATTACTCGAAGCCGACGATTTACAGCGCTTTGGTGTCGATCGCACCCGCTTGTGGCAAGCGGCACCCTGCGCGGCGGTGTTGCCGGAAACGGTCGATGAGGTGCAGTCTATTGTGCGCCTTGCCAATCAGTGTAATTTGGCGATTGTGCCTTCGGGTGGAAGGACTGGCCTCAGCGGTGGCGCTGTGGCAAAGGATGGCGAGTTGGTAGTGGCCCTTGACCGTATGAACCAAGTTATTGAATTTAACCCTATGGATCGCAGTGTCACAGTGGGCGCCGGAATGATTACTGGGCAGTTACAGCAATTTGCTGAAGAGCGGGGACTGTTTTATCCGGTAGATTTTGCCTCTTCAGGGTCCAGTCAGATTGGTGGCAATATAGCCACCAATGCCGGCGGCATCAAAGTGATCAAGTACGGCATGACCCGTAACTGGGTGGCTGGCCTTAAGGTGGTCAATGGCGCCGGCGATATTATCGAGCTCAATAAAGGATTGGCGAAAAATAATACCGGTTACGATCTACGCCATCTGTTTATTGGCTCTGAAGGAACTCTGGGGCTGATCTGTGAGGCGACGATTCAGTTGGCTCGGGTACCGCTGGAATCGTCAGTGATGGTACTGGGCATTGAGCACTTTGCTGAGATTGTCGATGTCTTGAATTGCTTTAGCCGCGATCTGGATCTCAGCGCCTTTGAATTCTTCTCTAAGCAGGCTCTGGATAAGGTGGTCGCGCACCGGGGTCATGCTGTGCCATTTCAGACCCAGACCGCTTTTTATGCGCTGCTGGAGTTCGAGCACAGCAGCCCAGCGCTGGTGGATAAGGCCATGGAGTTGTTTGAACACTGTGTGGGTAGGGGTTGGGTGTTGGATGGGGTTATCAGTCAAAGTTTGTCTCAGGCGAGAAGCCTGTGGAAATTGCGCGAGGATATATCCGAGACTCTCTGGCAATGGCAGCCCTATAAAAACGATATCTCTGTGCGCATTTCGCGCATGGCAGATTTTCTTGGCGAGGTTGATCAGTTGGTCATGGAGCAGTATCCGAACTTTGAAATTATCTGGTACGGCCATATAGGCGACGGTAACTTACACCTAAATATCCTCAAACCAGAGGCGCTAACGATAGATCAGTTCCATCGCAAATGTGTTAATGTCAGCACTGAAATCGGTCAGCTGTTGGCCAAGTATGAAGGCAGTGTTTCCGCTGAACACGGGGTTGGGTTACTGAAGAAAGATTACCTGCACTATTCCCGATCGCCAGTCGAAATGAATATGATGCGTAGTATTAAGCAAGCCTTCGACCCAAACCATATTATGAATCCAGGTAAGTTGTTTGACCGTTAATTAACCTTGTATTAACTAAGCCAGAAGAGTAAATCCCATGATCACCGATGAGAATGTTACTGATTCGGAATTTCTCGATCCCTCGTTAGCCGAGCGCAAAAATCTCGCGTTCCTCGTCTATATCTTGCAGGGCTTCGGTTTCGTCACTGGTGGATTGACCTGGATTGCTGCGATGATGGTCAATTATATTAAGTACGACAGTGTCAGAGGTACCTGGCTGGAAACCCACTTTCGCTGGCAGCTCAATACCTTTTGGTATGGATTGCTCTGGTGGGTGGTGGGCTTGATCTCGTGGATACTGCTGTTGGGCTGGCTGGTTTGGGGCATTCTTACACTGTGGGCGATTTACCGGGTGGTTAAAGGCGCGCTGCTGCTCAACGATAACAAGTCAATTATCTTCTAATTGGTTTGGGTTCTTGCCTCGTAGTGTTAGCCCGCCCTTTTATGTCCCCCGCTTATTTTGTTCTAAGGAAACTCAATGTCAGCTTACATTCATATTGTCGATGGCGCCCCCGCGTCACTGCCCCTGGGCAAAATTGTCTGCGTCGGCAGAAATTTTGCGGATCATGCCAAAGAGCTGAATAACCCGGTTCCCCAGGAACCGGTGCTGTTTATTAAGCCGAGCGCGGCGCTGGCGGATCTCGGCGCGCCGGTCGAGATTCCCGCTGCATGGGGCTCCTGTCACTTTGAAGCGGAGATGACAGTATTGATTGGTCAGCCTCTAACTCGTTGCTCTGAACAGCAGGCAGCCGATGCCATAGCCGGTGTCGGTATTGCTCTGGATTTAACCCTGCGGGATTTGCAGGCTGAATTAAAGCAGCAAAGTCTGCCCTGGGAAAAAGCCAAGGCCTTTGACGGTGCTTGCCCGCTATCCGACTTTGTCAGGTTGCCAGCTTCTGAGTTACAGGATCAGCAAATTCAGCTGCGTCAAAATGGCCAGTTAAAACAGGATGGCAATAGTGCCGATATGATCACGCCAGTATTGCAGCTGTTGGCCTATATCAGCCAGTTTTTCACGCTACAGCCTGGAGATGTTGTTCTAACTGGCACCCCCGCGGGCGTCGGCCCTTTGGCCCCGGGTGACGAGCTACAGCTGAATCTGTCGACTAAACTTAATATAACCACCCACATAATTGAAAGATCTTAATATGAATTTGGCCCCCGGAATTTACAAGCACTACAAAGGTAATCTCTACGAAGTCATTGGTGTTGCTCGGCACAGTGAGACAGAGGAAATGATGGCAGTTTACAAAACTCTCTATGGTGATTTCAGTCTCTGGGTTCGCCCTCTGGCGATGTTTACGGAGACCATTGAGCGGGATGGCAAAGCTATTGCCCGCTTTGAATTTATTGAGGCCACGGCCTAGTCATGTTGTACATCACCCCTAGCGTATCGATTCCCGACAGTGAGATTGAGCTGTCCGCGGTGCGCTCTCAGGGTCCGGGCGGGCAGCACGTCAATAAAGTTTCCTCGGCGATTCATCTGCGCTTTGATGTGAAGGAATCATCGCTACCGGAATTGTTTAAGCAGCGGCTGTTAAAGCTAAGTGATCAGCGTATCTCCAAAGAGGGGGTGATTGTGATCAAGGCCCAGACCACTCGCAGCCAGGAAAAAAATCGCCAAGAAGCGCTGGACCGGTTGGTGCAGCTATTGGTTGAAGTGAGCTATACGCCAAAGGTGCGCCGACCCACTAAGCCGACTAAGGGTTCCCAGCGTCGGCGGATGGATAAAAAGACCCAGCACGGCAAGCAGAAGTCCCTGCGCTCGAAAGTCTCTCCAGACTGACCTCATCAGTGTAAACTCCGTGCAACTCTGTTAATGGTTGCCCCAATGCCTGAATCGAAAAGCCACCCCTTTGATAGCCTAAGCCCGGACCTGTTGATCGACGCTGTTGAGAGCGCCGGTTTTGTCAGCGACGGACGCCTGCTGGCGCTCAATAGTTATGAAAACCGTGTCTATCAGGTGGGCATCGAAGATGAGACGCCGATGATCGCCAAGTTCTATCGCCCGGACCGCTGGAGTCGCGAGCAAATTCTCGAAGAGCATGAATTTTGCTTTCAGCTGGTGGAGCAGGAACTGCCCGTGGTGCCGCCCTGGTGTGGCGCTGACGGCAATAGTTTGAATGACTTTGGTGGCTTTAGCTTTGCCCTGTTTCAGCGCAAAGGTGGCCGCGCGCCGGAGCTGGATAACCTCGACAACCTGTTTATTCTTGGCCGATTGATGGGCCGCATTCATGGCATCGGCGCCACCAAGCCGTTTAAATATCGGCCCAAGTTAGACAGCAAAGCCTTTGGCTGGAATTCCTATAAGTTGATCAGCGAGCAGTTTATCCCTGAGGGCCTGCGTCCCGCCTATGATTCCCTGGCTTTGGATATCATGAAGAAGGTTGAGGAGATTCTCGCGGATTACGGTGAGATTAATCATATTCGGGTACACGGCGACTGCCACTCTGGAAATATTCTCTGGCGCGATGACAATCCCCATTTTGTCGATTTTGATGATTCGCGTATGGCGCCGGCAATCCAAGATTTATGGATGCTGCTGTCCGGCGATCGCCAGGAGCAGACCCTGCAAATTGCTGAGCTGGTGGAGGGTTATAGCGAGTTCTATGACTTTGATGTGCGTGAGCTAAAGCTGATCGAGGTAATGCGCACCTTGCGGATTATGCATCACAGTGCATGGATCGCTAAGCGCTGGACTGATCCTGCCTTCCCCCGCGCCTTTACCTGGTTTAATACACCCCGTTACTGGAGCGAGCATATTCTACAGCTGCGCGAGCAATTTGCCGCGCTACAGGAGCCACCGATTCAATTGATGCGTTGATTGATCGGCTGATGGGCGCATCAATTGGCGAGGAAGCTGTTTTCTACCAGCTGTAATTAACACCGATGGTCAACTGACTGTCGGTGGAGCGGATCCCCAGAGCTGGCTGATTGTCATAGACCCACTCTAGCTTTAGTTCGGTAAACAGATTGGCGACTACAGGCACTTTTAAACCAAAGTCGGCACTGAGTTCCGAGTCACTCATATCTGTCAGTGCAATAAGGACGCCTTGGCGGTGAAAAATCTCCATTTTATTGCTAAGCATACGGCGATAGTCTGCGGCCCAGCTCCAGGTTAGTCGGCGGTCGGAGGTTTGATCGCTAAGGTCTTCGCTGATCCACAGCAAACCGGTCTCTGCCGACAGCGAGCCGAGCTTCGAGTCCCAAAACTGGCGACCGATGGCGCTACCGATGGAGTAGAACTGATCAATTTGGCGATCGTCATTGGCCCCCCAGGCCAGGGAATTACTCCAGAACCACTTGTCCTGGAAAAACCAGTCGACACCATGCCCTAGATCGTATTGTTCTGCGGGCCTTGAGCCATGGAGACGGTGGCTTTCAAAGTTGATCTCAGACTTGTGCCGAAAATCACCGTGGCGCCATTGGACATCGCCGTCGAGATCCCAATCTTCGCGCCTGATATTGCCGCTGGAATAACCACCGGTAAATGACAGATCGCCGTTATAGGTATTGCTGAAAAGTTCTATAGTGGGTTCCACTGGGCCATTCAGAGGGATCTCATTAATGGTTGCAATACTGCTCTTATTGATTGCCAGCAGGCCAAAGTTATCCGATAGCCAGAGCACCTGATTCTCAGTTCGCTGCTGTTCTTGACCCTGCAGCACATCGCCATTACTGAGTTTGATTTCATCGGCAAAGCTGGCTATACAAAAGGTGAGGAAAAATGGGCCAAAGAATTGTTTGATGATCGAAGGGATATGCAGCATGAATAACTCCTGTAATAGTAGTGGGGCAGTCCCACCGTCCTTTTTATGCATCGGTATTTTACACATTTAAATCCTGTGGTCATTAGTTGTGAAAATAACTTTATCTTTCGCCCTGTTCATCAGTAGAATGCCGGACAAAAGATCATCAGCCAAAAGATGGCATTAATTAATTTTATCGAAGCGGTAATGGAGAGAAAGCAATGAGCGAAGTCCCAGCAGAATTGAAATACGCCAGCAGCCACGAGTGGACTAGATTGGAAAGCGACGGCAGCGTTGTGGTTGGAATTACCGATCATGCTCAGGATGCACTGGGTGATGTGGTCTACATCGAACTGCCTGAAGTGGGCGCCCATATTGACGCGGGTTCGGAAGTTGCCGTGATTGAGTCGGTTAAAGCGGCCTCGGATATCTATTCCCCGGTTACTGGTGATGTCACCGAAATTAACCCGGGCCTTGAAGATGAGCCGGAATCGGTTAACAGCTCTCCCTATGGTGATGGCTGGTTATTCCGCGTAATGCCTACAGATGTGTCGAGCATGGGCGATCTGATGGATGCCGACGCTTATGCGGCCTCAGTAGAAGAGTAAACACTCAGCGTCGTTACAGTTGGCTTGGTTATAAAGAGCCAGATATAAAAAACCCCGACTATTATTAGATCGGGGTTTTTTTATGTTTGCTGCTTGTTACTACTTGTTACAAGAGGCTTCCAAGCTAAGGTCATTTTAATCCCGCAGCGACATAATCTGCCAGTTCTTTGCTTCGGCCACCCCACGCAGCGCCGGACAGGGGTCCACAGCAACTGCATGGTCAACTTCCAACAGCAGCGGCAGGTCATTGATCGAATCGCTGTAAAACCAGCTACCTTCAAGTGTCTCATTCTGTTCCTTGAGCCAGGCATTCAGTCGAATCACTTTGCCCTCTTTATAGGTCGGTATGCCATCAACTTTGCCGCTATAACGGCCGTCGACGATTTCTGCATCCGTGGCTAAAAGCTCGGTAACCCCAAGGCCGTGACAGATTGGCTCGACAATAAAGCGATTGGTGGAGGTGATAATCAGCAGTCGATCGCCGGCGTCGCGGTGCTTTTGCAGCAGCACCTTAGCCTTGTCCAGTTGCATGGGTTCAATAACCTGCTGCATAAAGCGCTGGTGCAGTTCAGCCAGCTCCGCCATGGACATTTCGGTCAGTGGTTGCAGGGAAAATTCTAGATAGGCCAAAATATCCAAACTACCGGCCACATAATCAGCGTAGAATTGATCGTTGGTTTTCTTGAACTGCTGAGCATCAACCCTTTGCTCAGAGACTAAAAACTCGCCCCAGCTGTGGTCGCTGTCACCAGAGATCAGAGTGTTGTCGAGGTCGAAAATAGCCAGTGCCATAACATAGAGTCCAATTGGGTTTTAGCCCGAGAGGATAACCATAGCGCATGGTTGTCTCAAGAGAAAATTGCCGATACCGGCAGACTATGGAACAATGCTTCCGCATTACTGCTTGTATAAAAAGGTGTATTTGATTTGGTTGATAAGGATGGTTACCGCTCCAACGTCGCTATTGTAATAGGCGACGGCAAAGGCCGCCTATTTTGGGCGAAGCGAGTTGGTCAACAGGCTTGGCAGTTTCCCCAGGGTGGCATCGATCTCGGTGAGACTGTAGAGGATGCACTGTATCGCGAGCTCTATGAAGAGGTCGGCCTCAAATCTGATGATGTTAAAATCATTCAGCGCTCCAAGCGCTGGCTGCGCTACAACATTCCCGAGCAGATGCAGCGCAAGCACTCCAAGCCTCTGTGTATCGGCCAAAAGCAGCGTTGGTTTTATCTACAGATGACCTGTGACCCAGAGCAGGTTCGCTTTGATACCAGTGGCACGCCTGAATTCGATGACTGGCAATGGGTTAATTACTGGTACCCAATCAATTCAGTGGTCTCGTTTAAGCGCACAATTTATCGCAACGCATTGCAGGAGTTTTCTTCGGTCAATGCCCGCTTGCAACATTCACAATCCTCTAAAGGTCGTTAATCATGTTGGCGTCACTGCGCAATATAGTGCAAGAAGTCAACAGCGCCCGCAGTCTCGGCGAGGTTCTGACGATTATCGTCAAAGAGGTGCGCTCGGCCATGCAGGCCGGGGTCTGCTCGGTCTATCTATTCGACGAATCTGATCAGCGCTATGTGTTGATGGCCACCGAAGGTCTGCGTCAAGAATCCATTGGCAAGGTGCGCTTGGCCATGCGTGAGGGTCTGGTGGGCCTGGTCGCCGCCCGCGAAGAACCACTCAATTTAAAAGACGCCGACAAGCATCCCAACTTTGCCTATTTCGAAGAGACTGGCGAGAGCCCCTATCACTCATTTTTGGGCGTGCCGATTATCCATCACCGCAAGGTGCTCGGTATCCTAGTGTTGCAGCAGGAAACCCAGAGACGCTTTGAGAGTGAAGAAGAAGCCTTTGTGGTGACTGTCTGCGCTCAGCTTTCCGGCGCTATTGCCCATGCAGAAGCCACCGGCGCACTGCGTCAATTGGCCTCGGCTGGGGGTGATAGGCTTCGCGAAGCATTGTTTCGCGGTATCCCCAGTTCTCCCGGTGTCGGTATTGGCCGGGTGGTGTTGGTTGCGCCAACCGCAGATCTCAAGTCTGTTCCCGAGCGCTTTGCCACCGATACCCCCGCAGAGATAGAAGTCTTTCGTACTGCGCTGGAGTCTGCCAAAGACGATATGCGCAATCTCAGTAAGGGGCTTGAAGGCAAGCTCAGTTCGGAAGAGATCGCGCTATTTGATATCTATATTCGCATGCTCGACGACCACTCCCTGGGCGGTGAGGTGATCGCAGCTATAGTTGACGGCCAGGCCGCTCAGAGCGCCTGGAGTTCAGTAATCCTCAAGCATGTGCGCACCTTCCGCAAAATGGACGATCCCTATCTCCGTGAGCGCGCCGCTGACGTCAATGATCTGGGCCGACGTGTACTGGGTTACTTGCAGCGTAATGAAAAAAATACCCAGCCCCTGCCGCGACGAATTATTTTGGTCGGTGAAGATCTCTCCGCCTCGGCCCTGGCGGATATACCGGTAGAGCGTCTGGTGGGCATTGTCTCGGTGAAAGGCTCGAGCAACTCCCATATGGCGATTGTTGGTCGCGCTCTCGGCGTACCTACAGTGATGGGTGCAGTGGATTTGCCCTGGACCGAGATGGAAGGCCATGAATTAATTATTGATGGCTTTAGCGGCGATGTGATCAGCCGTGCCAGCCGCAATATGCGTCGCGCCTATCTGCACCGTCAGCGGCAAGAGAAACTGCTGGCCAAAGATCTTGAAAAGCTGCGGGATATTCCCTGTGTTACCCCGGATGGATTTCCCGTGGCCCTGTGGATCAATACCGGCCTGCGTCAGGATATTGCCCTGGCCTTAAAAAGCAGCGCCGAAGGTGTCGGACTCTACCGCACAGAAATTCCGTTTTTTATGCGCTCGAGCTTTCCCACGGAAGATGAGCAGACAGAAATTTATCGCGAGCAGTTGCAGGCCTTTGCGCCCAACCCCGTGACTATGCGAACTCTGGATATCGGTGGTGACAAAGCCCTGTCCTACTTCCCTATCGAAGAGGAAAACCCCTTTCTCGGCTGGCGCGGCATTCGTATTTCACTTGATCATCCGGAAATTTTCCTCGCCCAGATTCGCGCCATGTTGCGGGCCAGTGAAGGGCTCAATAACCTGCGCATCATGCTGCCCATGATCAGCAGCGTGCCCGAATTGGACGCCGCCCTAGAGCTTATCGACAGAGCCTATCGCGAACTGATGCAAGAGGAAGGCTATCAGCTGGAGAAGCCGTCTATCGGCGCCATGATCGAAGTGCCGGCAGCGGTCTATCAGGTCAAAGAGATCGGTCGACGGGTGGACTTTCTTTCAGTCGGCACCAATGATTTGACTCAGTACCTGCTTGCGGTGGACCGCAACAATCCCCGGGTTGCGGATCTCTATAACTCATTGCACCCCGCTGTGTTGCGTGCCTTAAAGAGCATTATCGAACAGGCCGACGCGGTGCACTGCCAGATCAGTGTCTGTGGTGAGATGGCTGGCGATCCACTGGCTGTGGTGATGCTGCTGGGTTTGGGTTACGACCATTTATCCATGAGTGCCAACAGCCTGTTGAAAGTAAAATCCATGCTCAGTCAGGTGCCCAAGGCCGAGGCTCGCAGTTTGGCCAAGCGCGCCCTGCGTATGTCGGATGCGGACTCTGTGGCGCAGTTATTGTCCGATGCCCTCAACCGACCTGAGCTGTCGAAGCTCTATCGCCCTGCCGAGCTGGATGAAAAGGCGGGCTTTTCAAGCAGTGCAAGCAGCCTCAAAAAGTGAATATCTCACTCTGCTCTGCAACACCTTCTATATAAGTTTGTTCGGCAACATGGCTGCCTGAGTTCGATAGCACCATCGAGGTGCATGCCCTGGTGCCGTAATCTTCAGCAACAATAAATGCCGACGACAGACGCTTTTCCCAGTCTGCCGGCAGCCCAGTGTTGGGTAGCAGGTGGTCCGGATAGGTTTGGTTTTTTTCCAGCAGGCCCAGTAGATTCCCAAGCATCTGTTGATCGCTACGCGGCTGATCCAGGGTTTGTCTGAGCTGCTCTCGAGCGTAGTCCACCTTTGGCCAGGGGCTGTCGAGAAGGTGGTTGCTCAGGGCATAGATGCCGGGTTTGAGACTGCGAATCTGGTTATTAAAGTTGTTCAGATAGAGCAGTTGCTCACCATCGTATATCAGCAGATTAAAGCCGCCATAGAGATCAAACTCCTCTAATGCCGAGTCTGCCCAGCTCTGAGCCGAGGCCTGAGAGCAAAGAAACGCCGTCACCAGATTGCCGCGGGATTTGGGCCGCGCTTGGTGAAATCCCGGCTTGGAAAGATCTCTGAAATTGGTCACCGCAGCGAAGCGGCCATTACGGGAGAGCCCCATCCAGGTTCCCCCCTCCTGCTTATCGCGACCGGCGAGAACAGGCATATCCTGCCACCAATGCATGGGCAGGGTCGGGCGCTGATAGAATTCATCACGGTTTGAACAGAGCGCGAGAGGCGTATCCGGGCGGTAGTTAAAGGCGATTGCAAGTAAACACATGGCGGGCAGTGTAACTTTGTATCTGTCTATTTAATGATTTTATTTTATCTGCCTTGTTTTAAATGCTTTGGCTTAAAGGCTTTATTTTATGTCTATATTCGATCACCGCGTGGCAGCTGCATAGATAAAAAGTTATCATCAATGCAGAATGAATCCTTGGGAAACGCAATGATAAATTATCCACAGATCGACCCAGTGGCACTGTCACTGGGGCCCATTGAATTGGCGGGCAAGGTTATCGGGCCGCTACAGGTGCACTGGTATGGTGTGATGTATCTGTTGGCATTCACCTGCGCCTGGTTATTGGCAACCCGCAACAGTCAGCGCCCTTGGTCGCCGATTGTTAAAACCCAGGTTGAAGATCTGATCGTATTTGGCGCCTGGGGCGTCATTCTCGGTGGCCGATTTGGCTATATGCTGTTTTACAGCGCCGACAAATGGCTTGCGGATCCCGGTATGATTTTCCGCATCTGGGAAGGCGGCATGTCATTCCACGGTGGTCTGCTGGGTGTTGCCCTAGCGCTGCTGTTATATGCCCGCAAGCATAAGCTCGCCTTTCTCAGCCTTGCCGACTTTGTTGCGCCGCTGGTGCCCGCGGGCCTACTTTTCGGCCGTTTGGGTAATTTTATTGGCCAGGAACTCTGGGGTCGCCCCACCGATGTCTCTTGGGGAATGCTATTTCCCGCCGACCCAGAGCAGTTGGCGCGCCATCCTTCCCAATTATATGAAGCCATGCTCGAGGGCGCTGTGCTGTTTGTGATTATCAATTGGTACGCCAGAAAGCCACGTCTGTTTGGCGAGGTCTCAGGCCTATTTTTAATTCTCTACGGCGCTTTCCGCTTTGCCGTTGAGTTTGTCCGTCAGCCAGATCCTCAGTTTGCCATTGATTCCGGTGCGGCTGAGTTGCTCGGCTGGATGACCCGCGGTCAGACACTCTGTATCCCGATGATTGTTTTCGGTCTCTGGTTAATGCGCAAATCCCTGCGCGCACTTGTTAGCCGTAAGGCGTAAGGCGAACATCGAAAGGCACAGCAATGAAGCAATATTTAGACTTAATTAAACAGATTCGCGATCACGGCGTTAAAAAAGAAGATCGCACTGGCACCGGCACCCAGAGTATTTTCGGCCACCAAATGCGCTTTGATCTGAGCCAGGGTTTTCCCCTGGTGACGACCAAGAAAGTTCATCTCAAATCGATACTCCACGAACTGCTGTGGTTTATTCGCGGCGACACCAATATTCGCTACCTAGTTGAAAACGGCGTCGGCATCTGGAATGACTGGCCCTATCAGAGCTGGCTGCGGGAGACTGACCAGGAAGCCGCCTACCCCATGTATTCGCCGGAGTGGAAGGCGAAGATGAAGGAGTTTATCCAGCGCATTAAAGATGATGATGAGTTTGCCCAGCAGTATGGCGATCTTGGGCCTGTCTATGGTCACCAGTGGCGAAACTTCGAAGGAGTGGATCAGCTTGCCCAGGTGGTTGAAGAAATCAAAGCCAATCCCGACTCGCGGCGCCTTATAGTGTCGGCCTGGAACCCCAAAGATATTCCGGTAATGGTTAAGTCGGGCCTGCCGCCCTGTCATAGTCTGTTTCAATTTTATGTCACCGAGGGACGTCTATCCTGCCAGCTCTATCAGCGCAGCGCCGATGTGTTTCTTGGAGTGCCATTCAATATCGCCTCCTATGCCATATTGACCCTGATGATCGCTCAGGTATGCGGTCTAGAGCCGGGGGATTTCGTTCACACCTTTGGCGATGCCCACCTCTATAGCAATCATATGGATCAGGTTGAGGAGCTGCTTTCCCGTGAGTGTTTCCCGCTGCCGACACTGGCGATTAACCCCGCCGTCAACAATCTATTCGATTTTGTTTTTGACGACTTTGAGTTGCTCGACTATCAGAGTCATGGACCTATTTCTGCACCGGTGGCGGTTTAACCGCGCCTGAGACAATATTATGAAAGTATCCTTAATCGTGGCTGTCAGCCGCAACGGCGTTATTGGTCTAAACAATCAGCTGCCTTGGCATCTGCCAGAAGACCTTAAATACTTTAAGTCAGTGACCATGGGCAAGCCTCTGATCATGGGGCGCAAGACCTATGACTCCATTGGTCGTCCGCTTCCTGGGCGCGCTAATATTGTGATTACCCGAGACCCTGAGTGGCATGCAGAGGGTGTTCAGGTTGCGCAAACCTTGCTCCAGGCCATGACCCTGGCGCGTTTGGCCTGCGCTGACGCGGGGGCGGAAGAGATTATGGTGATTGGAGGTGAACAGATTTATCGCCTGACCTTGCCGGTTGCTGACCGACTCTATTTGACTGAAGTACAGGCAGAGGTCGAGGGCGATGCGTTTTTCCCCGACTATGATACCGAGCAATGGCATCAGCTGAGTGAGCAATTGCCAGAGAAAACCGACACCCATCCCTATAGATATAGGGTACTCGAAAGAAAGCCCAGTTAGTTGTTACATTAGGTAACAAAAACGATCTATATCAAGTTCACCGGGCCCAAATTGTGACCGTACGTTGATTGTTGAAGAACAGACTGTTAAAAAGACGCACCAATAAAAATTGTCAGCTACCGGAGCAGTGTTAATTCCAGTGCCTGACAATATAAAGATCACCAATCCGATAGACCCAAGTTGAGGGAACTATGAAAAAGCAACCACTAAAAGCACTGGCCTTAATTGCCGTACTTGCCGGTGGCTTAACTGCAGTTGCAGTTCAGGCTACAGAGGTAAGTCAAGTGCTAAAAGCCGGATCCGTTAAGGTTCAGGCAGCCAAAACAGCACAGACAAAAGTTGATCGCATCGCCGATCAAACCGACGGTCTCTTGCAAGAGTTCAAACAGGTTAACAAGCAAATTGAAAGCCTGCGTGTTTACAACTCACAGCTTGAGCGTCAAATTGACAGCCAGAAGCAAATGATGGCTGAGCTCGTTGAGTCAATTGAGAATGCCACTGTTATTGAGCGAGGTATCTCGCCACTGATGGAGAACATGCTCACGGCACTGCGTACCTTTGTTGAGCTGGACGTTCCCTTTAAGACTGAGCAGCGTGCTCAAGCTGTCGAAGATCTTTTCGAAAACCTCGATAGCGCCAAGTTCTCTTCAGCAGAAAAATTCCGTCAGATCCTCGAAATCTACGATATCGAGTCTGAGTACAGCCTGTCTCTGGAAACCTACCGCGATCTCGTTGATATCAACGCTGATGGCTCTGAGGTTGAAGTTGATATGTTGCGCGTCGGTCGTATTGCCCTGATGTATCAAACAAAAGATAAATCACAGACAGGCGCTTGGAACAAAACGACTGCTTCTTGGGAAACTCTGGGTTCTGAATACCGTCGCCCAGTAGACCAAGGCATCCGCATCGCTAAGAAATTATCGCCGCAGGATGTTATGGAAATGCCGATCAACGCTCCGGAGACTGCACAATGAAACTGAAATTTATTAAAGTTTGTGCCGCTTTCATCGCCGCTGCTGCGGTAAGCATGCCAGCACTGGCACAGGAAGCAAAATCACTCGACGAACTGCTGAACATGATTCAGAGCTCAACGGTTTCTGAAACTCAAGAATATCGTGATCGTGAAAATGATTTTAAACGCGACCAGCGCAAGCAGGACGCAGAACTGAAAAAAGCTAAGAACACCAAGACTGCTGAAGAGCGTCGTTCGGACCGTCTGGAACAGACTATCCGTGACAACGACCTGAAGCTTATTGCACTGCGCGAGCAGCGTGACAAGCGTCTGGGTTCACTAAAAGAGCTATTTGGACACCTGACAGGAGCCGCCGGTGATATCCGTGCAAATCTGACTCAGTCTGTCGTTAGTGCTCAGATCCCCGGCCGTACCGAATTCCTCGATGAGTTGATTGAGAAGATGAGCAGCGACACTCGCCTGCCGTCTATCATGGACATTGAGAAATTGTGGTTCGAGCAGCAGCGTGAAATGAACGAGAGTGGTCGTGTGGTTAAGTTCAACCGCACTGTACTGCGTGCTGATGGTTCTCAAGAAGAGATGGAAGTTGTCCGTGTTGGTACTTACAACCTGATGGCTAACGGCATGTACCTCGAGTACAGCCCAGAGAGCGGTCTGGTATCAGAGCTGGCTCGCCAGCCTTCTGGTCACCAGGGCAGCGCTGCAGATCTTCAAGAAGCGGTTAGCGGCTTCACCAAAGCCGGCCTGGATCCTACAGGGCCACTGGGTGGCGGCTTATTGCGCGCACTGATCAACACTCCAACATTGATTGAGCGCTGGCACTTCGGTGGCATCGTAGGCTACGTCATCACTGGTGTATTCGTTGTCGCAATTCTGCTGGCTATCTGGCGCTTCATCTTCTTGCAAGGTGTCTCTTCTAGAGTATCTGCACAGCTTCGTACTCCTGGTACTGCTGATCTGACCAACCCATTGGGTCGCGTTCTCGCGGTGGCACAGGCCAACCCAGGTTTGGATCCAGAGTCCCTGGAGCTGAAACTCCACGAAGCAGTACTGAAAGAACGTCCAGCCATTGAGTCTGGTCTGAGCTTGCTCAAGATCATCGCCATGGTTGCACCGCTGCTCGGTCTGCTGGGTACGGTTACCGGTATGATTATTACCTTCCAGATGATTACGCTGTTTGGTGCTGGCGATCCTAAGGCTATGGCCGGCGGTATCTCTCAGGCGCTGATAACAACGGTACTGGGTTTGGTAGTAGCTATCCCAACTGTATTGATGCACACATTGGTCAATGGCAAAGCACAGCGTGTTCTGCATATACTTGAAGAGCAGAGTGCCGGAATTGTTGCTGGTTCAGTAGAGGGTCGCTGAGATGTTCTTTGTTGATACTATGGCAGAAGTTGGAAAGTTCATGGATTCAGGCGGCATGGTCCTTTGGGCCATCGTCGTCCTGCTGTTCGTGATGTGGACTCTCCTGTTCGAGCGCATGTGGTATCTCAAATCCAGCGTCAGTCAAGATGTCCAGTACGCACTCGATTCTTGGGAAGACCGCTCTGAGCGCAAATCCAAGCGCGCCCGTCAGATCAGAGAAAAGCTGATCTCGGAAGTGAGCGTCAAGATCGATGAGAATCTTATGATGATCAAAACCCTGGTTGCCCTGGCCCCGCTGTTTGGCTTGCTGGGCACGGTAACTGGAATGATCGTGGTATTTGACGTAATGGCATTTACGGGTGGCGGTGACGCCAAGGCGATGGCAGGTGGTGTTTCTCAGGCAACTGTACCGACAATGTCGGGCATGGTTGCTGCTCTCTCCGGTGTATTCGGCATGACCTATGTCGAACGCGCTGCGCAGCGAGAGAAGCATTTACTGGAAGATCATCTAACCATGGATCACTAAACGGAGCCTGTCGACGACAAGGTTCCCGTGAGAGAAAACTATGCGCAATAGACAAACAGGATCACAGCCACAGGGCGAGGCAATTGACCTTACCCCAATGCTGGATGTGGTTTTTATTATGCTGATCTTTTTCATTGTGACAGCATCGTTTATCAAACTGCCCGGTGTCGAGGTCAACAAAGTTGACGCCGACACAGCAGAAAACTATAAGAAAGTCGGTATTCTGGTAGCAGTAAGCGATAACAATGAAATTTGGATTGATAAGAAGCGTGTTGAAACTACCGCGCTAAAAATCAATCTACAGAGACTGTACAATGAAAATCCAAAGGGCGGCATGGTTATCCAAGCCGACAATGAATCGAATATTGAAGTAGTCGCCAAGGTGGCCGATGTCGCAACAGACATTGGTATCCGTCCGGTGGCAATTTCGGTAGAACAAGACTGAGTTGATAAGTATGGCCTTTATCAGAATTGGTATTTCTGCTGCACTTGGTGTTCTGGTTACCTTTGCATTGATCATTTTGATGTACAAATTGATCGATTCGGGCAACAAAGATATGGATGACAAAGAGACGATTAAAATCGCCGACTTTCTCCATGTCGACAGACAGTTGACCGAAAATGCGAAACAGACTCAAGTTGAAAAGCCTGAAGATCCGGAGACTCCACCACCGGAAATTCCCGAAGACAACATAGAGTTTGAAGTTCCAGAGAATGCGATCAGCATGGCCGCTCCGGCAGCCAACGCCAATCTTAAGATTGGTGGCACTGGTGGTTTTGCACGGGACTCTGATTATATTCCTGTCTACGTACCCCAGCCACAGTATCCCCGTCGCGCGCAAACTCGCGGCAAAGAGGGTTACGCAGTGATCGAAGTAATTATTACCACAACCGGTGGTACTCGCGATCCGATCATGGTCGAAGAATTCCCTGAAGGTTGGGGCTTTGGTCGCGCTGCACTTAAAGCTGCTTCGAAGTTGAAGTACAACCCTCGGGTTGTGGATGGCGTTGGTCAGGAAGTGTCTGGCGTGCTGTATAAATTTACTTTCCAGATGGCGAAATAAGGAGTCAATGATGTCTAGAAGCACTAAATTTCTAGCTGTATTCAGCGCTGCTTTTTTGCTGCCGCTATTGGTGGCAGTTGTCGCCCCAAACGCAAGCATCTCTGGAGCGGTAGTCGTTGCGGCAGAAAAGGAAGAGCCAAAATACAAAAATGTTAAAACCCGAAAGCGCCAGTCTGTAGGCGCGCGGTGTTCCAAGGCCTTAGAGAAAGTTCAGCCCGAGATTGAGCTGGAGAACTGGGCCGGATCTCTGGAAATGCTGAAAGAGATTGAAGTCAACGTCAAGACCTGTGCCAGCGACTATGAGCAGACTCAGGTATGGAAGTTCTCCGCTTATATCTACTACTCTTTGGATGACTATAAAAACGCTATTCGCTCTTATAGAAGAGTTGTCGATGGTGAAGGCACTCCAATTGAACTGAAGCTCGATACACGCTACACCTTGGCACAGCTTTACACAGTACTTGAAGACTATAAGAACGCAGCAAAAGAGCTTGAAATCTGGATGGAGGCATCACTGATTGTCGGTGCTGACGCGAAGATGTTGCTGGCTCAGATCTACTACCAGCTAGAACGCAAAAATGATTCATTACGTTTTGTTAACGAAGCCATTGCCGATGTCGAAGCTAAAGCCATCTTGCCGAAAGAAGGCTGGTGGGGTTTGCAGCGTGTGCTCTATTACGAGAAGAATGATTACAAAAAAGTAGTCAATATTCTCGAGAAGCTGGTCAAGCACTATCCAAAGTGGACCTACTGGCGTCAACTGGGCGGCATGTATGGCGAGCAGGAGCGTGAAATGGATCGCTTGGTCGCTACTGAGATGGTCTATCTGAATGGTGAGCTAAGCAAAGAGAGCCAAGTTCTGAGCATGGCCTATATGTATCTTGGTGCAGAGGTTCCCTATCGTGCTGCCGTGATTATTGATAAGGGCATGAAGGACGGCATCATTAAGCGTTCTGCCAAGAATCTCGAAATCCTCGGTACCGCGTGGTATCAGGCCAAAGATCTTAATAATGCGGTAAAAGCACTTGAGAACGCCTCGAAGAAATCCGATACCGGAAATCTTCAAGCCCGTCTCGCCGGAATCTACCTGGATCTCGGTCGTGATGCTGAAGCCTATAAAGCTGCTACCCGCGCTGACAAAAAGGGTGACGTGAAAAAGCCTGACTCCAATTTCTTGGTAATGGGCAATGCACTGATCAACCTGAATTGTTATAAAGATGCGGTTGGCGCCTTTAAGAAGTCTTTAAAAGTTGCCAAAGATAAGAAGGGCAAGCGCTATCCCAAACAGTGGATACGCTACGCAGAAACTGAAGGCAGCCGTTTACAGAAGCTGCGTGATGTGGGCGCTACGGTTCCCGGTTGTAATAAGAAAGGCTAGTTCACTGGCAATCAATAGTGAGCAGGCAATAAAAAACCCCGGTACTTAAGAGTCCCGGGGTTTTTTATTGCTGCTATCTAAAGCCTTTAGCCTAAAGCCATAGGTTAAAGCTCTTTTACCTATAGCTGAGAGAGATCTCGCACAGCACCCTTATCAGCACTGGTGGCCAGTTTGGCATAGGCCTTCAGCGAAGCAGTGACCTTGCGTGGACGCTCTTCTACCGGCTTCCAGCCCAGCTTATCCTGCTCAGCTCGGCGCTCAGCCAGCTCGGCATCCGAGACCAGCACGTCAATACTGCGGTTGGGAATATCGATGCGAATAGTATCGCCCTGACGGACCAGACCAATATTACCGCCAGCAGCGGCTTCCGGTGAGACATGACCAATGGACAGTCCCGAGGTGCCGCCGGAAAAACGCCCATCGGTTATCAAGGCACAGGCGGCGCCAAGATTTTTAGATTTAATATAAGTGGTTGGATAGAGCATCTCCTGCATACCAGGTCCGCCTCGCGGTCCCTCGTAGCGAACAATAACCACATCACCGGCTTTCACCTCATCACTTAATATCTTGGCAACAGCCTCATCTTGGCTCTCGGTAATAAAGGCTGGGCCTTCAAATACATGGATCGACTCATCGACCCCAGAGGTCTTAACCACACAGCCATCTGGCGAAAGATTACCGGTCAGAATTGCCAGACCACCCTCGAGACTAAAGGCGTGCTCTATATCCCGAACACAGCCGTTTGCTCGGTCGGCGTCTAGTGACGGCCAGCGCGTACTTTGGCTAAAGGCTGTCTGGGTTGGAATACCAGCCGGGCCAGCCTTATAGAAAGTCTTCACTTCTTCACTGACATGCCCGCTAACGATATCCCATTTCCCCAAGGCCTCGGTTAAGGTCGTGGAATGAACTGTAGGCAGTTCGCCGTGGATCAATCCAGCGCGGTCGAGCTCAGCCATGATCCCCATAATGCCGCCGGCACGATGCACATCTTCAACATGATATTCCGGTGTACTTGGGGCAACTTTACACAGCTGAGGCACCAGGCGCGAAAGGCGGTCGATATCACCCAGATCAAAGTCAACAAAGCCCTCTTGAGCCGCCGCCATAAGATGCAGGATGGTATTGGTTGAACCACCCATACAAATATCTAAGGTCATCGCATTTTCAAAGGCTTTGAAATTGGCAATCGAACGTGGCAACACGGAATAGTCATCGTTGTCGTAATGGGCCTTGGCCAACTTAACAATGGTGCGGCCAGCTTCTTGGAATAATTCTTTGCGATCGGAATGGGTCGCCAGCACAGTACCATTGCCTGGCAGTGCCAGGCCCAAGGCTTCCATCAAACAGTTCATGGAATTGGCGGTAAACATACCAGAGCAAGAACCGCAGGTGGGACAAGCGGAACGCTCGTACTCGGCAACTTCTTCATCAGTGGCGCTGTCATCAACCGCAATCACCATGGCATCAACCAGGTCGAGCTTATTCTCAGCGAGCTTAGTCTTACCGGCTTCCATAGGGCCGCCGGAAACAAACACTGTGGGAATATTGAGGCGCATAGCGGCCATAAACATGCCCGGGGTAATCTTGTCACAGTTGGAGATACACACTAGCGCATCGGCGCAGTGAGCATTGACCATATATTCAACCGAGTCGGCAATCACATCTCGCGAGGGCAGTGAATAGAGCATGCCGTCGTGACCCATGGCAATTCCATCGTCCACTGCAATAGTGTGGAACTCACGGGCAATACCGCCAGCCTTGGCAATCTCCGCGGCAACCAGATCACCCATATCTTTCAGGTGTACATGACCGGGCACAAATTGGGTGTAGGAGTTGGCGATGGCAATCATCGGCTTATTAAAATCATCGTCCTTCATGCCTGTGGCGCGCCAAAGTGCGCGAGCGCCGGCCATATTACGGCCCTGAGTGGTGGTATGTGATCTGTACTTAGGCATGTTATATCTCGTTAACGGGGATTAATGGTGGCAAGAATAGCAGAAACCCCACCCAGTCAAAACTAGGTGAGGGCGCTAATGGTTAAAGTTTCTTGCTGAAGATGCGCGACTGGCGCTGATAATTGTACAGGGACTGTTTTTCCGCGGGCAATTCGCTGACTGCCGCCTCGGTAAACCCCTGCTCCCTAAACCAATGGGCAGTCTGTGTGGTCAGAACAAATAGTGTTTTAAGTCGATTTTCAGTGGCGTCTTTTTCAACGCACTCAAGCAGGCGCGAAGCAATCCCCTGGTTGTGAAATTCAGGATGGGTTGCGACACAGGCAAGCTCGCCCGCAAGACTATCTGCTATGGGGTAGAGCGCCGCGCAACCGAGCAGAGTGCCCTCTGGATGCACTACCACCATAAAGCGTGAAATCTCTGTCTCGAGCAATTCGCGTGAGCGCTTAACCAAAATACCCTGCTGCTCCAGAGGCGAAATCAAATCGAGGATACCGCCCACATCATCGATGGTTGCAGCTCGAATAACTTCCGAGTGACTCTTCATAATCAGCGTGCCGCTACCCTGGCGGGTAAACAGTTCGCTGAGCAAGCTGCCATCTTCGCTACAGCCCACCAGATGCACACGGTCGACATTGTTGCGACAGGCCTGATAGGCAGCAGAGAGCAAGCCATAGGTTGCAGAGTCTTCACCGCCAGCCTGTTTGAGGGTAGCCTTAAGATCACTGACTTCAGGTAGCGAAAGATTGCGCAGCAAGCTGTTATCGGCATCGATTATGCCTGCCGCCTGAGTGACCAAAATAAGCTTTTCTGCATTTAGGGCAATGGCAGTCTGCGTCGCCACATCCTGATAGCTGAGGTTAAAGGCTTCACCGGTAGGCGAAAACCCAATCGACGACATCAGTACCAGAGCACCGGCCTCAAGTTGCTGCTGAATGGCAGTGCGATCAATGCGGCGAATTTCTCCGGCGCGCTGAAAATCCACACCGTCGCGAACACCCACCGGTTTCGCAGTAATAAAGTTGCCGCCAATCACGCGCACACGGGCGCCGTGCATAGGTGAGTTGGGCAGTCCCATAGACAGTGCCGACTCAATCTGAAAGCGGGTAGAGCCCACCGCCTCCTTAACACACTGCATGGCATGTGCATCAGTGATACGCACTTGCTCGCGGAATTCCGTTTGCAAACCGGCCACTTGCAGGCGCTGATCAATCTGTGGACGGGCACCGTGAACCAACACTATATTGACCCCGAGACTTTGCATCAGCGCAATATCGTGAACAATACTGTCAAAATTGGAGTCGAGAACCGCCTCACCACTAATCGCAATAACAAAGGTTTTACCCCTGTGCGCATGGATATATGGCGAGGTCTCACGGAAAAATTGTACGTACTTTTGAGTAGTCATCAGAGGATTATAAGCAACAGCGGCCAATAAGTTGAGATAAAAAATTAATAGTTGGCTGCACGCGATCAAGGGGCAGGAATTCATTCGGCTGATGGGCCACATCAATATCCCCAGGGCCCAGCACCACCACGTCCATTCCCAACTGCTGGAGGTAGGGCGCCTCGGTGGCAAAGGCAACAGATTCTGCCCCATGGCCGGTGAGTTTTTCACAGAGCGCGACGATCTCTGATTGGTCGCCACTGGTAAAGGGCGGCACGATCAGCTTCTCTAGAGACCAGCCCATATTGTCTGCCTCAGCGGTGGCGGCAATCTGGCGTTCCAGATCGGTCTGCAACTGATTCAGGTCCATGCCAGGCAGCGGGCGAATTTCAAAGGCCAAAAAACAGTGCCCGCAAATACGGTTGGCATTGTCGCCCCCCTGAATGCAGCCCAGATTTAAGGTTGGGTGATCAATTAAAAACCCTGCATGTTTTTGCTCTTTCATGCGGTCGCGCAGGGCCATCAGCTGACCGAGAATACGCTGCATGGATTCCATGGCATTGTTGCCCAGCTGTGGATTGCTCGAGTGGCCGGATCGGCCGGTGACCGTGAGCTTCTCAATCATAATGCCCTTGTGCATTTTCACCGGACGCATATTAGTCGGCTCGCCGATCACTGCGCTGCGGGCAATAGGTGCTCCCGCCTCGACCAGAGCTTTGGCACCACCCATAGAGGATTCCTCGTCGGCGGTGGCGAGAATAATCAATGGCTGTTTTAAGCCTTTCACCGGCAGAGATTTAAACGCCTCGATAGCCAGCGGGAAGAAGCCTTTCATATCGCAACTGCCGAGACCGTACCAGCGATTGTCCCGCTCGGTTAACTCAAAGGGACTGCTATCCCAGAGTGATTCGTCACAGGGCACGGTATCGGTGTGGCCTGCCAGCACCAAACCGCCGGGGCCGCTGCCATAGGTGGCGATCAGATTGGCCTTGTTATTGCCCAGATCCATAATCTCAGTGGTAAAGCCAAGCTCGCCGAGAGTATTGGCCAGCAGGTCAATGACCTCGCGATTGCCCTGATCTATAGCCGGATTAATACTGCTAATCGAGTTGCTGCGAATAATCCTTGAGAGTAAATCGGTCATTTCCATAGTTGGCTTCTTATGCAGTCATTTGTACTGAGTTTAGCGGATTGATTAATTTGCGCTACCTCTATTCAGATTAGCGACTAAAATTGATGGATGGCAGGGACAGAATAGCTATCAAAGAGCCACCGAATAGCTACCGAATACAAACAGGAGTTGATTATGAATAAGACATCGGTGCGGGGCAGCAGCCTAGCCCAGGGGAGTAGTTCGGACCTAAGAACGGTTTTAAAAGATCTGATCAGCGACGGATTGATCGCCCAGGCGGATGCCGCCGAGATAGTCACCACGCAGCGCAATCGCAACGAGGCGTTGCTCCACCCCCTGGAAATTATCGCCGCCAAACAGCTTGTTTATGGTCCCGACCAAAAACCCCTGACCTTGGAATTGCTAACCCAGTGGTTAGCTAAAAAAGCCTGTCTACAGCTGGCCCATATAGACCCCTTAAAAATTAATGTTCCGGCAGTCACCGGCATAATGTCCTTCGCCTATGCCCAGCGCTACGGTATTCTCTGTCTAGAAGTGAGTCGCGATGAGTTGGTGATTGCCACCATGCACCCCTTTGATCGCAGTTGGGTTGAGAGCCTTGAGCAGACCTCCCGTCGCGCGATTCAGGCAGTGGTGGCCAATCCCGCCGAAATTAAAAAATACACCCTCGAATTTTACTCCCTGGCGAAATCGGTTTTCGGCGCCGGTTCCTCGGCAAGCGCCGGCACTGGTATCGCCAACTTTGAGCAGCTGCTGGAAGTGGGCAAGCTTAAAGACGCCGATGCTCAGGACCAGCATATAGTCAATATTGTCGACTGGCTGCTGCAATACGCCTTTGAGCAGCGCGCCAGTGATATCCATCTCGAGCCACGTCGTGGCAAGGGCAAGGTGCGCTTTAGAATTGACGGCGTACTGCACCTAGTTTACGAGCTGCCGGACAATGTGATGACCGCCATGATCAGCCGCCTGAAAATACTCGGGCGTATGAATGTGGCGGAAAAACGTCGACCCCAGGATGGTCGCATAAAAACCAAAGCCCCCAATGCCCGAGAAGTGGAGCTGCGCCTCTCCACCATGCCCACCGCCTTTGGCGAAAAGCTGGTGATGCGAATCTTTGATCCGGACGTACTATTGCGCAGTTTCTCCCAGTTGGGATTGGTCGCCGAGGACTACGGCCACTGGCAGTCGATGATCAAGCGCGCCCACGGCATTGTCTTGGTCACCGGCCCCACCGGCTCAGGTAAAACCACCAGCCTCTATTCAACCCTCAAACAGCTGGCTACCGACTCAGTCAATGTCAGCACTGTGGAAGACCCCATCGAAATGGTCGTCGACAGCTTTAATCAAAGTCAGATTCAGCCAGCCATCGACTTTGATTTTGCCGCCGGTATTCGCACCCTGATGCGCCAGGACCCCGACATTATTATGGTCGGCGAAATTCGCGATCGGGCCACCGCCGAGATGGCCGTACAGGCGGCACTCACCGGACATCTGGTGCTCTCGACCCTGCACACCAATGATGCCCCCACCGCTATCAGTCGTCTGCTCGACCTCAAGCTCCCCGCCCACCTAATTAAAGCCACGCTGAATGGCGTGATGGCTCAACGTTTGGTGAGAACCCTCTGCCCAGACTGTCGCAGTGAAGTGGACTGTGACGGCGATGCCTGGCATGAATTGGTTGGTGCCGCTGCAATAGTGCCACCGGCAAAAGTCTATCAGCCCGCCGGTTGTCTCGAGTGCCGCAACACCGGCTATCTGGGTCGCGAGGGGATCTACGAAATAATGCCGTTGACGAATGCCTTGCTCACCTATATAAGTAGTGAGTCTGATATCCAAGAAATTCGCCAGGCGGCAATTTCCGAGGGCATGAAAACCTTGCGCATGGCCGGAGCCGAAAAAGTGATCGCCGGTATCACATCCATGGAGGAGGTGTTGCGGGTTACCCCTGAGCTTGGCCGCTAAATAATTGAGAAGATTCCTCTATGTCGTCCTCTATGCCAAACGGGTTCCCGCAGCTGATCAGCGCCAGCTATCAGCGCCGCCTCGACGGTTTTCAGGCCAGCCACTGTGACCCCACTTGGCTCCCTCGGCGACTGGCTGGGTTCCCGAAATACCCTCTATTTGCAGAGCATCTGCAGTTGCTCTGGGGCACCAGCGATTTTGTCGGCGAGCACTGTGAAACCCATCCCGAACTATTCCAACAGCTAGTCGACAGCGGTGATTTGCAGCGCAGTTACTCGCGCCAAGACTTTCAGCAGGCCATTGCTCAGCGTCTCTCAAGTAGACAGCAAGCTGCTAATGGAAAAGCGCCCGATGAAGAGCAGTTGGCTACAGAGCTGCGTCTATTCCGCAGTCGCGAACAGATGCGGATTATCTGGCGCGACTTCAGCCGTCAGGCGTCCATGCTCGAGACCACCAGAGAACTCACCTGGATGGCCGAGGCGGCCATTACAGCCTCACTAAGCGTACTGCATCCAATTACCTGCGAAGAGCTGGGAGCGCCCTTTAGCCGTGGCGATCAAGGTGCTTTCGATCAAGGGGCTTCCGAGCAAAATAAAGAACACAATCAGCAGCAGCAAAAAATGCTGGTGCTGGCGATGGGCAAGATGGGGGCTGAAGAACTCAATCTCTCATCGGATATAGATCTTATTTTCGCCTACCCCGAAAAGGGCGAGACCCGGCGAACAGCCACATCTCCCCGCGGCAAAACCGTCTCCAACCAAGAATTTTTTACCCGCCTCGGACAAAAGCTAATTGCCGCACTGGATCGACAGACCGCCGATGGCTTTGTCTTTCGCGTCGATATGCGCCTGCGACCCTATGGTCAGAGTGGCGCGCTGGTAATGAGCTTTGATGCACTGGAAGAATATTATTTAACCCAGGGCCGCGAGTGGGAGCGCTTCGCCATGGTTAAGGCCCGCGCAGTGGCTGGCGAGGCAGAAGATATTCAGCGGCTGGACGACATTTTACGGCCCTTTATCTATCGCAAATATCTCGACTTCGGCGCCATTGATGCTCTGCGGGATCTCAAACGCTCGATTAACCACGAGCTAAAGCGCAAAGGCATGCAGACGGATATCAAGCTCGGCCCCGGTGGCATTCGCGAAATCGAATTTATTACTCAGGCCTTTCAGCTGGTTCGTGGCGGCCGCAACAGCGCGCTACAGACTCCCTCACTGTATAAAGCCTTAGAGCAGCTGGCCGCCGATCAGATTATCGAGAGCAGTGACCGCGACAACCTCTGGCAGGCCTACAACTTTTTGCGCAATACCGAGCACGCTCTTCAGGGCATAGCCGACAAGCAGACCCAGCAATTACCTGAAGATGAACTGGGTCAGCAGCGCGTCGCATTAATTGTCGGCTGTGCGAACTGGGATGACTTTCAGCAGCAGCTCCAGACACATCGCGACTATGTTATGTCAGTGTTTGAGGATATGTTCGCCGACCCCGACAACCAAGATGGACTCGAGGCAGAGGGTCTAGGTCAGGGTTCAAATCAAACTGTAGCGGGGCAAGGGGACGAATCAATTTGGTGCCAACCGCTAGAGTTCGCCGAGCTACTTGAGCATCTCCAGGTCGCAGGTTATCAGCAACCTCAGGCGATCGCGGAACAGCTCTATGGCATCTATCAGAGCAAAGCGGTCATAGGCTTGGAACTCGAGCCCCGCAGTCGCCTGAATAAACTGATGCCCAACCTGGTAGCAGCTTGTGCCGCAACAGAGGACAACAGTGTCACCCTCAGTCGCGTTGTCGGTCTAGTACAGGCGGTGCTGCGACGCAGCGCCTATCTGGTGCTGCTGGCAGAAAACCCCTCAGCACTGCAGCAATTGGTGCTGCTCTGTCAGAGCAGCAGCTGGATTGCCGAACAGCTCACCGCCTACCCGGTCCTGCTCGATGAGCTGTTGGATAGAAACAGCCTGTACACTGTGCAAAGTAAAGGTTCACTTCAAGATCAGCTGCGCCAGCAAATGCTCCGCGTACCTGAGGATGATCTCGAGCAGCAGATGGAAGTGATCCGCTACTTTGTCCGCTCCAACAGCCTGCGAGTGGCAGCCTGTGATATCACCGAAGTGATACCGTTGATGCAGGTCAGTGATTATCTAACCTGGATTGCCGAGGTGGTTATTGATTATGGGATAACCATTGCCTGGCAACATCTTAGCCGCCAATATGGCCAACCTCAGGACTGCACTCTAGAGTCGCCGGATTTTATTGTGCTCGGTTATGGCAAGTTGGGTGGCATCGAACTGGGCTACAAGTCTGACCTTGATTTGGTCTTCTTGCATAGAGGCATCGCAGGGCAGACCATTGGCGGCCCGCGCAGTATTGATAACAGTACATTCTATGTGCGTCTCGGTCAGCGTATTATCCATCTACTGTCGACCGTAACCGCCTCTGGCGCCGCCTATGAAATTGATATGCGCCTGCGGCCCTCGGGCAACTCCGGCATGCTAGTGTCATCACTGGCAGCTTTTGAAAAATACCAGCGCGAGACCGCCTGGACCTGGGAGCATCAAGCGCTGGTTCGGGCAAGATTTGTCGCCGGCAATAAAAAACTCGGAGAGGAGTTCAATCTGCTGCGTAAAAGCCTTCTCCAGCAACATCGCAGCGAGCAATTATTGCGCGCCAAAGTAGTCGAAATGCGTGAAAAAATGCGCAAACACCTGGGGCAGACGGTTAAAGATGGCAAATACCCTCTCAAGCAAGGTGCTGGAGGTATCGTCGATATTGAATTTATGGTTCAATTTGCAGTCTTGGCTTGGTCGCACAATCATCCCGAAATAAGCCGCTGGAGTGATACCATTCGCATACTAGAGTCATTGGCTCAATGCGGACTCATATCCGAGCAACAATCCGGCTTGCTAATCGATGCTTACAAAAGATACCGCTCAGCAGGACACCGTCTACAGCTGCAAAATCAGTTGGCAGAAGTGTCTAGCTCAGAGTTTCTTCAGTATCGGGAATTGGTGATAGCCGAATGGAAGCGCTTTTTTAAGCGCTAAGTATTTAATCGCTAATAATTTATACAGCACTTATTTGAAAAGAGGAAAAGGTTGATGTCGTTTTCAGACCGCGATGGTTTTATTTGGATGGATGGCAAGATGGTTGATTGGCGAGATGCTCAGACGCATTTCCTAACCTCATCTCTGCACTATGGCAATGCCGTTTTTGAAGGCATTCGCGCCTATGAAACCGAAAAGTCAGGCACCTGTATTTTCCGTCTTGAAGATCATATTAAGCGCCTATTTAACTCCGCTAAAATTATTCATATGCAGCTTCCTTTTACTCAGGAAGAGATTTGTCAGGCTCACCGCGACGTGGTCCGCCTCAATAACTTAGATGCCGCCTATATTCGCCCGCTAGTGTTTATGGGTTCAGAAGGTATGGGCCTGCGCGCCGAAGGACTCAAAGTTCACGTCGGTATTGCCGCCTGGGACTGGCCTTCCTATATGTCTCCAGAAACTCTCGAGACCGGCCTCAAGGTTCGCACCTCGTCTTACACCAGACACCATGTCAATATCACCATGGTTAAAGCCAAGGCCAGCGGCAACTATATCAACTCCATGTTAGCCCTGCGCGAAGCACTGGATTCCGGCTGCGACGAAGCGATTATGCTCGACCCGGAAGGCTATGTTGCCGAAGGCAGTGCCGAGAACTTCTTTATGGTTCGCGACGGCGTTATCTACACACCGGATCTCACCTCCTGTCTCGACGGCATTACCCGCGACACAGTGTTTAAGTTAGCTAAAGATCGCGGCATTGAAGTGCGTGAAAAGCGCATCACTCGTGATGAAGTGTATATCTGCGACGAAGCCTTCTTTACGGGAACCGCCGCCGAGATCGTCCCGATCCGTGAATACGACAGCCGTATTATCGGTGAAGGTAAGCGCGGGCCCATTGCCACAGAACTGCAAGCGGCCTACTTTGATTTAGTGCGCGGCAGAAATGACAAGTACCAGAGCTGGTTAGCGCCAGTAGCCGAGTAAGTTTTAAATAGGGAATTATTAGAACTCATGGAAAAAGAAATCGTCAATGTTTTGTGTATGAAGTGGGGCACCAAATACCCCGCTGACTACGTCAACAAACTCTACTCCATGGTCGCGCGCAATATGTCGCGCCCGTTTCGCTTTATCTGTCTCACCGAAGATGGCGTCGGCACCCACGAGAATGTCGAAGTGTTCCCGCTGCCGGAACTGTCGGTGGATCTCGCTGGTCCAGAACGGGGCTGGAACAAACTGGCAGTATTTGCTGAGACGCTCTATGACCTTAAAGGCAAAGTACTGTGCCTGGATCTCGATTTAATTATCACTGGCAGTTTGGATGATCTTTTTGATTATCCCGGCGAAGTAATGATTATCAAAGATTGGATCAAAAAAGATGGCACCGGCAACTCCTCGGTTTACCGTTTTGAAGTGGGCGCCCATCCAGAAATACTCAACGAATTCGAAAAGTCTTTTCAACAAATCAAAAAAACTCACCGCAACGAACAGGAATATCTGTCCGCCGCGCTGATGGCAAAAAATGCATTGGTCTACTGGCCCGACGAATGGTGCAGAAGTTTTAAGCGTCACTGTCTTAAGCCATTTTGGTTTTTGATCGCCCGTGAAACTCAGGTGCCCGACAATGCCCGAGTGATCGTGTTTCACGGCAAGCCCGATCCCCATGAAGCGATCGCGGGGGTTAGCGGCAAATGGTATCGGCGCTTTAAACCGGCGACCTGGATTTCAGAGCATTGGAGATAGCTCTTTGAGCTGTTGCCCAATATGGATATTTTATTTATCTCGCTGAAAGGATCAATGTATAAATACTTTGATCAACTGAGTCGTGAGCTGCCCTTTGATACTAAGCTGGTTGATTTTTCACCGAGATTCCGTTTTACGGCTCAAGTGCCGGCACTTTCCGATGCAGAAATTGCTCAAGGCATCGCCTTTCAATTGCAGCGTAAGCGTAGCAAATACGATGCGCCTGAATGGCTGTGGAAAATTGTTCAGCGTTATTATGAACTCCAGTATCGGCGTTTCTATCGGCGTTTTTATATTCTGCTCACTCAATCTAAGCCCAAATGTATCGCCCTGTGGAATGGCCATAGGCTGCCTGAATTTGCGGTTAAGCATCTGGCGCAACAACTTAATATCCCGGTTGTACATTTTGAAAATGGCCTACTCCCAAATACCACCACATTTGACTTAAGCGGCGTCAATGATGCCAACAGCCTGCCCCGAGACATTGCTTTTTATAAAGCTTATCAATCCCCCAATACGTCGACTCCAGTAAATGAGCGTGAACTCGTAACGCGGAAATTTCACCGTTCAAAAAAAGCCCGTGCAGAGAACGACGATTTTTATAAACCGCTGCCCAATAAATTTGTCTTTATTCCCTTTCAAGTCAAATTCGATAGCCAGGTTTTATTAAATTCACCACATATCAAAACCATGACAGAACTATATCGCTGGATTGAATCTGCAGTGGAGCAGAGCACAGACAAATCCCTGGTCTTTGTGATTAAAGAACATCCAACAGATCCCCATAAATACACCGAGCTGTATACTAAAAACCCGAGGATTGTTTTTACCAGTCGAGACACCCAAGAGTTGATCGAGAGTTCTCAGGCAGTGGTCACAGTCAACTCCAGCGTCGGCCTTGAAGCCATGCTTTTAAATAAACGCGTAATTGTTTTGGGTGCGGCCTTTTATGCGATCGATGGCCTCTGCAAATCGGCAGATTCCCCGGCGCAGCTGTCCAAGGTTATCAACGAATTCTCTGGTTGGACGGCAGATATCGATCTGATTGAAAATTTTCTTGCCTATTTAAAGAATGAATACTGCGTGCCAGTGTCCTGGAGAAATCCTGATGCCACTCATTTGAAAGCTCTGGAACAGAGATTCGAAAAGATATTGGCTGGCTCTGCAACGACGTAAAGTTGCACTGGCTAGAATAGTATCTAGCTACCCTTTCTGATATGTTGCTCTCACTACTCGTTTTCGGCTTAACTAACATTGTCGATCAGACGAAAAATTAACGCTTCTGCCGAGTCTTGCTATGCCCAATACTGCTAGATTATTTTATTCGGTAATCTTCTACTTACTGTTTCCGGTAATTCTTCTGCGCTTACTCTTTCGAGCCCTTAGGGCGCCAAGCTATGCCGCGCGATGGTCCGAGCGCTTCGGTTTTGTTACACCCGTTCAGGCGCGCCAAGACATTATCTGGCTGCACGCCGTTTCCGTGGGCGAAACACTCGCCGCCGTCCCCCTAGTTAAAGCCCTACAAATAAAATACCCAGATCATCGACTACTTATTACCTGTATGACCCCCACCGGATCTGAGCGCATAACCGCCGCTTTTGGCGATTCTGTAGAGCACAGTTATGCACCCTACGATATGCCTGACGCGGTGGCCCGCTTTCTAAGTCGTGTGCAGCCAAAAATACTGATTATTATGGAGACCGAACTCTGGCCCAATACTATTGCTGCCTGCCATAAACGCCAGATCCCGGTAATTCTGGCCAATGGCCGACTCTCTGAAAAATCCGCTCGCGGCTATGGCCGAGTAACCAGCCTCAGCTCACCTATGTTCGCTCAGTTGACCGCAGTTGCCGCCCAGCATAGCGATGATGGCGCCCGCTTTACCGCTCTCGGACTTGCCGCAGAACATCTCTATGTAAGTGGCAATATTAAATTTGATCTCGACCTGAGTGCTGAGATTAGGCAGAGTGCCGAGGTCTTAAGGCAGCAGTGGAGCGGCGTCAATCAGCGGCCCATCCTGCTTGCCGCCAGCACTCACCGCGGCGAAGACGAAGTCATTCTTCAAGCCTTTAACCAAGTCAAACAGCGTGTCGACAATGCCCTGCTGGTATTGGTGCCACGCCATCCCGAGCGCTTTAATCCGGTGGCCGATCTCTGTCTCGACGCAGGCTATAGTCTGGCAAGACGCAGCCACAATGAGCCGGTGGAGCAGGTGGATATACTTCTTGGCGACACCATGGGTGAGCTGATGACATTCTTTGGAGCCTGCGATATCGCCTTTATCGGTGGCAGTCTGGTGGCTAATGGCGGGCATAATATGATTGAGCCAGCAGCCTGGGGCAAGCCCACCTTGAGTGGATTGTCAGTGTTTAATTTTGCCGAGGTATCGAGATTATTGGCGGAGGCTGGAGGTCTAACATTAGTAGAGGATGCTGATGTACTTGCAGAGACGGTAATAGGATTGCTGGAAGACCCAGATCAGGCCCAGCAGATGGGTCAGCAAGCGCAGTCTGTAGCTGAAGCTAACCGTGGTGCATTGGATAAGTTACTGACAGTGATTGATAGCAGTTTGAGCTAATGAACAGCTTGCGCCGATAGACAGCCCTGAGCCGATAGACAGCCCTGAGCGGATAAATAGCCCTGAGCGGATAGACAGCCCTGAGCCAATAGACAGCCCTGAGCGAATCAAGAGCCCGAGGCATTAATTGCCTCAGGCCGTTCAAACCCAATTACTGATTAGCCGCCTTGTTAATCACCAGCTGCGGATCCAACCAAGCATTGAGCTCATAGACATCATCCGGAGATAGCTGACCCGCGACTTCCTTCAAACTCATCATTGATAAAATATAGTCATAACGGGCATTGGCAAAATTGCGGCGCGCCTGAAAAACTGTGCGCTGAGCCACCAACACATCGACAATATTTCTGGTGCCCACCTCATAACCCGCCTGAGTTGCTTGCAGAGCACTGTCCGCTGACGTAATCGACTGAGCCCGGGCTTTAACCCGCGCAGTGTTGGTTAGCACTAGCTGATGCAATGAACGAGTCGCCTGAACCGTGTTGCGCTTAGTAGCAATATAACCCTCATTCGAGGCAATTGACTGCTGCTTGGCCTGACGGCGTTGGGCATCCAGTGAACCGCCGAGCCAGATTGGCATGCTGACCGAAACCTTAAATGAGCTGCCATCCTGCTGGTTTTCAAAGGGCAGGGTATAGCGTGTGCCATCTGAGTCTGAGTCGAAGTAGCTGGCGCTACCAGTGACCTTTGGCAGACGCGCGGCGGCTGCGGCCTTGGCATTGTTATAGGCCGCATCTTTGCCCAGTTTGGCGACCTTAAGCGGGAAGTTATTGCCGATCGCAAAATCCACCCATTCGCTGTTGCTCAGAGGCTGGGGATTAGTGGCAACAAATTTTTCTGCCAGTCCGGCAAGCACATTGTGGTCTTCACCGGTCAGCACTTGCAGCTGTTCAAAGGCGATATTCAATGCCCCCTGAGCTTCGAGGCTATTGACCACGGCATCGTCGTAGACTGCCTGAGCTTCATGAACATCGGTAACCGGTAACAGACCCACTTCGAAACGCTCGCGGGTCTGCTCCAACTGGCGCTGGATCGCGCGCTCTTCAGCCTTACGTGTCTGCATATTGTCGTAGGCACGCAGCACATTAAAGTAGGCATCGCTGACGCGAATAATCAGAGTTTGCTGATCAGCGGCGAATTGTGCGCGGGCGCTTTCACTCAGGGACTTGCTGCCCTGAAAGCGATACCAAGAGGGCATATCGAAAATAGCCTGGGTAAGCGATGCACTATAAGACGTGCCGTCACTATCAATCTTGCCCTGGTTAACTGAAGGCAAAACCTGACCATCAATATTGAAGCTGGTAAGGGAGTCTTCATTAGTTTCAGACTCTTTATACTCACCGGATATAGCCAATTGCGGCAGCAGCGCTGCGCGACTAATATTTTTAATTTCCCGATCAGCGTTAAAACTGGCTCGTGCGGCTCTCAATACTGGATCGTTTTTCAGCGCACTTTCGTATATATCGACAAGTGAATCAGAGATAGCCAGCTGTGGCGTTAAAAACGCGGCAGCAGCAATCAAGAAATGTTTTTTAATAATGTGCATATGACCTCCATTTGGACGGGTTCTAGTTTAGCAGGTTTCTTCCAAGCCATACTCTGACTTTAATGATCAGGCACCAATTCAGTGCGCTGCATGCAACCTGTGGTTAGACGTTTTAAATGATCAAATAGTTTAAGATCCAACGTAAAAGATATTCAAACTCTCGAGTACGGACAGGAAATGAACAAAAAACACCGCTTTGGACCTTCGGATTACCGCCTGAAATCAACCGAGACGGTGTTTCAGGGCTTTTTTAAAATGACCCGCATGTTGGTGGAGCACCGACTTTTCGGTGGCGGCTGGAGCAAGCCGTTGCGTCGAGAGCTCTTCCAGCGGGGCGACGCGGTGGGCGTATTACTTTACGATCCCCATAATCATCGGATTGGCTTGATTGAACAGTTTCGCCCCGGCGCGCTAAATGAAGTTCGCGGGCCCTGGCAGTATGAGGTCATCGCGGGAATGATAGCCCCGGGCGAGACTCCAGAGCAGGTGGCGGTTAGAGAGCTACAGGAAGAGAGTGGGATCGCGGTGGAAAAGCTGCTGCCAATCTGCGATTATTTAGTCAGCTCTGGAGGCACCGATGAAAAAATGCACCTCTTCTGTGGTCTAGTTGATTTGAGTGATCGCGGTGGCATATTTGGTCTAGAAGGCGAGAGTGAGGATATCCTGCTTCAAGTTTGGGCCTATGATGAGACCATGGACGCGTTTTCCCAGGGCCTTCTCAACAGTGCGGCCATGTCGGTGGCGCTGCTTTGGCTACAATTAAACCACCGACGATTGAGACTTGAGTCTTGAATATCAGCCTAATAAGAGCCACGAAAGTGGAAAAGTTAACTGCATCACGACCCGTGAGAAACGACTTTGTCAGTATCTGAACGCCGACGTCAACGACACAATCTGCAACGCCTACACGGCGAATGCGAGCTCAACTATGTGCGCCTGCTGCGATTGATGCCAAGACTTCCGGAGCTGGGAAAAAGCATTAGAGTTGATTTCACCCACGAGTCTAATAGTGGTATGCATATTCGCATAGATGAAATTACACGCTATACTCACCTTCTGGATATTGTCGCCGAGAGTGCAAGACCAGAATGGTTGCCAGAGATTCAGATTAAAGTGCGGATCTACCATGATGCGAAGATGGCCGAGGTGGTCGAATGGTGCAATGACCGAACCATTCCCTGGGAGTTGGCCGAAAAATCGTCAATGCAGGCGCCGGATGAAAAATGGCAGTGGAACATGTTTTTAAGCGATCTCTTAGCTCATGGATTGAGCCATGGCATGAGCAAAGTGAAACTGTCCCTATAAGTAAATTGAGAGCAACACAGCGCGAGAGATTCAATGAGTACAGTGCATATTACCCAAATCACCGATTTGCACCTGGGTGCAGATGAGCAAGAAACTCTCGGTGGTGTAACCACCTTTGAGAGTTTTAAAGCGGTGTTGCAAGCCTCGGAGGATCAGGGTCGCGCAGACAATCTATTACTCCTGACTGGCGATTTGGCCAGCGACTATCAGGTCGGCGCCTACCGTCTGCTGAATAAAACCCTTAAAGATAAAGCCCGAGAGGCGATTTGGTTGCCTGGCAACCACGACAATGTCGAGACTATGGAGTCCGCACTCACCGCCTTTCCTCGAGTGCGTATTTATGAAACCGGCAACTGGGGCATACTGCTGTTGGATAGTTCCAAAGTAGGCCAGCCCGGCGGCCACTTCTCTGAAGCCGAACTTGAATTTGCCGAGCAGGGTTTAAACGAACTGGCGGGTAAGTTTGTATTGATTGCCGTGCATCACTCACCGGTGCTGGTCAACTCCGCGTGGCTCGACCAGCAACAGATCGACAACCATCATCGCCTCTATGACTTGCTGGTGGCCCATGGCCAAGTCAAGGCCGTAGTCACCGGCCATGTCCATCAGCACCACGACAGCCTGTGGGGAGAAATTCCCGTTTATTCAACGCCCTCAAGCTGCATTCAGTTCGAGCAGCACAGTCATGATTTTGGTCTCGCCGACAAGCCTCCCGGCTATCGCTGGCTGAATTTGCATGACAATGGCAGTCTCGATACCGGCGTCGAGTTCCTCAAAGATTTTGCCCAGAAGGTCGATCGCAGCTGCGCGGGTTATTAAGCACTTCTGCGAATACTGCCTGCATATTTACCGCGTAATCAATCGACCCTAAAGCCGCCTCTTTGGCTATACTATCGCCTTCGAAAAAATAGATTACCCTCAATGCCAACGCTGCTTTATTTACACGGGTTTAATAGTTCGCCAGAGTCCGCGAAGGCACAGCAGACCCAGCAGTGGATTGCTCAAAATGCCCCTGGAATAGAGTTTATTTGCCCCTTGCTACCGCCCTATGCCGATCGTGCCATGGCGTTGTTGTGCGAGATAGTTGAGGCGCGCCTGCCCGAGCCGGTATTTGTTATTGGCAGTTCCATGGGCGGCTTTTATGCCACCTGTTTGGCCGAGCGCTATGCTGAATTTGCTATAGGCGCTGCTGTCAGTGTAGTACTGATCAATCCAGCGGTCAGCCCAGCTCGCGGTCTGGACAAGTGGCTTGGCGAAAACAGCAATTATCACAGCGGTGAAACCTGGCTTTTCGAAGAGCATCACATAGTTGAATACCAGCGCTGGGACCCAGCGGCGATCAAAAATAAAAATAATTACCTAGTGCTATTGCAAAGCGGTGACGAAGTGCTTGATTATCGTGATGCCGAGCAGCGCTACCAAGGCTGCAAAATAATTCTCGAATCCGGTGGTGATCACAGCTTTATTGATTATCATCGACACTTGGAAACCATCCACCAGTTTTTGCTGTCGACGGTTTCAAGCAACCCACAATTACAACCTGACCTGTAGGGCGTATGAGCACATATAACGCAGAAGATATTGAAGTCCTCACCGGACTAGACCCGGTGCGCAAGCGCCCGGGAATGTACACCGACACCAGCCGTCCCAATCACCTAGCCCAAGAGGTTATCGACAACAGTGTCGATGAAGCCCTGGCCGGACATGCCAGTCGCATTGATGTGACCCTGCATAAAGACGGCTCCCTGTCGGTTTGTGACGATGGCCGCGGCATGCCAGTGGACATACACCCAGAGCAGGGTATTCCTGGCGTCGAGGTGATTCTCTCGACCCTCCACTCCGGCGGCAAGTTCTCGAATAAAAACTATCAATTCTCCGGTGGCCTTCACGGCGTTGGCGTCTCAGTGGTCAACGCCCTATCGGACAAGCTTGAGCTGACGGTCAAGCGCGGCGGCAGTGTTCATCAGATCACCTTTGCCAATGGCGACAAGACCTCAGATCTGCAAGTGATCGACAGCTGCGGTCAGCGCAATACCGGTACCATTTTGCGCTTCTGGCCCAACCCCATTTACTTCGACTCGGTTAAGTTTTCACTGCTACGTCTGCGCCATGTGTTGCGTGCCAAAGCCGTGCTTTGCAGTGGTTTAACCGTGAGTTTTTACGACGAAAACAGTGGCGAGAGTGAAGAGTGGCACTACCAAGATGGTCTCCAAGACTACCTGTCTGGATCACTGGCAGGCTGGGATGTATTGCCCGCCACACCCTTTATCGGCACCTATTCCGCAGCCAATGAAGCCGCCGACTGGGCCGTACAGTGGATGCCTGATGGCGGCGATCTGGTGCAAGAGAGTTACGTCAATCTGATTCCCACGCCTCAGGGCGGAACCCACGTCAACGGTCTGCGTACCGGCCTCTTGGATGCCATGCGCGAGTTCTGCGAATTCAGAAACCTACTGCCCCGAGGTGTCAAACTGACCCCAGACGATATCTGGGATCGCTGTAGTTTTGTCCTGTCGTCCAAACTTGAAGACCCCCAGTTCTCCGGTCAGACCAAAGATCGCCTCTCATCGCGACAGGCCGCGGCTTTTGTCTCCGGTGTGGTGAAAGACTCCTTCAGCCTGTGGCTCAATCAGCACACAGAAGAGGCCGAGAAACTCGCCGAACTCTGCATCTACAGCGCCCAGAGCCGCATGCGTGCGAGCAAAAAAGTCGTCCGTAAAAAAATCACTCAGGGCCCAGCACTGCCGGGCAAACTGGCCGACTGCTCCAGCGGCGAACCCGAGGGCTGTGAAATATTCTTTGTTGAGGGTGACTCTGCTGGCGGTTCTGCCAAGCAGGCCCGCAACCGAGAAAATCAGGCGATTATGCCCCTGCGTGGCAAGATCCTAAATACCTGGGAAGTGGACTCCCAAGAGATCCTCGGCTCTCAGGAAGTCCACGATATCTCCGTGGCCTTGGGCATAGATCCAGGCATCGAAAATCTCGACAAACTGCGCTATCACAAAGTCTGCATCCTCGCCGACGCCGACTCCGATGGACTGCATATTGCGACCCTGATCTGCGCGCTGTTTGTGCGTCACTTCCGGTCTCTAGTCAGTGCCGGACATGTCTATGTCGCCATGCCGCCACTGTTCCGCATAGACGTGGGCAAAGACGTCTATTACGCCCTCGACGAATCGGAAAAGCAGGGCATCCTCGACCGCATTGAAGCCGAGAACAAACGCGGCAAGGTCAATGTGCAGCGCTTTAAAGGACTGGGTGAAATGAACCCATTACAGCTGCGCGAAACCACCATGAACCCAGACACCCGCCGCCTGGTGCAGCTCACCGTGGATATGGACGATAATACCGACTCGATAATGGATATGTTGCTGGCGAAAAAACGCGCCCCCGACCGTCGCACCTGGCTCGAAAGCAAAGGCAATCTGGCTGGTATAGCCGATCTTTAGCTTTTTGATAAATTAAGAGCTTTGACAAATTAAGTGTTTCTATAAATAGGAAAAAACGATGAACGATATCGTCAATTTTAATAGCGAAGGGTTGGAACGCCGACCCATGAGCGAATATGTTGAGCAGGCCTACCTAGACTACTCCATGTACGTCATTCTCGACCGGGCACTGCCACATATTGGCGATGGCCTAAAGCCGGTTCAGCGACGCATCGTCTACGCCATGAGCGAACTCGGCCTCAAAGCCAACGCCAAGTACAAAAAATCCGCGCGAACCGTCGGCGATGTGATTGGTAAATATCATCCCCACGGCGACAGCGCTGTCTATGAAGCCATGGTGCTGATGGCTCAGCCATTCTCCTATCGCTATCCACTGGTGGACGGTCAGGGCAACTGGGGTTCCGCAGATGATTCAAAGTCATTTGCCGCCATGCGATACACCGAATCCAAGCTCTCCAAATATGCCGATGCACTGCTCTCGGAACTGGGGCAGGGCACCGCCAACTGGCGACCCAACTTTGACGCCACCATGGAAGAGCCGGAAATTCTCCCGGCCCGAGTACCCAATGTGCTGCTCAACGGCACCACCGGTATCGCCGTCGGTATGGCCACTGATATCCCGCCTCACAACCTTAACGAAGTAGTGAGCGCCTGCCTACATATGCTCGACAACCCCAAAGCCGACGTTGCCGAGCTGATGGAGTTTATTAAAGCCCCGGACTATCCCACCGACGCCGAAATCATCACCTCGCAAAAAGACATTCAAAATGTCTATGAGACCGGTCGTGGCTCGATCAAAATGCGCGCCATCTGGCACCGTGAAGACGGCGACATTATCGTCACCGCACTGCCATTCCAGGCCTCAGGCTCAAAGATCCTCGAACAGATCGCCGCCCAGATGCGCAACAAAAAGTTGCCCATGGTGGAAGACCTCCGCGATGAGTCAGACCATGAAAATCCCACTCGCCTAGTGATCACCCCGCGCTCCAATCGCGTCGACCTCGAAGCCCTGATGGACCACCTGTTTGCCACCTGTGACCTCGAGAGAAGCTACAGAGTTAACCTCAATATTATTGGTATTAACGGCAAGCCCGGTGTTATGAATCTGCGCCAGATAATTAAAGACTGGCTGCTGTTTCGCACCGACGTCACCCGTCGCCGTCTTAACTACCGTCTGGAAAAAGTCGACAAGCGTCTGCACCTCTTAGACGGTTTGTTGATCGCCTTTTTGAATATCGATGAAGTGATTAATCTGATCCGCACCGAAGATGAACCCAAGCCCGCTTTAATGGCACGCTTTGGACTCTCGGATATTCAAGCGGAATATATTCTCGACACCAAGTTGCGTCAGTTAGCCCGCCTTGAAGAGTTTCGAATTCGCGCCGAGCAAGACGAGTTAGCCAAAGAAAAAGCCGAACTGGAACTTATTCTCGGTTCAGAGACACGTTTAAAAACCCTGGTCAAAAAAGAACTTAAAGCCGCCGCCGAAGAATTTGGCGACGAGCGCCGTTCACCCCTAGTGTCACGTGGCGAGTCACAGGCCTTTAATGAAAAAGACCTGCTCACCGCCGAACCCATTACCGCAGTACTCTCGGATAAAGGTTGGATTCGCGGTGCCAAAGGCCACGATATAGACCCCACCACATTGAGCTACAAGTCAGGGGACAAATTTCTCTCCGCCGCCTGCGGGCGCAGCAATCAAAACGTCTTCCTGCAAGACTCCGTCGGCCGCTTCTATGCCTTAGCGGGGCACACACTGCCCTCAGCACGAGGTCAGGGAGAGCCCGCCACCGGACGACTCAATGTCTCCTCCGGCGCACTGTTCACCGATGTGATCATGGGCGCAGACGACCAGAAAGTCCTTTTGGGAACTGATGCCGGCTATGGCTTTATCGGCAAAATTGGCGACCTCTACACCAAAAACCGCGCCGGTAAGGCCGTGGTCTCACTGCCCAAGGGCGCGAAAATTCTCTCGCCGAAAATGGTCAACGACGCCAAGGCACAGATCGCCGCCGTCACCAATGAAGGACGCTTATTAGTCTTCCCCATTGCCGAGCTTCCCGAGTTAGCCAAAGGTAAAGGCAACAAAATCATCAACATTCCAGGCTCACGACTACAGGCCCGCGAAGAGTTCGTTATCGACTACGGCGTAGTTTCTGAAGGCGATTCACTTGTGGTTCACTCTGGCAAGCGCTACCTTGTAATGAAGGCCAAAGATCTTGAGCACTACAGCGGCGAACGCGGACGACGCGGACACAAGCTGCCACGGGGCTTCCAGAAAGTCGATAAGTTAGACGTAGAGAGCAAAGAAAGTGGATAAATAATGGCGCCTTAGGGCACCACATACGACCCCTAAAGGGGCAGGGAGAATATCATTATGGAAGATAAAGTAGAGTTAATGCAGGCGCTAACCATCCAGTATGGCGTCAAAGTGCTCATGGCACTGGTGATCTTTGTTATCGGTAAATGGGTCGTCAAACGACTCTCGGTAGTACTGGAAAAATTGATGGAGAAAAACGCCGTAGACCCGGCAATCAGACACTTCGCCGGCAGTCTGGTGTACTACACATTACTGATCTTTGTGTGTATTGCCGCCCTCGGCCAACTGGGTATCCAAACCGCCTCCTTCGTCGCCATAGTCGGTGCCGCCGGTCTAGCCATAGGCTTAGCCCTCCAGGGTTCACTATCGAATTTCGCAGCCGGTGTACTGCTGCTAATTTTTCGCCCCTTCAAAGTCGGCGACTTTGTAGAAACCGCCGGCACCTCAGGCGTGATCCAAAGCATCCAAATTTTCACCACCGTCCTGTTCACCCCAGACAACAAAAAAGTCATAGTCCCCAACGGCCGAATTATTGGCGACAACATCGTCAACTACTCCGCTAACGACACTCGTCGTGTCGATCTGGTATTTGGTATTGGCTATCAGGATGATATTGACGCCGCACGTAAAGTTCTTGAAGGGGTGCTTGCGGCAGATAAGCGCGTACTTGAGAATCCAGAAGCAGTTATTGCCGTGGTTGAGTTGGCTGATAGCAGCGTTAACTTTGTCTGTCGTCCCTGGGTTAAGGGTGGCGACTACTGGCCTGTGTATTTCGATCTTACTGAAGCCGCCAAGAAAGCATTGGATGCCAATGGTATTTCGATTCCCTTTCCTCAGCGGGATGTGCATTTGCATCAGCAGG